>Ga0209168_10000511_pt1 | contig 36929 bp, 34 predicted proteins | sample Coa_R1_FD_187156 | JGI IMG/M metagenome (GOLD analysis project Ga0209168, IMG submission 187156) | Surface soil microbial communities from Centralia Pennsylvania, which are recovering from an underground coalmine fire - Coalmine... | ecosystem: Environmental > Terrestrial > Soil > Unclassified ...
CCCGGTGGCGGCGGTGTCGGTGCGGGTCATCTGCACCCGGCAGGTGTTCGACGCGGCCGAGCCGCCGCCGGCCGAGGGCGCCCGGGTGGTGGTCTTCGCCCGGCCCGACTTCAACGCCAACCGGGGTTCGTTCGCCCTGACCGCGCTGGAGCTGCGGGCGGTGGGGGTGGGCGACCTGCTGGCCCGGCTGGAAAGGCTGCGGCGTCAGCTCGGCTCGGAAGGTCTTTTTTCGGCCGAACGAAAACGTCCTCTTCCGTTCCTGCCCCGTGTCATCGGCCTGATCTGCGGACGCGATTCGGCGGCCGAGCGGGACGTGCTGCGCAACGCCTCCCGGCGCTGGCCGGCCGTCCGGTTCCGGGTCGAGCAGACCGCGGTGCAGGGGCCGTTCGCCGCCGAGGAGATGACCGACGCGCTGCGGCGGCTGGACGAGGACGCCGAGGTGGACGTGATCGTGATCGCCCGCGGCGGCGGGTCGCTCGAGGATCTGCTGCCGTTCTCCGACGATTCCCTGATCCGGGCGGTCGCGGCCTGCCGGACCCCGGTGGTCAGCGCGATCGGCCACGAGCAGGACACGCCGCTGCTGGACTACGTGGCCGACCTGCGCGCGTCCACCCCGACCGACGCGGCCAAGCGGGTGGTGCCCGACGTCAGCGAGCAGCTCGCGCTCATCGGGCAGCTGCGGGACCGGGCTCGCCGGGTGGTGGCCGGCTGGCTGGACCGGGAGACGGCCTGGCTGCAGGCGACCAGGTCCCGCCCGGCGCTGGCCGACCCGGTACGCGAGGTGGAACGCCAGGCCGAACGGGTCGACGCGCTGCTGCAGCGGGCCCGGCTGTCGCTGTCCGCGAGCCTGACCCGCGGCAGTGATGATCTCGGGCACACCAGGGCCCGGCTGCTGGCCCTGTCGCCCGCGTCCACGCTGCGCCGCGGCTACGCGATCGTGCAGCACCTGAACGACGGGGTGGTCCGCGGCGCCGGCGAGGTGGACCCGGGTGAGACGCTGACCGTCCGGTTCGCGGCGGATCAGCTCACGGTCCGCGCCGACGGATAGGGTGTGATGCCGTGGCAGACGCGCCGGTGAGCGAGACCCTCTCCTACGAGCAAGCCCGGGACAAGCTGGCCTCGGTGGTCAAGCGCCTGGAGGCCGGCGGCCTGACCCTGGAGCAGTCGCTCGAGCTGTGGGAGCGCGGCGAGCGGCTGGCCGCGGTGTGCGAGGAGTGGCTGGACGGCGCGCGGGCGCGGCTCGCCGCGGCCATGGCCAAACGGGATGATGCCGAGCCGGCCTCGCCCGCGTCCGGGGCCCCGGCCCCGGCAGACGACGAGGCGCCCTTCTGACCGCTGTTTGCGGGCCTTTCTGCTGGGCAGACGGATAGCAGTCTCCAGCAGGGCAGGCGCGATGAATCCCGTCGAGCGGGCGATCAGGCGGATAGACGCCACGCAGCGGCGGTTCACGCCGACCGCGTTCGTCTTCGGGGTGATCAAGAAGTACGGGGACGACAACGGCGGCGCGCTGGTCTCCAACCTGGCCTACTCCGCCTTCGTGTCGCTGTTCCCGCTGCTGCTGGTGCTGACCACGATCCTCGGCCTGGTCGTGTCGGGCTCAGCGTCGGTCCGCGCCGATGTCCTGGACGCGGTGGCCAAGCAGGTCCCGCTGCTCGGGCACACCCTCACCGGCAACGTGCATACGTTGCGGCACTCCAGCATCATCGGGCTGATCGTGGGCGCGGCCGGGCTGGCCTGGGGCTCGGCCGGGCTGGCCCAGGCCGGGCTGTTCACCATGGAGCAGGTGTGGAACCTGCCCGGGCCGGCCCGGCCCGGGTACGTGCAGCGGCTGGGACGAGCCGGGCTGTTCCTGTGCCTGCTCGGCGGCGGGGTGGTGGTCACCACTGGGCTGACCAGCCTCAACACCTACGTGCTGAAGGGGTTCTTCGCCGTGATGCTGGCCGAGGTGCTGGCCGCGGCGTTCAACGTGGGCATGTACATCGGCGCGTTCCGCGCGCTGACGCCCAAGGGCGTGCCGACCCGCAGCCTGCTGCCGGGGGCGATCACCGGCGGGATCCTCTGGACCGCGCTGCAGGTCGTGGGCACCTGGCTGGTGCATCATTTCCTGCACAGCGACTCGGTATACGGGGTGTTCGGCACCGTGCTGGGCCTGCTGGCCTGGATCTACGTGGCCGTGGAGATCACGGTGTACAGCGCCGAGATCAACGTGGTGCTGGCCCGGCGGCTGTGGCCGCGGGCCATCGTCCAGCCGCCGCTGACCGAGGCCGACCGGGCCAGCATGGCCCTGCAGGCCCTGCAGAACCAGCGGCGACCGGAGCAGCACATCGAGGTGACGTTCGACGACCGGCCGCCGGGCGAGGCCGAGCCGGACCGGACGCCGCGCACGCCCGAAGAGGTCAGGCCGCCCGGCGCTCCTGTCGCTGATGAGGCTGACGCGGCCGGCCCAGGGCGCGGGCCGTCCGAGGCTGACGCGGCCGGCCCAGGGCGCGGGCCGTCCGAGGCTGACGCGGCCGGCCGAGGGCGCGGGCCGTCCGAGGCTGACGCGGCCGGCCGAGGGCGCGGGCCGTCCGAGATGCCTGCGCCTGCCGGGGTCTCCCCGGTGCCGGTGCCGGTGCCGGTGCCGCGCGGTGCGCCGGATCCGAGCTTAGCGGGTGACCGGGCGGAGCGCGGCGGCTAGCTGGCGCAACTGCGCCCAGGTCGCGCTGCCGGTGACGACCACGGTGACCCCGGCCGCGCTGGTCAGGTACATCGACCGCTGGCCGCGGTCCGGTGCCGAGCTTCGGCTCCAGGCCTGGCCGTCCAGCTGGGTTGGCGGGAGTGTCATCCCGTCGTTGGTCATCCGCCGGACGAACGCGGCGGGGCTCGCGTTGGTCTCGGCCAGGGCGGCCAGCGCGCCGTCGGGGGTCATGAACCCCAGCTGCCAGGTGACGGTGCCCGGGCCGTTGCCGCCGCCGACGGCCAGGCCGGAGCTGACCGGCTGCCAGGAGGCAGGCAGGCGCTCGGGGGCGACCGCCGGGTACGGCGCCAGCCGGGCCAGCCGGGCCAGGTCACCGGCGTAGCTGATGGGGGCGGGCTCGGCGGCGTGCGGCGCGGGGATGGCGACGACGATGAGCGCCGCGCCCAGCAGGCAGGCGGTGCCGCGCAGCAGCGCGCTCAGCACCGGCCCGTTCAGCACCGGCCCGTTCAGCACCGGCGCGTTCAGCATCGGCTCGGGGGCCCGTTCATCACCGGCCAGGCTAGCCCCGTGTGCGTAGGATCGCCTTACCGGCCCGCAGGGAGGATCCAGGTATGACCGCCAACCAGCAGGTCCCCGAACCAGACAGTCACGCTCCCGACCGCAACCTGGCCCTCGAGCTCGCCCGGGTGACCGAGGCGGCGGCCATGGCCGCCGCCCGGTGGGTGGGCCGGGGCGACAAGAACGGCGCCGACGGCGCCGCCGTGCACGCCATGCGGATGCTGATCAACTCGGTCTCGATGCGCGGCGTGGTGGTCATCGGGGAGGGTGAGAAGGATCACGCCCCGATGCTGTTCAACGGCGAAGAGGTGGGCGACGGCACCGGTGCGGCCTGCGATGTCGCGGTCGACCCGATCGACGGCACCCGGCTGTGCGCGAACGGCATGCCGAACGCGGTCTCGGTCCTGGCCGTGGCCGGGCGCGGCTCCATGTACGACCCGTCCGCCGTGTTCTACATGTCCAAGCTGGCCACCGGGCCGGAGGCGGCGGGCATGGTCGACCTCGACGCCCCGGCCGCCGCCAACGTCCTGGCCGTGGCCAAGGGCAAGGGCTGCTCGCCGCAGGACGTCACCGTGGTCATCCTCGACCGGCCCCGGCACGCCGACCTGATCGCCGAGGTCCGCGCGAGCGGCGCCCGGATCCACCTGATCACCGACGGCGACGTGGCCGGCGCGATCATGGCCGCGCGCGAGGGCACCGGGATCGACCTGATGCTGGGCGTCGGCGGAACCCCCGAGGGCATCATCGCCGCGTGCGCGCTCAAGTGCCTGGGCGGGGTCATCCTGGGCAAGCTCGCGCCGCGCGACGAGGCCGAACGCCGGCGCGCGCTCGACGCGGGCCATGACCTGGACCGGGTGCTCACCACCGACGACCTGGTCACGTCGGACGACGTGTTCTTCGCGGCCACCGGGATCACCGACGGCGAGCTGGTCGACGGCGTGCGGTACCTGCGCGGCCACGCGACCACCCACTCACTGGTCATGCGCTCCCGGTCCGGGACGATCCGCAGCATCAAGAGCGAGCACCAGCTCTGGAAGCTCCGCGCCTACTCCTCGGTCAAGTTCGACTGAGGGCCGCCGTCCGGCTCAGCGCCGGCCGAACAGGCGGAAGCGGCGGGGCCGGGGCGGCGTGCGGACGATGATCTCACCGCCCAGCACCAGCCCCTTGACCTCGATGACGGGCGTGTCGGAGCCGGCCGGCAGCGGCGTGGCACCGCGTCTGCGGCCGAGCACCATCGGCGCGGTCACCACCACGGACACCCCGTCCGGCACCACCAGCCGCAGCCGGCCGCCGATCACGTTGGCGTGCAGCCGCACGTGCCGGGCCTGCAGGATGGCCTCGGTGACGTCGACCTCCACCTCGCCGAACATGGCGGTCACGGTGAGGTTCTCCGGCACCACCCAGCGGCCGTCCCGCCGGGCCGGGCCGAAGACCCCGGTGATCATCCGGACGTCGTCCAGGCGGACCGGCTGAGCGGACGCCACCACCAGGTCGGCGGTCAGGTCGGCGAGCTCGCCGAGGGTCCGGGCCGCGCAGGCGCGCTGGACTCGTTCGGCGTGCTCGTCGGGGGTGAGCCGCCCGTCGCTCGTGGCCTCGGCGAGCAGGGCCAGCACCCGGTCGCGGTCCGCGTCCGATGCCCGCAAGTCACGCGGTGCTTGCCGTGTGCTCATGAGCTCTGCTTTCTCGCCGCTCGGCTGTACGGGGCGGGGGGGAACGTGCTACCCATTTTCCATGACAGACGGAGCGATCGAGACGGTGATGGGCCAGACCAGCCAGGAGCAGATCCGCCTGGTCCGGTTCCTGTACGCCGATCACGGCGGGATCATCCGCGGCAAGGCATCCGGCACCGGCCACCTGCGCGAGCGCATGGCCAGCGGCATCGGGCACACCGTGGCGATGATGGCCATGTCCATGCTCGACCAGCTGCAGCCGGTCGCCGGGATGGGGCCGGTCGGCGAGGTCCGGATCCTGCCCGACCCCGAGACGTTCGTCCCGCTCCCCTACGCGCCGGGAGCCGGCGCGATGCTCGCCGACCTGGTCAAGCCGGATGGGTCGCCGTGGGAGGCGTGCGCCCGGACGTTCCTCAAGCAGGCCATCGTCGAGCTGGCCGGCGCGGGGTACGCGATGCAGGCCGCGTTCGAGCCGGAGTTCACCCTGGGCCGCCGCGAGTCCTCCCCCGCCGGGCCGTCCATCCCGGACCGGCTGATCCCGATCGACGACAGCCTGTGCTACTCCTCGACCGGCTTCCACCTGGCGCACGACTTCGCCATGGAACTGGTCGAGGCGCTGGAGGCGCAGGGCCTGGTCGTCGAGCACTACTACCCCGAGCTCGGCCACGGCCAGCACGAGATGTCGATCCGGTACGCCGACGCGCTGCGCGCCGCGGACAACCACGTGCTGTACCGGGAAACCGTGCGCGGCGTGGCGTTCCGGCACGGCCTGTGGGCCAGCCTGGCCCCCAAGCCGATCCCGGACCAGGCCGGCAACGGCACCCACCTGCACGCCTCGCTGCTCGAGGTGGGGGCCGACGGCGAGCCCGGCGGGCGGAACGTGTTCGCCGACCCGGGCGACCGGAACGGCCTGTCCCAGACCGGCTACCACTTCATCGGCGGGCTGCTGGCCCACCTGCCCGCGCTGGTCGCGCTGACCTGCGCCAGCGTGAACAGCTACCGGCGGCTCGCGCCGCAGATGTGGGCCAGCGCGTACACCTGCTACGGGATGGACAACCGCGAGGCCGCGATCCGGATCTGCTCCCCGCTGCGGGGAGACTCGGGGAGTTCGGTCAACCTGGAGCTGAAGCCGTCCGACTCCAGCGCCAACCCGTACCTGGCGCTCGGCGGGTTCATCTACGCCGGGCTGGACGGCATCCGCGGCAAGATCGATCCCGGGGAGGCGATGAACGTCGACCCGGCCACGCTGAGCGAGTCCGAGCGGGCCATGGCCGGCGCGCACCGGCTGCCCGCCTCGCTGCCCGCGGCGCTGGACGCGCTCAGCGCGGACGCGCTGCTCATGGACGCGCTCGGCCCGCTGCGCAGCACCGCCTACCTGGCCGTCAAGCGATCGGAAGCGGCCCACTTCGCGCACTCCACCGACCCCTACTACGAGTGCTTCCAGCACTTCACCAAGATCTGAGCCCGGGCGGCCATCACCGGGCTAGCCGCCGGCGGAGGGGGCGCGCCCGGCGGGGTGGTCGCCGGCGCGGAAGATGGTCTGGGCGGGCTTGGCGATGACCGACAGCGGGGTGGCGACGTCTTCGAGGGATTTACCCTCGGCGGCGACGCCGAAGAAGACGGCCACGATGCCGCCCAGGATCATCGCGCCGCCGCCGACGAGGTAGCCGGCGTAGAGCGTGTTCCGGTCCTGGCCGTTGCCGATCAGGTGGCCGTACCAGTGCGAGCCGAGCAGGCCGAATACCTGGGCGATGGCGAAGAACACGGCGATGGCCTGCGCGCGGACCTCCAGCGGGAAGACCTCGCTGACCGTGAGGTACCCGGCGCTCGCGCCCGCCGAGGCGAAGAAGAAGATCACCGCCCAGCACAGGGTCTGGGTGGTGGCGTTGAGGGCGCCGTCCTTGAACAGCTCGGCGGTGATGATCAGCAGGACGCCGGACAGGATGTACGTGCCGGAGATCATCTTCTTGCGGCCGATGGTGTCGAACAGCCGCCCGATGGTCAGCGGCCCGGCCAGGTTCCCGGCCGCGAAGGCGAAGAAGTAGTAGCCGGTGTCGGTGGGCTTGACCTTGAAGAAGTACTCGAGCACCAGCCCGGAGGTGAAGAAGATCGCGTTGTACAGGAACGACTGGGTGATCATCAGGACCCCGCCCAGGATGGACCGGGTCGGGTAGTGCTTGAACAGCACCCGGAGCAGGGTCAGGTAGCCGATCCGCTCGCTCGGCTGGATCTCGAGTTCCTGGTTCTCGTCGACCGGCGGGAGGTCGCCTCTGGTGCTGGTCACGTCGCCTTCGATCGCGGCGATGGCGGCCTCGGCTTCGGCCTCCCGGCCGTGCATGATCAGCCAGCGCGGGCTTTCCGGCAGGTTCTTGCGGACGTAGATGATGACCAGGGCCAGCACCGGGCCGACCAGGAACGCGATCCGCCAGCCCCAGCCGGGCGCGACGTGGTTGAGGACCCACAGCGTGACGGCGGTGCCGATGATGGCGCCCGCCCAGTAGGTGCCGTTCACCGCGAGGTCCACCCGGCCCCGGAACTTGGCCGGGATCATCTCGTCGATGGCCGAGTTGATCGCCGCGTACTCACCGCCGATGCCCATGCCCGCGATGACCCGGGTGAAGTAGAGGAAGATGAACCACTTGCCGCCGGCCGCCGTCGCGGCGGTCAGGCCGCTGCCGACCAGGTACACGCCCAGGGTGATCATGAACAGGTTCCGCCGGCCGAGCTTGTCGGACAGCCGGCCGAAGAACAGCGCGCCGATGACCTCGCCGACCAGGTACCAGGTGGCGATGTCGGCCACCCCGCCCGCCGACATGCCCAGCGTGGCCTTCTGGGTCAGGTCCGGGCCGACGTTGGCGGCGATGGTGATCTCCAGGCCGTCCAGGATCCAGGCCACCCCGAGCGCCATCACCAGCCTGGTGTGGAACCGGGACCACGGAAGCCGGTCGATCCGGGCCGGGATGAGGCTCCGGATCCCAGGACTGCTGATCGTATGTGGCGGCGCTGCCATGACACCCTCCTCTGCTCACTTTGACAGCTGCGGCTACCCAGAAATCCGGCCCGAAACCTTAGGCTGCCTGGTGTGGAGGCGCGGTCCGGCCAGCAATCTGGCGTCCTGTTGTCCGGGGGCCTGCGGGCATCCGCGGCGTACCTGCTGACCGGCAGCCTGGTGGCCGAGGTCAGCTTCACGCTGGTGGCCGTGCCGCTGCTGCCCGCCTGTGGTTCGAATAACCGCGGGCCGCTGCGGGCGTCGGCCTACGTCAGCGCGTGCTCGATCCCGGTGCTGTCCGGGCTGGCGTTCGCGACCGGCGGCCCGGGCGCGGTGCCGATGCCGACGGCGGGCCAGGCCGCGGCGATCGGCTACCTGGCCGTGGTGGTCTGCGCGGGCGGCTTCTACCTGCTCTACAGCGCGCTGCCGCGGCTCGGCGCGGACCGGGTCGGGTTGTTCGCGGGCCTGGTGCCGTTCGGGGCGATGGGCGCCGAGCTGCTGCTGGGCGCGGGGACGATCGGGACGGCCGACGTGGCCGGCGCGGTCCTGGTCGCGGCGGGCGTGGCCCTGCCCTTTGCCGGAGGCGCGGGCACCCGGCCGGCGGCCCGTGACACAAGGGAGGACCGTGCGGAAACGAGCCGCAGGAAACGGGATAATGAGAACAAAGATGCGGCGGCGCCGCAGCAAAGCCGGACGCGGACGGGGGCACCGCGTGCTTAGCACACATCGCGCGGACGGGGGCACCGCGCGGCGCGGCACCGCCGCATAGCGTCACGATACAAGCTTGCCGAAACATGTACAAGTCGTGATCAGCGAGACACAGAGTTTGTTTCTGCCAAACTCGGTACGTCCAGCACCCGAAACGCCCTGCACCTGGCGTGGTCCACGGGGCGCGAGGGGTGCGTCGACCAGGTGGCGGACCGGCCTAAGCTGAGCACCGGGGAAGAGGGAGAATTTTCAACGTGCCTGAATTTAGTTTCACCGAGCTGCTGCCGGCCGGGGCGGACGAGACCACGTACCGGCGGCTGAGCAGTGACGGCGTGACGAGCCACGTTTCGTTCGGCCGAAAATTCCTGGAGGTGGAGCCGCGGCTGCTCACCGAGCTCACCGGTGCGGCGATGCACGACATCGCCCACCTGCTGCGGCCCGCCCACCTGCGCCAGCTACGGTCCATCCTGGACGACCCGGAGGCGTCGCCGAACGACCGGTACGTGGCGCGGGACCTGCTCAAGAACGCGTGCATCGCGGCCGGCGGGGTGCTGCCCATGTGCCAGGACACCGGGACCGCGATCGTGATGGGCAAGCGCGGCCAGCACGTGCTCACCGACGGGCGGGACGAGGAGCACATCGCGCGCGGCGTCTACGACGCGTACACCACGCTCAACCTGCGATATTCCCAGCTCGCGCCGCTGAGCATGTGGGATGAGAAGAACACCGGCAGCAACCTGCCGGCCCAGATCGAGATCTACGCCGCCGGCGGGGACGAGTACAAGTTCCTGTTCATGGCCAAGGGCGGCGGCTCGGCGAACAAGTCGTTCCTGTACCAGGAGACCAAGGCGGTTTTGAATCCCGCGCGGATGCTGTCGTTCCTGGAGGAGAAGATCCGGTCGCTCGGCACCGCGGCGTGCCCGCCGTACCACCTGGCCATCGTGGTGGGCGGCACGTCGGCGGAGTACGCGCTGAAGACGGCCAAGTACGCCTCGGCGAAGTACCTGGACACGCTGCCGGTCTCCGGGTCGCCGGCCGGGCACGGGTTCCGGGACGTCGAGCTCGAGCAGTCGGTGCTGGACATCACCCGGAAGATCGGGATCGGGGCGCAGTTCGGCGGCAAGTACTTCTGTCACGACGTGCGGGTCATCCGGCTGCCGCGGCACGGGGCGTCGTGCCCGGTGGCGATCGCCGTGTCGTGTTCCGCGGACCGGCAGGCACTGGGGAAGATCACCGCCGACGGGGTGTTCCTCGAGCAGCTCGAGACCGACCCGGCGCAGTATCTGCCGGAGCCTTCCGACGTGGCCGAGGATGGCGAGGTCGTGGCGATCGACCTGAACCGGCCGATGGATGTGATCCGGGCGGAGCTGACCAAGCTGCCGGTGCGGACCCGGGTGGCGCTGACCGGGCCGCTGGTGGTGGCGCGGGACATCGCGCACGCCAAGATCGCCGAGCGGCTGGACGCGGGCGAGCCGATGCCGGCGTACCTGCGTGACCACCCGGTGTATTACGCCGGGCCGGCCAAGACGCCGTCCGGGTACGCGTCCGGTTCCTTCGGGCCGACCACCGCGGGCCGGATGGATTCCTACGTGGACCGGTTCCAGGCGGCGGGCGGGTCGCTGGTCATGCTGGCCAAGGGCAACCGGTCCGCGGCGGTGACCGCGGCGTGCCAGCGGCACGGCGGGTTCTACCTCGGCTCGATCGGCGGCGCGGCGGCGCGGCTGGCCCAGGACTGCATCACCCGGGTCGAGGTGCTCGAGTACCCCGAGCTCGGCATGGAGGCGGTGTGGCGGATCGAGGTGCGGGACTTCCCGGCGTTCGTCGTGGTGGACGACAAGGGCAATGATTTCTTTGCCGACCCATCGGGACCATTGCTCACGATCGGCGCGCATCCCTGAGCGGCAAAAGGGCACCTGACCGGCCACAATCTGGTGACACTTAATCAATGCTTAGCCGCCCCCCAGAGACCTTTCAGCGAACACCGTGTATGGTCCGCGTATGCACCCTTTGGCGGACACCGGACGGGTGATCGCCGGGCGCTACCGCCTGGAAACCCCCATCGGGCGAGGCGCCATGGGGGTAGTGTGGCGTGCCCGCGACCAGTTGCTCGACCGTGACGTCGCGCTCAAGGAAGTCCAGATCGCCGAGACGCTCACCGACGACGAGCGGGCCAACGCCTACCAGCGGACGCTGCGCGAGGCCAAGACCGCCGCCCGGCTCAACCACCCCGGTGTGGTCACCGTCTACGACGTGGCCGAGGACCGGGGCGCCCCGTGGATCGTCATGCAGCTGGTCAGCGCGCAGTCGCTGGACCAGCTGCTGGCCGCCTCGGGCCCGCTGTCGCCGCGCCGGGCGGCCGAGGTCGGCCGGCAGCTGCTGTCCGCGCTGAGCGTGGCGCACGCCGCCGGGGTCATGCACCGCGACGTCAAGCCCAGCAACGTGCTGCTCGGCCAGGACGACCGGGCCGTGCTGACCGACTTCGGCATCGCCACCTTCCAGGGCGATCCCCGGCTGACCCAGACCGGGATGGTGATGGGCTCGCCGGGCTTCACCGCGCCCGAGCGCATCCGCGGCGAGGACGCGACCCCGGCCTCGGACCTGTGGTCGCTGGGCGCGACCCTGTTCGCGGCGGTGGAAGGGCACGGGCCGTTCGAGAAGCGCGGCGGCGCGATCACCACCATGTCGGCCATCATCAACGAGGACGCGCCGCTGGCGCCGACCGCGGGTGCGCTCGGGCCGGTGATCGCGGCCCTGCTGCGCCGGGAGCCGTCCGACCGGCCGGACACGGCCACGGCCACCCGGATGATCACCGACGTGCTGCCGCTGCTGCCGGCCAGGACGGGCGGCGACCAGGCTGGCTACGTGGCCACCTCGCTGTCCCCGCCGCACTCGGCTTCGCCGCCGCACCCGCCTCCGGTCTGGCCAGCGCCCCCGCCCTCGCCCCCGCCTTCGGGCTCGCCGGGCTGGGCGGCCGCGGCGGACCTGCCCGGCCCGCTGGCGGCGTCCGACACGCAGGGGGCATCGGGCGGCAGCGGGACCGCGGCGACCACGCCGCAGCCGGTCCTGGGCGACGCGGGACGGTTCGAGCCGCCGGTGACCGAGTTCGACCGGCCGAAGAGCGGGTACGACCTGCCGCCGACCGAGTACCGGCCGCCCACCGAGTACGACCGCCCCCGGGGGTCCGGGTCGGCGCCGCCGGACTTCTCCTCGTGGTACGACCCGGCGCCCAGGTCGGGGGCGGCGCCCTCGGCGCAGCCCTGGTCGGGTGCGGGGCCCGGCTCGGCGGGTGCGGGGCCCGGCTCGGCGGGTGCGCGGTCGGGCTCGGCGGGTGCGGCGGGGTCGGCTGCGGCCGGATCGGCGCCGTGGTCTGGTTCGCCGGGGCCGTCCAGGAGCCGGGCCGCTGCCGCGCCGCGCAGGCGGCGGACGGGATTGTGGCTCGCGCTGGTGCTGCTGGCGGTGCTGGGCGCGGGCGCGGGCGCCGCCACCATCGTGCTGCTGCGGCACAGCACGACGAGCACGCCGTCCGGGGGTTCGTCCTCGCCCGGCACGTCGTCGACGGGCACCGGGACGCTCGCGCCGCCCGAGACGGCGCCCCAGATCGTCAACGCGGTCAACGAGCCCAACACGGGCCCGCTGCCGGCCGGGTGGAGGACGGTGACCCGGCACGCCACCGGCACGCAGAAGGCCGGGTTCACCATCGCCGCGCCGTCCAGCTGGTCGCCATCGACCAGCGGCTACCAGAACTACCTGTACGACTCGTCGGCCAACGCGAACATCCTGATCGACCTCACGCCGCACACCTACCCGAACGACATGCTCAGGGAAGCGCAGTACATCAAGAGCCAGTCGCTGGCGCAGAACCGGTTCCCCGGCTATAAGCAGCAGGGCCTGCAGGCCGAGACCATCCGCGGCACGCCGGGTGCATGGTGGAAGTTCACCTGGCTGGACAAGGGCGTCAGCCAGGAGGCCATCGACCTGCTCTTCGTGCTGCAGACCCCGGCGGGCCCGCAGTCCTACGCGCTGTACATGACCGCGCCGGAGAGCATGTGGAACCAGATGCGGCCCATCTTCGACGAGATGGTGGAGACGTTCGCGCCGCTCACGTGAGGCTTGCTCACGTGAGGCTTGCTCACGTGAGCGGCGCTGCCGCTAGTACCAGCCGGTGGCCTGCTCGTGATCCCAGGCCCCGCACGGCGAACCGTAGGTGCCCTTGATGTACTCCAGGCCCCACCTGATCTGCGTCGCCGCGTTGGTCTGCCAGTTCGGGCCGGCGCTGGCCATCCGCGAGCCGGGCAGCGCCTGCGGGATGCCGTAGGCACCCGAGCCGGCGTTGTAGGCGGTCACGCTCCAGCCGCTCTCGTGCGCCCACAGCGGGTCGAGGCAGGAGAACTGGCTGGACGACCAGCCGAACGAGGCGAGCATGGCCCGCGCGATCTGCTGCGGGGAGCCCGACGCCACGGACGCGGTCGCCGACGGCGCAGGCTGCGCCGAGGCCGAGGCCGACGCCGATGCCGAGGGTGCCGCGGTGGCCGTGTTAAGGGCCGACGGGGTTGTTTGCAGCTGGCGGGCGGCCAGTTTCCTGGCGGCCTGCGCCCGGGCGGCCTGCCAGTGGGCGGCGGAGAGTTCGGCCGCCACGTCGCGGACCTTCCAGGCCTGCAGGGCCTGGTCCGCGGTGCTCTGGTCGAGGGCCTGCCGCTGGAGGGCCGCCGGCTGGAGGTGCTGACCGGTGACGGTCAGCAGCGCGCCGGCGTCGGCGTCATGCGCGCGGCCCGCGGCGGGTCCTCCTGGCTGTCCCGGCCCGCCCGGCCAGGTGGCCGCGGCCGCCGTCGCGGCGCTGGCGACGGTGAACGCGCCGACCGCGATCAGGGCGACGGCCCGGGATCGACCGCCTATGGAGCGCCCGCCCCTAGAGCGCCCGCTTGCAGAGCGCGCGCTTGCAGAGCGACTGAATTGAATTTTCCGGTGCCGTGACAAGGGGACCTTTCGATGGTTCGCGAGTCACGCGATCTGCTTCACCCTTGATCGCAACTGCCACGGCAACGGCGGCAGGCATCTGCTCGTGCGAGGTGGCGCGGGTCATGGCGCCGGGCTGACTCAAGGCAGCCATCACACAAGCGGGGTGCTGTCGGCTACCAACCATGCCCGACGAGAAATGAAAACGCTGACAAATGGCGATGTGATGTAGATCACCATCGCTGGAGAACGAACCGCTTAGCGCGTGAAATCGCCCTGTTTACCTATACGTTTTGCGGTAAGCGAACGTATGAGCGACATGCGAGTGATGAAACTCACACTGATACCAAAACTACGCATCAGGGTCGATAAAGGGCCTGACTTTGGGTAAGAGAGGCGTTGCGATCAGTAGTATCCGTTGGCTTCCTCGAACGCCCACGCACCACACGGATTCCCGTAGATCGCCTTGATATAGGTAAGGCCCCATTTGATCTGCGTCGCCGGGTTCGTCTGCCAGTCCGGCCCGGCGCTGGCCATCTTGCTGCCCGGCAGGGCCTGCGGGATGCCGTACGCGCCGCTGGCGTTTTCCGCGTCGTAGCGCCAGCCGCTCTCCCGGTTCCAGAGGTTGAGCAGGCAGCCGAAGTAGGTCTGCGGGCTGAAGCCGAAGCTGGCCATCAGGTTGTAGGCGGTGGACTGCGCGGTGTTCGGGTCGGGCGGGGTGGAGGTGACGTAGACGATGCCCCCGCCACCCGTGCCGGTCCCGGCGCCCGTGCCGGGGTTGGCCGAGGCCACCTCGGCCGGGGAGGCCAGCTCGGGCTTGGCCACCAGGATCTTGGTGTTGGCCGCGTCCGTCATCGCGATCAGCTGCTCGCGCTCGGTTTCCAGCAGCGCCATGGTGTGGCTGCCCGGCACCGCCTCGATGGCCCGGGCGACGCTGAAGGCGCCCGTCCCGGGGTTGAATATCACCGCGCCGACCGCCACGCCGATGACCGCTATGGCGGCGAAAACCGCGACCGGAAAGACAATGCCGACACGCCGGATGAGGCCCCGCTTGCGCCTATTGCTGCGATTCCCCGTCCGGTGTCGCGACAAGGCAATCCTTTCCTCCGGCCATGCCCCGCCTCGATGCAGTGTCGGCCCGGCAATGCCGGCCAGCTGGCCCGGCCTGCCGGTTGCGGGCCCGCGCGGCCACCGGCGCCACGGTGCCTATCCGCTGCACCTGACCTGGTGCGCCGTCCGGCCCGCCTCGCACAAGTACCGCTGGCGCTCCACAATGCCAGAAAGGCCGCTGGAATGCGCGGGACTTCGGCGAGAAAACCCCGACCCCGTTTACCGGCACACTTGTGACGCTAATCACAAGTCAATAACACTGTTGGTAACCGACACGGATCAGGCAGTCATCTCGGCCGTGTCCGCGGGCGGGCGGTCAGGGACCGGTGGCTGCGGGCTGCACGGGCCAGGGGTCCGGCTGACACAATCGGATCATGGAAACACCTCTGTCACCCCTTGACTTCGCCCGCCGGACCCGTCGGCTGCACGCCGATCGGGAGGCGGTCGTGGACGGCGAACTTCGCCTGTCCTACCGGCAGTTCTTCGACCGCTGCGACCGCTGGTCGGCCGCGCTGCAGGGGCTGGGCGTGCGGCAGGGGGACCGGGTGGCCACGATCGCCCCGAACACGCACGCGCAGCTAGAGGCGTTCTACGCCGTGCCGCAGATCGGGGCGGTGCTGGTGCCGATCAACTACCGGCTGACGGCCGAGGACTTCGTCTACATCGTCAACCACTCCGGGGCCACGGTGGTCTGCGCGCACAGCGACTACCTGCAGGCGGTGGACGGCGTCCGCGACCGGATGCCGGGCGTGCGCCACTTCGTGGCCTTCGAGGGCGCCGGTTCCTCGGACGGGGGCTGGCTGGACTACGAGGCGGCCGTGGCGGCCGCCGGCCCCGGCTTCGAACAGCCGGAGATCGGCGAGCGGGACCTGCTCACGATCAACTACACCAGCGGGACCACGGCACGCCCGAAGGGCGTGATGATCACGCACCGGAACGCCGCCATGAACACGATCGGCACGCTGCTGCACCTGCCGATGGCGGTGGGCGAGCGCTACCTGTGGACGCTGCCCATGTTCCACGCCAACGGCTGGACGTACACCTGGACGGTCACGGCCGCGGCAGCCACCCACATCTGCCTGCGCAAGGTCGACCCGGCGACCATCTTCGCGCTGATCAGGGACGAGCACGTGAACTCGCTGTGCGCCGCGCCCACCGTGCTGATCTCGCTGGCCAGCGCGCCCGCCGCGGTCCGCGGCGAGGTGCCCGCCGGGGTGCGGGTGGTGACCGCCGGGGCGCCGCCCGCGGCGGCCACCATCGAACGGCTGGAGGGCGAGTTCGGCTGGGAGGTCACCCAGGTCTACGGCCTGACCGAGACGGCGCCGTTCATCACGATCTGCGCGCCGCTGCCCGAGCACGAGGGCCTGTCGCTGGCCGACCGCTCGGTCATCAAGGCGCGGACCGGCGTCGAGCTGCTGACCTCCGGCGAGCTGCGGGTGGTGGACACCGACGGGAGCGAGGTGCCCGCGGACGGCCAGACCGTGGGCGAGATCGTGGTCCGCGGGAACGTGGTCATGGAGGGGTACTACGAGGACCCCGAGGCGACCGAACGAGCCATGGGTGACGGCTGGTTCCACACCGGAGACGCGGCGGTGGTCCACCCCGACGGCTACACGCAGATCCGGGACCGGCTCAAGGACGTGATCATCAGCGGCGGCGAGAACATCTCCTCGATCGAGGTCGAGGGCACGCTGCTCCGCCACCCGGCGATCCGGGAGGTCGCGATCGTCGGCCTGCCGCACGAGCGCTGGGGCGAGACGCCGCACGCGTTCGTGGTGCTCGCCGAGAACGCGAGCACCACCGAGCACGACGTCATCGCCTTCGCGCGGGACCACCTGGCGCACTTCAAGGCCCCGACCGGCGTCACCTTCGTCGACGAGCTGCCGAAGACCGCGACCGGGAAGATCCAGAAGTTCGTCCTGCGGAAGGGCGCGCCCAACCTGTCCGCCCAGTAGCCTTACCGGTCCGGGACCGCGCTACCAGTCGAACGCGTCGGCGGCGGACTGGTACCGGAACAGTTCGTCCGCGGCGAACCACAGGTCGATCTCGTACTTGGCCTCCTCCGGCTTGCCCGACGCGTGCACCAGGTTCGCGACCGCCTTGCCGGTCGCCACGGCGACCGCCTTGGACTGGTGCGCGAAGTCGCCGCGGATCGAGCCGGGCTGGGCCTCGTTCGGGTAGGTGGAGCCGACGATCTTGCGTACCGTGGCCACCGCGTCCTCGCCCTCGACCACGAACGCGATGACCGGTCCGCGCTGCATGAACCCCGCCGTGGCGTTGTAGACGGCCGCGCCCAGCCGCTCCTCCAGGTCGAAGTAGTGCTGGCGGGTGAAGTCGGCATCCATCTCGCGCATTTTCATGCCGATGATCTTCAGCGACGCGTCTTCAAACCGCTGGATGATACGTCCGGCCAGGCCGCGGGCGACGGCATCCGGCTTGAGCACGACAAGCGTGCGCTCGCGCAATGGCTGAGACTCGGCCACGGTAGTCCTTTCAGTTTCCCGAGATGGTCACAGAGTAGCGGCCCGCGCTTACGCTTTGGCCACAGCGGCTAGGCCGGATCCAGGGTCAGCGTCATGCAGATGCTGTACGGGTTGACGGTGTACTGGCCGAACGGCGGGCACGGGCGGAAACCCGCCTTGCGGTACAGCGCGCGGGCGGGGGCGAACGCGTCCATGGTCCCGGTTTCCAGGCTCACCCGCCGGTAGCCGCGGGCCCCGGCCTCGCGCAGCAGGTGGGCGAGCATGGCCCGCCCGACGCCCTGGCCCCGGGCCTCGGCCAGGGTGTGCATGGCCTTCAGCTCGGCGTGCGTCTCGTCCAGCCGCCGGATCGCGCCGACGCCCATGAGCGACCCGTCGCGGCGGGCGCCGAACAGGGTGAGATCGGGGTCGGCCCAGGCCCGCGACTGCAGCGCGTGCACGTGCTCGGGCGGGCTCTGGACCTGCGCGAAGGACAGGTGCCGGCTGAGGAGGGCGCGCACGTCGGCGGCGTCCGGGTCGGCCACGGCGATGATCAAGTCCACGTCCTATCCTTACCGTAAGGGGCCACCGCTCCATACCGGCGCGACATGGGAGTTCAGATCGTGTCTTCCTCAGTTCCCGTGATCGACCTGACCCCGTGGTCCGGCGGCGGCGAGGCGGACCGCGCGGCCGTCGCCGCGCAGGTCGACGCCGCGCTGCAGAACGTGGGCTTCTTCCTGATCAGCGGGCACGGCGTGCCGGACGACCTGCGCGAGCGGGTCCGCGCGGAGGCCCGGGCGTTCTTCGCGCTGCCGGCCCAGGCCAAGCGGCGCTACGCGGTCACCGTGGGCGGGCGGGGCTGGCTGCCGCCCGGCGTCGAGGCGAACGGCTACGCCGAGGGCACGGCGACCCCGCCGGACATGAAGGAGTCGTTCGCGGTCGGCGCCGACCGGCCTACCGGCGACCCGGAGGTCGACGGGTACTGGTTCCAGCCCAACGTCTACCCCGCCGAGGTGCCGGGCCTGGAGCCCGCGGTGGTCGCCTACCTGGCCCGCATGCGCGCGCTGGCCGACGAGCTCCTGGTGATCTGCGCGGCCGCGCTCGGCCTGGACGGCGACTTCTTCACCCGGCACACCGGGCACGCCACCCACACGATGAACATCAACCGGTACCCGCCGATGACGGTCGCCGGGCGGCCGGAACCGGGCCAGTTCCGGATCGGGCCGCACACCGACTTCGGGACGGTGACGATCCTGGACCGCGAGCCCGGCCGCGGCGGCCTGCAGGTGTGGCACGAGCAGGACGGCTGGGCGGACGCCCCCTACGTGCCCGGCACGTTCACCATCAACACCGGCGACCTGCTGGCCCGCTGGAGCGGCAAGCGGTGGAAGTCGAACCGGCACCGGGTGCTGCCGCCGCAGGCCGAGGCGCCCGACGAGGACCTGGTCTCGCTGGTCTACTTCTACGAGGCCGACCACGACGCGGTGATCGAGTCGCTGCAGCCGCCCATCGGCAGGCCGAACGACTATCCGCCGGTGGTGTCGGCGCAGTTCCTGCGCAAGCTCCTGGACGCGATCACGGTCGGTTAGCTCCGGGGATCTCTGTCAACCCGGCGCCCGCGCGGCGCGTCCTACGCCTCGTGAACGAAACCGGATATCCCGGCGGGCCGACCCGCCCCGAGGCGCGCCTGCTGGCGCTGCGGTGCCTGGGCCTGCCGCAGGTAGTCCCGCAGACGCCGATGAGCAGGCGGCGCGCGCTGCGGTACCGGCTGGGCGCGTGCTTCGTCCGGCTCAAGCCCGGCACCACGGCCGAGCTGGCATCCCTGGTGCTGCGGATGAGCGACGAGATCGACACGCGCGAGCGGATGCTCGACGCCGTGCTCGGCTCGGCCGGGCGCGGGCCCGACGGGATGCTCATCCAGCGGCCCCGGCTGGCGGCCGAAAACGCGCGGCGCGCCGGGTCCGCGAACCGGCTGGCCAGCTAGTCACGTGTACTGGTCGCCCAGCGGGCACCGGCCCCGGCCGGGACGGGTCGGCCGAGGATGTCCAGGTCGGCATTTGCGATGCGGCCGGGATCGTCGATGAGGTCGATCGCCACGATCTTAACCACGCGCCGGACCCGGCTGCGGGCCAGCGTCAGGACGGGAAGCGGACCGTGCGCAGGAAGGCCGGCATGAGCCAGGGCCGACGGCCACTGATGATGATTTTCCTGGTCAGGACCGCTTGCAGCTTGCCGATGCGGCCGAACATCATCATGTTGAGGGTCGCCGGGTCGAACCGGACCTTAACGTCAGCGCCCGGCCCGGCCGGCTCCGCGCTGACCTGGCCGTTCCGGACCACGATCGTGACGGGAGCGGTGTAGCCGGACCGGAACTCCGCGGCGATGCGCCGCCGCAGCGGCCGCTTGCTGCCGTCGAGCAGCCGGCCCAGCTCCCCGTTCGCCAGCCCGACATAGAAGAGGTCGAAGAAGAGCGCGGCGTCCGGCGCGGGCATCGCCCACGGGACCTTGACGGCGCTGGCGATGTCGTTTCCGTGGATGAGCAGTTCGTTCACCATGTGCGCGAACATCCCGGCCAGCGTCGGCCGGGCCTCTCCCAGCCAGGAAAAGGTCTCCTCCGGGTCGTGCTCCCGGCTCGCCGTCAGCATGAGGCCGACATGGTGGCGCAGCGTGTCCAGCAGGCGGCTTACGTCGCGCTCGAGGAAGTGGCTCATCACCTGGTCGTTGAGGCCGTGGACGGTGTCAACGGTGGTGGCCGCTATGGCCCCGGTCAGGCCTGGCATCTGGAAGGGAGGCTCCGCGGCCCCCATCAGCATCGTGTTCAGGAAGCTGATGGTGGTCACGTGCGCGGTGACGTCGGCGACCGACCACCCGGCGGACGCCGTGGCCGCCGGGTCAGGGACCGAGGCCACCAGGTCGCAGAATCGCCGCGCCGTCGCGCGGACGGAATCGCGGACCGCGTTCCACTGGTCTTCGGTGACAGGAGCGGTCATGCTGCCCTCTCAGTACTTCACGGACCAGCCCGACGGGTTTAGCATAACATCGATATGCTTCGCGCAAGAACGGATAAGCGTGACCTTCTGGCGGCGCGGATACTGGGCCGTGGACGAACACCCCGCCGCGGCCTGAACGTGCGGATGCTGTGCAAATGGCCCGGAACGGCGGCCGGGCGTGAGCCGTAAGGAGCAGCAGATGCGCGACACGAACAACGATCAGGCCGTCGTCCTGGGCGGCAGCATGGCGGGCCTGCTCGCGGCCCGGGTCCTGTCCGAGCGGTACAAGCGCGTGGTGGTGATCGAACGGGACGCGCTGCCACCGGTCGGCGAGCACCGCCGGGGGGTGCCGCACGCCCGGCATGTGCACGGCCTGCACCCGCTCGGCCTGGAGATCCTCAACGAGCTGTTCCCGGGGTTCAGCACGTCGCTGGCGGCCAGCGGCGCCGTGCTGTGTGACGTCCTGAGCGACGGCCGCTGGCAGCTGTCCGCCCACCAGCTACGGCAGTTGCGGACCGGCATGGCGGCCCTGTTCGCCAGCCGGCCGTACCTGGAAGGCCACGTCCGCGCGCTGGTGCGACAGCTGCCGGAAGTCCGTTTCCTCGAGGAAAGCTCGATCAGCGGGCTCACCGTAACCGCGGACAAGCGCGTGATCACCGGCGTTGAAGTCCGCGGGCCGGACGGCCTGTCGTCCCAGATCGCGGGCAGCCTGGTGGTCGACGCCACCGGACGGGGCTCACGCACGCCGACCTGGCTGACCGAGCTCGGCTACCAGAGCCCCGCGGAGGAGCGGGTCGAGATCGGCCTCGGCTACGCGACCCGGAGGTACCGGCTCCGGCCCGGCGCCATGGGCGGCGACCAGCTGATCCTCACCGCCGGCACGCGGGCGAACTCCCGTGCCGCGGCCCTGGCGGTCATCGAGGGGGGCTATCACCTGCTGACCCTGGCCGGCATCTGCGGCGACTACCCGCCCACCGACCCGGCGGGGTTCGATGAGTTCATGACCAGGCTGCCAACGCCCGACGTCGCCGCCGCCGTGGCCGGCGCCGAGCCGCTGGACGACCCGGTGCCGTTCCGGTTCCCGGCCAGCGTGCGCCGCCGGTACGACCGGCTGGCCGCGTTCCCGGCCGGCCTGCTGGTCATCGGCGACGCCGTGTGCTCGTTCAACCCGATCTACGGACAGGGCATGACCGTCGCCGCGACCGAGGCCATGACCTTGCGCGAACTGCTGGCCCGCGACGCCGCGCCCGACGCCCGCCGCTACTTCCGGGCTATCACGCCCGCCATCGACATCCCCTGGGACATCGTCGTCAGCTCCGACCTGGCCTTCCCTGAAGTCCCTGGCCAGCGGACGGCAAAGGTGCGGCTGGCCAACGCATACCTGCCCCGGCTGCATGCCGCCGCCGCCCACGACGAGGCGCTCGCGACCGCGATGATCCGGGTCATCGGGCTCAAGGACCGCCCCGAAGGGCTGCTTCGCCCGGATCGTGTGCTGCGGGTGCTGCGCGGCAACCTAGGCAACGGCAAGGGCGCTTCTCCCGCCGTCGTCGTGCCGGCGGCCAGATAGGCCGCTATCGCTCCGTGCCCGCGTAGCTCTGGGCAGGTCGCCGGGTGCCGTGCCAGTGGCCGTGTCAGCGGCGTGGCGGAGGCGTGACCGGGGCGGCCGAGATGGTGGGGACATGACAGGTTCAGTCCCCCGCCAGCTAGCACAGGAGAGCACGATGCAGACCTTCGCCACCCCCGCCCCGATCACCGCCATCCTCGACATCCCCGCCGGACGGATCCGGTTCACCGCCGCCGACCGGGCCGACTCCACCGTCGAGATCCGGCCCGCGGACCCCTCGAAGGGCCGCGACGTGAAGCTGGCCGAGCAGACCACGGCCGGATACCGCGACGGCGTCCTGCGGATCACGGCTCCGGCCGGCCACCGGATTCTCGGCAGCTCCGGAGCCGTCGAGGTGACGGTCCGGCTGCCCGCCCGATCCCGGGTCGAGGCCAAGGCAGCCAGCGCGCAGTTCACCACCGAGGGACAGCTCGGCGACGTTACCTTCGACAGCTCGCAGGCCACGGTCAAGGTCGACGGGGCCGCCACCGCCCGCCTGTCCACCGTCGACGGCGACATCACCGTCGGCCGCCTGGGCGGCGACACGGAGATCCGTACCGTGAACGGCGCCATCCAGGTCACCGAGGCCACCCGGGGCACGGTGGTGCTGCGCACCGAGAGCGGCGCGATCACCGTCGGGGCCGCCGCCGGGGTCTCAGCCGCCCTCGACGCCGGTACCACGCTGGGCCGGATCCGCAACGCGCTCACGAACACCGGCGGCACCCCGGGCCTGACCATCCACGCCACCAGCACCGTCGGCGACATCACCGCCAGCAGCCGGTAAGGAGCCTGCCACCACGGGTGAGCGTGAACCGGCCGGACAGGGCCGTCAGACCAGCAGGTCTGGCGGCCCTGAAACGCATGACCGCCGGACCTGTCACCACTGTCCGGTCTGCGATCTGAATGATCTTCTGCAGAGCAAGCAGGCGGCACGACATAGGTACGACAAAGCCGATGCTGTCCGCATATCCTGCGGGCTACGTGCAATCCCCGCAGAATTCTCTGTCTGGTGTCCGGCAGGACAAGTTAAGCGCGGCGCGGCGCGGCGATGACGGTGCTGGAAACCTGATTGTCTACGCTGTGCCTCAATTCAAGGAAAGGGGCCACGAGCGCATGGCACAGAAGATACAGACCCTGCTCGTTGACGACCTCGACGGCGGCCAGGCCGACGACACCGTGCGCTTCGGTCTCGACGGCGTCGACTATGAAATCGACCTGAGCGTTAAGCACGCGGAGGCGCTGCGGAAGGCACTGGCGCCTTACCTTGCCACTGCGCGCCGAGCACCCGGATCCGCCGCCCGGCGGCCGGGCCGAGGCGGACGCAGGGCCGCTAGCTCGAATGGAGCGGCCCCGACAACGGTTCGCGAATGGGCCAGGTCGCAGGGGATCGCGGTCAAGGATCGCGGGCGGGTGCCGGCTGATCTGGTCGCCAGGTTCAAGTCGGCGACAGGCCAGTAGAAAATCATCCGCGGCAACGCCCCGTCCAGCCAGCCCGGGAAGAACGAACTGCTGCGACGGTGATGACGTAGCGGAACGGTATCCAGGGCTTATGCTTGGGCGCTATCCGGAATTAGCGCCGGCGTCTGCGGAGCCGATCCCGTTGTACGCCGCGGTAACCCGGAAGCCGTACGGCGGGACGTCAGATTCCTGGCCTAACCGGGCCGGTTGCCGCATTGGTCAGGTGCAGCAGTTCGCCGAGTATGTCGGATGCGATTTCGGCGAGCGACCGGGTTTCTCCGTCGCGGATCCACTGCGCGAATGCGATCCCGAATACCGTGGCGCCGGACTGCGCGGCCAGGGTGGCGGCCGGCTCGCCGATGCCCCGGGCGCGCAGGGCCGCGGCGACCGTCGCGGCGAGGCCCGCGGCCTTATGCTGCTCGCGTTCCTGCAATGGGGGATTCTGATCGATCACGGACTGCCGCATGCGGGAGTAGGGGCGGCCCTCATCGGGGAACAGCGATGCCGCCGCGCGCAGGGCTGAGGCGATGACCTCAAGCGGGGACGCGTCAGGAGGTGCGGCGTCCGCCCCGTCGGCGAACGCCTGGAGGAACTGCCGCTGCCCGTAGAACAGCACCTCCCGCTTGTCGCTGAAGTGACGGAAGAAGGTGCGCTCGGTCAAGCCGACGGATTGGGCGATCTCCGCGGCGGTCGTCTGCTCGAATCCGCGCTCAGCGAACAGCTCGAGCGCGGCAGCCTGCAGGCGCTCCTTCGCACCAGGTTCCCAACGCACCATGGTGCCGAGTTTAGTGATGACAGTGACTGTCGCATAGGTGTATGGTGATGTCTGTTGCTGACATCAGTCACTGACATCACTAGTTCAGGCGCTCCGCCGGTGACGGAGCCGAAAGGGAGTCGGGGTCATGCGCGTTTTCGTTACCGGAGCTTCTGGATGGATCGGTTCGGCCACCGTCGACGAGCTTCTGGCCGCCGGGCATGAGGTCACCGGGCTGGCCAGGTCCGACGCGTCCGCCGCGGCGCTGCAGGCCAAGGGAGCTCGCGTCCAGCGCGGTGACCTCGACGATCTCGCCAGCATCCGTGCTGGCACCGAGGCCGCCGAGGCTGTTATCCATCTCGCGAACAAGCACGACTTTTCCAACCCGGCCGCCTCAAGCGCGGCCGAGCGAGCGGCGGTCCAGACCATCGGCGATGCCCTCACCGGCACCGGCCGCCCCTTCCTGCTCGCCTCGGGCGTCGCCGCCCTCGCCCAGGGCAGGCCCGCCACGGAGTCCGATCCGTCGCCGTTCCATGGCCCGGACTCACCGCGCGGCGGCAGCGAGAACCTCGCGTTCGAGTTCGTCGATCGCGGTGTGCACACCGTGAGCCTGCGCTTCGCGCCGACCGTACACGGAGCCGGCGACCACGGATTCATCGCGGTGATCGCCGCGGTGGCCCGTGAGCAGAAGGTCTCCGGTTACCCGGGGGACGGGACCAACCGGTGGGCTGCCGTACACCGGTCCGACGCCGCGCGCCTGGTCGTGCAGGGCCTGGCGAAGGCGTCGGCGGGCGCCCGCCTGCACGCCGTCGCCGAAGAGGGCATACCCACCCGCGACATCGCGACGGCCATCGGCCGGGCCCTCGGCCTGCCCGTCACCTCGATCGACCCGGACGACGTGCCAGGTCACTTCGGATGGATCGGCACCTTCTTCGGCATGGATCTCGCGGCGACGAGCACCGTGACACGGGAACTTCTCGGCTGGGTGCCCGTGGGCCCGACTCTCCTCGAGGACATCGACGCGGGCGGGTACTCGCCGCGCACGCCGGTGGCCTAGCCCTGCGCCTGGTGCTTAACTCTTCGAGCCGTTGCTGGTGGAGAGAACGCCTGCCGGCGAAAGCGGTTTGGACGGGGGACGAGGGGTTGCAGTACGAGGAGTGATTGTCGTACGTCGTGCCTTCATGTCCCGCCCGGTGGCGGTTGACCACTGGTTGATGATGTCCAGCATGTCCTTCCGGATCGGGTTCGGCGGCGGGACCGCGTTCTCCGAGTAGAGGACGCTGACGCTGCTAGGGCTGTTGTAATCGCCGGCTTCGATGCGCTTGAGCAGGACGGACAGGCGGGGCGCGAGAATAAAGAAGCTCTCAGCGTGCACGTGGGGCTTGAGGCCTACGCGGTCGCCGATCTTGCGTAGCCGTTCCTCAGGGCTGCCGGCGTTCGATTTGAGGTCGGTGACGACGGAGTTGTTGCTCTCGAGTATCAGGTGGAACCAGGACGCCATCGTCACGATCCAGAACTCTTCACGGGCGAGGTTTCCTTGCTGCCGGCGGGTCCGCAGCATGTCCCGGATATCCCGGGCCAAGTTGGCGATGGCCGCGTCGTCCTTCGGGTTGGTGCCGCTCGTGTTCTTGAAGTTCTCGGCGGCGATCCAGACTTCGCGCAACAGGTCCTCGAACATCGGCACGAAGCCCGTGTTGGCGGCCGTGGCATGGACGTAGGGGTAAGGCTGCCCGTCGTCGCGACCATGGTTGAGGTCCATGCCGAGCATACGGTGGAAGGCGTTGCGGCGGGTCGCCGCGAAGTCCGGGCGCAGCGTGCTCGTGATCGCTCCGATCGAGGGCGCCGGCAGGTCACGGAAGAACAGCGACTCCGTCGCGCGCAGCCATTGGCGAGTCACAGGGCTCGGCACCTCGAGGCGCTCACCGTGCAGGTACTCCAGGAGAACCCGCCGGCAGATGTCGACCGCTCTGGTGTTCTCGATGAGGTACCCGTACACGAGATGATCCCAGTCCGCTCCCGATCCGGTATCGGACAGTGTTCCCCGGCCTTGGACCGGCGGCAGGTCGTAGATACTGTCGGCAACGCCAGAGAGCTTGTCGCGGACGTCTGACTCCAGGCCGGGCACCGTGCCGTTGAGCAGTTCCTTCGGCAGGGGCAGGTCGGGGCGGTCAACTGGCGTTTGCCGGTAGGCCCACACCTCTTCAAAGAACCGCACAAGCTGCTCGGGATGCAGGCCTAGCACTAGCTCGGTGCTCTGTCTCGTAAGCTCATCGCCGACAGGCGGGGACTGCCCGTGGGCTAGGGCGTCGGCCGTAATCGTCTCGCCGAACCATCGCGCCAACTGTAGAATCATCGTTCGCCTCCCCGGGATGGTTGGGCCTTAGAGACTTCGGCCGGTACGCCGTAGGCCGGCGCTTCGGCGGCCACCAGGACGTTGAACGCAGAGGTCAAGATCCCGGCATCGGTAACGACCGTGATCGGTCCGGTGACCGCCCCCTCGGGCACGTCAACTGAGACGAGCTCGTGAGAGCGTGCCGCGGCTCCCGTTCCGGCATCACCGGTCGTATCTGCCACCCGCACGGCCACTGTGCCGTCGTCCGACGTGAAGGCGACCTCGACGGCATGGCCGGCGTCACGGAGCAGGACGCGGCATGGCCCGCCCACGAGCAGGGTGTGCGGCGTCACCGACACGATCGCACCTGCACCCAGCGTGTTGGCCTCGTCGTCGAAGGGACCCGCGAGCTGGCGGCGGGTGACGTCATAGGCGCGGATGCGCCCCTCGTCCAGCCGCTCGCCGCGGCCCTGGCTTTCGCCGAGCTGCTTGGCCAGGGTCTCTGCGAGGCGTTCGGCCATGAGCGTGATCTCCTCCGACCGGCGCTCGTTGCCCAGGCGGATGAACTCGAGGATCTGCTCCATGTCGATGCTCGCCGCGGGCTGCTTGCGCCTAGGCGACTCCTGGTGTTCGGACGGCTCTTCCGGCATGACAGCCTCCTGCTCCTCTTTCTCACGCGGCTCGCGCCACGTGGGCTGGTTCCGTCACGGTGAGGCTGCCGAGTCGCCTCATCCAGGTCTCGAACTCCTGCGTGATCTGATCCGCCTGCTCGGGACGCACGGCGACCTCGAGAGAGGACCTCGCGAGCAGCCGAAGGCCCTCGTTCGTCAAGTAGTAGCTCGAGGTCGTGAGGGCCGGGCCGGCCGCGCGAGCCAGTTCCGCCAGCGCGGCTGGACTGACGCGGCCGGGATCGACAACGTCAGCTAGTGCCCGGCCGCCGTACGCCCGCATTCGCGATCCAAGGCCGATTTCGACGATTCGCGGCAGCTGAGCGATGCTGCGCTCGAGCAGCGGCCGGACAGCCCGCGGGGCCTCGGCGAGCGGGTAGGTCGTGAGCAGCGCCTGCTTGAGCGTGTCCCAGGGCCCGGCCCCGTAGAAACGCACACACATCTCGACCCCGACGAGGATGCGAAGCCAGGCAATAGGGTGCGGGTCACCGATCGGGTGGGCGAACACCTGGACGTTCTCGCCTGCTACGACGTCGTGGAGCGCGGCCACTGCGCCGTACCCGCTGTGGGCGAAAGCCAGCAGGTCCGGGCCCAGCTCCGTCGCCCAGCCAGCCCATAGCTCGGCTACTGCCGCGTCCGGCACGCCGCGCCGGAGGGCCGCGGGCAGCTCAGTGTTCCAGCCGGTGAGGTGCGCCACCTGATGCCCGGCTTCGTGCAGCATCGACGTAGGCCGGAAAAGGTTGAACCGGGTGACCTTGATCGCCGCGGCGGGCGACAGGGAGCCCCCGCTCCAGTAGCGAAGGTGGGCCCGGAGGATCGAGGCGCCGAGGCCACGATCTATGTAAACCAAGATCGGGGGAGGCGCGATGCCCAGCGGTGCGAGGGGTGTGACCATGCTCTGCCGGGCGAGTACGTCGCAGGCGCGCAGCATCTGCGCGAGCCGGGTAGTGGTGCGCGACCGGATGGCATGCCCGTAGAACTCGAGAATCGTCTCGGCTTGCAGGTAGCGGCCCCGGAACCGCTGCAGCCGCTTACCAACCCGCCGCAGGTCGCCGAGCGTCCGCGCAGCCCGGATGTCGGCCTGGACGGCATCGAGTTCGAACCCCACCGTCCGGACCAGTTCCTGCAGGTGATGGCGGATGGCAAGGCCGAGATACACCTCCACCGCCCGCCAGGCTTCCGGGGCCGCGAAGTTCTCGAGGTCGGACAGTCCGACGCTTGCCATGCGCCAGTGCGCCGTCTCGCTGGTGAGCTGGAACCGGAGCGCTGTCGTTTCGTCCATCATGAGCGGAACCCCGCGACGGTCTGCAGCGTGACGTCGACGGGTGTGAGCAATGCGCGTGCCAGGGCTAGACCGGCGCCGGCGGAGTCGCCGCGCAGAGCCTTGCTGATGACCTGCATAAGCGACGAGTGGCGCAAGTTGATGATAATCGTGACACCGTCGGCGGGGTTGGCCGCGGCGGCAATGAACTCCTGGCTGCGGCGGGTGAAGTAGTCCGACAGCGCGGAGCCCACCCAGTCGATCAGCTTGTCGACGATTTTCTTGAGGATAGCCTCGCCGATGGTTCCGAGTACTCCCTCGCTCTCCATCCCCGCGGCCGCTTCGTGCACGAGCTTGACATGCCGTCGCGCATTCCCGCTGAGCATGGTGCGGAGTGCGGCGACGTATATCTTGCGGAGCAGCACCAGGACGGGAGTGACCGGCTCGCCACGGCGGATAGATGCCGCCACGGCCTGGGTGTCGCCTTCGTTGAGGAAGATGGAGACCCGGGCCGTCTCCTGGGGGATATCGAGGGTTAGGTTGACCTGACTCACCCGGGCGCCGCCCGGCTGCGGCGTCGGTCGCGGCGATGCGGGAACGGGTACGCCGGCCGCGGCGCCGCGGCCGGGCGGAGATGGTCGCCAGCCGCTCGGTTCCAACACCACGAAACGCTGGCCCACCGCGATGTGGCGGGAGGATCGAAGGAACTTCGCAGCGGTGTCCCGCCCTAGACCCGGTTCGCCGAACAGCAGTCCTGCGGTGTGGCGTGTCAGGGGGATGAAGTACCGCCAGCCGCGTTGCGATCTCAGACCCAGGCCGGCTACGCCGGTCTCCAGGCGCGCGATCGTGCTGAGCTTGGTTCCCGGGATGGCCTGGTATAGATGCGCTTTCACAGTGGCGGGAGCCGTGATCCCGTAGCGGCTCTTCAGGAAGGCGTCAAGGCGGATGCCCCCAAATGTCTCGATGGACTGTGCCACCTGCCGGGTGAGCCTGACGTCGAGCACCCGGGTGTACTTCTTGTAACGACGGCCGCCGGGCCTGGGGGCCAGGAGCCACGTCCCGGCCTGCGCGATCCGTCCGGATACTTCGTGATATTGCTCCCGGATCATCTCCGGCGGGAACGATTCGGCGGCCGCTTCGGCGAAGGCCTCCTGGACCGCCGCTTCCAGGACACGTTGATCCTCGAAAACCTGCTCGCCTTGCTCGGCGAGGCGGCTGACCGTGCCTTCGACGGCGTTCGCCACTGCTTCGCCCGCCAGGACGGTGCGCTCTGCGGGCACTTCCAGGCCGGCCATGCTCATCCCGGTCGAGACGATGGCGCTCGCCAGCTGGGTAGCGACGTCCCGGCCGACGTAGGGAGCGACAAGGCCGCCGAGGTGGCCGGCCAGGAATTTGATGACGCGCGGTCGCCCGATTATGGAGATCCCCACGCGCAGCGCGGCCAGGATGGCGGGGATGAAGTTCTCCATCTGCGCCGTGATGTCCTGGCCGCGTTCGCTCTGTACGACCTCGCGTACGAACTGGTCTCGCGCCGCCGCGAGGGCGGGAAGCCGGTCCTCGGTCTGCTCCGCCTCCGTGGCGGCCTCGGCGGTGACCACCTCCTGCTCAGCCTCGTCGTGGACGAACAGCAGGCTCGCGGCGCGCGCATCGAACTCGCGCTGAATGCTGTCGGGCTCGCCTGCTGCCAGCGCCTCTGTCGCGGCTGCCGCGACGCCCTCTCCTTGCGGGGATTGGTAGCTCTCGGAGACCAGCGCTGCCTCAGTCTCGGTCTCGCCGAAGAACCGGGTCGCCAGTTTGCGCGCAACGGGCTGCAACGGGGTGGGCAGCCGGCCGATCGCAAACTGCAGGACGCGGCGCAGGAGCGGCTTGACGAGTTGCTTCAGCTTGTCGAACAGCCATCCCAGCGGGATGATCTTGCCGATTGCCGCGATGCCTTTCTTGGCTAGGTTGACGGCGCCCTTGGCGACGCTCTTCACCTTGTTCCATAGACCGCCGAAGAGGTTCTCGAATGCGGGTGAGAGGTGTTCGAAGCTTGGCTGCAGTGACTCGAAGAGCCGCTCGATCTCTTGCTCGCTCAGCGCGCTGATGTCGTGCTGCGCGTACTGTTCCGATAGCCTTCCGAACAGCCCTTCTGCTTCGGTCGCCAGCGGTGTCATGTACTGCTCGAGGAGTTGTTCCCGTTCGCCCGGGGATTCGGTTTCCCCCGAGCCCATCTGTTCCTGAGCTGCTGCGGCTGCCTCGGCGGCAAGCTCGTAGAGAGCTTCGCTGAACTCGGACTCGTAGAGGCCGGCGACCAGGTTCTCGAATTCCGCGCGCTCCGTGCCTCCCGCCCCCTGTCCCGAGGGCTCGAAGGCCTCCGAACGGAACGGCGACTCAAGTCCCGGCGCTGCCGCATAGCTCTGGTAGCCGGACTCCTGCTCGCCGCCTCCGGGATCCGGGCTGAGCTGGAAGGCCTCGGCGAACGGCGACGTCGGCGCATATGCTTCCGACGGCAGCTCCTGAGCTGTTTCGTTGCCATACCTGAACGTATCGGTGGTCATCGGACCTCCCAGGTAGCCATATATCCGCGGGCGGTGAGCGCCTTGGTCATGACGATTGGACCCGCTCCTCGTCAAGCCATCGTCATCAGTACGTCACGGCCCGTGCCGCGCTCCGAGCGAGCAGCGCCGGCCAGGCGCGCAGCTTGACCGTGAACAGGCAGACGAGATCGGCGGACCGCAAGCACGGACATAACCTGCCGACCCGCAAGGAGATCAACTGTCCGCTCACCGGGAAGTCCCGGGCTCCGGCTCAATCTCGTGACGCATGTGGCCGGCGTGGCCGTCAGGCCCCATGCGAAGATTGTCCCGACCTAGAACGAGGTCGCGGTATCACGCCGTGGTCCCGCTTAAGGTCGGGGCCAGCGGCGAGCATGCCCATCATGGTCACTGTCGGGTTCTGGCGCCCGGGCAGGGCTGGTGCACAGCCCTCCGCCGCCCCAGCGACCCGGTTCATCAGCGTGGAAGAGGGCTGGATGCCCAGCTCCGCGCGCAGCACGGCGGAGTAGTACTCAAGGTGGTGGCGGGCCTGGGCCACGTTCTCCTCGGCCAGGAAGACATCGATCAGGGCCGCGTGGGCGGATTCCCGCAACGGTTCGCCGGCGATCGCCGCGTACGCGACGTCGATCGCCTCGCCGTAGCGTCCGACTCGGCGAAGCCTGCCGGACAGTGCCTCCAGGGCATGGATCTGTACCTGATGAATCCGTTCCCGCTCCAGCAGCAGCCAGTCCTCGTCCCAGCCGGGAAGGAGGTCGCCGCATAGGGTGCTGAGGTCGGCATCGAGCGGCTGGAGGTGGGACTGGTCGGCAAGCAAGCGGGATGCCTGGGCGGCACAGCGCCGGACATCCACGTCGACCGCCTCGTCCAGCGTTACGGTGTCGCGCGACGTCCACACCAGCCGCTTGTCTGCCTGCCGGATGCGCCAGAGTGCGGTGCGGAGGCTGGCGAGCGCTCGCTCGGTGGTCGCGTCGCTCCACAGCCGTTCGGCCAGGCTCAACCTGAGGTGAGCCGACCGCCCGGGCTGCACAATCGAGAGGTAGGCGAGCACGCGCTGCGCATGTATCGGGAGACTCGCCCGCCGATTGCCGACGACGAGGCTGAAGCCCCCGAGCAGTGAGAGTCTCAACGGTGCTCGGGCTGGGTGTGGCGTCTCTTGCGTCATCCAGGCCCCTTGATCGCAAGGTAAGCCGCGACCGTATGCGCCAGCGTCAATGGCCGGTGTGGAGGCGGAACGCAGGATTGATGGAGCTGAGATGTCTGTCCCCCACACTGCCCCGCATGGACTCCCTCCGCTACCAGGTGATCGTCATCAGGGCCTGGCGCGAGTCAAACGGCATACGCATCCGGGTGCTTGCCGATGGCAGCCCTCCCCGGCAATGGGTAGTCGGCTCGATCGCCGAAGCCCATGACATCATGGGTGCGCTCCTCGCCCGACTGCAGGCGGCGCCTGATCAACCGTCGGCACCACCGGATACGACTGAATGAGCGGCAGCGGGATGTCGCGGAACTGTCCCTCGGCCCGGGACTTGAGGGGCCGCAGCTGCGCGGTCGGGTTGACCTGCTCGCGGACCCGCAGGGTGGTCCCCCGGTTGATGCGGCAGCGGGTACGGACAGCGAGCGCCTCGCCGATCCGCAGCAGGATCCGCTGGAACTGCTCATGCGCCTGCGGTCCGTGACCGCAGGCCGGTACGCGGAATACGAGACGGTATCGAGCCGCACTGCCGCAAGATCGCCGTCTACCGTCAGTGGCACCACGGCCGTGTTCACGGTCTGGGTGGACAACGAGTATGTCTGGCAGATCCAGGCCGTGACTCTAAAGACCAGGGAGCGGGTTGTCGTCATCGTGCTGGCGACGACCACAGTGACAGCTCAACTGTGGGACTTCGGCGTTCCCATCGATCCGATGGACTGGCCGCTCTCTCCCGCGCACTGACCGGGTACTGCCTCTAATCCAGCGCCGACACCGGATTAAGCTTCACGCGCCCCCGCAGGCGGGCCAAGGGATTCATGGAGCAGGCCAGCTTGCCAACCTTGTGCGGGGTGAACGCCGGAGCGGCCGCTAGCTGCATGACGGCGACTCCGGTACCTGTAGTGGCCCGAGCGCGTGACCGATGCCGAAGCGGGCACGCGTGCTATTTGCGTCCGCGGGCGACGTGTTCGCGTACGGCGGGTATCGTTTCGGCGGCGAAGCGTTCGAGCACGTCCGGGTCGTCGCTGGCCAGGATGAAGATGCTGACGCCGTCCTGGAGGGTCATCTGAGCCAGTGCTTCCGGGGTCTGCTGGTCCGGGAAGATGTTGAGCAGGCGAGTGATCTCGCGGGGGTCGCGGCCCGCGGCCCGTGCGGCGTCGTCGATGATCGCGTTTCCCTTGGGCAGGCCGCCGGGCTCCATGACCGGCAGCGACGGCAGCCAGCCGTCGGCCTTGCGTCCCACCAGGTCCTGCATCCTCGGCTTGTGGGCGCCGAGCCAGATCGGGATCTCGTGTGCGGGCGCGGGTCCGCGCTCGGCGCCGTGGACCTGGTAGAACTCGCCGCTGGCATTGAGGGTGCCGGGCACGTCGGCGTCCCAGATCCCGCGGATCACGTCGATTGCCTCGCCAAGCGCCGCCACGCTCTGCAGCGGGGTTAGCCGCCGTCCGCCGGCCGCCTGCACGGCATCCCAGTAGAAGCCGGCCCCGATCCCGAGGCTCGTCCGTCCGCCGGAGAGCAGGTCGAGGCTGGCCGCCGCGCGGGCGAGCACGGCGGGGGGCTGGCGCAGCGGCAGGTTCAGCACGTTGGCGGACACGCCGATGCGCTCGGTCCGCGCTGCCACCCAGCTCAGCAGAGTCCAGGTATCGAGGAAACTCGACTGGTAGGGATGATCCTGGAAGGTGACGAAGTCGAAACCGAGCCGCTCACTGAGCTGCGCCAACTCGACCGGGCGGTGCGCCGGGGAGTTGGCGGGAGAGATGAACGTTGCGAAACGCAGAGGATGGCCGTAGTCAGGCACGGGTATCTCCTTCAGTCATTCGTGTGTGGCCAGCCACGATGAGATCGCGTCGCCGACCTGCTAGATGACGTCATCGCCGGTGCCGGGCGCGGGCAGCCCGTAGTGGTCAGACTCGATTGCCTGCAGGCCGATGGCGCGCGGCCTGCCCGGCATCCCGCGCAGACGGAACCCTGCCTGCCCGGGATGGTCGCCGGGTGCCAGTGCGCGGCGCTGGAACTGCAAGCGGGGGGCTTCAGTCCAGAACGTTGACGCCGAGGCTGATGTTGAACCCTGCGCCATGGCGGGCCAGGCCCATCAGCAGCGGGCCCGTTCCCTCCAGCCAGTGCGCCATCGCCAGGTCTCCGGTGTCCAGCGGGCGCAGCCCGAGGCTCTCGATGAACGCCGACACGCTCGCCTTGGCCTGCGCGTCGTCGCCGGCGATGAGCACGTCCAGCGGGCGGCCCTGGGCCAGGACGTGGCCGAAGACGGTGTTGAACGCCTTCACGACGTGCGCGCTCGCCGGGGCGGCCTTGGCGATCTCCTGCGCGCCGGAAGTGCCCTCAGGGGTGACCAGCGCGGTGGCGTCGGCGTTGAAGGTGTTGGAGACGTCGATGATCACCTTGCCGGCCAGCGCGTCCCCGTACTGGGCGACGACCGGCACGGCGCTGGCGTACGGCACGGCGAGGATGACGATGTCCCCGGCCGGTGCGGTGCCGAATGTCCCGGCCGTCGCGCCGCCGCCGAGCGCGGCGGCCAGGTCCCTGGCCTTGGCCTGGTCGCGGCCGATGACCTCGACGGCGTTGCCGCCCTCGACCGCGCGGGCGGCTATGGCGCGGGCCATGCCGCCCAGGCCGATGAAGCTGATGCTGCTCATGGACGGGTACTCACTTTCTGTGGTCTGGGATGAACTTTTTGTTTTAGAGGGATATGGGATCGGCTGCCCATCCGGATGGCGTCAGATGTGACTGAACCCGCCGTCGACGACCAGGTTTGCGCCGGTGATGAAGCTGGCGTCCGGACAGGCGAGGAACAGCGCGGCGGCCGCGATCTCTTCGCTGGTCCCCAGCCGTCCTAGGGGGATGGCTGAGGTGACCTGCTCCCGGAATTCCGGGGTGACGCTACTGAAGAGCGCGGTGTCGATCGAGCCGGGACTGATGACGTTTACCCGGATGCCGCGATCCTTCAGCTCCGCAGCCCAGGTGCGCGCGAGTGAGCGTACGGCTGCCTTGCTGGCCGAGTACACCCCGGCGCCGGGGATGCCCTTGGTCGCGCTGGTCGTGCCGTTCAAGATGATCGACGCGCCGTCGCTCATCAACGGCAGCAGGTATTGAACGGTGAACACGGTGCCCCGGAAGTTGACGGCCACGAGCGTGTCGAACGAGTCCGGGGTGATGCTGCCCAGCGGGTCGGATACCGAGCCGATGCCGGCGCTGGCGAACAGGACGTCGACTCGTCCGTGATGCTCCCGCACGGTCTCGGCCAACCGGGCGAGGTCGTCCAGGTTTCCCGAGTCCGCCTGCACGCCCGTCACGTTGTGGCCGATGGCGGCGACCGCCTCGTCCACCCTGTCTTTGCGTCGCCCGGTGATGAACACGTGGGCGCCTTCAGCCACGAACAGCTTGGCCGTTGCTAGCGCCATTCCAGACGTCGCTCCGGTGATCACTGCGACCTTGCCATCCAGCTTGCGCATCGTGAACTCACCTTTCTGTCGGTTGTGGTTCGTGTCTTGGTGGTTGGCGCCGCGATCCGTCCTGCGATCGGGGCGCCTGCGGCCCCGAGGGGCTTCATAGTGCTCATCTGCTTCACTCCTCGTGCGGTCAAGTCAGAGCGTCAAGATGAGGCACCCCTCCGGTCGTTGTCGCCTACCTAAACGGAGGGGTACCTCACTCTATTCCGGAGGGGTGCCTCAAGTTGGCAGAAGTTTTCGCGCCCCGGGCACCGGACGTCATGCTCGCGGGTGGGCCACCGGGATCGTCAGCCAGATGGCGGGCGCCATAGTGCTCTCGCGTTCCGTCAGCGACGTCGCGCGCGACCATGCCGGCGAGCTCACCGAGGTCAACCGCGGCCTGCAAGGTTCCTGAGCGGCGCAGAAAGGGAGGCCGCCCTCAGTATCGCCGGTAAACTGACGAAGTGAGCCGTAGCGACGTTGAGCAGATGCGGAGGCCCCTGCGCCGCGACGCCCAGGAGCGCCGAGACAAGCTCCTCGCCGCGGCGCAGCGCGAATTCGCCGCACACGGCGTGGACGCCTCCCTGGAGAAGATCGCACGCGACGCCGGCGTGGCCATCGGCACCCTGTACCGCCACTTCCCGACACGCCTGGACCTGCTCATGGCCGCCTTCCAGCCCCGGCTTCAGGAGTTCCTCGACGGGGCCAACAAGGCCGTGGAGATGAACGATCCGTGGGAAGGGCTCGTCTACTACCTGGAGCACCTGTTCGGCATGCAGGCGGGAGACCGAGGTTTCAACGACTTCCTCTCCCGCCGCTTCACCGACAGCGCCGAGACCGAGCGCATCCACGACGAGATGTGCCAACAGATCGTGGACATGCTCACCCGGGCCCAAGACGCCGGCGAGGCTCGCCGCGATATCACCCTGGCCGACATCGTCAACCTCATCTGGTCCAACGGCCGGATCATCGAGGCCACCAGCGCCACGGCGCCCAACGCCTGGCGGCGTTACCTCTACCTCATGCTCGACGCCTACCGGGCTGAGCGGGCACACCCGATCCCCGAGCCGCCGATGACGTACGAGCAGCTGTACGACGCCATGGTCCATCTCAGCGAGGCGGAGTAGGGGCGGCCGCCCTGCTGTCCGGTCAGGCCCGCTACATCGCGAAGACCCGGACGCCGCTCGCCGGCCTGTCGGCCCGAGACGGCTCAGGGCCGTTCGGCCGCCGGGCCCGTGTGCCGTGCCAAAACCCGTTTCATAGCGACTGACCTGCCACTTCGCGCCCGCTAGGCTGCTCTGCGGTACTCACTGATCAGGCCGCCGAGAACCTGCCTTCGCTCGATCCGGGCAGTGAGATCGACGGTGCTTCCTGGCCGCAGCGGAGGCTCCTGCCCCAGGCTCTGATGCGGCCTGTGCCCGTTATAGTGGCGGGCGAACTCGGCTAGCACCTTGCGCAGATGGCCCTCGCCGAGGATCAGCAGGTGATCCAGGCATTCAGGTCTGAGCGTGCCTACGAACCGCTCCGCGTATGAATTCGCGCGCGGCGACCGGACCGGCGTCTTGATCAC
>Ga0209168_10000512_pt1 | contig 36862 bp, 38 predicted proteins | sample Coa_R1_FD_187156 | JGI IMG/M metagenome (GOLD analysis project Ga0209168, IMG submission 187156) | Surface soil microbial communities from Centralia Pennsylvania, which are recovering from an underground coalmine fire - Coalmine... | ecosystem: Environmental > Terrestrial > Soil > Unclassified ...
TCATCGTCAATCGCCAGAATGCGATTGACAGCTTCAAACCGACACCTTTCTACGAAATTTACGCAGTCTTTCAACCCGGTTTCAGCGCCAAATACATCACTCAAGGCGATGATCCCCAAACACGTCTCCCGGAGCGGGCTACTGCTCAAGCCATTCTGGACCAAATCTCCGCCTTACCTAGCGGCACTGTACTCACCGTCACCACCACCGAAAAGACCACCAAAGCCCCTCCTCTCTTCGATCTGCTCGCCCTGCAAAAGGAAGCAAACAGGCGATTCGGCTACACCGCCCAGGAGACGCTCGACTTGGCCCAAAGCCTCTATGAGGAATACAAAGTCATCTCGTATCCACGAACCGAGAGTCGTCATCTTTCGCATGACATGATCCCGGAGCTTCCCAACATCATTCGCGTTCTGCCCAAGGAATGGCCCATCGAAACAGCTCTCACAACGCTCACCAGTGGCTTGCAGCTCTCTAAGACCTATGTGGACGATACAAAGCTGACCGACCATCACGCCATCATCCCGACTCATAAAGCCGCGCCAGACGATCTGCCGGCCAAGCACCGCAACATCTATGAACTGGTTGCAGCGCGTTTCCTGAGCATCTTTCTGCCTGCCGAACTGCGCGATGACACCACGACCATCATTCAACTTGGCTGGCATTCATTCCGCGCCTTTGGCTCAGTCATCAAAGAACCGGGATGGACGGTATTGATCGCCCAACCCGCACCCGAAGAAGACAAACCCGGCGACGACGCTCAGCAATTGCCCCCGCTTTCGCAGGGCCAAAACGTCGCCAAGCGAAGCGCCCAACTCAAAGAAGGGAAGACCACACCACCTAAACCTTACGACGATGCAAGTCTGCTGACCGCCATGAAAAATGCCGGTCAGGAAATCCAGGATGAAGACCTGGCCGCCTACATGAAACAGAGCGGCTTGGGAACCCCGGCAACGCGGGCCGCGATCATCGAAAAACTGATTGCGGTCGCTTACGTTCAGCGCAAGAAGAAATCCCTCTTGCCCACTGAAAAAGGCAAAGCCCTCATCAATCAAGTCCACCCCACGCTCAAAGATGTCGCGCTCACCGCCTCTTGGGAGCAGCAGTTGGCTAACGTCCAGGACAGTTCCACGCCGGCGGATTTCTTCGCTGCAGCCATTGTTCAATTCGTTCAGGACATCTTCCACCAGATTATTGCCACCCGGCCCGCAGCCATGCCTGCCGTTTCCAACCCCAATGTCTACGGTCCCTGCCCCAAATGCAAGACCGGAACCGTGCGCAAGACCATAAAGGGCGCCGGTTGCTCTCGATTTAAGGAAAGTTGCAAGTTTTCCATCTGGGGTCAGATCAACGGCAAAAAACTCACAGATGAACACATCCGGCAGCTTGTCACCAAAGGCCGAACCGGACTCATCAAGGGCTTCAAAAAGAAGGACGGAAGCGCAACTTATGATGCCGGCCTTGTGCTAACGGATGATTTCAAGGTCCGTCTAGATTTTGAGAGCCACACGAAAGAAGCAAAAACAGCGTGAGCACGAACTTATTTTCACTTTCTCCGCGAACCGGCTTGCATTGGAATCCTTTGCTCCCGCTCTTCGCATGAACCCTGAAAGACCGAGGCATTATATGCACCACACGCACTTGAGTAATCTGCCCCCGATCCAGATGTTTTTCCTCATCGCCGTTTTGTTCATCGGTTTAGCCGTGTATTTCTATCCGACGATCCACGCAATAAAGCGGAACAGCCCACACACTACCGCCGTTGTTATCCTCAACCTGTTTTTCGGCTTTACGCTCATCGGTTGGATTGTCGCCCTTGTTCTCGCAAGCAAGCAGCCGCAGCCTGTCGTGGTCGTCTATAACACTCCTCCGCCACCACGCCGGTAAGTTTGTAACTGCATTGTCTCGCCGGCCCAGTTTTTCTTGAACCCTTGACATTTCATCCGATCATCTGACGCACTGTACTCCGTCCCGGCTTTCAGCCTTCCGCGCCCAATATAGCGGGGCAAATCCAAAATGACGGAGAGTAGCGGGCGTGCCTTTGATGTATTGCCCACCTTAGCGAGGAACGACGGCTACTCGTTTTCGCGTAGCCGTTGCGCTTGCGGTTGCAAGAGTTGACAGAGCGGTAAGACGGTGGTTCAATAGTTCTGGCGCCGGTGGTGTTGGCGTTTTCTAGTGTGAAAGCCCACGCAAATATGTTGGGCAAGAGTGCTGTTTGGAACGCATTTCAGGTGTCGTAATTCCATCCTTTCGCGTTCCAACTACCTGTCAACAATGTTGTGCGTATGTGTGTCCACTGCCGTCTGCGGCCAGCGTGCCTCATTGGGCATTGACAAGTCCGATGCATTTTAAAATTTGATTCTGGAGGTAAATGAATTCATGAATTTAGATGACCAGCAAAGGATGGAAACAATTGACTTGGCTGTTGAGGGTGAAGCGCTGAAGCAGTGCGAATACCACGGCGAACTTTACGACTCAGGCACAGTCGATCTGCAACCAGCATATACCTTTGCGAACCGGAAATTCACACGCGGGGAAGTCTCTTCATTTCGTGATCGGCGCGGGATGACCGAAGCAATAAAAACATTGCACCGAGAAGCTGCAATGGACTGTTGGCAGTGTGAGAAACAGCGAGAGGAATACCCATAGGAGGTCAAGGAACATGCAAGCTACAGACACTCACGAATTTCAAAAGGAGCGAATCATCCGCATCGTCGACGAAATGGCACCGGGCAAGGTGGTCGAGTTCGATGATGCTTCAACCTTCATCCGATTTAGAGTGCGCGATCCATTCTTGAACATCAATCTCACAGAGGTTTCGGGGGAATGGATTCCAAGCGAACTAGCAGACAAGTCTGATGACTGGCTACGTAGATTCATAAACAGTTTAGCCAATGGGAAGATTTAAGGAGGAATAATCTCTGGATGTTATCTAGGGTGTAAAGCATTTTACAACAAGTGATTTCCAACGGCCAAAGGCATCCGGCTTGACCAAAGGCACACCTCACGGGATATTCCTTCTTCCGGGTCTTCGGTGCGATTGAATTTGACGAACCGGCTCACAAGCCAATGAGAAGATGCAACCAGACCCCAAACAAAACATGCGAATGCTGACCACTAAATTCACACGCTGAACCAACTGGGCAGTAACTGGTTTCGCTATGAATGTGAACTCCAAGCATCTGCCAACGCCTCAGCTTGTTCGAGGACGAGGCCAACGGCCTTTTCTTGGCCTTCGGGTGGATATTTATACTTACGAAGAAGGCGCTTGATGAGTAATCGCATCTTGGCGCGAACACTTTCCCGAATCTGCCAATCTACTGTGGTGCTCTCGCGTAGTTTCTCCGTGAGTTCGATGGCGAGCTGTTTCAGAGTGGCGTCACCCATCATCTGCAACACCTCCGGACGCTCGGCGAGGGCATCGTAAAACGCCACCTCGTCGGCACTTAAATGTAGTCCTTCGTGGCGTTTCAGACCCGCCTGAAAATCCTTAGCCATCTCGATCAATGCTTCAATCACTTGGGCTGTCTCTATGGCGCGGTTATGATACTTGCGGAGTGTTTTCAAAAGGCGGTCTGTGTATTTCTTTTGCTGAACGACATTCCCACGAGTATGCGAACGGATTTCGTCACGCAGGAGTCTCTCTAGAAGTTCGACCGCCAGGTTCTTCATAGCCGTGGAGCGAATATCCTCCAGAAACTCGTCGGAAAGCAGGCCGATATTTGGTTTCTCCAGGCCCGCCAATGCGAAAATGTCATTAATGCCTTCGGCAATAACAGCGTTGTCGAGAATCTGTTTGAGAGCAGAATTCTTCTGGTCCTGTGTTTGCTTCCGGTCGACGCTGGTGTGCTTGAGCAAAACCGCCTTAATTGCCGAGAAAAATGCGATTTCCGTGCGCAGCACAGACGCCCCGTCCAAAGTACTGCAAAGCGAATAGGCTCTTGTTGCTGACGCCATGACATCGAGGAAACGTTCCTTGCCGTCTTTAAGGCCGAGAAGGTGGTTCGCGGCAGGAACGAGCAGCCCGATCGCGGCTGTCTCATATCCCCGGTAATCGAATCCATGAAACATCCCACGCACTACATCAAGTTTTTCGACCAAGACTGACAAGGCCTCTTCCGCATCAAGCGTGGGCTGGCCCTTGCCCTTAGCATCTGTGTAAACGCGCAATGCCTTCTTCAACTCAGCGGCTATCCCGATGTAATCTACGACCAGACCACCGGGTTTGTCTTTGAATACACGATTAACGCGCGCTATAGCTTGCATCAGGTTGTGACCATGCATTGGCTTGTCCACATACATGGTGTGGCAACATGGGACATCGAAGCCCGTGAGCCACATATCCCGCACAATTACAATCTTGAGTGGATCCAATGGGTCCTTGAAGCGTCTTTCGAGCCTTTTCTTTTGGGCCTTCGTGAAAACGTGAGGCTGGAGGTCCGCCTTGTCGGACGCGCTGGTACTCATGATGACACGAATCGCGCCATCCTCCGCATTGTAGCCGATCGGTTTACCGTCATTGATAAGCTTTGAGCCTGCCCAATCGGGACGAAGTTCTACGATTTCGTCAAAAAGACCGACGCAAATGTCTCGGCTCATGGCCACAAACATGGCCTTGCCTTCTAACGCGCTCGTGCGCATTTCAAAATGCGTAATCAGGTCATGCGCGATTTCTTTGAGACGAGGCTCGGCACCAACGAGTTTGGCAAGTTGCGTCCACCGGCTCTTTGTCGCCTCGCGAGCAACGACACTTTCCTCATCTTCAACGACATCCTCCACATTTTGGTTGAGTTCATCAATCTTCGCCCGGTTGATGTCCAGTTTGGCAAGGCGGCTCTCGTAAAAGATGGGTACAGTGGCATGGTCATTCTTAGCATCCTCAATGTCGTAAATGCTGACATAGCTGCCGAAAACGGCACGTGTATCTTTATCTTCAAGCGAAATCGGTGTGCCGGTGAAGCCTATGAAGGAAGCGCCCGGCAGCGCATCGCGCATATATTTAGCAAAGCCGTAAACAAACTTCGCGCCAATCACTTCTTTCGTTTGGCTATCCTTGACATCAACCAAACGGGCCTCAAGGCCATATTGACTGCGGTGTGCCTCATCAGAAATAACGACCACGTTGCGGCGCGTGCAAAGCGGCGGATGGTTTTTCTCATTTTCGAGCAGGGAAAACTTTTGAACCGTGGTAAAGATAATGCCGCCAGACTGGCGTGCAGCGAGCATTTCGCGAAGCTGGTCTCGGGTTTCTGCCTGTTCGGGGGTCTGCTTAAGCAATTCCTTGGCGCTGCTAAACTGTTGATAGAGCTGGTTGTCCAGGTCGTTGCGGTCGGTCACCACCACAAGCGTGGGGTTGTTCATCTCCGGCTGCTGCAAAAGCTTTCCAGCATAACAACACATGGAGATACTTTTGCCGGAACCCTGCGTATGCCAGAAGACACCCGCCTTGCGCGAGCTGGACACTACTTCCCTCAGGTATCCTGGACGCTCTTCGCGCTGCTGGTCACTATCCACGGTACCGGCAGCGATTAAGGTCGCACGCACGGCCTCGCGGACGCCGTGGAACTGATGGTAACCAGCAATCTTCTTGACCAACGTGTCGCCGTCGTGTTCAAAGAGGATGAAATATCGAATGTAGTCAAGGAAGAGATCAGGCCGGAAGAAGCCACGTACTATTTTCTCCAACTCGAATTCAAGTATTGGCCGGTCGTTTTCATTCGCAATGGTCCGCCACGGCATGAACCGCTCGGCCGTGGCACTCAGCGAACCGACCCGTGCGTTCGTGCCATCACTGATGATTAACGCTTCGTTGTAGACAAGTAGATCTTCAATCTCATCTTTGTAGGTCTGAAGCTGGTCATATGCCTGCCAAACATCAGTCGTTTCGTCCGCGGGGTTTTTCAATTCGATCACGCCGAGAGGCATCCCGTTTACGAATACCACGAGATCCGGGCGACGCGGCTTTTTAGTGCCCACCACGGTAAATTGATTGACGACAAGAAAATCATTGTTCTCAGGGTTATGGAAATCTATGAGTTGAGCGTGATCTATTTCCGTTCCGCCGCCAGTGTCGTTAGTAAACTCGACTTTTACGCCATCCATTAGCAATCGATGAAAAGCACGGTTGTTTTGCACCAAGCCCGGATAAGTCCGAGTAGTGACAAGATGCACGACCTCATCGATAGCCGAAGGCGGGAGCTTGGGATTGAGCCGTTTTACTGCGTCGGTCAGGCGGAGCTTCAGAACCACCGTCCGAAAGTCCAGCCGCTCGGGCGCGGCCCCTTCCGGTGCAATATCCGCACCGCTGGCGTAACTCCAGCCGGTGTCTTGGAACCACTGGAGTGCCTGCCTCTCAAGCTCGTCTTCAGTAATCATGGCAGGCATTTAAAAGGGCGCGATCCGTCCGTCGGCCATATCCACCGCAAGTGCGAGATATTTTTCGACTAGTTCGTGGTTGTTGAATGGAGAATACCAAAGCGGACGGATATTCAGTTTCAATAACCTTGACTCTTTTACAATTTTGCTTGAATTATCCGCCGGTAGTGGAAGTATGGCAAAGTGGTCGGGAATATCGAACTGCTTGTCGTCACATATCTTTTGAAAAAGCTCCAAAGTACGATCTTGCTCCAAACTGCAACCGAGGAAGAGCAACGAATGGCTGACGAATATTTGACGCAATGCTTTTGGTAGTGGTTTGGCGAAATCGAGCGGAACTCCATAACTTTCAGTATATTGGTTTTCAGTAAATACAAAAGTGTTGTAGTTGGCCGAATCGCCGTGCAATTTCAGAATACAGCGGTCACCGCTTATCAACCTGGGAACGAACATGTGTCCCTGCTGATTCCCGTGCATATAGCCGTCGATTTGGGTCGGCCCCAGTGTAAGCTCAATCAGATGGTCAAAGTTTGTGGTTATGATGCAACCTCGGCTAAAACTCGCCAGAAGCTTGATTGGTCCCTTTATTCCGTTCGTCCTAATCGGCTGCTCATCAAATTTCGTACGAATGAAGTTCTTCACCTGGATTTCGTCCTTGTCCCAGAGCAGTTGAGCCGCGCCTAGGTATTCATAAGCGGCCATCTTTGCTCCGAATGCGGACAAATCTACGCCATCGATTTTGTGAGAAAGCTCATGCAAAGCAGCCGCCCACATTGGATAACCGCAGGAGTAAGAGACACCGGCGCCGATGAACGGGGCAATGCGGTTCCTCTTGATCGCACTGACCAGGTCGTGAAACTCGCCTGTCTGACCATTAGCTTTCAGTTGGTCGATTGCGCCCTGATGGATTTCCTGTGTGCTGGATTGCTGCCATGCCTCGTATTCTTCAAAATAAGCGCTTCTATCCACCCAAAAAAGAATCTCACTCGCTTCTAATTGATAGCCATCAGCCAGGCGTGGACTGGGGATTTTAATCGGCTTGTCACCGTTGAAGGCCAGATTAAAAGCAATCGCACCTTCGTAGGTTGCCTGGAGTACTTGTTCCACACGCTCAATAATCTCGTTACTCTTCTTTAGGGACTCAGCATCCATAAGTGTTAATCAGCGCCAACCCCGTGGCTTTCCGTCTGCTTCAAACTCAAACGGAAACCGGTTAACCAACTGACGGACCTTTGTGAGAATCTGCTCTTGTAACTCTGCCGGCTCCCTGCCGGACAGCTCCTTGATCGCGGCGACCTCCGGATCTGATTGTTCCTCAATAGCGAGAGACTTAACTCGAACAATCTTCTCATCCGTAAAAAACGATGTGAAGAGCCTCTGTCCTATGGATTCAAGCGTTTCATTCATACGATTATTGCCAATAATTCTGCGTTCAATTAGTTCAAGCATCGGCGATATCGTTTTCTGCTCTTCGAGAGACGGCAGTTTAACCTCAAGATCCCGGATCAGCTTCGTTGTAATGCTGCCTCTACTTGCATTAGCGTCAGAGAGCCGCCTCAATTCCTCATACCGATTGTAAAGATTGTAAAACAACCAAATTGGTTCGACTTGGTGGGGATCCACTCTTATCGCGATGACCGATTGATTGATATATGTGTCAATCATGGAATAAGAGACCCGGCCCCGTGTAGTGCCTTGCCCAGCTGAGGCGATGACAATGTCATGCTTAAGAGCTCTTCGCGTGCTTGACTCAGAAACACCGAGAGGTGTGATCGTCTTTTCCGTCTTGACAATTATTCTGTTCCGAGTCTCACCGGACGAGAGCCATGGTAATGCGCCACCCCAATACTCGGGATTTTGAGTATTGGGTGTTCCCCCACTAAATATGTCAGTCGCTATATCGCCGATTTTCATGAGACCTAATGAGATGATCCGAAGTTCATTACGAAACCGAATTTAGAAAGCTCTTCGCCAAGTTCAGCGTCAAGCACACGCGCTTCCGAGATCTGCTGTTGGAGATCACTTGTTAGGGCTGCGATTTCGTGCGACAAGTGACCTTCATCCTTCGTCGTCACCGGCATGCCTACATAAAGCCCCGGAATCAATGAATAATCTTTTGCAGCAACATGGGCTTCATTCAAGGATTTACAGAAACCCGGCTCGTCTCTATATTGGGATCCTCGTTTCCACTTGTGAAAGGTCCCGCTTAGCTTTCCGAGGTCATTGTCGTCGAGTTCGCGCAAAACGCGATCTCGTATTTGGCCCAAGTCACCACCATCAATTACCAGGATTTCGCCCGTGCGATCACGAAAATCACCTCGAGCCCTTTTTGTCTTTGTAAGGAACCAGACACACACAGGAATTACAGTATTTGTGAAAAGCTGGCCTGGAAGGGCTAGGATACATTCAACGAGATCGGCTGTCACGAGAGCTTTGCGTATCGCTCCTTCTCCCCCGGTCGTCGTGCTCATCGAGGTATTTGCAAGAATCACAGCCATCGACCCAGAGGGCGCCAAGTGGTGGATCATATGCTGAATCCATGCGAAGTTGGCGTTGCTCTCTGGTGGAGTACCGTAACGCCACCGGGGGTCATTCTGTAGTTTAGGATCCCACCATTCTTTAAGATTAAAAGGCGGATTTGCCATCACGTAATCCGCCCGCAAGTCAGGGTGCTGGTCATTGGTAAAACTGCTGGCCGGCTCCTTGCCGAAATTGAAGTCAATGCCACGGATTGCCATGTTCATAGCAGCGAGGCGCCACGTGGTGGGATTCGATTCCTGACCATAGATAGAAAGCTGGCCGAGTTTGCCACCGTGTTCCTCTACGAAACGTTCACTCTGAACGAAGAAACCACCTGAACCACAGGCTGGATCGTAAACTCGGCCCGAATACGGTTCCAGCATCTCGACAATGAGACTGACAATAGATTTCGGTGTGAAATACTGACCGCCCTTTTTTCCCTCTGCCAAAGCAAATTGGCCGAGGAAATATTCATAAACATGGCCGAGGATATCTTTTGCATGGAGATCAGCATGTTCGAATGGAATTCCTGCAATCAGATTGATAAGGCCAATCAGACTCTCCTGCGGAAGCTGAAGTTGAGTGTAAGTCTTGTTGAGTACACCTTTAAGCTTCGGGTTTTCCCTCTCAACGGCGTCGAGAGCATCGTCAATCAATTTTCCGATAGAGGTGATTCTGTATTGCGACGTCTTGCCGTTTTCCACGCCAATGATCGTTCCAGGGGGAAGAGGAGCGCTATCCTGGAGGGTTTTCCAGCGGGCGAGGGCCGGAACCCAAAACACATTTTTTTCCAGATAATAATCCCGCTCTTCCAGTTCTTCGCGAACCATCTCAGCATATCCGGGACTGTCTGTTCCACCGGACTCGGCGGGGTCCAAAAAATATTCACTCTTAGGGTTCCGAAGTTGGCCCTCGATTTCTTTTTGTCGAGCCACGAAAGAATCGGAAATGTATTTCAGGAAGATGAGGCCGAGGACGGCGTGCTTATAGACGGCAGCGTCCAGATTAGCGCGGAGTCGGTCGGCGGCATTCCAGAGCTTTTTATCGAGATCGCGGAGAAATTGTTGGGCAGACGGTTCAGGCATCAGTTTATAAAGTCTGCAAAGATTTTACTTTTCGCGGCTATCAGATTGTGGCACCGTTCACGACACACTTCGTAATCCAAACCATCGTCGGCGGCATTCAAAAATAGAATCCTCGCCTTTCACCCCCAAATCGTTTTCGTTGTCCGTCCCGCGCGGGTCCGCTATGAAGTTCCACATTATTATATCAACACCATTCCTGCTGCTGGCGAACACCCAGCAAAAACCGATCAACAGCCCATTCGGGCGGAACCACGACGAACAATCTATTCAACCGACACTGCGAGGCTTGATTATTCCAATTCCCACTCTCCTAGAAGCAGACTTCTGGCCCGGAATAGCTTCTGCATCGCACCATCCTCCTCACGATCAGCCGCCTTTGCTACGAACGACCCAGCGGCGACTTCACGCACTCCAGCCAAAATGCGATACTGTTTTCTGTTGAGGGTTCACGCGATGGCTGTTTTGTCGATTCTCGCGGACAATATCATGCTCGGTTGCGCGAGTCCCGTTTATCTTTTGTCACAAATGGACTATCGCCGCGGAGCAAAGATCATGTTTGAGGTCGCTGAAGAAGACGCTTCTCATCTCAAAACGCTAATAGGCCAGATGGAGACGTATGGATTTGATCCACGACAGCGTCCATTCATTGCACAATTGACGAGTTTGGAACCGTGCAACGCTCAGGACCCAGCGCTCGCGCTCCTGGGAAAGCCCACGATGCGTGGCATTCTCACCGTACAGGGTCCGGCAGATTTTGGTCCTCAGGCCTGAAAGATCCAAGCGCTTTAGTCCCCACGTGGCACAACCCCCACCCATAACTGGCAGCGGCTTGAGGCTGTTTGACATTTCGCCTAATATTCGCCTACGCTTATTCGTGAACTTATGTCTTTTGTAGCATTCCCAGAAGCTTGGGTCGTCCGTTGCAAGGGATGCTCGTGTCTGGTGACGTGCTTTGCCACCGACCCGCAGGCAGAGCATTTAGGCCCAAAGAACCCGGAACCCCCCTATGCTGGCGCTGTTCACGTGACCTGCTCTTGCTGCTGGAAGGTCTTTCGGTACCTGCAGGATGAAATTTTTCGGGGTCAACCACGCCAGAGCGAACAGTGCAGCCGAGGCAGGCAGCACACTGCAAAGCCTGACGGCGCGATGTTAATAACAGCCGGAACCATCGCCGCCATCCGATTGAGGGGTGAGCCTGTGCAACCCAGCCCGAAGCTCAAAGCCGTGATTCACGATTCGGTCTCATTGGCGCGGCTAGTGTTGAGTGAAATTCAGAAGTGATCAAGTCCGAGTTTACGGCGCAGTACTCTTTGCCATTTCTTCCGGAACCCTGTATTCCCGCATAGTTTCCGCATTCCGGGATCGAACACCAGAGCTGTTGGTTTGTTGACATTCATTTCAATCCCCCTTCTCATCGGGGAACAGTTTCAGAAAAAGCAGCTCTCAGCCTCCAGCCGTTAGCTCTTAGCTCAGCGAACCGTGCAAATTCTACAGCAGCAGTCTTGCCAGTGCCAGTTACGCCGGCACCCGACAAAATTACCAAATTACCCATTTTGGCAATTACCAAATTCTTGGTGGGTCCCCTTCTCATCGGGGAACAGTTTCCAGCTGGGATCGAACTGAACAAGTTGACCAATACGGAGATGCGTTTCAATCCCCTTCTCATCGGGGAACAGTTTCCAACACGACCCTGGACATTCCGGTCAGCGCACTTCCAAACCATTATGTTTCAATCCCCTTCTCATCGGGGAACAGTTTCCAACAAAGAAAGAAACTCACAGGAAGAGTATGCGGAACGGAATGGCAGTTTCAATCCCCTTCTCATCGGGGAACAGTTTCCAACGCGAATTCAATGCCTCCTGTAGCCATCGCAACGGCGTTTCAATCCCCTTCTCATCGGGGAACAGTTTCCCACGGTTGGATCATGATTCTTCGGGGTTCTCTCGGAGAGATGGCAATGTTTCAATCCCCTTCTCATCGGGGAACAGTTTCCAACAACTCAAAAGCACTTGGTTCGGTTGGCTAGTAGAACAGTTTCAATCCCCTTCTCATCGGGGAACAGTTTCCAACCGTGCCACCGACTCAGCGGGCAATGCGCTGATCTTCACCGTTTCAATCCCCTTCTCATCGGGGAACAGTTTCCAACGAAGACTTCAAGGGTGAGAACGTGACTGAGTTCGAAGTTTCAATCCCCTTCTCATCGGGGAACAGTTTCCAACCCTCATCAAAAATCGGGCTTTAGAATCAACGGATTATACCCCACTTTTTCGGCACGCCTCAAAATGTTCGCTTTTCCTTTGTCAAATGAAATCGGCGTGTTCTGGCAAAATCCTTGCAAGCTGCTGAAAAGGCGGTAAATCCAGTCTTACCGGCACCCCTGCCCATTTTTGGTGCAACTTCCAAATCCGGCCAGATGATTGAAAACAGGCTAGTTGTTCTGTCTTTCCGTTCCATCCTCGGCACCAGCCCCAAGTGCATCCCAAATCAGGTGCACGATCAAATGATGTAGAAGTCCTGATCGCTGATGGTTTCCGCCGTGCCCATTATTACAATGCGGGGGCTGCAAGACTGGCAGATCGGAAATACATGGACCCGGTCCCAGTGGCCATCAATGGTTTTGCCGATTCGTTCCATCATGTGGCCAACGAGTTCCTCGTCCAGGTTTGCCATGAACACGCTCTCCTGAACGCGCTGGCCAAAATCCAGGAGGGCGGAGGCCAGGCGGCTTCTGCGCCCATCATCGGCTATATCGTAACAGACGACGTATTGCATGCTTGCGCCTCCGTCTCGTGCTCGAATCTGTACGGCTCAAAGCCATGGTCTTCACGCAAAGCGGCGGCCAGACGTTCGACTTCCGATTTGAACTGATCGCGGAAGTTTGGCTTGGCGGTACTCGGGTCTTGCGAACCAGGACGGTTGAGCATCCAGCGTTCATACTCGACGAAGTACTTCTTCATGGTTCCAGGAGTCAGGAACACTCCCGGGCCGTCTCCGGAAGAGCGAAAATCTTCCGCGCTGATAGCGCCACGGTTTACAAGAGTAAGCACAAGCCGGTCAGCCACTGGATGCCGAAATGGCTCCATTAAGTCCAACGCCAGGGATGGTCGTCCATAGTCCACTTGGTGCAGGAACCCCAAATAGGGATCGAGGCCCGCGCCTTCCAGCAGCGCGGTCAATTCATGCATCACCAGGGTATAAGTCAGCGACAACAAGGCATTGAGAGGATCAGTGGCGGGATGCTTTTTCCGTCCGGGCCAATTCATTTCCGAGAGATTGAATTCCATCAGGGCAGAGAAGTAGGCATGGGCAGCAGCGCCTTCCACGCCATCCAAACTGGCGATGGTCTCGGCTTGGGAGCAAGATTCCAAAGCGGTCTGCAATTCCTGCCGCCGCTGTTGAAACGCCGGTGAAACTTCGTTTTCGTGGGAGTATCGAGCCAGGACTCCGAGTCCATTGGCGATTTTTGCCGCCACCAGGGAACGCGCCAGCGATAGCGCAGCCGGTGCGTCATGATATTTTTCAAACTGCGCCAGCCGCAGCTTAACATTCTTGCCCCGTGGTGGCGCAAGCGAGCCGCGATAAACTCCTTGCCGGGAAAAGAGACTTAGATTCACCCCTTTTTCCAGCAGCTCCGCCAATGCCTGAGTGGTGACCTGTACGTTGCCAAACAACAGTACGGTTTCCAGTTTGTGATAAGGCAGGTCGAGAAGCACCTCGTCGTCCTTTTCGACCAGAAAACGGTCGCCGGCTTTGCGCAGCACCGCTCCTTGTTCCGTTACGTAAAGGTAAGCCACGGCATTACTCCTGATTTCATGCGGCGGTGCTTCCATCGTAGTCGCCGCCGCCCTTTCGAACGCTAACTCAACGGTGTTGCGCGGCGGAGCAAATTCATAGGGTGTTCGCAATCCCACCGGCATGGGAGGCGCCACGAACAGCAAACGCCCTTGCCGCCGCTCATTTTTCCATGGAACCCAGATCGCATTTCCTTGAAACAGGGTGCCCAAGAACCGAAACCCATGCTCAAAATCGACGATGGCGGTCTTCTCCAGGTTGAGGGCCAAATGGGTCTGTTCCAGTAAGTGGCTGCTTTGGGCCAGGGCTTGGGCAGCGTCATCCTGGGTACGCGAGAGAATGAGAAAGTCATCCGCATAGCGAACCAACTTGCGTCCGCTCTTTTCCAGTTCGCGGTCGAAATCTTCCAGAAAAAAATTGGCCAGTAGCGGAGAAATCGGTGAACCTTGCGGCACTCCCACTCGCAACGGGCGCACGTGAGATCCGTCCCAGACAACTGCCTGGACCCAAAGGCGCAGCAGTCCCATGATGGTTTCACCGGGCCGTCGTTCGGCTAGACGCTGGAGCAGGAGGGAATGATCGACGTTCGAAAAAAAGCTCTCAATGTCAGCATCCACTACGAACCTGTACCCAAGATCGCGACACTTGCGAATACGGGCAATGGCGCGGTCCACCGATCGGCCCGGACGATACCCGTAACTGCACTCCAGGAATTCTTCCTCAAAAGAATGGGAGAGATGATGAGCGACGGCGGTCTGAAGCACGCGGTCACGCACTGCGGGAACGAGCAGGGTCCTGGTTCCTGCGTGTCCGGAGTGTTTTTCGATGATGATTTTCAGCAAAGGCAAGGGACGGTACAAGCCGACATTGACGCGGTCGCGCAATTCCGGAAGCCGCTTGTGGGCTCGGTCGGCGAACTGGCGCACGGTGACGCCGTCAGCGCCGGCACAGCCCTCATTCTGCTGTACCCGCTCCCACGCCGCCCAAAGGTGTTCGTCTCCAAAAGGTAGGGCCATTGGACAAGACGTCTTCTCACGGTCAAAGTGGGGGTCACCCGCCTTCCTGAGAGACGACGAAATCAGGGCCTCTGTTTAGATAGTGATTACTGCGGGCAGAACGTTACAAGGTTTTTTGCAGCAGACAAAAAATAGAGGCTTGGGCCCGAAGGCTTGGGCCTGTCTGACCTACTTCCCGTCGGGGAGTCTTCAGAGCACTAAGCACGCAGCCTTTGAAGCAACCTGCTGGTGCTTGCAGAATTGCCGGGCTACTCAATTCCCAAATTTTGACACTTGCCCGAATTCTTCGATGGTCCCGGCTCATCGGGGCAGTCTTTCGGACCCTCATCCCCAACCGATCACGACAAAAGAGTGACGGATAGATAGTTTCAATCCCCTCCTCATCGGGGCAGTCTTTCCAGCGTCATTCGACGAGTCTCGGTCTCAAGAAACGTCATGCGTGATCGTTTCAGAGCCATGTTACAAAAAACCTCCTTGCACGATCTGCAGAACCCAAATCGGCACGGAATGGTTTGCTTTTGTGGAAGAAATTATAGATTGAGCATCGAGTCCGTGGAAGCGCTAAACAGCGTTGCACTCTATTATGTGCACTTACTTGCCTACTGTTAGGCGACAGAGGCTTTGAGAACCGGCTACAATCCAGTTCCAAGACTCGCATAGCGATTGGAGTTTTCCCGGTTTCAGACAGAAAAATTGAACAGTAAATTTCTAAGATGTGTTAAAGTGTCTTACTTTTCTCCTAGCACTCAACGACGTCTATTAAAAGGATTGCGATGGATCGTGGCTTCCTGGCTATTGTTGACGCCGATCGCATACACGAGTACATTTTTGCTCCCCACCGGTTGAAAATGGTCCGTGGAGGCAGCGCACTCCTGCGAAGCCTGAACCACGAACATCTCTTGCGGGAGCTGTTGGAAGGTGGTTACGGTCCGGGTAACCTTTCTCAAGACTTAACCCCCAATGATGCGACAACCACGGATGCGGGGACATTCAACTGGGAGTTGGTCTATGCGGGCGGCGGCAATGTTTACGTTCTGTTTCGGGACCGGGCGGCGGCGGAGAAGTATGTCAGCCGGGCGCAGTGGCTGTTTAGAAAACAGTCTGGCACAGCAACAGCGACGTGCATAGTGACGCCACACGAAGGAGTATTTCGTGCCACTTTCGAGGTCGGTCTTGCCTTATTGAACCAGCGCAAAACCTCTGCCGCTGATCCGCACAGCCCTTTAACTTCACCATACTGGAAAAGCTGCGAAGCCTGCGGGCGCGAACCGGCGGCATGGCTCATTGACGAACCTGACGATGCGCAAGTCTTGCTCTGTACGGCGTGCGAAACAAGAAAAAAACACAGTCGCCAGTCACCCTACCTGGAGAAGATCAACGGAAAACTGGTGCCCGTGCAAGACCTTGAGACTCTATCGGCAGGCTCCCGACCGGATGGTTACCTGGCCTTGGTATACGTGGATGTAGACAGCCTGGGAAAATACTTCGACCAGCTTGAGCCTTTCACAGTTGAAACTTATCGCGAGACCAGTCACAAGATAAGGAAGACGGTAGAGTCAGCAGTAATAGAGTCATGCCGCCACCTGCCAGAATCTCTCTCTGACGGGACAGCCGCCCCGTTCGAGATTCTGCTCGTTGGCGGTGACGATGCGCTGATCATATTGCGGCCCCAGCATGTTTGTCGGTTTCTGCGATGTTTTCGTGTTTCATTCCGTAAACATTGGAGGGAACCTAAGCAGCGCTCTGGATCAAGCGGAAGGGACCTGACTTTTTCTGCGGGGATTGTCTTTGCCCATCATCATCTCCCGATTGCGCAATTCCTGCAACATGCCGAAGAACTGCTCAGGTCAGCCAAGGACGCCGGAGGCGGGCGCGCCGACTACATGGTTGTGACGGAGGCGATGACTTCAGGTCTCAAGGCGCGCGATGCGAGACGCACTATGCGCCCCTACCCGCTGAGAGACCTGCTGCAGTTGTGGCGGACCATCGGCCGATGGAAAATGCTGGGCTTTCCCGCACGCCGCGCACATCAACTCTATCAGGCAGCATACGAAGAAGAGCACCAGGGCACGTTGGATTATTTGTACTTGCTAGCCCGTCTGGAAGAGCGGCACCGTAGACTGGCACAGCAAATGTTCGCTCAGGGACTATGGGAACGCACGCCGCGCCGTGCGACTCGGGCCGCCGACATTGCCGAAATATGGGACTTTGTGGAGGAAACCTGAAAAGCCGTCTGTTGCGCATCGAGATGGAAAGCAGCTTGCACCATGGAAGCGGCTTCGGACTTTCCGGAATCGTTGACCGGGCTGTGCTCAGGGATATTCGAGGAGTTCCCTATCTGGCGGGTTCATCAATCAAGGGCAGGCTTCGCCATGCCGCGCTGAGAGTACTCTTAGCTGAGGGCCAGTCGGCTTGCCACACCGGTGACCGCGCGGATTGGTGCAATATGGCAAGACCTTGCCCGCTCTGCCGCGTCTTTGGATCGCCCCGGCGTAAGGGCGCACTGATCTTCTGTGACGCGTATCCAGCAGATGGAATGGAAGTTCTGCTCGAGGAAATGGCAAAACTGCCCAAACCTTCCGGGCTATACAGAGATACACAATTGAGGGCCAGGACAGCAATCGACCGCGAGCTTAGAACTGTGCGTCCGCAGGCCTTGTTTACAACCGAGGTGCTACCGGACTATTTCGTGTTTGAAGGAAGGCTTCTGGGACCATTGCAAGATGATCGGCCGCTGCTTGAAAAAGCCTGTCTCGTCATTACTCACTTTGGAGCGGATGCAGCCCGCGGACTGGGACAATGCAAATTCAAGTTGCTTCCGGAGACTGGCGCATGAGATTCAGGGTATGGCTTACAACTGAGGCGCCGCTTGCAATTGCACGCAATCGGGCAACCGGCAGTCAATTGGAAACAGTTCGCCATATTCCCGGGACAAGCTGGCGAGGATCCCTTGCCGCAGCCATGATTGCGGCGCGTGATCTCAAGGAGGACGCGCATCTTGACCCGGAATTCAAAACTCTCTTCCTCGCAAGCCGCGTCCGCTTTGGCGACTTGAGGTATGGCAGCGACGTCCCATTTCCCTTGTCAGGCCGCGTCTGTTCCCATCACCGCGACCATCGCATGCAGGACTTGCTGCTTTGCCGCCAGCTCGGCGAACCCCTGCCCCGGACCTGCGGAGCTGCCACCGCTGGCGGACCTTGCAGCTCAAAGACTCGGCCCTTGAGTGGCTCCTTCCGTATCGAAAGAGGTTTAGCCAAGCCGCGTGAACCTAACCTCCGCGTCTTGGCCCACACGGCCATCTCGAATGAATCTCTTCGCGTTCGAGAAGGACAGTTTCATTCTTCCACCGTGATCGAACGCGGGACCCGCTTTATCGGCGAAGCGTGGTCTCTGGACGAGCAGGCGGGCGTTGCGCTTGAGAAAATGTGTCAGGACATGCTTGAAATTGTCGTGGGCAGAGGATCAACGCGTGGCCAAGGATTGGCGAGATTGCAACTTGAAAGGCTGCCTGAAAAAGACGTCCCGGAATTGGCCGAAAAGTTGCGCAAGCTTAATGCGCCGTTTGAGGAGAAGGGGAAGCTGGCTTTTACGGTTACCTTTAACTCTCCGTGCATGGTCTACGATGAGTGGAACTTCGCACGTCCCTATATCGAGTCGGGCGATCTGGATCAAGCAGCCGGGAGCACCGCAGCAGCTCCCTTTTCGTCCTACCATCTGGTGGACTGGTTTAGCCGTCTGATTACCATCGAAGGTTGGAATGCCCAGGCGGGACTGCCCAAGACCGCGGTGTCGGCCATTGCACCCGGTTCTGCTTTTCTATTCATGGCCGAGGTCCACAGGGAACAATACCAGGCTGAGATTGAACGTTTGGCGAACCTGCTGTCCGCTTGCGCAGCCGGCATCGGAGAACGATGGGAAGAGGGCTTTGGCGAGGCAAGAATCTGCGATCCAATCCACTCGAGGAGCAAGAGACGATGAACGAATTGGCCCTCGCTTGTAATGCCCGTCTGTTCGACAACGAGGTCGTGGCCTCCGCCGCCAGAGATTGGGTGCGGGGAGATGGCGCCAGCTTTTTGCGGCTGAAACCCAGCGAAGTCTCGGCCATGCTGGAGTGTGTTTCGCAATGCCGAAGCATGGCCAGCGTCATTGACAAACTGAAACAGCACCTCGAAGGGCGCGTTGAACGGCAAAAAGGATCATCACCTTGGGGACGCATGGCTGGTGGGAGCAAGAAGACCACTATGAATAGCCTTTTCGACACGCTCAACTGGTGCGTAACGCATGCGCAGCCACTGCCCGGAGAACGTTTGGGAATACCAAACCCAGTTGAGTACCGGCTGCAAAAGCGATTCCAAGGCAAGGAAGCTGAACGTTTTCATCGTACTCGTGACTATCAAATCGCGGCGCGTTTTTTGGCTGCATTAGCCCGAATTCATCAATCCAGACAAATCTTCAAAAAGGAGGAAGACCGATGTCGGAAGTCCTCGGCTTCTTAAAACTGGAGAACCGCTATCTGATAAAAGGAGTGCTGGTCCCGGAAACCGGTTTACACATCGGCTCAGGGCAGACCGGTGACCGGACCGACGCGCCGGTCTTTCAGGACGGCAAGGGACCCTTGGTACCTGGTTCTTCTCTTCGCGGAGTGTTACGTTCAACAGCAGAAAAGATCCTCCAAAGCTTGGGCGACAACCGAGGATGCGTCCTCTTCACCAAACAAACAGACGCCACCCATTCCACCTGTTTCACCGTGAACGACAAATTAATGAAAACGTTCCACGAGAGCATTGCTACCCGTGAGAGAAACGAAAGGGAACGGCTGCTGCATGAGAAGTTGCTGCGGGGAGATGGCCTTTGCGATATTTGCCGGCTGTTCGGATCTCCTTTGCTGGCCTCAAAGCTGAAAATCGGTGATTTGCGGCCGATCAATCCAAAAACTATTGTTCGCGATGGAGTGGGTATTGACCGCGATACCGAGACTGCGAGAGAACACATCAAGTACGACTTTGAAGTCTTGTACTGCGAGAAACTGGAGTTTCGCGCTGAAATCGAAAACGCTACCGGCACTGATTTGGCGCTTCTCGGAATTCTTCTGCGCGAAATGAAGTCCCCAGGCATCGACCTTGGCGGGAAAAAATCCCGCGGCTTAGGGCGGTGCTGCTTACAGGACCATCCCCTGGATGTCACAGGATTTGATACTCCAGCAGGACTTCGGCAGTTTTTTCTCAAAGGTGTTCCATTGCCAGTACCTGACTTTCACCAAAAGGTGGAATCTGCCCTGCGGAACTACCTGGAGGTGAACTGATGTTCCAGAAAGCCTTGAACGAACTCACCGTCTCTTTCCAGATTGCAGGGCGTTCCCCGCTCTTTATCAAGGATGGACGCTACGAGAAGGAAAGGGGAGACAACGCAAGTCCAGACGCCATTTTCATTTCCTCTGTCCGGCCAAATGAATTTCGCGACCTTGTACGCCGAGCGTTGAAAGGGTCATGCACGGATTTCTACATCCCGGGTGCGTCATTGAAAGGAGCTTGGCGGTCTTATCTGGAAAAAGCACTGCGCAGTTTGGATAGTTTTCCCAAGGTTTGCGATCCTCTGGTGCAAGGCAAAGAGAGCACTAACGGTGAAGAAGCTAACTCGGAAATGTCCGCTGCTGAAAACGCCTATCGGTCCTGTTCCGACCGGCTGATGAACAAAGAAGGCCAAAGGCCTGACCACCCCTACCGTGATAGCTGCCCGGTGTGCCGCCTCTTCGGAAGTACCGCCCATGGGAGCCGCATCTCAATGGGTGACGCAAAATGCGAGAAAGGCACTCCGCTGCTGGCCGAGAACAACGCGATCAGCCGACAAACCGGAGCGGCCATTGCACCATTCAAGACTCTGGTAATTCGCGACGCCATTTTTGTCGGCACCCTACGGCTCAGGAACTTCGAACTGTGGCATTTGGGGCTGCTGGCGCGTCTGTTCGATGACCTCAAGGAAGCTCGCGTACCATTAGGCGCCGGTAAGAATAAAGGCTGGGGCCGTACGTGTGTGACCGCGACCTCAATCGAGCTTGCTTATTTTGGTTTGCAAGACCGGTTCGCCGATGACAAATTACGAGGAGCTGCCGAGTTGCTCCCCGAGTCCCAACATGATCACTATGGAATCCACCCTACGCGAGACCAAGCGTTGCCTCAGATCACGGCACGCAAAAACCAACAACAATCGTCCCTCTGGCGCAATGTACGTGAAATCGCCAGCCCGGAAGACTTTTGGAACGCAACCAGGAGTTGCTTTGATATGACAGTTTGGGATGGTTTCCAATCACTCGCCGAACTCCAGGCTCTGGTGCAGAAAAGACACAGTGAGGACCGTCCGGCGTGAAAGAGGGTCCTCACATCTCGAATTGGAGTGGGCCGGACTTTTTGGCAGCATTGCCCTGGGACCTCTTCGAGTACGGGATAGTCGAATCACCGTCGAAGACCAATCTCTTGAGAAATCCACGGCCAAGTCAGGTGCGACCCCAGGATTTTCCCGCTGGTGTTTTTTTTGGCAGGCAGGCTGAATTGAAATGGAGGAGACGCAGAAATGGCCGCTTTCATCTTGTGTTAATCGGTGAAGAAGGCGTTGACGCTCTTCCCGACGCCGAGGTGGTTTCCTTATGCCCAGTCCAAGCGGCGGATTGTGGTTTGCCACAGAGAATCTACCTTTGGGGCCAGCCCCATGGTGCCCTCACTGCTGCGCAGTGGTACGAGGCCAGAATTCCTCGGTTGATTGTAGAGTATCCCCCCGAATTTTCTGGCCATAGAGTCGCCGTACATCTTGCCCACTACACGATGAATATCACTGTGTCTGTGCCGCTGCCTGGAGACGCTGAGAGCCGGACCATCGTGGTGTCGCGTTCCACCGATCTGGAGAAGAGATGAAGAAGCTGCTGCACCCTTACATATTTATTCCATTTCCAGCGTTTCTGGCGAGGAAAGAATGGGGGCCGTCCGGGCCGTCCGGCCATGAGCGAAAATCCAAGGACCATCTTACGGGGCGACTGAAGTGTACGTTGAGCACGGTCACCAAGTTGTGCCTCAAATCAAATTTCAAAGCCCTGGCCGAGCGCGGAGAACCTCCTTATATTCCTGGCAGTTCACTCAAGGGCATGACCCGCAACATCCTACAGATCCTTGGTGAAGGATGCGCCGGGCAACAGTTTGCGGACAAGAAGATGGATGAAGTGGCGGAGCGGCAGAACTTGAAACTTGATCTAGGCGACTTGCAGCCATGCACCACGGAATCCGCATGTCTAAGCTGCCGACTGTTTGGCTATTCGTTAAAGAAGCCTAAAGATCAGAAATCGGACGACGAACCGTTCGGCTGGGCTGGCAACGCCCGTTTCTTCGACAGTGACCCGTTGAAAGAATGGTCGAGCAATCAATGGGTTGCCCTGAACCAAGGCGCCTTCACCGTTCCAGACTACCCCAAAGCGCGTCCAACTGACCACGGCCCCAGGCATCTCCCCTTCTACTTTCCCAACGGCGATGGCAAGCCCGCTGGGTGGAAGCTCTATCGCCATGCCAACAACATCCGCGAAGTTGATGAGCACGCCGGTTTTGGTTCGCCCCATTGCGTCCGCGGAAACATGAAGTTTGAATTCAGCGTAGAGTTCGAGAGCCTTGCTCCGGAGGAATATGCTGTTCTCCGTTTTGCCCTCACCTTGGCACACAGCTGCTTGACGCACAAGGAGGACTCTGCCGTCGACCTGTTTCACAAACTCGGCTATGGGAAGGGGGTGGGATTGGGGAGCTGTTCCATCCGCATCGACAATGAGGAATTTGAATCTGCCGAACGATTCTTGGGTCTCGCTGGAGATGTTGTCCAACTGCCGACCTGTGGATTGGAGAAGATTCTCAACCGTCCTTCATTTGCCGCCGTCCGGGAAGCGCGCAGCAAGCAGAACGCAGCATATCTGCTGCTTTATCCACAACAGTCCTGGTTCCACAATCCCAAGGGAACAATAGCTGGCTTTGATAAGTCTCTAGTGGAAAAACCGCCCAAGATATTAGCGCCGCCAGCCGAGACACAACAGGTTGTCGCCGCAAAGAAACCTGGCCCTCTTCCCCCCAAAGTGCGAATGAGGGTGACTAGCATTAAGAGCAGCAAAATTAGCGCTGAGACGCTTGAGTTGTACAACAACAAGAAGTACCGATGCAAGGTCAACGTAGAAAACTGGGCAAAGCCCGTTTCCGCTAATGATGAGATCACAGTTGAGGTGAATCGAAAGAGCGTAGACCATGATGCCCAAACATTTGAGGGGAGTAGCTGGACGTTATGAAGTTTCCCGAGCGTTTGTTTGTGGTGACGGTAGGGACGACGGCCCTTGGCGCTGACAGACTCGGCAGCTTGGACGACAAAGGCAATTCTTGCGAACTGCGCGAATGCACCCAGGACTTTTTGTCGGGAACACCGCCGCCGTCGGACCTATACAATCGCGTGCTGAAAGCCCACCAAGATCTGTGGGCCAGTGTCTGGCCCAACGGCAAACCGATCTGGCCGTATCGCTACGCCACCTCAGCGGAAATGGTGAGCAGCTACTACCTGTTGCGGGTGCAGGTGGTTGACACACTTGCCCGGAAAAACACAGCACCCGTATTGTTTAATTCTTCACGCGACCGCATCCTACTGCTGTCGTCAGATACCGCTCAGGGTAAATTCTGTGCGTGCATCAATGCTCAGCTCATGCACGACCATTTATTCGAAAAGCGGTGCGATTGCGGGTCGCACTTTGGCCCGGACGTGTGGAAATGTTCAAACGCATGCGTTGAAGTGAAAGTGTTAAAGGGCCTTGAAGGTACACAAGATGGGTTCAAAGACATACCCTCTTGCCTCCAGGAAATCTGGCGTTGCCACGCTGGCCCGAAGACCGACATCATAATTAACATTACCGGTGGCTACAAGGGAATCATACCCGCGCTGACCTACATGTCTTTCCGCTGCGCACAGGATGCCAGTCTTTACTATATGCACGAGGAGATGAAAGGCGCAGCCAGCATTCGGATTAGAGGAGGAATGATCGAGTGCCAAAGGCAAGATGATCCCGAGTTTGCCAACTGAGGCAACACCGTAGGAGAAGCAATGCTAGACCGGCAATCAGGAACCAGAACCACTCGATTAAAGAAGTTCAAGCAGTGTTATGAATGGGCAATAGCGGGGGAGTATGAAGAAAACAGCGCAAAGGTCCGTCGACATCTTCTTCGAGCAATGACCGAACACACCTTCGAAAACCATGTCTACCGTTCGGACCCAAGCCAATACGATGTTGAACGGGCTCTGCTGAAAAGCATCGGCGTATTTGATTATGAGGAAAATCCGGTTCGCGTCTATCACCTGAAGCAAATCCGGCGGTTTCTGTTTAGCCGTTTCGCGCTTTGCCGTGCCTGCGCGGTAAATCGCCGATTGCGAAAGCCGCCAAAGAACCAGCTAAAGGATAAGGAAAGCTGGCTTTGGCTCTACAAGGATATCATGTTGCCACGGCTGGGTTTTTCTATCGGCCTGGGGTATGGCGCAGTATTTGGAAGCAGCGGCTTAACCTGGCTGGATCCCTTAGCGTGGAATCATCACAGCATAGCCCTATTGGCGGCGCTCCTCCTCTTGGCGCTTGGTTGGTTCCTAATTCTGCTGAATGTCCGAAATCAGGTCGGCAGAATCGGAGCCCAGTGGCGCAGGAGCCTGCTTGCTTGGGGAGGCTGTCTGATTTGGATGTCTGCCTACATGAAGCTAGGCAATGCTTACTACAACTTGATGCAATGGCCCCGCGGCTTCTCCTGGCGGACAGCTTGGCTGGCCAGTTCGATCGCGTTGTTGTTCGGTCTCTTAGGACAGTTCTTCTTTGGTAAAACCGGCTCGATTGCGGAGCCGCTGTGAAGCACTCTTGGAAACGGCTAGGCAAATGACCATTCTCATCGGGGAACAGTTTCAGAAAACCAGCCATTAGTCCCTAGTAGTTAGTTAGTCCTTGGCATAACACCCACCAAGAAATCCTACATCACCACCAGTGTCCCCCAACAGCCGGCGTGCCGTTTTCAATTACCAATCATAAATCGCAGCAAATCACCAATCCCTGAGTTTTCGACCATGATGCTAGCTTCACCGACTGGCATCAAATGCCAGCGTTTCAATCCTTCTCATCGGGGAACAGTTTCCAACAAAATTTGCCGTCCAACATCAACCTGCTGGACCACACGTTGTTTCAATCCCCTTCTCATCGGGGAACAGCTTCCAACTATGCTTGAAGCTTGCGAGGGAACATTTGGCGCAGTGTTTCAATCCCCTTCTCATCGGGGAACAGCTTCCAACCTGCCGGAAACTTCCATGACTGTTCCAGCGGAATCGTCTTCGGAGTTTCAATCCCCTTCTCATCGGGGAACAGCTTCCAACGCGCTTCAGGACAGCACCCGCTTCCGCAAAGCTATGCTGAGGTTTCAATCCCCTTCTCATCGGGGAACAGCTTCCAACCGTCTGAGCCTGCCCTCCACATCTGCTCTAGCCGTGTTTCAATCCCCTTCTCATCGGGGAACAGCTTCCAACGTTCTTTCAGTTTATGGATGCCTTGATTAGGTCGAAGATTTGCAGTTTCAATCCCCTTCTCATCGGGGAACAGCTTCCAACACGAAACCCCGCTTCCGTGGTTTGTCTGGAGTGTGGCTTGTTTCAATCCCCTTCTCATCGGGGAACAGCTTCCAACAAACGAAACCATAATAGATTCATACACACCGAGAACTGTTTCAATCCCCTTCTCATCGGGGAACAGCTTCCAACAATTAGCGCAGCGTTGGCGGTTAATGACATCGAGTAAACGTTTCAATCCCCTTCTCATCGGGGAACAGCTTCCAACGATTCGTTGCCAAGGTCAGAGTGTGACGCTTTCGTTGTTTCAATCCCCTTCTCATCGGGGAACAGCTTCCAACAATAAACCGGCGCGCTAACCAAATAATTTTGCACAAAGCGTTTCAATCCCCTTCTCATCGGGGAACAGCTTCCAACCTGACTCCGTGGTCAGCGGAAGTGTGCGGACACCACCCAGAGTTTCAATCCCCTTCTCATCGGGGAACAGCTTCCAACTTGTCTGATGTACGAAGGGCCCAGCAAGTTCTACTACAGTTTCAATCCCCTTCTCATCGGGGAACAGCTTCCAACATCCCCGGACGTGGCGGTCAGCGTGACCGTTAACGCTCCGAGTTTCAATCCCCTTCTCATCGGGGAACAGCTTCCAACCCTCATCAAAAATCGGGCTTTAGAATCAACGGATTATACCCCACTTTTTCGGCACCCCTCAAAATCTTCGCTTTTCCTTTGTCAAGGTAAATCGTCGCGCTGCACAAGAATGCTTGTAACCTCATGAAAGGACGCCAGATCAAGTTTTACCGGCACCCACGCCCACTTTTGGTGCAACTTCTAAATCCGGCCAGATGATTGAAAGCACGCCGTTTAACCAATCTGAAGCACCCCGTACCCAATCCCACTCCAGCCACCGGCCCGGAATCGGTCACTCACAGATAAAAACAGCCAGCACAGTCTAAGTCTGTCCCAACTCGCATCGCGAAACTTGCTTTTCAACTTCTCCGACAGATATTAGATTCCTTATGTTATCAACGAGGCTGGAACTTTCTTAGAATACTCCTTGAATTGAAAAACAAGCCATCCCCAATTTGGAAAAACAAGATCTTTGATCTGCCCAGAAGCTATCATGAATCTTATGGATGCCGGTCAGCTTCAAACTGCATTCACCGCTGAGCCACTCAGCTTTGAGCTATTTGCCTTTCGCTTGCGCTTTCGCGCCCTTGAGTCGCTCTACTTTCCTCCGGGTAAAGCCGGCAACGTGATTCGCGGAGCTTTGGGCCAGACCTTCAAGAAATTTGTTTGCCGGCCCAACTGCCCAGGAGCCAGAACCTGCGAGCAACGATACAACTGTGCCTATGCGTGTCTGTTCGAACCCACCGCACGCATCGAGGGGCCAAGTGGACTGGCGGACTGGCCCAGGCCCTTCGTAATCCGCGCAGCGCATCTTGATGGCCGCCGCCTGGGTGCTGGAGAGACGTTCCACTTCGACTTCTCTATTTTTGAGCTGCGCGACCCGGCATTGGCTTATTTCGCCTTCAGCTTTTCTCAGTTGCTGCGCGAAGGTATGGGACCCGGCCGGGCCGCCACCGAACTGACGGCGATCCACGAATTGGACGGAATGCGCCAGGAGCACGCCCAGATTTTCGATGGCCATACCCTCCTGGAGCAGCACACCATTACTCTCTCCTTGGAAGCGGAGACCCAGCCAGTCCATCGTGCTGAAGTCCGCTTTTTAACCCCGACCGAGCTAAAGGGAACAGGACAGATCTTACGCACTCCGGATTTTGGCGTACTCTTTGCCCGCAGCCGCGATCGCATCCACACTTTGCGCCAGATCTATGGACGTGGCCCCCTGCCCCTGGATTTCACCGGTCTGGGTGAACGAGCAAGGCTCGTCAAGCTGGTGCGCAGCAATGTCCAATGGCAAAACCCGGAGCGCCGCAGCGGCAGAACCGGCCAGACGCATTCCCTTGGCGGCTTTGTAGGATCAGCAGAATATGAAGGCGACCTGGCTGAATTCCTGCCTTACTTAAGAGCTGCTTCATGGACCGGCGTAGGACGGCAGACCACATGGGGCAAAGGCCACATCGAAATTCGTGCCTTGCAGTAATCGCGGATTCCAGCCGCTTAGCAGTCTGTTGGTGTCGGTGGCCAAGCTTTGATACTGCGCCATTGTAGGAGCAAATACCGCGATTAGTTCAATTCAGCAAATTCATAACAATCTTATGCAGGGTCCGGGTCAGAGTGACCGCCGTTGATCACCCGCCACTCCATCAGACCCAATCTCTCCAGCAGCATGTCCTTAAGCCAATTGCCCTCCGTCTCTGCCAAAGTCACCATCTCCTTCTCGAGATTCTTGTAATAGACCAGCAGAGTCAGGAACATGCTCTTATCAACCTTCAATCCCAATTTGCTACGCAACTGAAGAACCAGTTGCCAACGAACCTGCTTCCAACGTAATTCAGTGGCCTCATCAATCAATCCCATGATAGCCACTTCCTGTGGCTCGTATTTCAACCCGGATTTGCTTGCGCTAATCTTCAGCTTCTCAAAGCGGAGAGCCTGAAGGAACAACGTTGTATTCTTTGTCTCACCGCACAAATATCCCCAATTAACCTTAAACTGCTGGCGACGCACCTCTCGCCCCAGCCGCCCTTCGATCGGCCGCTCTTCGTCGATTTCCTTGTTGTAGTTCAGAACAAGATGTGCGCGCACAGGCACCACTTTGTTGAGAATGCAGCCCCAGACGAGCGGCGAAGGATATTGAATCCTCCTGTACAGCCCTGCTGCAAAAAATAGAATGACTACGGCCACTGCAGGCAGAGTCAATTCCACAGTGAAAAGCCACATTTTGCACGCTCACAATCGCTCGCCGGAATCCCGATAACGGCGCAGCACCTTACGGATTTCATCAGGTCCCATTCCCAATTCCTCGAACCCAAATTGTCTCACGGGACGGGAAAAAACATAAATCCACCAAAATGCAGCTACAAAGTATCCCACAGAGGGAATGTATTTGGTCAAGAAAATATACTTGGCGCCAAATAACGAAAAACTATTCACATACAGAACGAATGCAATCGAAGCAGCCCCAAAGCCAACCACCACAGCATCCTCTCTTGTGATCCCTTCCTTCATTAAAAGACCCAATACCGTCGTGAGTACTGCAATTCCGGCAATACCCCACCGGAACAGGAATTCAGCGCCAAACACAAAAGCATCAAGACGGCTGCTCTCCAGCGGCGGAGCGTGGATCGATTTCCATGCAGAGTACGACACCACAGCGACAATCACGCTCCAAACCGCCCACCGAAAGCCCGGCTTGCGAGTGAAGCCCTGAAAAATTCGCAGGAAACTCTCCCTCACCGTTGCCACGATCAAACCAATCTCGATCGCCTCCATCCACCAATACACCGCAACATATAACTTGGGGTTAACCGGCAAGAGTACGAGTTGCACCGAAGCCGCCAGCATTTCCCAAACCACGTAAAGGACGAACCACGGCAGTTGCGTCTTGACGCCTTGGCGATAGACGATAATCAGGAGCCAGGCATATACGGCCAAGCCAGCAACAATTACAGCAATATCCATTAGAAAAACTCGTACCCTAAGGGTACAAGATTCTCTCACGGGCTACTGTTTAACACATCCCGAGCTGCTGGGAGGACACACAGGTCCAGGTCCTACCTGTGGCATTTCAATGGGCAAACGCGTCGGCTTTGATGGTCTCTTGCCAAATCTCGAGACTGGGCTCTGGTCATCAATTGAGATCCCCGCAGGCGCAGCAAAAGCGGCGAGACTCAGGGCTAAAACCACTACAACATAAACTTTCGATTTCATTCTTTTCCTCCTGAAATTAATTACGGCCCATTCGTGATTACCCAAATTTCCTTGACATCTATAAAACTACTTCCTAAAATCCATACAGAACAAAAAGAGGACGGCTCAGGCCGAATCGGCCTCCTTGGCGCGACTTGGTCCGCCTCTTTCCCCCGAAAGCTCAAAATCAACTCCGGAAACAGGAGAAGGACAAACCCGGGGCTCTGCGGTCTCGACAACTCTTGGCCGAGCTTGGGACCACAAAGCCCTGGGGAGCATGATCGAATGTCTCGACCTTATCCCGATCTTCCGGTTGTGCTACAGCTAAGTCTCTGGGCGTACATTTCGCGAGCTCCGACCGACGGTCTTAGCTCCTTAAATAGGCACAATGTTAGCACCGACTGCAAAAGACACACCCGAAAACTCAGCGGATTTTACCCTCAAAAACCTTCCTTTTCTTTATTGACAGCTACTCGTAGGGGCATAGTAATATGCCCGATTGCACCTGCCCCGCTTGTGGCTGAATTTCCACGCCAGCAGGCGTATCAACCCGTCTGCGCATGTATTCCCTGAGCCAAGACCTGCGTTTCACCCTCCGGCTGCTACGCAAGCGGCCGGGGATGACCATTCTGGTACTCGCCGCATTGGTCTTCGGCATGGGTTTGAATACGGCGATATTCAGCGTTGTCAACGCAGTTGTCCTGAGACCTCTGCCTCTGTTTGAACCGGACCGCGTTGTCTGGCTTCATTCCCGAGTCAATCCAACCGGGGGGCAACTCGCTACATCGTATGCTGATTTCCTGGACTGGAAGTCGCAGTCCCGCTCCGTTGAGAGCATGGCTGCCATGTATTTCTTTTCCGTGACCTTGAGCGGGCAAGGGCCTCCTGAACATCTCAAGGTAGTAGGAATCTCTGCCTCCGGATTTAACGCCTGGGGAGTGCAGCCGACCTTGGGCCGGAATTTCACAGCCGATGACGACCAGCCGGGCGCCAACCGCGTTGCGATACTTACGTATGCATTCTGGCAAAGCAAATTTGGTGGGAGTCCCAACATCTTGGGGCAGAGCCTGGTATTAGACGATCAGCAATACACCATCATTGGCGTGCTCCAACCCACGCCAATCAGCCACCTCAGCTATGCCGATGCCTATGTAACCAACGGCCCATTGCTCAACCAACCTCACATCATGGAGCGCGATACCCGATGGTTCTTTCCCCTCGCGCGTCTAAAGCCCGGTGTCAGCATTGCACAAGCGCAAGCCGAGATGGACACAATTGCCACGCGCCTGGCGGCCCAATATCCGAGTACAAACAAGGACATGGGAATCAGACTTGAGAGCATGACCGAAAACCTCACCTCTGGTAACCGCCAACCGCTGCTGCTTCTCATTTTTGCTTCCAGCCTCATTTTTCTTCTCGCCGTCATAAATGTAATGACCGTTTTCCTGGCCGGTACGCTCGAACGCGCCCAGGAGTTAAGCATTCGATTGGCATTGGGGGCTCGCCGTTCAATTCTCTTGCGGCAACTGCTCGTGCAAGCCCTGATGTTCGCAACTGTGGGAGCTGGACTCGGTTTACTGCTAGCCAAACTGGGGCTGCTCTATTTCCTCCATCACTTCGCCAATGCCGCCCAGAGATTCCAGGAGACCAACATCGATCTGACGGTTATCACGGTTACCTTGATGATGGCATTAGGCACCACCCTGGTCGCCAGTCTCGTGCCCGCCACTTATGCTTTCCGGCTCAAGGTTGGCGACGAACTCAGAGGCGAGCGTAGCTCGTTCGCCACAAACAAGCATCGGCCTCTCGCCCGTGGCATCCTAATCTTGACCGAGGTTGCCTTTGCATCCGGGCTGTCGCTGGTTGCCGGACTCCTCATCAAGAGCTTTTATGAAGTGGAAAAAGTTGACCTGGGGTTCAATCCTCATCATGTACTCTCTTTTCAAATCACACCCCCTCTCAATCACTACAAGGAACCTGAAAAGCGGCTAGCCCTCTACAAAGCAGCCGTTGAGAGACTCGCCAGCCTGCCGGCAATGCAATCGGTAAGTGGCATTTCAAGCCTGCCACTGACCAGCCAAGCCCTGGTGAACACCATGGATGTAGGCTCGGAATCCCCGATGTTTGGGCAACAACTGCTCGTAGAACACGAATCCATTTTGCCCGGCTTCTTTCAGGTGATGCGGCTGCCTCTGCTCCAAGGGCGGGATTTTTCTGACGCAGATCGCCAGGGCGCTCCTCCAGTTGTAATTGTGGATGATGTACTTGCAGCTAAACTTTGGCCCGGCCAAAACCCTCTCGGGAAGCGCGTCCATTTGTCACTCATGATCGGCGACCTGGTCCCCTGGCGGGAAGTCGTGGGCGTCGTCCGACAAATCAAACACTTTGGTCCGGAACGGCAGGTTAGGTGGATGCAAGTTTACGTCCCCCAATACCAGGACCCCTCGCCGGTCCTGTCCTTTCTTGCCAATACCACCATTTCAAACGATGCAGCTAAAAATGCCGCCGAGAAAGCGCTTCACGAGTTGGACAAAGACCTTCCAGTGGAGAGCTTTGAGACTCTCGACAGCTACTTAACCAAGAATTATCTCAGTGGACGCCAGGTCAGCCTGCTGCTCTTAACCACATTTGCCGGTATCGGCATTCTCTTAGGCCTCATTGGTATCTATGGAGTCGTCGCCAACTCCGTAAGGCAAAGACGCCGCGAAATCGCCATTCGCATGGCGTTAGGAGCCACGTCTGCCCAGACGGCCTTTCTCATCACCCGGCTCGCCCTTTTCGCTACGCTGGGCGGCATTCTCATCGGATCAATCATCGTGATGAGCTTGACCCGAGTGCTATCATCTTTGCTTTACGGTGTCACCGCCCTGGATCCTGCGGTCTATGCCGCCACGGCGATTCTTTTGATTGTCCTGGCACTCACCGCCAGCATTGTCCCGGCGATACGGCTGTTTCGGCTCAACATTCAGGAGATTCTGCGACAATAGCGCGATTGGGTCTATACACGTATTTCATGATTTCAGGTCAGACCGAACAAAAAGCTCTTCCAAGTTTTCTTAAACTTCTCTAATATTATCTGGCTGTTGTGGAGACCTGAGGGATGACAACAAAGAAGCGAGATCAAACCAAGAGCATCCGCGAACGCTTCCTCTACACCAACCTGACCGAGGACGAGTATAAGAGGATTTCGCAGTACTGCCGCCAGAACCACATCAGCATCAGTCAGTTCTTTGCCGATTTGCTGTTAGAGGAAGCCAGCAAATCCAAGGGCAAGGGCCAGCAGAAAGTGACCCTCGAAATTGAATTGACGCCCGCGGAACACGAGAAACTCGAGCAGTTGACGCGCTTGCATAAGAAGGAATCCATCGGCGAATTTGTCCGCGAGGTTCTCGAACCTGAGTTCCGAGTGCAAAGATTGCATGCGCCCACGAAAACCAAACATGTCCGCTACTATTTCTCTGACCAGGAGCATGCGATCGTGACCAAGCATATGAGCCAGCTGGGCAAGTCCCCGAGCAACTACCCTGCAATTCTTGCTCTCCGTGCCATTCGCAAGCCTGCTAAAAAGCAGGGCAAATAGCCACAATCGCCCGGCCACAACAAGACGATTCACCGCCCCGGCACTCATTGCAGTACAAGAACAGCACTCAAAACTACATTCCCGATTGCAATAACATTACGATATTATAGTGTTATAGTTAAAGCCAATCGCTTGGCGACTGAAATACCCATTCCGGAATCCCCGCGTAGCAGCCGAGTTTTTGTGCTTGACATCTATAACACTATACTATAATAGTATTATATGTACTTTGGACGCCTGTCTTGATCTTGCGGGCCAGTAGGCGAATGAAGACGCAACGGTCACGCGAACAGAAGAGCAAGACAGGTAATTCCGGCGGCCCCGGAAGATTCGTCTCAAGCAGCCTGCGGCGGGCAAAACGCAGCTCTGGGTAGCGATTCTCTTGGCCGCTCAATGCTTTATAACTCCCCAGCTTCGCACTTAAAGCACTGGCGTAACGCTATGAAGGATTGCGGAATCAGCACTGGAAAGATGACGAAGATCGAGACCGGCCCTCTCCCTTTTCCGTGGCCCCGGGCATCGCTTATCCCCAAGCCGCCGAACAGCTTTGCTGCATCAGGATCTTCTCCTAACCCAATGGAACGAAGCCAAGAAGGTTCGCTGGCGACCTCTTGCCAAACTGCAAAACAACCCGCTCCAGCGGCTCAACCAAATACTTGGCTGACGGTGTCTGTTTTGCAGCCTCACTCTCCGCGTACCCCGCAGCGGGCCGAACCCTGTGGGGGACGCCGGAGCCATCACGCAGCTTGAAATGAGCCTGAAAATCTGCGGATTAAACGGCTGACAGCGAACGAACGAGATTTGCGATTTTGGCCCTCCCCAATTCGCCTCCATCACTTGCTGCCACAATTGAACACTGGGGAGGACCAGACTGGATGTTTATTGATTACGTCATGAACATGTGTGACCGAATCATCCGCCGCGCTGCCGAAGAAAATCCAACCAGCACTTGTCTTCAAAATATTCCTGCGGACAACACTGAAAAAGACAGCAGTCCGCAGAAGGAGACCAAATAAATTCCGGCCTATGCCAATGCTCTTCTTGGTCGAAAAGGAACCCGTTTTGCCGCAAACCGTTAACAATGGGCATTTACACAAAATACGGCCAACGGATCACGAATGAATCAGCCCGTATAGACGGGAGCTGCTACTTTGCCGACAAAGTCATCAAGATTCGCGCTGTGCCGGAGAAACGAAGAAGGGAACAGGTTTACTGGGTGAAAGACCTGCTTGCGGATGAAGGCAATCCGGAAATCGAGGCTTTTATCACGACCCTCAAAGGCAAATAACAAAAGATGGCGATCTACACCAAATACGGCGAGAAAGTAATTAACCAATCACTTCGAGTTGATCGCGACTGCATGTTCAATGACAAAATCGTAAGGGTCTGGGCCACCCTCGAAGGCCAAACGGCAGAGAAGCAGTACTGGATCAGCGATCTTATCGGCGATAAAAAGAAAGAGGTCCGCGACGTTATCAACAGCAACTGGGAAAATGGCAACGCCGCCAAATGACAACAACTGTTTCATCAGTCTTAGAAATCAGCAACCTTATGCGGAACATCATTCGATCATTGGTTTTCATTACCACGCTGGTGGTCGCAGTAAGAGTCGGTTCAAAAGGGCGCCAAACGTAAGCCCCGCTTCTATATGACCAAACGCAAACTCGAACTCGAACCCGAACTCAACATCCACTATGCCGTTTACAAAAAGCGTTCAATCTGCGGCTTAGGGAATGCGAGTACCACCAGGGATGCGGCTGAGGTGACTTGCCAAAAGTGTAAGCAGATCATGCGCAGGCTCTTTGCGCGTCCGCAGAAGAAAATCACGGCGGCCGACCACTCTGGCCCCTCACCGGAGGTTTTCCACCAGGTAGGCCAACGAATTCAGGCGCTCCGAGAAAAAAAGCATCTTACGCGTCCCCAAGTTGCGCGTTCCTGCGGAGTCTCCCCCGGCCACCTTCACCGGATCGAACACGGCGATCACAACATCACCCTGAAAAAGTTCTTTCAGATCGTCGCTTACCTTGGCTCCACCCTTGAATCAGCCCTCGCCGGAATCGACCTGCAAACCAAAAAGCACTCTCGCCGTCCATAGTCGTATATCACCTGATACCCTTCACCAGTTCCACAACCGCCACTTCCAGGGCGTTACCCACTCTCCACAATGTTCTCAAGGTCACATTACTTTCTCCCCGTTCAATTTGTCCCATATGTGATCGATGTAGTCCACTCAAATCCGCCAGCTTTTCCTGGCTTATTCCTTGGTTGTGTCGCAGATTTTTGATCCGCTCTCCCACTAGCCTGATTATGTCGTTCTTCTTGTCATCTTTCATTGTTCCCTCCAAAGAGACTCCGTTATTGTGCGGTCATTTTATAACCAGACCTGTTAAATAAGACGTCATGAATTAAAGAACTTCCAATCTCTTCTTTATCCTCTCATCATCGTTTTCCCCGTTCACGCTCATCTGGGTACCAAGCCCATACCCCTCATCCTCTTCCTGGTGGCTGATCTCTCGATCCCGACAAGGATGCGCTCCGCGCGATTCTGAGTTTTTTCCCCACATGTTTTTCTTGGCTAAAGCTGCGGCTTCGGCTGGCTCCCACTGTCAAGCACCTTGTGCAGCTGCGCGCGGCCAACTGCGCCGTGCTCGCTTCCGCGCCTGCCGGCTCCGCTTCGCTCCGGTGCTTGACAGCCGCCACCCGAAGCCAATGCGCGCCACTAGAAAAACATGTTGTTTTTTATGCCCAACTCCGGGCCTAAGAGGCAACAAGTTCAAAACCAAAATCAAAAGGAGCTTTTCACCATGACATCTACTCAGATCAATCCTTCTTCGTTCGCAGGCAGCAGCAACCGAATTAACACCCCTTGGGAACTCACGCGCGGCAGCGTGGACGCTCTCATCCAGGCCATCGAAGCAGGCCACAATGAAGTCTTTTCCACCTACCTGCAAACCATGGCCAGGTTTCCCACCTACAGCGCCCGCAATGTCCTGTTAATCGCGGCACAACGGCCAACCGCTACCCACCTTGAGGGACTCCGCAGCTGGAATGAATTGGGCCGGTTTGTGCGCCCCGGTGAGAAAGGCATCTACATTTTTGCTCCTACCGTTGCCGTCAAAGAGAAGAAGCAGAGCCAGGCCGAGGACACGGCCAAGAAATCGGGCAAGGGAAAGAAAGCCGCCCAAGTCACGACCGAGCCAGCACAGCCGGAAACTCAGTTACTCGGTTTTCGCGGGGTGTACGTGTTTGACATTGAGCAGACCGGAGGGGAAGTGCTGCCCCAGTCTCAAAAGCCCGTCGATGTGGCCGAGAAGTTGGAGAAACTCACTGCCTTTGCTCAGGCCCAGGGCATGACCATTGAACACGCCGACTGGATTGCACCAGCCAAAGGAACATCCTATCGCGGCATGATTCGACTCCTGCCCAACATGGAGCCTGCCGAAGCATTCCCGGTCTTACTGCGCGAGGTAGCCAGCCAGTTGCTTTACACCATCCAGCGCCGGACATTCGTAACCCGCGCCCTACACCAGCAGGAAACCAAAGCCGCTGCTTTTGTAGTCTGTGAAGCCCTTGGACTCGAAACCAAGACCGCATTTTCTGACTGCCAGCTCTACTACGGAGATTCCCGCATGTTGGCCGAGAGTCTTCAAGTCGTCCACCGCACCGCCGCTTTCATTCTTGGGGCTATCAGCCCTGAGAATGCAGCGCCGTCCAAATCTGTGCAGGGGGTGCAGTAATGGCCAGCACAACCCCATTGCACGCCGTTCAGCACATCCGTAAAATGCGGGGTGGAGCCCAATCCCATCTCATGCGGGCTTCCGATTCCTGTTATTACATCGTCAAATTCCAGAACAATCCACAGCACCTGCGCGTGTTGGCCAATGAGTATCTGGCGACCCGAATTGGCTTGTTCCTTGGGTTGACCATGCCTCAAGTGGGAATGATCCAAGTCTCGGGTAGGGTCGAGGACTGGCGCCGGTGCTCCGTAGATTCGGCCTATCCGTTGGCTCCCCGTTTCCTCTGGGAGTGCCTCACTAGCCCAATCGTAAGTCCGGTTTCCAGCCCCCGCCACCTCAAACCGA
>Ga0209168_10000513_pt1 | contig 36844 bp, 28 predicted proteins | sample Coa_R1_FD_187156 | JGI IMG/M metagenome (GOLD analysis project Ga0209168, IMG submission 187156) | Surface soil microbial communities from Centralia Pennsylvania, which are recovering from an underground coalmine fire - Coalmine... | ecosystem: Environmental > Terrestrial > Soil > Unclassified ...
CTTGCCGGGCGGCGGGGCGGCGGCCAGGTCGGCCGCGGTCAGGCCCATCCGCTCCAGCAGCACCAACGCTGCCTCCACCACCGCCTGCCGGGATGCCTCCGGGTTCACCGCGGTCATGGCCGCCTCCCTTCGCCGCCGGGGACCGGGGCATGCGCGTAGCGCCTGGTCCACCGCCGCGAACGAGTACGCCGTCAGCGTGTCCTGGCCGGGCGAGGCGGCCAGGAGCACGTGATCACCGGGCCGCAGCCCGCAGCGGCGGCGCAGCGCGGCCGGGATCATCAGGTACGGCTTCGCCGGCATAGTGACCAGGCCGCCCGGGTCGCGGCGGGCGATCACCACGCCAGCGGCGGCGGTGAAGGTCAGCCGGTCTCCGGCCCGCCAGCCCAGCACGGCGGTCATGGCCCGGTCACCGACCCGGCCCGACTCGTCGATCCGGCCAGTCCCGTACATCACGTCACCGGGAACCGCCGGGACCTGTGCCGCCGCGGCCAGAGGCAGGCAGCGGGCCGGGCCCGGCCTGCCGTGCTCCCGGGTGCCTGGCGGGGCGCGCGGCGGGATGAGCGGAGCGATCAGCGGGGCAGTCATGGCCGCCTCCCCGCGGGAGAGAGGCCGGGTCGGCCCGGCACCGGGCCGGGTCGCGTGTTCAAGCGATGCCTGTTTTGCGGGAAATTTCCCCTGTTTGGGTGTCCGAGGGGGACTTGAACACGCAAATAAGAGACGGGCTCGGTGTCCGGAATTTCGTCCCGGTGACGACGGCCTGCAGCAGTGCCCTCACGTCTACACGGGCCCGGCTGAAGCGCTGGTGCAGGGTGTTCGGCGAGGCGTCCGCGAAGTACTCCAGGTAGGTAGCCCAAAGGCGCTGTTGGTGTCGGCTTCGCTGAGTTCTGCGTTGATCTCGTCGTGCAGGACCTCTTCAGCGGCGGCGTAGATCACGGCACGGTAGCGGGCTGGTTATTGGAGCGCGGCGGTACTACGGCGGGCCAGCTTCAGGACTCCTGACATGGAGTGAAATTTGGCGTGATGTGGATAACTCGAAGAGGTTGCAGATCGAGCTGCAGCTGCCGCGTTTCCCAAGGTCACAGGCTTAAAGGTGTTGCAGCTTTACATAATTCCCTTGCATTAATTTTCACTGCTCCGGGCGCGACGACACGGAGAGATTTGGCGGGAAACACCAGAAAGAACCAGGTCGGCGGACTCGTGACACTGCGTCACTAGTCGATCATGTCAGGAGTCCTGAGCTTTGGCAGGCTACCGAAGTGGCGAGGCGATGACCACGATCAGTCCGTGAGTGTCGGATCCGCAGACTGATTTGGGCGATCTGAGGTTCGAGGTTAGCAGCGTATCCGGTTCCCGCTCCAGTCTGGAGCGGGAACCGGATCATTCAGGATCGCCATGTGAGCTGTCGTCGGTTGCCCTGCATCTACTGGGCCTACTGCGGCGTCACTATGGTCTGGATGATTCCGACAGCGTCGGCGGTGAGGAGAGAGCAGCCGAGGCTCATGCCGATGGAGGCGGTCTTTTCGGATATGGCGATGATCTTTCGCCGCTGCTCGTCTTCGGCGTTCATTTTGTCAGCGACAAATTCGCCGACAGTGTGGCCGATTCGGCGGTACGTCGGCCGGAGCTTGTGGTTGATGGCCAGGGATACCAGGGACATTGACCCTCCTGATGCGTTTCTGTCCGGCCGGGTGGCCGACGTCGATACGAGCGTCGTCGGAGGGTGTTGGAGGCTGGTTGGAATCGTGTTGAACCCGCGCGCGGGCTGGTTACCTTGGCGGGGCGGTTAGGAGGGCGAGGGCGGTCCTGGCCCGCTTGACCAGGGCAGTTGCCCGCTGATCCTGATAGATGTCTAGGGCGGCGCGCAGGCAGGCCCTGGCTTTGTCGATTGTGCCCGCGAGACGCTCTATTTCGGCTCTTGCGCAGCACGCCCCTCACTGCTCAATTTCATGATCGCTGGCAAGCACGTCGGCCTTGTCAAGCGGAGCAGACGTTGGTGTCAAGAGCGCTTCTGCGCGGTCCCCTATCTGGCGGGTGGTGCCGAATTGGCTGCCGCGGGCCAGGAGCTTGGCTTCTGTCTGCAGCGGGAGACCGACTAGGTCAGGTGAGGGGCCAGCTCGGATTTGATCAATTAGTTGCTGTGCCTCATCCAGGCGGTCCTGCTGGTACAGGATCTCGGCGGGCTGGAGGGCGAGGCCTTCGCGGTATCCGCGGTCTCCGATGGCCGCGAATTCCTCGTAACCCTCTCTCACGTAACGCTCGGCAGCAGTTAGGTCTCGGTGATCATTCCTACTAGGTCGGCCAGAAACTCCCGAGCGCCCGCACAAGCCGCAGACCAGCCTGATCACCGCGCGACAGTGACCATTCCAGCGCGGCGCGGAAATTGTCCTGTTCCCGGGACAAAACTGCCAGCCCGCGTTCCAGCTCGGCCAGGCGCAAGAAGACGGCCGCGTGGCGCTGACGGGCGGTGTCGGTGCCGCCTGGCTTGGCGAGCCGGCGGCCGACCCTACTGATACTCGAAGAGCGTGACCTTCTGCCATCACGCCAGCGAGGTACCGGTAGTAGCTAGAGCGTCCTCCTCAGATGGAGTGGCCTTGGAAACAGCGGCCCCGTCGGCCAGCGCACCGGTTCCAGCGACTGGTACGGCCTCCGGCTCGCGAATCACGATCCCGGCTTGCGTTAACCATGATCGCGGCCGCGCCGCTGAGCCGGCCAGACAACTGGTGCAGGGAGCGCGTCTTCGCGCTGGATCTCGATCAGTCTGTGCCGTGCGGCCGTGCCCGACACGATCGCCATCTGCGACGACGCGACGTCGGCCTACCGAGCCACCGCGCGGATCACCGCTGCGTTCGCCCGCCCGTCGGCAGGTGGCTCGCGGACCCACAACTGGAGCGTCGAGCCGTCCCATTCCAGGCGCTCGGTGCGGGCCCTCGCGTGGACACGCACAGTGAGCCACGTCCGTCCGTTCACCGCGTGCCGGCCGCAGCGCGCGGCCGGGGTGCGTAACGTCATCGGCCATCGCTCCCCCCTGACCGGGGAGATGTGGTGCTGCCATTGAATCCGCGCCGGACTGGACCGGACGTATGCGGAGCGGGCTCGAGGGTGAATTCGGCCGTCTCCCAGGCGCCGGGCCGATCGCGGCGGAACCGCGTCCGGGACACGGTCAGCAGCGAGGTGCCGCTGACCGTGTCGAACTGCGGCGCATCGCACCGCCTGTCCTCAGTTGGTGAAATACCAGTACTCCGGGGTGAGGTTTGCCTGGGTAAGGTTGGCGAAGGAAGCCGGCGGCCCGGACAGGTTCGTCTTCCAGACGGCGATCCAGTCCGCCGTCGGCTGGAACAGGCCCGGCTGGTCGGCGGTCAGGAATGACGCCTCGGCCTTCACGGCCGCCGGGGCGCCGCTGGCCACCGAGGCGGCGATCAGCTTGTCGGCGACAGGGTTGTGGTAGCTGCCGAAGTTCCCGCCGCCCGTGCTGTTGAAGACGCCGAGCTGGGTCGGGTAGGTCGACTCGATGTAGCCGCCGAAGTCCGCCATCGCCCACTTGTCGACGTAGGCCTGGTCGGCCGGGACCTGGTTGTTGTAGTTGGTGATGATGAAGTTGAAGTTGCTGTACTGCAGGCTGATGGTGATCCCGGCCCTGGCCGCCTGGGAGGCCAGGTCAGTGTCCATCTGCTCGATGAACCCCGGCTGGGTGTTCAGGACCAGGTTGAATGCCAGCTTGGTGCCGGCGGGGATCCCGGCGCCGCACTCACCCGGGCCACTGCCCGCCTTCGCGCATACGTCGGTGCCGCCGGGGTGCACCGTCCAGCCGTGGCTGGTCAGCAGTGAGATGGCGGCCGGGGTGCTGAACGGGTACGGGTCGGTGACCGCGTCCGCGGGCGCGTAGGGGCTGGCGGGAAGGGCGGGTATCGGGCCGTAGGCCGGGCCGCCCGCGCCGCCGAAGATGGCCTTAATGTAGCCTGCCTGGTCTTCCAGGTGCGCGATCGCCTGCCGCATGTACAGCTGGGCGATGATGGAGTTGAAGTGCCCGGTCTTGTCGAGGAAGTTATAGACCACATAGTTGAACCCGAAGCCCGGATAGCCGAATACGCGGTAACCCTTCGCCTTGACAGCGGCCACCTGCGCGACATCAGACAGGGGGATATATCCCACGTCCACGCCACCGGCCCGCACCGCGTCGAACTCCGCTCTCAGCGAGGAAAAAGGCACCCCCCGGACGGTGGACATCGTACGGGCGTGCGGGCCGAGGTAGGCGGTGTTAGGCGTCAGCGTGAACGCGCCGCTGGTGGCGTCGAACGCGGTCAGCGTGTAGGGCCCGTCCACGGTGCGCCACAGCGGGTTGGCCGCATAGGTGGACACAGACTTTGCCGATGCCGCCAGGTAGTCGTAGATCCTGGCCGCGTTGGCCGGCACGGTGAAATCGAGCAGCGGTCCGCTGGCCGACGTCCTGGCCCAGGCGGCCGAGGGCATCGGCACCACCAGGGACAGCTCGTCGTCCCAGAACCATCCTGGGTTGGCCGGCTCATGCAGGGTGAGAATCACGGTGCTGGGCCCGCGCGTGGTGATGCTGGCCACCTGGTCCGGGATCCCCGGGCCGGGCGTGTAGCCGAACCAGTTGGCCGGGTTTTCCTTGACCGCGGCCTTGACTTCGTCGAACCAGAACAGCACGTCCCTGGAGGTAACCGGCTGGCCGTTGGACCACCTGTAGCTGCTGTTCAAGGTGACGGTGACGGTTTTGTCGCCGTTCGACCACACCGGCGGGCGTGCCAGGCTCATCGGCGGCGACTCGGTGGGCTCGACGCCGTTGCCGAACCAGTACAGCGGCCGCCACATCTCATATTCGAACTCGTTGCCGTTATTAGTCCCCGCGGTCGCCGCGGTCTCCAGCGGCAAGATCCACGTCGGTCCGGCTCCGGGAACCTCGGCCCAGGTCACCGTCCCGGCGTGCTGCACGCCGCTGGCCGCGGCCGGTACCGTCCCGAACGCGCCGCCGAAGCCAGCCGCCAGCGGCACGCTTGGGCTGCTGCTGCATCCGGCCATAAGCGCCGCGCCCACCACGGCTACCGCACCGATCATGGAGCGACGACGGCACATACGCTTCATCGGCGCTTCCCCCCTTACCGGTAGCGCGGCGACTGGACCAAGGTTGTAATCCCTAACCGAAGTCTCCACGCATTGACGCCGCAAGGGAATACCGGCGCGATAGGCTCGCGCCTTGGGGGCGGTGGGTTTCTGCCATGAGGTCGGCTCTGGCGATCGCTGTGGCCAGGATGTTCCTGGCAGCACCGCTAGCGGCCGTAGGATGCCCCGCTTTGACGGGCTGATAACTTAGTCTCGCTTTATGATCCGGCTGCTGCCTGGCTGCGGCTTTGAGATCGAAGATCTGCTCGAGCTCCGGCCGGCCCAGACGGTACCACACGGTATCGGTATGTCACGCTGGAGTGGGCCCGGCAATGACCGTGTGAAGATGTCTAGAAAGCCCGCAAGTCTTCCTGAACCGGCTAAGTCACGAACCTCCTTCGAGGACCTTTATGAATATTCCGCAGGCACACGCTTCTGTCGGCTAGGCGGGGAGGCTGGCGAGGGCGGCTCTGGCTCGTTCTGCTAGGGCAACCGCCCGCAGGCCGTCCCAGATTTCAATTGCAGCGCGCAGGCTGGCCGCAGCCTGAACTGGTGCTCCGGCGAGCCGCTCGACCTCAGCCTTGGTCTCAAGGACACCGGCCCGTTCCACCGGCAAGGAAGTTGACGATAGGAGCGCCTCTACCTGGCCGACGAGCTGCCGGGCCGCAGCGAACTGACCACGGCGAGCGAGGAGCTGAGCTTGGGTTAGCCAGGTAGCGTCGGCCTTATCGGGATGGGAGGCAGCTTGGGCCTGGTCGAGCATCTGCTGCGCCTCATCGAAACGGCCCTGCTCATAAAGTGCGTCCGCAAGAGCGCAGACAAGATCTACGACGAACCCTCCCCCCTTGCCCATAGCGCGGAATATCTCCAATCCTGCCCGGGAGTAGCGCTCAGTCGCGACCGGGTCTGCGGTGATCAGCCCGACCAAGCTAGCGGGGATGGCGCTTTCGGCCAGCATGAACTGGGCCCCGAAGCTGGCGAATACCGCCTGGCTGCGGTCGATGGCCGCGCGAGCATCGGCAAACCGGCCCATGTGGGCGTACAGCACGCTGAGCGGCTTGAGCAGATCGGCTTCGGCCCACAGATCGCCGCTAGCGTCCCGGAGAAGCTGCTCGGCGCGGGCAAGGGCGGCATCGACCGGGATCGGCAGTACGTGAAAGGTCACAGCGAGCCAGTGACTGGCTCGCATCTGTGCGCGATGGTTGCCGCTTTCCCGTCCGCAGGTGATGGCGCGTTCAAGGACCTCCTCACTGCCTGCCACATCACCGAGCCAGAATCGCAGCTTGCCGACCGATGTCAGCGCTTCAGCCAAGCCCTCCTGGTCCCCGTCGGATTCCAGCATGGCCGCGGCCTTCTCGCATGCCGCAAGGGTCTCCGCGAAACCTGCGCCCCCCAAGTCCTCAACGTCAGCGCGCAGAACAGCGATCCGGGCCTGCAGAGCACGTGCGCCCGCTGCCGCCGCGAGCTGAGAACCTTCCGAAAGAACACCATTGGCTTGGTCCACGTCGCCGATCTCGCAGAGTACAGCGCCAAGCAATCGCAGCAGGTCAGCTCGCAGGCGCTGATCGACGTGGTGCTGCTCCAGGGCACGGTCCAACCAGTCTCTGCCTTCTTGCAGCAGCCCGCGGCTGAGCCAAGAGTCACCGAGTGCGCTGGCCAGCCGCGGGCCCATCTCATTTTCCGCGGTGAGCGACCACTCCAGCGCGGCGCGGAAGTTGTCCTGCTCGCGGGCAAGGGCCGCCAGGTCACGTTCCCGCTCGGCTAGCTCCAAGAAGGCAGCCGCGTGCCGCTGGCGGGCGGCGTCGGTGCCACCAGAGCGGGCGAGCCGGTCGGCCGCGTAATACCGGATGGTGTCCAATAGCCGGTACCGGGTCCCGTCCTCAGCTGGTTCCGCAGCCACCAGCGATTTGCCTGCTAGCCGATCGATGAGTTCCAAAGCGGTCAGCTCATCCCCGTCAGCGCACACGTCGGCTGCCTGTACCAGCGCGAAGGTCCCGGCGAACGCCGACAGCTCGGCCAGGACCCGGCGTTCCTCGGCGTCCAGCAGGTCATAGCTCCAGTCCATGGCCGCCCGCAGCGCCTGGTGCCGCGGATCGGCGGCGGGCCTCCGGTAGGCCAGGAACCGGAACCTGTCTGCCAGGTGCGCTTCGATCTCTGCCGCGGACAGTGTGCCCAACCGCGCGGCGGCCAGCTCGATGGCCAGCGGCAATCCGTCCAGCGTCCGGCAGATCCGCTCGGCGACCGCCACCGGCGCCACCTCGCCGCTCACCGCGCCGCGCGCTGCGGCCCCGCGATCCAAGAACAGCCGCACCGCGGGAGCGTGCATCACGGCGTACGGATCGGACTGTTCGGGTGGCAGGTCTAGCGGCCGCACCGGGCAGTTCACCTCCCCGGGCATGTCGAACGGTTCGCGGCTGGTTGCTAGCACCCGCAACCCGGGTGCGGCTCGCAGCAGCGCCCCGGCCAGTTCCGCGCACGCATCCAGGAGGTGCTCGCAGTTATCCAGGACCAGGAGCAGTTCCGCTGACCGCAACCGGTAGATCAGCGCGTCCAGCACCGGCACATCGCCGACCTGCCGCACGCCCAGAGCCGTCATCACCTGGGCGGCCACCAGTGCGGGATCGGCGACACCGGCCAGATCGGCCAGCCAGACCCCGTCCGGGAACCGGCCGACCGCCCGGGCCCCCGCCTCCAGGGCCAGCCGGGTCTTGCCTGTCCCGCCGGTTCCGGTCAGTGTGACCAGCCGCGCCTGTTCAAGCAGCTTCTCGACCCCGGCCAGATCCTGCTCGCGGCCCAGGAAACTGGTCAGCGGCGCGGGCAGGTTATGCCGCCGCGGCGGCGGCGGCGCCGGAACTTCCTGCCGCAGCACCGCCTGCTCCAGCTGCCGCAGCTCCTCGCCGGGTTCCAGGCCCAGCTCGGTCGCCAGCAAATCGCGAGCCCGCCGGTAGGCGGCCAGCGCGTCAGCCTGCCGCCCGGCCCGGTACAGCGCCAGCACCAGCAGCCGCCACAACCGCTCCCGCACCGGATGCTCCCCGGCCAGGCCCTCCAGTTCCCCGGTCACCTCGGCATGCAACCCCAGCTCGATATCAGCCTCGATCCGTCCCTCCACCGCCACCAGCCGCAGCTCCTCCAGCCGTGCCGCCTCCCGCGCCAGCGGCTCCACCTCACCCACACCGGCTAGCGCCGGGCCCCGCCACAATCCCAGCGCCTGCCGGAAATAACCCGCCGCCGCACCTGCCTCCCCCCGGCTAAGCACCGCCTGCCCGGATACGGCCAGCCCCTCAAACCGGACCGCATCGACCGCACTCGGATCCACATCCAGCAGATACCCGCCGCCCCGCGCTTCCAGCGCAGTGTCCGGAGCCAGCGCGCCCCGCAGCCTCGACATGTACGACCGCAGCGTCGCGGCCGCCCCCGGCGGAGGGCTACCGCGCCAGACCTCCTCCATCAATCGCCACGCGGGCACCACCCGGCCCGCCTCCAGCACCAGCAAGGCCAGCACCGCCCGCGGTCGTGGGCCGCCCAGCCCGACGTCACTGCCCGCCCGGACCACCTGTACCGGGCCAAGCAGCCGCACTTCAAACGGCAAAGTCCCGCCGGAAGCAGGCCCGTCATCCGGGGACACGTCAAAATCATCTGCCCGCCAGGCCATTCCCGCAATACCAGCCAATGCCTGGCTGAGCAGACCGTCCCGGCACGGCACTGCGCCGACCCGCTCCTCCACGGCGGGGCGAGTTATCAGCACCGGGCCGGAAGATCCAGAGCCGGTCCAGTGCAGCCTGCTCGTCCGCCACGCCAGCCCGGCACACCCGGGCAAGCCGCTAACGGGCAAGGCCTCCTATCACCGATCCACTCGCCGGACTAAGCGGGATGTCCTCCGGCAGCAACCGAGGTGAGGCGACTGGCTGAGCAGCCGGTCAAGATGCGGCCCGCCTGCTGGCCACCCCGGCAGATCTATGCCGACCGGTGCGCAGCGCCGGACAAGCCACCTTCGTCCTTGACGGCCTAATCCCAGCTCGCAGCCACGAGGCTGCGTGACCCTCCCGGGTTCAACACGATTCCAACCGCCCTACAACATCCTCCGTCCAGCCTCGTACCAGGTACCGGCCATCGCGCCGGACACCACGAAGGGCAGCGGCACGAACGGCCGCTTAATACTCCGCCGAAAGGAACCGGCCATGTACGCCAACCAGTACCTCGCCAACGTCCGGCACGACGAACTGAGGCAGTCCGCCGCCCAGTGCCGCCTCGCCGCCCGAACCCGGCACCAGCACAGCCCGCAGCCCCAGCGGGCTACCCCGCAGCCTCCCAACCCGCGGGCCAGCGCGGGGACAGCGATCCGGCAGGCCGTACGCCACGGCCGACTCGCCGCGGCGCTTGCCGTCATCATCTCCGGCCTGCTGGCATCCGTCGCAGCCGCCACAGCCGCCTTCGCGAACCCAATCCCGATCGGGGACGGTGGCGCCCTCCCCATCACGCCGGTCCCGCCCGCCACCGTCCACGTGATCAGCACCGGCGGCATTGCAGGCTGGCAGATCGCCCTGATCGCGGCCGCGGCCGCCCTGGCCGCCGCAGCCGCCGCCGTGTTCGTGGACCGCAGGCTGGCCAGCCGCCGCCGCGCCGCCACCGCCTGACGCGCCCGTCCGTAACTGCACACCACGCCTGCCTGACGGCCGGACCCCACGGGCCGAACCGTCAGGCAGGCCACGCCCGTCAACCGACGCAGCGTCTGCCAATTACTTCCCGTACGGGCTCCATTCCTGATCCGGTTTTCCGGAGACATCACCACAGAACAGTGCAGGAGGAAATGAACCCCGATAACCGCGCCAAGACTGCGAAATTCGCGGCAAAGGCCAGGACCCCTGAAAAGCGGAAGCTCGTGCGTTGCGTGAAATAGCTGTCGCGTTTGCTGGATTGACGAGGCCGTTCTTCGGCGGGATCGTGGTTCGGCTATGGCTCGGGCGTATGCCTGGTCGGACGGGGCTAGCCCAGGGAGCTCACGGTTAGTCATGGCGTGACCCGCCGTCGTCGCTGCCGCGAGGATCGTCGCTGTCGCGGGGTCGGGCAGGGTGCGAGCTGGCTTGTTCGGCAGCTGCGCGAAGAGCAGCCAGACCGCGGGCGGTGTGGCTTTTGACAGCGCCGCGGCTGATGCCCATCGCGGCGGCGATCTCCTGCTCGGACAGGCCCGAGTAATAGCGGAGCATGATCGCCTCGCGCTGCCGGCCGGGCAGGTCACGCAGCGCGGCCCTGGCGGCGGGCTGGTCCGGCAGGCCGGGAGGCCCCGGCTCGGCGCCGGGCGGTTCCGGCGGTACCTGCTGCGGGTTGCCGCCGGGTACGGTCCGGTGCCGCAGCACGGACCGGGACCGGTTCACCACCGCCTGGCGCAGGTAAGCCAGTGCCTTCTCCGTGTCGCCCAGCCGCTGCCAGCCGCCGCGCAGGGCGGCGAACGCGTCCTGCACCACATCCTCGGCCGTCGCGGTATCGCGGACGAGCAACGCGGCGAGCCGGACGAGCGGCCGGTAGTGCTGGGCGTACAGCTGGGCCACCATCGGGTCAGCGTCTGGTTCCGGGCCGGCCGGGGCGTGGTGTTTCAGCCAGCCGGTGAACCGTGCCAGGCCGGCGGCAGCGTCGTAGGCGGTGGCGTACTGCGCCGCCTGGGCGTCGATGACCTGCTGGTACACGCGGGCGAGGAGCTTATCCTCGCGGGTGCTGGCGGTGTCATTCCCGGTGGTGCTCATGACGGTGTGCTGTCCTCGCTGCCGAAGGGGTCATAGGGTCCCAGCGCTGCTTTCAGCTTGCCCCGCACGGCCGACACGTGGGCAGCGACGGTTCCCTCGGTGATGCCCAGCGCCGCCGCGATCTGGGTGTTGGTCATGGCCAGCAGCCAGCGCGACACCGCCACTGCATGCTGTTGCGGCGGCAGCGCCTCGATGGCTCGCCAGCATCGCTCGAGCGCGATCCCCGATACCGCTTCGGCATGGGTGTCCGCCGGCGCGGGCCGGAACACCGCCTCCAGCCGCGGCAGCCGGTCATCGAAGGCCGCATTGCGGCGGAAGACGCTGATCGCCAGGTGGCCGACGGTCGTCTGCAGCCAGCGCCGGCGCTGCGCCCGGCACAGGCATCGCACGGTCGGCCACTGCCGGGCGGCCGCCATGAAGGCGGCCTGAACCAGGTCATCAGCCAGGGCATGGTCCCCGCAGGTCAGGGCACAGGCATAGCCGAACAAGCCCGGGGCGTCCGAGGCAAAACACTCCGCCAGCTCCGCAGCGTGGCCGGCCGGGATCTGATCACCGCTCACCGGAGCCCCCGGCGCAGCACCCGCGCGGTCACCAGCGGCACCAGCACCGCAGGGCAGGACCACACGACCTCCGGCCCGGGCGCCATGGTCCCAGCCGGACAGCATCCGGCACGGGCGGCGCAGCGGCGCGCTCCTCCGCCAGGCCGCCGTGAGCCACGAACCCAGCAGCGATGACGGCCCCAACACGGCCGCCAGACCATGCCCGCCGCGGCAGGGCCGGCGGTGCCCGTACACTGCGATCGCCGCATCAGCGGAAACAGCCTCACATCTTTAGGTCGCACGAGGACGGCAAACCATTTAGTCCTCAATCTGGCACGCGCGACACCAGGGCACCGGCCGCTGGACGTTCTCCAGATAACCCATGAGGTGCCCGGGTACCCCGCCTGGTCACCCCGCAAGGGAGCCAGTCTCCTCCGGAGGGAGCCGCTCGTGACCCCATTCCGGGACGCGAGCCGTTATCACATCCACTGTACTTTGAGTAACGACAGGACACCGAACACCTGTGCGACGAGTCACCGAATGCCCCGGTGCCGGGGTGGACGCAACCGGACCGCGCTGCACTGGCCTCCACAGATTCCAGGCAGCGGCGATTTTCTACCCAAATCTCTACCCAAACAGGCAGCGAGGCGGGACTGAGAGGTTGTATCTCCTGGTCACAGCCGCAAACCGGAGTGACCCGCCGGAGCTTGTCTCCAGCCTTCCAAGCTGGTCATACAGGATCAATTACCTCGCTGCCCAACGGTTTCAACCACCACTCTGGCAATCGAATAATACGTCCGTCGATACCACCGTCGTCAGGTTCAAGGTCCAGGCATTTAGGCAAGGTTGCCGCGCGCACCCCACACTCTCAGCCGGTCTCGTCCGCAAGGATCCAGGTCCGTTTCAGAGGGATTCGAGCTCGCATGTCGTCAGGCAAACGCTCGTATACATCGAAGAGTTTGTCGATCACCTCCTCCGAGGTCCAAACCCGGATGGTTAGCCGCTGTGTCCGCCTAAGATCCTGTGCTGGTTTGGTTAGCCCTCCCTATGCGACCAGAAGAGCCTGGGTGGCGCCATGAGTGTTCTGAGCACCCTTCAGCTCATTAACGACCGGGGTGCCCACTTGACCGCTCTCGCTCTTGACTTGGACCACTAGCGTTGGCCTGTCGAGTCCGAGCGGCCCACAGCCTGCGAGTATGTCTACGCCAAAATCGGGACCGGGCGGTGATACATCACATGTAAAGCCCTCGGCCTCCAGGAGTGCGGCGACCAGGCCGGTGAGCTTGTGCCCGGCGAAGTTCTCGATGAGATAAGTCCGGATGACATCTCGGACGGCTTCGACTGTGATCTTAGGCTCAGGGTCTACGACGCCGCCAGGAGCGGCCGGCAGTTGGTTCCCGGGGTCAGCTCCACCATGGAGCATCTCCTTCAGCCGCGCAACAGCGCTGTTACGTGAGGCCTGGAAGATCGTCAGCGCTCCGTTGATCGTGTAGAGCAGGTCGTCCCTGAACTCCGATCTTGGAGTATCGGTACGCTGCCAGTTCACTGAGACTGAATGCCGACGGTCTTCCGGCTGATCCGCGAGGTACTTGTAACCATCCGTGCATATACCCAAAGCGATGTTCTTGGTGGTCTTCAGGGGTAGCACGATCAAGTCGCCCGGCTGGATCGTCGTGCGCAGGCCCACATCTGGCCAACGCCATTTGCGATACGTCCTGGCGGCTCACCTGCATGGCGTTCTTGGCCGATGGCTGCAAGTTGCTCGCGGTTCGCCACAGCGGTCAGGTCCGGAAAGTCGTCGAACCCGCCACCTGCGAGGCCGTTCGCCAGCGCCCACTCGTCACGCTCGCCGAGAGCGCCTGCTCTAATAATCCATGCCTTCACGCTCCGACCGTAGATCATCGGTGCCACGCAGAGGTGCATGACCTCCGAACTCGAGCCTGCAAGGAAACGGTCCCCAGACAGCCCACCGCATCACTGAGGTCGGCGTCAGTTCAGAAGCCGCCGATGCGGTATTCCTATGGTGCGCAGACGTGTCGGGCGAAGCTCAAGTTTCTGTCAAAGCGGCAACCCCTCGACCCTCAGAATCGCGTCGCGAATCCTGGACCGTTTCGCTCTTAGCACCTGTATCTGCGGATCGTGTCGGCGCGGCAGTACGCTGGTCTGGTGTCGGATTGTTTACACTGGTGCGCCGGAGATCAGTGAGAGGAATCAAGCGACCGTGGCCCAGAAGATCCAGACCTTGTTCATCGATGACCTTGACGGCAGCACCGCCGAGGGAACCGTCCGTTTCGGGCTGGACGGCACCGAGTACGAGATCGACCTGAACGAAGAACACGCCAAGGCGCTCCGCGAGGCGCTCGCGCAGTATGTGAGCGCTGCGCGGCGAGTCAATGGCGCTGCCCGCCGCCCAGCGCGGACCGGGCGCCGGGCTCCGGCGGGCGGGCTGAATACCACCGAGGTCCGCGAGTGGGCCAAAGCCCAGGGCATCGAGGTCAAAGACCGCGGCCGGGTACCTGCCGAGCTGGTGGTGAAATTCAAGGCGGCCACCGGACAGTAAGACCCGGAATACCCGCCATCCCCGGCCAGTGCAGCTGCCAGTGCGGCGATGCCGCAGTCGCCGGCGGCCGGTCCGGCAGTCCGGCAGTCCGCACCGGACCCAGATAACGCAGGCCGCCTGCCCTGGCATCGCCGTCCCCCGCGCGTGCAGGCCGAGGGCATGCCCGGGTCACGCCTCGACGGCCACGGGGGTTCTGACCTGGCAGTATCTACCCTGCTCCGGGCACGATCACGCCGGCAGTGATGCACCGCAGTCGGCCCGGCTCCGCCGGGAAGCCCGCAGCGGCCGCGGCCGCTGGAACGAGTGCGCACGCCAGTGCTCAGCCGGACGCGCATGAGCCGGGCTGGATCATCTTGCTCATGAAGATGCTCACGGCGCGACAGGCCGTCTTATAACGGGTAGCGCCCGCCTGCGGCAAGCTGACGCGGGCCATAGCCGAGGGCCAGTGCCGCCTTCACACGCGGCCGATCAGCGCGAGCCGCGGTCGCGCGGCGCGATCAAGGCGGCGACCACGCGCCAGGGAATCGTCTCACCGCCCGGCAATGCCCCCAGCCGCGGCGTGGCCACCACGACCACGCCGAACCAGCGGCCGCGGAGATCCCAGCCGTCCGCGCTGACGTCCACACCGGTGAGCTCATCCCGGCACAGCCGCCACAGATCCTCGCGATGCGCGATGCCAGCCACCGCAGCCAGATGCGGCCGTGCTCCCGCGAGCCGCCGCGCCGCGATCAATGTCTCGGCCGGGGTCAAGACACTCACCACCCCAGCATGAGCACAGGCCAGGCCCGATGACCACCAGGCCACGGCTCCCGGCGCTGATCTCGGATCTGACCTCGGTGCGGCCGGCCGAAGGCTGCACAATCCCTGACGAATCCGAGACGGCCTCGCCGAGGCCAGCATGCCGGGCCGGATGACCGGGCCCGGTGCGTAACAGGACGTCTTCAGACGGCCTGCCACGTCCGTGAAACGTCCCGCTCCGGCTGGCTAGCCTGGCCGTATGAACACGCTGGCTTCGTGGGCCGAACATCTCGCCCAGTCGCTCCTTCAGGAGTCCCTTCCCGCCGCTGGGCCCACGTCCAGGGTGTGGCCACCCGGGCACGAAGCCTGGCACCCGTGCTCGGCGCGGACGCCGACCTTCTCGACGCCGCCGCGTGGCTGCACGACATTGGCTACGCGTCCGGCCTGGACGCGACGGGCCTGCACGCCCTGGACGGCGCCCGGTACCTGCGCGACGCCCAGCACGCCGACGCCATGCGGTGCCGGCTGGTCGCCTATCACTCCTACGCCATCGTCGAAGCCGCAGAACGCGGACTTGCCGACGTCCTGGCCCTGGATTTCGAGCCGGCCCCCGACGACCTTTCCGCCGTGCTCACCTACTGCGACATGACAACCAGCCCGGACGGCGAGCTCGTCAGGGTGGAAAGGCGACTCGCCGAGATACACCAGCGATACGGCCCCGGACACCTCATCAGCCGGTCAATCCTTCGTGCCACGCCGCTGATCCTCGACGCAGTCGAGCAGGTTTACCATCGAGCCGCCCGAACCGTGTAGCTCAGGATAGCCAACGCCTGTGTCCCGTCCCATCCAACGTGAGTCATCGTCGGTCTGGATGAGCAGGTGTGATTCATGTTGGCGGGACGGTTCACGTGGCCGGATGTCCCACTGACGTGGGTCATGGCACAGTTTCGCGTAATCGAGGTAGAGGTGATCGCCACCGCCGACTGGGATGGTCCCGGACAGGTCTGGTGTCTCGTTCAGTTGATCTCTGCGACCGAAGCCTCGAGCTAGCTGGCTTCGAAGAGTTGACCCGAACGGTTGGAGTGGCGGCTGTTCAGGTCAACTCTGCGGGTTCGGCGCGGGAAACCGTATCGAGGAACAAGTCATAAGTCCAGGTCTTCCCAACCCCATGGCGCAGCCGGGGTACCGTCGGCCTCCCGTCCGAAACGGAACCGATCCGCGAGACCTTTCTGCTCGAGGAAGAGCCGGAACATGCCGACCGACGGCAGCCGACTTACCAGCATGGCGGCCTGCTCGTGCGCGCCCGCCCGCCGCAGGCTGTTCAGCAGGCTGGCCACGCCCTGCGGGCGGTTGAGGGCGGCGTGGGCGGCGGGATCGCGGGCCAGCAGCGCGGCCGCCTGCTCGTGCGCACCCATCTCCCACAGGCTGCCCAGCAGGCTGGCCACGGCGCCCGGATCCTCGAGGCCGGCGTGGGCGGCGGGATCGCGGGCCAGCAGCGCGGCGGCCTGGTTGTGCGCGTCCATCTCCCGCAGGATGTCCAGCAGGCTGGCCACGGCGCCCGGATCCTCGAGGCCGGCGTGGGCGGCGGGATTACGGAGCAGCAGCGCAGTGGCCTGCTCGTGCGCGTGCGCGCCCACCTCCTGCAGGATGTCCAGCCATTTGGCCACGACGCCCGGATCCTCGAAAGCCGCGCGTACGGCGGGATCGGCGTGCGCGGCGGCCTGCTCGTACGCGTGTGCGCCCACCTCCCGCAGTTCGTGCAGCAGCCGGGCCACGCCCTGCGGGTGGCCGAGGGCGGCGCGGGAGGCGGGATCGCGGCGCATCAGCGCGGCAGCCTGCGGGTACGCGCCGACATACCCCAGGCTGGCCAGGAGGCCGGCCACGGCGCCCGGATCCTCGAGGGCGGCGTGGGCGGCGGGATCGCGGGCCAGCAGCCAGCCGAGCTGATCCTGCGCGCCCATCTCCCGCAGTTCGAAGAACACCCTAGCCACCGCGCCCGGATCCTCAAGAGGGACGTGGGCGGCGGCGCGCTCGGCGAGCGCGACGGACTGGCTCTGGGCACCCGTCGCCCGCAGGCGGCCCACCAGCCAGGCCACGGCGTAGGGACTGTCGAGGGCGGCGTGGGCGGCGGGATCGCGGGCCAGCAGCGCGGCGGCCTGCTCGTGCGCGCCCATCTCCCACAGGCTGCCCAGTAGCTTGTTTACGGCGTAGGGGCTGTTGAGGCCAGCCTGGGCGGCGGGATCGCGGGCCAGCAGCGCGGCGGCCTGCTCGTGCGCGCCCATCTCCCACAGGATGTCCAGCAGGCTGGCCACGCCATCCGGATCCTCAAGGGCGGCGTGGGCGGCGGGATCGCGGGCCAGCAGCGCGGCGGCCTGCTCGTGCGCGCCCATCTCCCACAGGCTGCTCAGCAGCCGGGCCACGCCGTCCGGGTGGTTGAGGGAGGCGTGGGCGGTGGCCCGGACGGCCAGCGCGGTGGCCTGCTCACGGGCGCCCGCCCGCCGCAAGATGTCCAGTACCCTGGCCACGCCTCCCGGATCCTCGAGGGAGGCGTAGGCGGCGGCCCAGTGCATCGGGCGGGCATCTGCGCGAAGGCAGTCCGGAGGATCGCTGAGGTAGGAAACAGCGCGGAGATTGCCGTGGGCGGCGGCGTTTTTGTGAAGCTGAGCGGAATCACGGTACAGGCCGCGGGCGTCGGCAGCATCGCCTAGCGCGGCCTGGTCGGCGGGAAGGGCGTTGGCGGCGGCTGCGGCCCAGAAGCTGACCGGAGGGATCAGGTCGTTCCGGTGGACCCGGCCGTTCTGGTCGAGGTAGTCCGCGAGCCGGTAGAGCGGCCCGTCCGGAGGGCTGGCCGGGCCGTCGGCCAGCTGCTCGTCGCCGCCTTGGGAACCGGGCCTGGGTGTACGGGGTCTGGCCGGGCGGGGACGGATGCGGGTCAGCGGCCCGCGGACACCCTTGGCTGGGACGGCAGTGTAGGCCAGGGCCTGTGCCAGCCAGTCCTCGCCCAACCCGTCCCACTCGGCCTCGGTCAGGTACCCCGGCGCGGCGATTTCCAGGAAGGCCCGAGGCAAGGCGATGTCCATGCCTAGGCGGCGGCCGTCCATCGCGGCATGGATCAGCGCCGCCGCGGCGGGCGACGCGTTGCGGTACCGGGCCAGCAGTTCCGGCGCCCCGGCCAAGAACTGGATCACCTGCCCGTCCTGTGCGGCCGTAGCGGCTTGGGCCAGCCGCTGGTCTGCTGCCTGGCTGAGCTGCTGCAGCTGCGTTTCGGTAAACGTGGCGGGCACGGGGATGTCATGCCCGGCCAGCAGTTCCCGCGCCTGAGCGTGCGGATCCTCCTCGCCGAACGGGCGGGCGGTCAGGGTGTCCCAGAACCTGGGCCACACGGTGGCCAATACCAGCACCGGGGCCCTGGCCGGGTCGCGCAGCAGCTCCCGCAGCCCGGCGGCGACGCGCTCACCTAGTCCGGCTTCGGCATCGAGGTAGAACTGGGCCTCGTTCAGCCACACTACGGTCCGCGGCTCGATACCCGGCAGTTCCCGCAGTGCGGCATCGGGGCGGGATGGGTCGATCGGATGCCACAGCCGCCACGGCGGGTCCTGGTCTCGCAGTAGAACCAGGGCTTCCCAGCAGGCCCGGGTCTTGCCCACAGAGGACCCGCCGACCAGCGCCGCGATCCCGCTGCGGCCGCCCGCCGCCGCGCCCACCACCCGGCCCAGCATCTGATCGTGCTCGCGCGGCACATACGGCGGCAGAACCGGTAGCCCCGGCGGCGCATCCTCGGGCTGCACCGGCCGGTGCACCTCCAGCACGAACGGGTCGGTCACCTCGGTCAGCGGCCGACCCGCCGCCGTCACGTCGCTGTCCGGCCGGGCCAGCGCGTCCCGGCCCTCCCCAGCCAGCCGGGCGAACATTCTCCCGATTTGCAGGCGGGTCAGCTCATGGTTGAACTGGTCGGCCAGCGGCGCCAGCGGCCCGCCGCCGGATCCGCGGACGATGATCTCCCGCACCAGGAGATTGGTAAGCCGGTCAGCTAGGACAGCGCCCGGCACGCCCAGGACATCGGCGGAGGACTGCCCGGTGCCAGTCAGCTCGGCATTATCGAGCACAGCCAGCTGCCCGGCTATCCCCGCTTGCAGGCCTTCCAGCAGCATCACCGGCCCGGCCAGCGGCGCGTCCGGCATCGGATCACCGAAGAGCTGGTTGATCACCATCGCGATCTGCCCGGCCTGCTCGCCGCCAGACGGGCTCATCTCCTCGGCGGTAGCCCGGACGGCGGCGTCGACCGCCTGCCGCAGCGCCCGCTCTTGCTCGCTGCCGAGCACCAGCTTGGTCAGCTTCGTGCGGCCAGCGCCGGCAAGCTGCCCGATGAGCCACCCCCCGAGAGCGTTAGCAACGAACACCACACCAGCAGTCTGCCAGCCAACGTGCAGCTTTCCGGTATTCCTGCCAGCGCCGTCGCACCGGCACCCCGGGCGGCCAACGATACAAAGCTTTCAGCTGAACGACGAAAGCTTGGTCGCAAGTTTGACGCGGACATCGAAGGCTTCGCCTGAACAGGGCATCCGGGATGCTTTGGCGGCAACGGCTGGAACCAATGACTCACCTTGGCGGGACAAGCGAGTAAATGATTCAGATCCACGACGGCTGACTCAGATCAGGTGGGACAGGACAGCCTGACTCAAATGCGATGGGACGGGACTGCGTTGTCGAACCGTTAGTCCCCACTGATGTCCCCACCGGGCCTGCTCACCTTGGCCGATTAGGCCTCTGACCTGGAGCCCCGTTACGGAATCGAACCGTAGACCTTCTCCTTACCATGGAGACGCTCTGCCGACTGAGCTAACGGGGCGGGTATTTTCTTGTCTCATTTGGGCTGCCGGTGCGGATCATCGGAGGGTGGTTCAGACCGATCCCCCGTACCAGCGTAGGAGAGCTTACCGTACTACGACGGTCGTGGCGCACGCATCTGGCGGCGTCGCGCGATCAGGTCAGGAGCATGTACCGCCCGGGTCGATATGCACGGTCCACCGCATCTGTCCGATATGCCGGAAAGTACCATCTGCCAGGCGGTTCTGCGGCACTATGAGGACCAGATCGGCCCGGCTGCACCCAGGCCGGACAGCGCTGCACGGCATGTCCTGAGACCTCGGAGAGGCCGCCATGGCCCCATTAATTCCTTCGGGTAAGCGCCCGGCTACGCGAGCCGTGGTGGCGGTCCTGCTCGGCGTCGCGATCGCCGGGACGCTGTGGGTACCGATCTACGCGCGTTCCGGGCCGAAGCTCGGCCCGGTTCCCTTCTTCTACTGGTACCAGCTCATCTGGGTTCCGGTCACGTCCGTCTTGTGCTGGGTCTGTTATCTGCTGCTGCAGGTCAGGCGCGGGCGACATGGAGCCGTGCGGCGATGAGCCACGTTAACCTGGTCGCCTTTACCATTCTTATCGGCTCGTTTCTGGCCGTGACGATCATCGGCTTCGCCTCGGCCCGGTGGCGTCCGGCCGAGGACCCGATGCACCTGAACGAATGGGGGCTGGGCGGCCGGGGGTTCGGCACGTTTGTCAGCTGGTTCCTGCTCGGCGGCGACATCTATACCGCCTACACCTTTGTCGCTGTGCCGGCGCTGGTCTACGCGACCGGGGCGGCAGGGTTCTACGCGCTGTCGTACACGATCATGGTGTTCCCGATCGTGTTCATCTTCGGGCCGCGGCTGTGGTCGGTGGCCCGGGCGCGAGGGTACGTCTCGCCCGGCGACTTCGTCCGGGGGCGGCACGGGTCTCAGGGCCTCGGGCTGGCCGTGGCGCTGACCGGGATCCTGGCCACCATGCCGTACATCGCGCTGCAACTGGTCGGCATCGAGTCGGTGCTGACGGCCATGGGAATCGGCAGCAGCTCGGGAAACGCTTTGGTCAGGGACGTGCCGCTGATTATCGCGTTCGCGGTGGTGGCCGCCTACACCTACCTGGCCGGGCTGCGCGCGCCGGCGCTCATCGCCTTCGTCAAGGACATCCTCATCTACCTGACGGTGATCGTCGCCATTCTCTATATTCCCGGTCGGCTGGGCGGCTGGGGGCACATCTTCAATGTCGCATCGGCGCACCTGAAGACCGTCAACCCGGCGACCGGGAAACCGTACGGCAGCCTCGTGGTCATGCCGGCCGGCGAGTGGGCCTTCGGCTCCCTGGCTCTCGGCTCGGCGCTGGCCTTGTTCGTGTACCCGCACGCGGTCACCGGGGTGTTCGCCGCCAAGCGGCGGGACGTGATCAGGCGCAACGCGGCGATGCTCCCGGCCTATTCACTGGTGCTCGGGCTGATCGCGTTGTTCGGCTACCTGGCGCGGGCGACGCCAGCGGTGAACGCCGGGATCAAGGCCGACGGCGGCAATCCGCAGCTGTCAGTGCCGCTGCTGTTCGACAGCATGTTCCCGAGCTGGTTCGCGGGGATCGCCGACTCGGCGATCGTCATCGGCGCGCTCGTCCCGGCGGCGGTCATGTCGATCGCGGCGGCGAACCTGTTTACCCGGACCATCTACAAGGAGCTCATCAGCCCGAACGCCACGCCCGCCCAGGAGACCCGGGTGGCCCGGCTGGCCTCGCTGCTCATGAAGGTCGGCGCGCTGGGCTTCGCGCTCGAACTCGACAAGACGTTCTCCATCAACCTGCAGCTGCTGGGCGGGGTCTGGATCCTGCAGACCTTCCCCTCGGTCGTGATCGGCCTCTACACGCGCTGGTTCCACCGCGCCGCGCTGATCATCGGGTGGGCGACGGGGATGGCCTACGGCACGATCGAGGCCTACCGGACTCCCGGAGGCGGCCAGGCGCACTTCGGGGCGTCGACGGCACCGGTGTTCGGCCACATCACCTATATCGCCGTGATCGCCCTGATCCTCAACGTCGCGGTCTCCGCGGTGCTGACCGTGGTGTTCCGCAAGACCGGGCTGCAGGACGGGTACGACGAGACCCGGCCCGCGGACTACACAGCCGACCCGGTTCCGGCACGACCCACGGCAGCCCAGGCCACGACCCCGGCCGCTCCGTCGGCCCGGTGAGGCCGGTCGGATCCGGGGAACGCAGGCGAGGGCAGGCAAGGGGCAAGACAGCACGAGCGAATCGGGCGCTGCGGACAGCAGTATCAGTCGCGGAGGACGGCGGTCCGGCGCGAGCGACGCAGGCCGAACAGCCCGAGGGCCATCAGCAGCAACCCGGCGGCCAGGGTGGTCAGCCAGGGCGCCGATCCGGCCGGGGCGGGCGGGGCCATCCCGCCGAAGCCCGTGGCGGCGCCGCCCGCCGGGGCGTTCGTGCTGGCGGCCGCGTCAGTCAGGGTGTCGACCTTCAGGCCGGAGGAGCTGTCGAGCACCACGATGGTGTGCACAGACCCGGCGGCCAGCGTCTCGGCCATGGCGGTTTGCTGACCCGACGCACTGAACTGGACGTTCTGCGCGCCCGGGGCGACACTCAGGTACGACGTGACGGCGCCGAAGGACAGCTGCTGGGCCAGGGTGCGGCCCGCGTCGGTGATCGTGACCTGATCCTGCTTCAGCGAGGCCTGGATAACGCGGACGAGCGCATGGCCCTGGGGCGCGGCCATCGCGTCGTGCAGCACCTCGAGCCTGCGGGCCGCGGCGGGGCCGAGGCTGGCCACGGTGTAGTTCGTCCCGCCGCTGACCATGAAGTTGGTGGAGACGATCGGCGGGCTCGAGGCCGAGGCGCCGACGGCGCGCATCGCCACCGTGTACTCACCCGACGGCACCGCCATGTAGCTGGAGACACCGCCGTAGGCCACGTGCTTCAGCACGGTCGGGTTGCCGGAGTTGCCGAACGGCAGCAGGTAGATGTCCACCGCCGGGTTACCCGGGGACAGGTTGGCGCACCGGACGAAGCCGGAGGCGGCCGAGGACGTGGCCGCCATGGCGGGCACCGCGGCGGCGCCGAAGCCCAGCACCGCCATGAGCACCGCACCCAAGGCGAGGATCCTGCGTAGCCCCACGGTCAGCTCCTCCCCTCACGTCAGCGCCTCACCGAGCACACGGCAGCACCGCGAGTCGGTGAGAAATGCCAGCCGGTCCGGGGCGCCCGCGCGGCGAACCCCGGTCCCCACGACGGCCGTTGCCCGCTCATACCGGCCCGCCGCCGTGGCTGTCTGGAACAGCAGAGCACATCGGACAAGCCCGGTTCAACCGGAACGCGCCGTTGAGTCGGATGTGTTATGGATCGAGCTATGCGTCAGGTGCTCATCCGGGCGTATACCACCACATTGCTCAGGTAACTGCCCCGAGCGTAGTCAAACGTGCCGCCGCAGGTGATCAGGCGGAGTTCGGCATCCGGCACGGGACCGTAGACCATGGCGGTCGGGAAGCTGCTCTTGGTGTAGATCCGGACCGCGGTGACAGTGAAGACGGCCAGGGTCCCGTCGGCGCGCCGCACGTAGATGCGCTCGCCGACCCGCATCTTCCTCAGCCAGAAGAAGATGCCGGGACCGGTGCGCGAGTCGACGTGCCCGGCGATGACGGCCGACCCGGTCGCGCCGGGAGCGGGGCTGCCGGTGTACCAGCCGGCCACTGTGGTGGTCTTGGGAACCTGGAGGGTGCCGTTGCGGTTGAGGCCGAGGTTGACGATCGGGGCCTTCACCCCGATGGCCGGGATGGTCAGCTCGACCGGCTTAGGAGTCGGCTGGACGGCCGACAGCGAGACCGGCCCGACGGTCTGGCCAGTCGGGACGGCCACCGGCGACGGCCGGGCGGCCAGCCGCACCGGGGGCGAGGAGGTGCGAGCAACGACCAGGCCGGCCGTTCCGGCCCCGGCGGCCAGCAGCCCGGCGCTGAGCATCGCGGCCGACAGGAGCCGGGCATGTGCGCCCCATGCGGCCGACGCCCAGCCCGCCACGCCCGGGCGGCGGCGGCCCGGCAACCGGGGCCCGGCCGCGGACGGGACGGCGCTATCGACGGGTGCAGGCACGGCCTCGACGGGTGACGCGGCGGCTTCGACCGAGGGAAGCGCGGTAGCACCGGTGTGCGACGGAGCGAGGGCGGGAGGCGAAGGCGCGGCACGCGGCGATGGGAGGGCGACGCTGGCTGGCGCGAAATCCCTTCTGGTGTACGGCTCGTGGGCCGGATAGGCGGCATCGTCGGGCGGGACAGCGGCGCCATGGCGCCGTCGCGATATCCACAGGTGGACGGTGGTGGCCAGGATCCGTCCCCAGGACGGGTCCGGCGTGGCCACGTAGGACGCCGCCGGGGCGGGAAAGTCCTCGTCAAAGACCTCGGGCGCACGCGGGCGGCGTCTTTCCGGGCCCACGTCGCGGACCGAGGTCACCACGTCCCAGCTGGGGCCCCACCAGTCCGCATCAACGTCCCAGGCCGGAACCTCCGGCGGGGACGCGATCGCGGGCATGGGACAGCAGAGCACACGAGCCGGGCCCGAATCAACCGAAACGCCCAGTTGCGTCCCGGGTACTACCGTGGGCAACGGAGAGACGACGGAAACTACATCACGCGCGTGATGTGCGTCACGGAACCGATCCGGCCCGCGGGCCGTCAGATCGGGGATAACGCGGGCAAACACGGGCAGAGGAAGCGATGCGCAGGGGCGCAAGCTGTGAGCAGGCGGGCAGGAGATGCATATGTAGCGTGTTAGCGGAAATGAGTATCCATACCCATCCGATCCCCTAGTCGCCTCCGAATCACGTAGAGCACACGGTAACCCTGACGAGCAGCGTAGACAGGCGATTCTTATGCGTTTTACGCACGTAAGAGTAGCGGCAGTCACCTTGCTGAGCGGCAGCTTCCTTACCTTCGGCGTGCTGGGCACCGCGGCGGCGGCGCCTCTCGCGACGACCGGTAACACCGACACGGTGTGCCAGGCGCTGCCCGCCTCGGGTACCCCGACCCCGTCGCCCTCGCCGTCACCGTCGCCCTCCCCGTCCCCGTCGCCATCCCCCTCGCCATCGCCCTCGCCGAGCGCGAGCAGCCCAAGCAGCTCAAGCAGCGCGGCCAACTCAAGCAGCGCGGCCAGCTCAAGCGGCGCGGCCAGCTCAGGCAGCGCGGCCCCGAGCCGTTCCAGGGTCAGCACCCCGCCGAACATCTTCTCGCCGCCGGTCGGCGGCAGCGCCACGACCACGAGCAGCGCCAGCCCCGCAATCAGCACTAGCCCGACGGGCAGCGCCAGCGCGCCGAGTTCGACGCCGGCGACGCTCGCCGCGCACGTGGCCGCCAGCTCGAGCGCGTCCGCCAGCTCAAGCGCGTCCGCGAGTTCAAGCGTGGCCGCGGGCTCGGCCACCAGCGGCAGCGGGAGCGCTAGCGCCAGCGCCAGCACGACCGCGGCGCCCGAACTCTGCGTGAGTGTCCAGCGCTCCCAGACCAGTATCAAGCGCGGCCAGACGGCAGGTTACGTGGTGCAGGTGTCCACTAAGAACGGCACGGCCTCGGACGTGTCGGTCGCGCTGACCACGCAGCCGACGAGCCAGAAGCCCACGTTCACCAGCGGATGCGCCAAGGACGACGGGACCGCCTCCTGCAAGCTCAGCTCGGTGACGACGAAGGCGATCAGCCTGAAGGCTCAGGTCCCGGTGGCGGCGAAGGCGACCACGGTCAGTTCGGTCAAGCTGACCGCCACAGCCAGCGTGACCACGACCGTGAAGTGGACGGCGCCCGCGGCGGCCGAGACGACCACCGTCACCGCGGCCGCGGCGAGCTCGGCCAGCGCCTCGCCGAGCGGCGCGCCGCGCGTGGCCGTGCTACCGCTCGGGCCCATCCCGGCGCTGAACGGGGAGGCCAGCCTGTTCATCGGGGCCGGCAACGCGGGAAGCCTGTTCCCGACCATCGGCCCGTCGCCCGGGGCGAGCCCCAGCGCGGCCGTCGCGTCGGGGACGCCGACCCCGCGGAACACCGGTCCGGTCTCCGAAGCGTCGCCGGTTTCGCTCGGCACGCCGGTCTTCACCGCTCAGGTGGCAGGCCTGATCGCGCTGGGCCTGGCCATCATGCTGACCGTGACGCGCCTATCGGTGCACCGGCGGTCCAAGCAACGACACTGAAGCGGCTAGAAATCCTTACTTCTTGGCCAGAGTCTCCAGCGAGGGGCGCATGGTGCGCATCTCGCCTGCCAGCACATTGGCCTTCATGGTGGGCGACACCATCTCGGCGAAGCTGTCGTTGTCGAAGAACACGCAGATGGCCATCGCGGTCGGGCTGGCCGGCGCCTCGACGCAGGCTGCCTTGCCGCCCAGGGTGCCGGCGCTGACGACCGTGGCCCCGCGGAACTGCTGGAGGAAGCTGCCGATCGAGCTGGCGGGATCGGCGTTGGCCAGGTGGCCGCCGATGAACATGACGATCTGGACGGTGTTACCGGCGGCGGAGTTCCCGGATTCGTACACCGCGGTGACGACGCCGCTGGCCTGGCCGGAACTCATCTTGATGATCTCGTTGCGCAGCTGGCCGAGCTTGGCCTCCTTCTCCATGTCCACGGTGCGCACGTAGCTGCCGATCCGCGCCGGGGTGGCCATCGTGTGCGTGGGGCCGCCGTGCGACGGGAACTCGAACTTCACGATGCCGAAGATGGCCGCGCCGGCCACGACCAGCACGCCCAGCAGGGCCAGCCACAGGCGATGATCGTTGCTGCGTCCCCGGCGGCGGCCGATGCGCCGGCCGTCGGCCTTGGTCCGGGTGCTGGCCTTACGCCGCGGCTCATAGCCGGGGTCCTCGCCGGGGAACAAGCCCTGGTAGTCGGCGTCATCGTCGTCCTCGGCCCAGAACTCCTCGAAGGACTCGGTCTCCTCGATCTGCGGCTGGGCCGGCCACGACGACGTGATCTCGGGTCCGTCCAGGCCGTGACCCGGCCGGACCTGCGGCGCGAGAACCTGAGCCGCGGGCGCCACGGGCTGGGGCCCGGTGTCCAGCGGATCCTCCAGACGCCGGATCGCGGGCGGGGTGAGCACTCCGACCTGCGCCGTCGGCGCGCCATAGTAGGCATCGCCGGAGAACATGCGATCCTGCGGGGCGGCGGAAGGCCGCGGGCTCGAGGGCAGCGTGTTCGCAGGCAGTGTGTTCGACGGCAGTGCGCTTGCGGGCAGTGTGCTGGTCGGCTGGCCAGCGCTCATCCGCGGGCCGCGCGGGGCCGGGCCGCCGCGGTCATCGCGGCCCTGGCCGTAGCCGCTCGGCTGGCCCCAGCCGGACTGGCCCGAACTGGACTGGCCCGAACTGGACTGGCCCGAACTGGACTGGCCCCAGCCGGACTGACCCGAACCGGACGGGCCCGAACCAGATTGGCCCCACCCCGACTGACCCCAGCCGCCCTGGCCGGAGCCGGACTGGCCGGACCCGGACTGGCCCGCGCCAGGCTGGCCCGCGCCAGGCTGGCCCGAGCCGGACTGGCCCGAGCCGGAAGGACTGGGTGTCGTCTGCTGTCCCCAGCCGGAACCGCGCTGGTCACCACGACCACGGTCCCCGGCCGGCGGGCCGGACGGAGGCTGCGGGAACGAGGGCCCGCCGCGGCGCAGTTCCGCGACCCAGGCATCGTCGTCGAGCGGCTCGTCGTAGCCGGGCCCGTTGTCGCCCGGCTCGTCGTAGCGGAGCTCGTCGTAGCGGATGCCCTGCAGGCGCGGGTCGGACGGACGCCCGCCGGCCCGGCGCGAGTCGTCAAGCCGCGGATGGTCGTACCACTGCTCGGGATAGGCCGAACGGCCGGACGGCGCCGGCCCGGCGTCCCGCCCGGACCAGGAGTCCGCGGCCGGCTGCGGGCCGGTCGACGGCAGGGCCTCCTGCGCGCCGGTCACCGGGTAGATACCGGGAGCGGAGTAGCTCTGCTGGAAGCCGCCCAGGTCAGGCCGGGCCGGGCCGCGGTAGTCCGGGACGTGATACCCGGGCACGCTGCCGTAGCCGTCGGCGCCGCCGGGGCCGGGCACGCTGCCGGAGCCGGGCACGCTGCCGGAGCCGCCGGGCGCCCGCGAGCCCCGGCTGCCGTCTGTCCAGCCGCGCCCGCCGGACCCGCCACGGGGGCCGTCGTAGGAAGGATCGGAGTAACCCGGGTCGCCGTAGTCGTCCGCGGCCGGGGCCCGGTAGCCGGAGCCGCGGCCGCCGGTCCCGTAACCGGGGTCCACGTGGTCGTAGGCGCCGCGCCCGTAGCCAGGGTCGGCCTGGTCATGGGCGCCGCGCCCGTAGCCGGACTCCAGGATGCGCCGGGAATCGGTGTCCAGCTGCCGGAAGCCGTTGGGCCAGGAGATGTCGGGACCGAACTGCGGTTCGCGCCGGTCGCGCGGCTCGTTGCGTCGCCCCGGCCCGTAGGGGCCCGGTCCGCTCATAGCGTCATCCCGATGGGGATAGTGCGCGGATGACCCATCACTTTCGCGGCTGCGCCACGGGCCATCGCCGTCATGAGCTGACGAGCCGCTACTCATATACCGGGTCACTCCCCTGTCTGTCGTCCAGCAGGTCAATGATCACAGTGCTGCTTCTTACGCCCAGAAGCATCATCGCGACAAATCAGACACTCTGCTGCCTACTTGGATAATTCAGCGGCAGACGCCCTCGATCGAAGTCTCACGGTACTGCTCGGGCGCTGGCTTTATGGTGCATTCCGTCCGATACGGCAAGTCGCGCCCGCGTTCTCTCACTCACGGAGAGTACACGGTAACTAATTGTTATCAAGGGCAGACGGACTTCTCCGGCGTTTCTCACGCCCTTGACGCACCGGGTCGCCGACGTACGATAACCGTATCCTGCCCACGGTATACAATCCGGGAGGGCGAGCGCCCGTGCATCACGAGCTCACCGTCTGGTCCCGCGGGATCATCATGGACAAAGAGGCGCGCGACGTCTCCACCTGCATCGCCACCGCCGCCCGCCAGCTGGGCTATTACGCGGAGAACGTCAGCGACTACGTCGACGACCCGGACCGGACCAACTGCCTGGTCCGCCGGTACGCGCGGTTCGCCGACGCGCCGATCCTGGACCGCTTCGTCTACGAGAACCCGCATCCCGACTGGATCGTGCTGGTCGAGGAGACGATCATCAAGGCGGTCAACTTCTTCCGCGGCACGCCGGACGGCCAGGGCGTGCTGGTCATCAACTCGGCCCGCGACCCGCGGTACCTGCTGAAGTTCCTGCCCCCGCACATGCTGGCCAAGCTGGGCAAGCTGGTCGTGGTGGACGCCACCGGGCTGGCCGAGCAGCGCGGCAGCAGCCCGTGGATGTTCGTCCGCGACCTGTCCGAACTGGCCTTTGACCGGATGTCCACCGAAGGCGCGGTCGAGCGGCTGGCCATCGGGCGGGGCATCGCGGCCCCGCTGATCGGGGCCCTGGTGGCGGCGGGCGGCGACCTGCCGGTCGACGCCGTGGCCGAGGTGGTGGCCGACCGCGAGGCCATGCTCCGCGGCGCCAAGCAGCACACCGTCGTCGAGGAGTTCTGATGTCCGTACGCGGGACCCACGTCCCGGAGCACCTGCGGCTGCCGATCGCGGGCGTCACCCCGCCGCCGACCGAGAAGGACGGCCAGCGGCTGTTCCCCACCGGCAACTTCCGCTTCTTCCGGCCGGTGTACAAGGACAAGACGCCGCCGTGCAACCACGCCTGCCCCACCGGGGAGCAGATCCAGAAGTACCTGGACTACGTCAAGCACGACCGCTACCTGGACGGCTACCTGACCATCCTGCAGGACAACCCGATGCCGTCGGTCACCGGCCGGGTCTGCTACCACCCGTGCGAGACGGCCTGCAACCGCGCCGCGCACGACGAGCCGATCGGCATCCGCGGCGTGGAGCGGTTCCTCGGCGACTTCGGCCTAGCTCTCCAAGAGAACCCCGTGATCGGCGACCTGCCGCCGCTGAACGGCAGGACGGTGGCGATCGCGGGCTCCGGGCCCGGCGGCCTGGCCTGCGCCTACCACCTGCGCCGCCGCGGCTACGCCAGCGTCGTGTTCGAGGCGCTGGACCGGCCGGGCGGCATGCTGCGGGCCGGCATCCCCGCCTGGCACCTCCCCGAGCAGGTGCTGGACGCGGAGATCGCCAAGCTGGCGGGCCTGGGCGGCATCGAGATCCGCTGCGGCGTCCGGATCGGCGCTGCTGCCGATCAAGGCGGCGGCCAGCCGGCCCTGGACGAGCTGGCCAGCCGGTACGACGCGGTGTTCCTGGCCCTCGGCCAGGACGTCGGCCGGCGGCTGGACGTGACCGGGGCGCAGGCCCGCGGGGTGATCGGCGCGCTGGAGTTCCTCCGCGAGACCGGGCTCGGCCGCCCGGTCACGGTCGGCCGCCGCGTGCTGGTCATCGGGGGTGGCAACACCGCCTCCGACGCGGCCCGCTCGGCGATCAGGCTGGGCGGCGGCGAGGCCACGATCGTGTCCCTGGAGGCCGAAGCCGACCTGCTCATCCAGCCCGAGGACCTGGCCCAGGCCCGCGACGAGGGCGTCGGGTTCCGGCCGGAACACGCGCTGGCCCGGGTGCTCACCGACGAGGCCGGAAACGTCCGCGGCGCCGTGCTGACCCGGGCCGGGCTGGCTCGAGACGAGACCGGGGTCGTTCGGCCAAAAATCATCCCTGGTACCGAGGCCGAGGTCGCGTGCGACACCATCCTGGTCGCCATCGGCCAGGTCCAGGTCCTGGACTGGCTGCCGGCCCGGGCCACCGAGCGCGGCCTGATCCGGGCCGACGAGTACGGCCGGATCCCGCACGACAGCGGCCGGATCTTCGCCGGCGGCGACGTGATGCGCGGCCCGTCGATGGTGGTGGACGCGCTGGGCGACGGCAAGCGCGCGGCCCGCGACATCGACCGCGTGCTGTCCGCCGAGCCGCTGCGGCCGGACGACCCGGCCGAGGTCATGCCGTACGAGAAGCTCAACACCGCGTACTTCCGGCACGCGCCGCGCACCGAGGCCCCGCTCACCCCGGCGGCGGACCGCCGCGCCAGCCAGGTGACCGAGGTGACCCTGGCCTACAGCCGCGAGCAGGCGCTGGCCGAGGCGGACCGCTGCATGAGCTGCGGCGTCTGCAACGGCTGCGACAACTGCTACATCGTGTGCCCGGACGTCAGCGTGCTGCGCGACGCCCGGCAGAACGGCCACTACTCGATCCGCACCCACTACTGCAAGGGCTGCCTGGTCTGCGTGCAGGAGTGCCCGACCGGCTGCCTGGAGAAGGTCCCCGAGATGGACTTCGACGAGCCCGACGCGGTGGTCCGGATGGAGACCGCCTTCGCCCCGTACGACGGCGCGCACGCCGAGCAGGCGCCGTTCACCCGCCAGCTCATCGAGGACGCGATCGCCGACTACGACGCATCAAGATCAAATTCACAATCAATTCATCCGAACGGCGGGGGTGGCACGCCATGAGCGAGGTGCGTGCGGGGGCGAGGCCGGGCCGAACGACCGGGGTGCACGGGATGCGACTGGCTCGGGCGGGCTCGGCCGAGCCGACCGGACGGAGTGATAGGGCATGAGCACCGTGCATGTGGACCCCGGGCCGCTCGGGGAGCCGGGGCGGCTGCAGGCCGGGATCCGGACGGCGGAGGGGATCAGGTTCCTGCGCGGGCTGGCCGGGAAGCGGGTGCGGCAGAACGGCTGCGCGGCGGCGGCGTACGCGGCGCTGTACGCCAACGTGGACGTGATCACCGCCTACCCGATCCGGCCGTACACGGCGATCATGATGAACCTGGCCCAGTTCATCGCGGACGGGATCCTGGACGCCGAGTACATCCACGCCGACGGGGAGCACTCGCAGTTCTCCGCCGCGTTCGGGGCCGGCTCGTGCGGGGCCCGGGCCTACACCGGGTCCTCCGGTGTCGGGGTGACCTACGGGTACGAGATGTACTCGATCATCTCCGGGGCCCGCATCCCGGTCCAGATGGCGATCGCCGACCGGACCCTGGACCCGCCGGGCGACTTCGGGTCCGAGCACACCGACGCGCTGTGCACCAGGGACATGGGCTGGCTGCTGGGCTGGGCGGCCACCCCGCAGGAGGTGTTCGACAAGTCGCTGCTCGCCTACGCGATCGGCGAGGACCCGCGGGTGCTGCTGCCGCAGATGGTGGTGCAGGACGGCTACTTCGTCTCGCACATCGCGGGCGAGGTGGAGATGCCCTCGATCGAGCAGGTCGACGGGTTCCTGCCGCCCTACCAGCTGCCGTTCGCGCTGGACCCGCGGCGGCCGCTGTCGCACGGCCCGCAGATCCACCCCGAGCAGGGCCCGCCGCTGCAGCTCGAGCGGGCCCGGGCCATGGAGGACGCGATCCCGGTCATCCGGGACAAGACCGACGAGTTCGCCCGGGTCTTCGGCCGGGCCTACCCGCACTTCGTCGAGTCCCATTTTCTCCAGGACGCGGAGATCGCGATCGTGATCTCCGGCGGGCACGCCGTCACCTGCCGGGCGGCGGTGAACCGGCTGCGGGCGCAGGGGGTCAAGATCGGCATGGCCCGGCTGCTGTGGGTCCGGCCGTTCCCCAGCGAGGACCTGCGGGCCGCGCTGGCCGGGGTCAAGGCGGTCGGCGTGGTGGAGACCAACCTGGGCCTGGGCGGGGCCAGCTACGGCGGCATCTTGTCCCTGGACGTGACGACCGCGCTGTACCAGATGACCGGCGAGCGCCCGCTGGTCACCAGCTTCATGGCCGGGCTGGGCGGCGAGACCGTGCCGATGGCCGAGTTCGACTGGATGGCCGGCAAGCTGGCCGCCGCCGTCCGGAACGGCCGCGTCGAGAAGGCCGCCCACTGGGTGGGGTTCGAGGAGTAACCATGGCATACGAAGTGATCCGCCATCAGCTGCCGCTGTTCGACGAGGACGGGCGCGCGGGCGCCACCGGTGACGAGCACGGGCGTGACCTCTATTACCTGCCGGATCTGCCGGAGGAGGACCCGTACGCGGCCGGGCACCGGACCTGCGCGGGCTGCGGGCCGGCCATCCAGTACCGCTGGGTGCTCAAGGCGGCCGGCCAGGACACCGTGGTGGCCGGGCCGACCGGGTGCATGTACGTGGCCAACTCGACGTACCTGTGCACGCCGTACACGGTGCCGTGGGCGCACACCCCGATCGCCAGCGGCGGCTCGTTCACCTCCGGCATGGCGGCCGGCTACGAGGCCCTGATCCGCAAGGGCCGCTACCCGGGCCCGTACCCGAACATCCTGGTCATGGCCGGCGACGGCTCGGCCTCCGACATCGGCATCGGGTCCATCTCCGGCGCGCTGTACCGCAACCACGACGCGCTGTTCATCTGCTACGACAACGAGTGCTACGCCAACACCGGCATCCAGGTCTCGCCGACCACCCCGTACGCGGGGATGACCACGTTCACCCCGTTCGGCACGGCGATCCCCGAGGGCAACAAGCTGCCGCCCAAGAACCTGGCCAAGATGATGGCCGAAGGCCACCCGCACTGCTACGTGGCCACCACCACGGTGGGTTACCCGGTCGACCTGATGAACAAGACCCGCAAGGGCCTCAACCACGTGGGCGCCGCGTTCCTGCACTGCTACACCCCGTGCCAGAAGGGCTGGGTGTACCAGACCTCGCTGACCGTCGAGCTCGGCCGGCGGGTGGTCGAGGCCGGGCTGTGGCCGGTCTGGGAGTACGACCCGGAGCAGCGTACGTACCACTACTTCCACCCGCCGGTGCAGCGGCCGGTCACCGACTACCTGGCCCTGCAGGGCCGGTTCGGCCACATGCTGCCCGAGCACGTGGCGACGACGCAGGCGGGTGCCAACCGCAACTGGGCGGCCATCGGCATGGAGGTGCCCGCTTACCTGCGCGACCTGGAGGATCCGGCGCGCCATCAGCGGCTGAAGGACGAGGAGTACTCGATGCCGCTGAACCGCGGGGTCGGAGCCTAAGTGGACTGGCAGGTCGTGTTCGACGGCGGGCACCAGCAGCGGTACCTGCCGGACCGCGCCGCCGTGCTCCGGTACGTCCTGGGCGTGGCCGGCCAGGCGGCCAGCCCGAGGTTCGAGGTCTACCAGTCCGCGCCCGTGCGGCTGGCCGACGGCTCGGACGGCGGCCGGCGGTTCTCCCTGGCCGAGGTCATCGACCTAAGCCAGCACGGTGAGGCCGAGCGCCTGCGCCGGGAACTCAGTGATGACCCCTGAGCCGCCGCGAGGCCGCATCATCCCGCTCATCCCGGGAATCTCGCGCGGGACCGAGGACCGGCGGGCCGTGCTGCGCGCGGCGGTGATCCAGGTGGTCGGGCACCTGGTGGAGCGGGCGGTCCCGCCCGCGCAGCGGGTCCCGCTGTTCGACCAGGCGCGGGACCTGCTCGACGAGGCCGGCTGGGGACTGGACGAGCTCGTGGCGGCCGCCGGCCCCGGCCCCGCGCAAGACGCGCTGCTGCGCGCGCTGGGGCTGCAATGAGGTCAAGGTGTATGAGCTGAGGCTGCCGCTGGCGCCGTACCGGTTCGTCTGGCGGGACGAGGCGGCGGTCGACGCGGAGAAAGCCGCCACCGGCTCCTATACCGAGGAGCGGTACCGGCACGCGGACGGCACGCACACGATCATCCGCGAGTACCGGGCCGACGGCTCGTACCACATCATGTCCGACCGGGGTGAGATCGAGCTCATCGACAACGCCAACGACCCGTCCGCGCCGGATCCGGTGAGCGTGGTCCGGCTCCCCTAGGAGTGGTGGTAGGCGTCCCTGGTGCGCTCGGTGTGGTTGCGGGCTAGCAGCTGGGCCCGGTCCGGGTCGGCGGCCTCGATCGCGTCGATCAGCTCGGCGTGCTCGGCCCACGAGCCGTGCCCGCGTTCGGGGGCGACCATCCGGTAGTACCACTGGACCCGCCGGCCCACGATGTCGGCCAGCTCGGCGAGCACCGAGTTGCCCGCCACCGCCGCGACCTCGGCGTGGAACGCGTCGTTCGCGGCGACCGCGCGGCCGAGGTCGTCCCGGTCGGCCGCGGCCTGGCCTTCGGCGCAGATCTCGCGGAGCCTGGCCACCTGCGCCGGGCTGGCCGCCCGGGCCGCGAGCCGGGCCGTCTCGGCCTCGAGCAGCGCGCGCACGTCGAGCAGCTCGTCGACCTCGGAGTCGGTCGGCACGTGCACGAAGGCGCCCTGGCTGGGCCGCAGGTCCACCCAGCCCTCGGCCTCCATGCGGTGCAGCGCCTCGCGGATCGGCTGCCTGCTGACCCCGAGCTGGCGGGCCAGGTCGGTCTCCACCATGTGCTGGCCCGGGGGCAGGTCACCGCTGACGATCAGGTCGATCAGCGCGTCGTACACCGACTGGCGCAGCGGCACCGGCCGCTGCAACGGGCGGATCACCGCCGTCCGCATGGTCGCCCCCTGCGTCATCTCGCCCGCCTCCCTGCCCCAATGCCCGCCCAGCCGGACACAGTAGGAGTTTATCGGCGACTGTATGCAAAGTGCGATCCCCGGATCCGGGGGTTCCGGGGGTTCCGGCCGGACCGGGGCCGTTGCTGCCGGAGCTCAGCCGATGTCGCGGCGGCGCAGGCCGGCCAGGCCGGCCACGGACAGCGCGAGCGCCACGGCGCACAGCCAGGCCAGCGGGGCGGCCTGCACCGGGCCGCCCGGCAGCCGCGGGGCGTGAGTGAACGGCGAGATGTCCAGAATCCAGTGGGACAGCTGTAGCGCCGGGCCGAACAGGTCGATCACCACCACCAGGCCCAGCGCGGTCCACGCGGCCGGGACGCTGGCCCGGGGCCACCACCCGACGACCGCGAGGGCCGCCCCGGCCAGGACCAGGACCGGCGGCAGCTCGGCCAGGGCGGCGCCGGTCATCGTGGCCGCCCAGGTTCCGGCCGCCCCGATCCGCAGCCCGTAGCCCAGGCCGGCCGCCAGCCCGGCCAGGGCCAGCAGCAGCGCGGAGCCCGCGACCGCGACGACGATGTGGCTGAGCGCCCAGCGGATCCGGCCGGTCGCGGTGGCCAGGACGAGTTCGGCCTGGTTGCCCGTTTCCTCGGCCCGCAGCCGCACGATCACCGACACCGCGTAGCCCGCGGCGGCCAGGCCGGCCAGCAGCATGAGCGCGGACAGGTACGCGTTGGTGATGGCCGCCTGCCCGCCGATCCTGGTGAACTCGCGCTCCAGCGCGGAGCTGGTGCCGAACAGCTGGCCGATGCCCTTGGCCGCCGCGCCGCAGATCACGAACAGGAACACGTAGCCGGCCGCCCAGCCCGCCAGCGCGCCCCGCTGCAGCCGCCAGGCCAGGCCGGACGGGTCGCGCAGGAACGCCGAGGCGCTCGCCCGCCCCGGCCGGTCCGGCAGCAGCCCGGCGCCCAGATCCCGCCGGTCGGCGACGGCGAAGGCCAGGCCCGTCCCGGCCGCGGCCACCGCCAGCGGCAGGACCAGCACCCAAGGCTCCCTAACGGCGAACGGCCGGGCGAGCTGGATCCAGGCCAGCGGGGACAGCCAGGAGAGCCAGCCGGGGCCGGCGGCGCCCGCCGAGTCGCCCACGCCGCGCAGCACGAAGGCCACGCCGAGGACGGCCAGGGCGATGCCGCGCGCGGCGCGGGCGGAGGCGGAAAGCTGGGCCGCCACCGCGGCGATCCCGGTGAAGGCCAGGCCGCAGCAGCCGATGCCGAGCGCGAGCAGCGCCGAGCCGGCCGCGGGCAGCCCGGTCAGCGGCAGCACCGCGCACAGCAGGACGGTGACCGCGCCGGCCCCCGCGGCCGCGGTGATCAGCGCCGCGACCAGGGCCGCCTGCCGCCCCACGGCCGCGGAGCCGACCAGCTCGAGCCGGCCCGCCTCCTCGTCGGAGCGCGTGTGCCGGGTGACCACGAAGATCGCCAGCAGCGCGGCGAACAGGCCGGCCCAGACCCCGTATCGCCAGGTGGTGAGCGATCCGGCCGACGATCCGTCCAGCCTGCCATACAGGAACCGCAGGGCGGGGTTCGCGCCGCCGGTCGCGGCCAGCGCGGCCCGCCCGGCCGGGGTCGGGTACAGCCGCTTGAGGGTCCAGGCCGTGCCGGCCACGCCCGCCGTGATCACGTAGACGGCCGCGGCCAGCCCGATCCGGTCCCGGCGGACGGCCAGCGCGGTCAGGGCCCGGGTGCCGGCCAGGCCGGCGCGCGTCCGGCCCGGATGAGCGAGGGCGGTCACCGCGGGGCTCCGGCCAGACCGGTCCGGGTTCGCCCGGGGACAGCGGATCCGGTCATTGCGGGGCTCTGGCCGCGGTCCGTTCGGCCGGAGATAGCGAAACCGGTCATCCCTGCGCTCCGGCGACGGACCGTTCGAAAAATAATGA
>Ga0209168_10000516_pt1 | contig 36670 bp, 25 predicted proteins | sample Coa_R1_FD_187156 | JGI IMG/M metagenome (GOLD analysis project Ga0209168, IMG submission 187156) | Surface soil microbial communities from Centralia Pennsylvania, which are recovering from an underground coalmine fire - Coalmine... | ecosystem: Environmental > Terrestrial > Soil > Unclassified ...
TGTCGCCAGTGACGAAAATTAAGTGTTGCCTATCCCAATCATCGGCGAACCAGACGTAGAGTACCCATGCGGCAGCTACGATCACTGCGGTTTTCGAAGCTGACCAGTAAATGTCCACCGCGAGCGAACGGAATAGGCCTGGCAGCCTGAATAGCAATAGCCACATCAGGAGATATGCAAACAACACCCGAGACGCCAGAGCGGCTGTACGGAACCAGAGCAGTCCCGCGCCACATGCCACTGAGATGAAGACGCAGGCGTAGACAAGCAGCTCGCGTGCGGGCAGACCGGTGGCTACTGGTTGCCAGATCACAGTGAAATCACGTTTGACCAGGCCGAGGAGCCCAAGGGCGATCATAGTCGCGGCGAAAGCGGCATGACCTGCACTGGCGAGGCGGATCGACTCAGCCTCGGTCGTTCGTGTATGCATTCGGGAAAAAGGTAAACCCAGCCGTGATGCTGAACAATAACCACATTCGGAAGATACGATATAGCCACTCGCGGGGGATGGTTTTCTGGGATGCGAGCCTACTCTTCCAGTTTTTTCCAATACTGCGCAATGATTTCGTCGTTCTTGCTAATCGTCCTTGCGAGTTGATCTTCTAGCGCATTCTGGAGTGCAGCGAGGAAACCTAAACGGGGAAGTTGAACCTGCGCACGATTTGGAGGCAACGGCGAAGCGAACTACTTCAACCCATCCACTAAGTAAAGGTCGGACAATAAGCGCCGGTAGCCGTAGACGTAGGACTTGCCATCGGCAGTCGGGAGGACAGGGCCGACGTATTCGACTCCGGCAGGATCGGGCGGCATCAATTGCTTCCACAGCGTTCGCTGTCCGGTGGTGACATTCAAGCGAAACACACGCGCAGGCAGATCGCTGGGAACATAAACAAACAGTTCCTGACCCGTGGTGTCAAAGTGGATGGGTACCTCGCCCGGCTGGAATCCGGGTATCGGGCGCGCATCGCCGCCTGCCGTCGGGTACAAGTAACCGTTTCCATCCGGCCCAACGGCGGCCGCGACGCGGCCATCAGGGGACAGGGCAAACGAAACCGCGTTGGTTCCTTCCGGCGTGATCGCCTCCGGCCTGGTTCCATCCAAATTTCTCACCCAAAGGCGCGTGCTGCGCCCTTCTTCTTTGCCCCCCATCAGGACTCGCTTTTGATCAGGGAACCAGTCGACATGCGCCGACATGATTTCAGAAATCACACCGCCGCCGAGCGATCGCGCTTCTCCGGCTTTCGTCGGTAAGAGAAAAAGTTGCGACGGCTGATCCAGACGCGTGCACAATGCCCACTTGCCATCAGGAGACAACGCAAGCGACGCGCCGTCCCCGAGACGCACCGCCGCCGCTCCATCGGTCGTGCGCAAATACACCGCATAAATAGGTCCGCCAGCCTCGCCCTCTTCGCGGAACAACATTGTCTTGCCGTCGTTCGAAAGGCTGACCGGATACGACCAGTCCAGCCAAGTCAAATCGCGCTCCGTCGTATCGCCGGGCGACAGCACCGTAATTCCTCGTCGCCAGTTATCTCGCGTCAGCAGAACATGGCCGTTCGGCCAGGTATCCTGCAGCGTCAAGTCTCCCGGGACCCGCGCCACGATGCGCTCTTTGCCGGACATATCGACTGCGTACAACGCACGATCGATGCCAACCTTTACCGCCGTGAACCAGACTTCGTCCCCGCTCGGCGACCACGCCAGTCCCATCGCGCCGCCCGTCCAGTCTCCGCTCGATAGCGTTTTCTTCTTTCCGTTCAGATCGACTATCGCCGCTGCGCCAATGCTATCGCCCGGGAACGGGTGATCGATAAACGCAATCAAATTCCCCTTCGGCGAAAAACGCGGATGACTGATCCAGCCGCCGGTATCGTAGAGAATCTTGCCGATGGGATATTCGAGCCGCGTTCTTCCGCTCACATCGCGAACCACGGCGAGGTTTGATCCGTCGGGCGCCCAATCCGCCCACTGCACATCATCGAGCACTTCTCGCGGAGCCCCGCCCACCAGCGGCACTCGCGCCAGCGTTCCGGAGAACGAATACGACTTGGCCTGATGGCTATGCAGCAACACCGCCATCTCACCGCCCTTCGACACCGATAAAATCTCTGCGCCCGTGAATCCGAGTGAGCGCGACTCGGGGCTCTCCGGCCGCGTCGTAAGAATCTCAACCGGCTTGCCTTCCCACGCGGCGCTGTAGATAACGGTTTGTCCATCCGGCGCCAGCCGCGCCATGCGAATCGTGCCGCGCCGATACGTAAGCAGGTGATAGACCGGCAGCGGTGACTTCCCCAAACGGTGACCAAGGAAGAAGGTCCCAGCCGCGAGCAGGATCGCCAGGAGAGCTGCGACGGCAATCCATTTTGGAGCTTTTCGCTCGGCAGGGAGGTGTGCGGCGCTTTCGGTCGTGACCGCAACTGGTCCGCTCACGGTGCGGACTTCACCCGTCGTTCCTGCCGTGCGTCCCGAATCCGTTTCGCGCTTCAATCGCTTCAGATCACCGCGCATCTCGGCCGCGCTCTGGTAACGCATCTCCAGATCTTTGTCGAGCGCCTTGTTGATGATCTCTTCCAGCTTCGGCGGAACGCTCGGGTTCACCGCCCGCGGCGTGGTCGGCATGTTCTCCAGGATCGCGTGGAAAATTACCGCCGACGTATTTCCATCAAACGCCCGCCGCCCGGTCGCCATCTCATAAAGCACCACACCCAGCGAGAACAGATCGGTCCGCGCATCCAGTTCTTCGCCGCGGGCCTGTTCCGGAGACATGTAGGCCGCGGTGCCGACAGCGGTGCCCGGGCTGGTGAGTTGATCGTGCGAGACCGCCGTCGCCGTGGCTTCGATTGCCTCTTTGCGGTTGCCACCTTGCTTGGCTAGGCCGAAGTCCAGCACTTTCACCTGGCCTCGCTTGGTCAGGAAAATGTTGGCGGGCTTGATGTCGCGATGCACAATGCCCTTGGCGTGAGCGGCGTCGAGCGCATCGGCGATCTGGATCCCGAGTTCCAGCACCTGATCGACTTTCATGGCGCGGCCTTCGATGCGATGCTTCAGCGTCTCGCCTTCCAGCAGTTCCATGGCGATGAACGCCTTGCCGTTCTCCTCGCCGATGTCGTGAATGGTGCAGATGTTGGGATGATTCAGCGCCGAGGCGGTCTGCGCTTCGCGGCGAAAGCGGCTGAGCGCCTGGGCGTCCTGGGCGACATCATCGGGAAGGAACTTGAGAGCGACGAAGCGATGCAGGCGGGTATCCTCGGCCTTATAGACGACGCCCATCCCGCCACCGCCGAGTTTTTCGAGGATCCGGTAATGGGAGATGGTTTGTTCAGTCATGAGCGGCGCGGGAACTCGGACGTATGTTAGGGGCGATGGGAGTGGAAGTCAATAAAACACAAGTCGATCTTTAAGTGTGAGGTCATGTAGCTGGGTGCCTGACGCCTGGCTACCGACTCCTGACCCCTGAAACTAGGGCCGTTCGTCCGCATGTACAGCGCGAATCGCGCGGAGTAAAATTCCCGATCACAAACTGTGGGGCGGTGAGAGGTACGTCGTGATGGAAAGAACCTGCTGGAAGGCATGCGCGATCTCCGTGATCTGTGCGACCGCAATTGTTTCGCATACGCAGGTGTTCACGACGTTAGCAAATTTCGACGGGACGGACGGAGCGGCCCCCCTTTATGTGTCGCTCGTTCAAGGCGCGGACGGTAGTTTCTACGGCACAACCTTTTCGGGAGGCAGTGGCAGTGGCACCGTCTTCAAGGTTACGCCAGCGGGCACGCTCACGACACTTTACAACTTCTGTGATGAAATTAACTGCGATGACGGGGGCCTGCCCATCCCAGGGCTGCTTCTGGCAATCGACGGAAACTTCTACGGAACCACTGACGGTTTTGGGGGCCCTGGCGTCCAGGGAACGGTTTTCAAGATTACCCCAGGGGGCCTGCTAACGACGCTGGACAGTTTCGATACTACTGGCGGTTACGACCCTGTCGGCGCTCTAGTTCAGGGCACCGACGGCAACTTCTATGGAACTGCTCAAGTCGGCGGAGTCGACAACAATGGCACGGTATTCAAAGTGACCCCTGGCGGCACGTTGACGACACTGCACAGCTTCGACTCGACTGACGGGGCTTCGCCTCAGGCGGGGCTGGTCCAAACAACGGATGGGACCTTCTATGGCACGACCTACTACGGCGGGGATTTGACCTGCAACGCTCCCGTCGGCTGCGGGACGGTGTTCAAGATGACACAGGTGGGCACCGTGACGACACTGCACATGTTTCATGCAACTGACGGGGAGTTCGCTTCATCGTTGGTACAGTCGGTGGATGGGAACTTCTATGGGACCACATCTGCCGGTGGGAACCTTACGTGTGAGGCCCCATATGGATGCGGGACAGTGTTCAGAATGAGCGCAGGAGGTGCGCTGACCAAGCTCCACAGCTTTGACGGCACTGACGGCCTCTCTCCTTACGGCGTACTGGTTCAGGCCACCGACGGCAACTTCTATGGGACAACTTATGGAGGTGGTGGCTCACCATCCTGCACCGATGTCGAAGGCTGTGGGACTGTCTTTGAAATCACACCGACGGGCACGCTAACAGTGCTGCATAGCTTTTGCGTCCAAGTCCCTTGCACAGACGGCGGCAACCCGATTGGCGGACTGGTTCAAGGGACTGACGGGATACTATACGGGACCGCCAGTGGAAACCGAGCGAACAACGACGGAACCGTCTTCAGCTTGAATATGGGTTTCGCTCAATTCGTGAGGTTCGTTCGCAGCTCCGGCTACGTCGGCCAAACCGGTCCTATCCTCGGCCAAGATTTCACCGGAACCAGCAACGTCTCCCTCAACGGAACCTCCGTCCCGTTCACGGTCAAGTCCGACACGCTCATAACCGCGACCGTTCCCGTTGGGGCAACGACTGGTTCTGTCATGGTGACAACGCCCTCTGGCACGTTGTCCAGCAACGTTCCCTTCCGCGTGCTGCCGCAGCTTTTGAGTTTCACGCCGACGAGCGGCCCGGTGGGAACGCAAGTAACGCTCACCGGAGTCAGCCTGACCCAGACTACCGGAGTCGGCTTCGGCGATTACGCGCCCGCGCAGTTCACCGTGAACTCCGACACACAAGTCACCGCGACCGTTCCGACCGGCGCACAGACCGGCCCGGTCGGAATTCAGACGCAAGGGGGAATTGCCATCAGCACGCAGGTGTTCACCGTTACGCAGTGAGGGGAAGTCATGATGAGCAAAGTAACTAGCCTGGTCTTGTTGATACTGATGGCCTTGACGGGAAGTGCCTTCGCCCAGCATGAGCAAGCGTTCCCATTCAATTTCAATGACGGCTCGGACCCTCAGGGTGATTTGATCTCTGACGCTGCGGGCAATCTGTACGGCACCACTACTTACGGCGGCAATGGAGCCTGCGACGACGAACGCGGCCACTTAGGTTGCGGTACGGTTTTTGAAATGAGTCCGCCAGTACCTCCGAACGGTCAATGGACCTTAAAGACCCTCCACAGTTTCGATATCAATGTCGATGACGTTGCGTATCCGATAGGGAACCTGGTTTTCGATTCGATGGGAAATCTTTATGGAGTCAGCAGCGGTGGCGGGGCTTATTTCGAGGGTGCAGTTTTCGAGCTTTCTCCCCAATCTGGTGGGAGCTGGAATTTAGCGCTGTTGTTCAGCTTCACCTGCGGGACCTGCAATCCGCAAGGAGGTCTCGTGATTGATTCTACTGGCAATCTTTACGGCACTGCGCTCGGCGAAGGGGACTGCGGAAGAGTTCAATGTGGTGCGATTTACGAAGTGTCTCAAAGCGGGGGGCAATGGTTGCTTCAAGACCTTTATGTTTTCGAGGGAGGAGAAGACGGCGCTGCGCCGATAGGGTCCGTAACATTCGACTCTCAGGGAAATCTTTATGGCACAACTACAAGCGCTGCGGCCTTCGGCTTTGGCGGCGTGTTTCGACTGAGTCCTCCTTCCATGCAAGGTCAGTTATGGACGGAAACTACGCTTCACAGTTTCGGCAGTGTCCCCAACGACGGCACCACCCCGACCGCTGGTGTGACGCTTGGACCCGACGGCACGCTGGTTGGAACCACCTACGAAGGTGGCTTCACCGGCGGGAACTGTGGTTCTGTCGGTTGTGGCACAGTATTTGGCCTCGCCCCTCCGTCCAGTCCTGGTGGCCAGTGGGGATACCGGGTCCTATATAGTTTCGGAGCCGTGCCCGGAGATGCGGAGCGTCCGTACTCCGGCCTCTCCCTGCTGACCTCGAAAAGCGGGACCGTCGCATACGGCACCACCATATACGGCGGATCGTCCGGTCAAGGCACCGTTTTTGAGTTGATTCAGTCATCACCTGGAGTGTGGACCGAAACACCGGTGTACAGCTTTAGCGGAGGCAGGGACGGAGGCCAGCCCGTGGCAGGCGTTCTCTTGCAGGGCAACGCACTCTACGGCACAACTGTCGAGGGCGGTGTCAGCTACAAAAATTGTCCGTTCGGCTGCGGCACTGTGTTCCGTCTGAGCCACTAATCCACCTCGGCATCGCGATCAGCACGCAGACGTTCACAGTCACACCCTAGCGATTTTGGAGACCGAGGCTCGATTATTGCGCCGGCTTGGATTCCTCGGCGGGCTTCGTGAACAGTTTGGGATCGACTGCGGGGTTGAATTCGAGCCTGGTGAATTCGACGATGCTTGAATCCTTGCCGTCCTGCTTGTTCTTGTGAATTGCGGGCAGCGTGATGCCGTCGCTGGTCTTCCAATCGCTGAGATCGGTCTCGCCGTGAAATGGCCCGGTTGGGCCCGTCGCCTGGTAGGTTTCGCGCAAGATGTGTCCATTCTTCGGATCGACGAACCAGCGGATCGCCATATCGCTGGCACTAATATCGACGATACGAGTTTCGACCCCATCGACGGTTTCGGTACCGTCGCCAGAGAAGATGAAATGGGGATCGTCGAGATGCTGGCCGATGTAGACCATGTCGCGCTGAATCTGCTGCAGACTCTCAGCCTTCTGTGAGGCTGGCAGATCACGAGAGCCCATGCCTGCAGCGGACATGAAGCCAGTGTCGGGGGTGGCGACGATGGTCAGAGCACCTTGCGGAGTCTGCACCTCTACATGCATGCGATCAGGGAAGACGATGGTGACCTGCACCGGGGTAGCGGGGCCCGTATCCGATTCTTTTTCCGACATGTCGGCGCGCATCGACTTAATGGATTTCAGCTTCGCCAATCCTCCCATGGCTTCGACCGCTTTGGCCGCGATGGCCTTGCCTTCCGCGTTAGAACCGGTGGGCTTTGCTGGGAGAGTTTCGCCTTTCTCTCCCGGCGGAGGCGGAATACTGATGTCAACATCCGTTACAGCCCCGAGAGAATTCAGGGGCTTGTCGAACTCGGACGTATTGCCAACGACGAGCACAGCGAACTGGTTTTTGTGAATGTACTTTTCGGCAACGCGGGCGACATCGGCGGCCTGAACCTTTTCTACAGCTGAGCGAAAGCGCTCCAGGAAGTCAGGTGGGTAGCCGTAGAACTCGTAGGCCATGCGCTCGCGCAAAACTTTTTCGGGTGAATCGAAGTTGAAGACGAAGGAATTCAGGATGGAATCCTTGGCGCGTTTGATTTCCTCATCGTTGATCGGGTTGGTCTTGAGATTGTCGATCTCCTCGTAGAGGGCCTGAATCGATTCGACGGTGCTGGCGCTCTTGGTACCCATGGCGATACGCGTGATGCCGTCATGATCGAAGGAACTGCCGACGCCGCCGCCGACGCCGTACGCCAATCCCTTTGCCGTGCGAATGGTCTTAAAGAGGCGCGAAGAGAAGCCTCCGCCGAAGGCTTCGTTGAAGACCTGGGTCGCGAAGTAATCGGGATTGTCGCGACGGATGCCAAGCTCGACCATGCGAATGTTGCTTTGGTTCACGTCAGGCTTCGAAACGAGATAATAGCCGGGCTTCGCGGGCTCGAACTTGATCTCGGCTGCTTTGAAAGAGGGGCCTTTTGGCCATTCTCCAAACGCCTGCTTCAGCTTGGCTTCCATTGTCGCGGAATCGAAATCGCCCACCACGCCAAGAATAATGTTGTTGGGATAGATGTGGTCGTGCTGCCAGTTCACCAGGTCTTGGCGGGTGACGGCGGCGACGCTGGCGTATTCGGGCTCGCGGGCATAGGGGTTGTCCTTGCCATAGGCGAGGCGAGTGGATTCGCGTTGGGTGATCTGGCTGACGTCATCGTTGCGGCGCGAGATCGCGTCCGCCATTTCCTTCTGCGCAAGATCGAGTTTGTCTGCGCGGAACTCGGGATTACGCAGGAGGTCGGCAAAGACTTTGAAGACATCGTCGAAGTCGCCTTTCAAGCATGACCAGGAGAGAGTGGTAGAGTCGGCATTGGCGCCGGTTTCCACCTTGGCGGCGCGGACTTCGAGAAAATCGTCGAGTTGGTCGCCGGTTTGGGATTTCGTGCCTCCAGTTCGCCAGACTTCCCCGTACATGTCGAGCATGCCGGCCTTGCTGGCTGGTTCATCGCGCGACCCGCCGCGTATTCGAGCGGTGCCGTCGATGAGCGGCAATTCATGATCTTCCTGGAGAAAGATGACCATGCCGTTCGGAAGCTGAATGCGCTTCGGCTCTTTCGGATGAAATTCAGGAAGCGTGGGAATCGGAATCTGCTTCCAGTTGCTGGCTTGACCGAGCGCGGCGGAGCAAGCAAGCAGCAAGACGAGTGCGACCAGAATTCGTTGCCTCATTGTGCACCTCCCTGGCTTGATTCGCCGGTACCTTTGTCGGCAGGTGGAGGCGCGTTTGTTTCGATGATCCCGACGGTACGGTTCTGATCGGTGAAAGTTGCTTTCGCAACGCGGCGAATGTCAGCTTTCGTAATTTTGTCAATGCGATCGACTTGGCGGAAGAGCTCACGCCAGTCGTCGTAGCGCGCCTGATACAGCCCAAGTTGTTGCGCGAGTCCTTCGTTGGTGCCGAGGCTGCGAATGAGGTTCGCTTTGGCGCGAGTCTTGATCATCTTGAGTTCGTCGTCGCTGATGTCCGTGTCTTGAATCTTCTTGATCTCGGCATGAATTGGGCCGGCCATGTCGTCGGCTTTGTGGCCCGGCAGCGGGAAAGCGTAGAAGGCAAACAGATGTGGATACTTGTTGCCGGGAAGACCGGTGAAGCCAGCGGAGTCAGAGGCGATCTTCTGATCGCGGACGAGCGCGCGATAAAGGCGGGAAGTGCGGCCTTCAGACATGAGATCGGCGATCGCGTCATAAACGGCGTCATCGGTGCTGCGATAATCCGGGCGGTGGTAGCCCTCAAGATAGAGCGGCTGCGACATTTCTTTCAGCACGACGCGGCGCTCAGAATTTTGCGGCGGTTCGGCGGTAATGCGTTCGTCCGGCTTGGCGTGCGAAGGAATGCGACCGAAATACTTCTCGACGATCGGCAGCGTCTCAGCGGTTTTGACGTCGCCAACGACTGCAACCACCATATTGGATGGAATGTAGTACTCATCAAAAAAGTGCTGAGCATCAGTTGCGGAGAAGGTGTTCAGGTCGGACATCCAGCCAATGGTGGGTCGGTGATATTGGCTTGCTTGAAATGCTGCAGTTTGGAACTGCTCAAGTAAGCGTCCGATGGGATTGCTATCGGTGCGCATACGACGTTCTTCGATCACCACGTTGCGTTCCTTATAAAACTCGCGCATCACGGGATGCATGAAACGCTCGGATTCGAGATAGGCCCACAGCTCCAGCCGGTTAACGGGGAAGGAATAGAAATATTCGGTCTCGTCTTCTTTGGTGTCAGCATTCATGCCTTCACCACCGTTGCTTTCGACGATCTCGCCAAATTGGTTGGGGATCACGTACTGCTGAGCGTCCTTGATGGCGTCCTGCCATGCTTTCTGTAGTTGCTTGATCTTCTGTTCATCCGGTTTGACGCGATTGTCGCGAGCTTCGAGGTAGGCAGCGTACGCGGTCTCAACCTTGGCGAGAGCGGCTTTCTCGGCGGCGTAGTCTTTGGTGCCGATTTTGTCGGTACCTTTGAAGGCCATGTGCTCGAACATGTGCGCGAGGCCGGTGCGGGCGAGAGGATCCTGGGCCGAGCCTGCGTCCACATGCGTATAGAAAGAGAAGACGGGAGCTTCAGGACGCTCGCAAATCAGGATCGTCAGGCCATTGTCGAGCTTCTTGACTGTAACGCGTTTCTCGAACGATGCGACATCCTGCGCGATATCGAAAGAGGCCAGGAGAAGAATCACTCCAAGAAGCTGAAGAACACGGGATTTCATGAAACCTCCAACAGATTGGACGCTTGTGAGGGCTGAAAGTTTGAAATTACGTGCGGGAGAGGGAAGTTGTCAAACGAGCCGGCTGTGTCGTTCGTGATCGCATCTAAGTTTCGCTATGGCCAAAAGATATGGTATGACAGGTACGGTCGCGGATCTATCGCGGGTTGCGGCGACGGACACAAAAGGAAAGCACGTGGCTAAGGAGCAAACAGTCGAGATCGGTGGCAAGCATCTGAAGCTGACAAACCTCGACAAAGTTTTGTATCCGGCGGCGGGATTCACAAAAGGGCAGGTAATTGACTACTACGCCCGCATCGCGCCTGTGTTGGTACCACATCTGACAGGGCGCCCCCTGACTCTTAAGCGCTACCCCAGCGGGGTCAATGAACAATATTTCTTTGAGAAAAACGCAACGAAGTACCGACCGGAGTGGGTAAAGACCGCACCGATCTGGAGTGAAGGCAACAATCGCGATGTGAATTATATTTTGTGCAATGACTTGCCGACGTTGATTTGGGTAGCGAATCTGGCATCGATTGAATTGCATCCATCGCTGTCGCTGGCGAAAAAAATTGAGTCGCCGGCCATTCTTGCGTTTGATCTCGATCCCGGACCGCCGGCGAATATTGTCCAATGTTGCCAGGTTGGGTTGTGGCTTCGGGACATTTTTGAGCATTTTGGCTTGCAAAGTTTTCCCAAAACTTCCGGGTCGAAAGGCCTGCAGGTGTATGTGCCTTTGAATACGCCGACCAGCTACGACGTCACCAAGCCTTTTGCGCACGCGCTGGCGCGCCTGCTGGAGAACGACCATAAAGACCTTGTGCTTTCCGATATGAAAAAGCAGTTGCGGGTAGGAAAGGTGTTTGTGGACTGGAGCCAGAACGATCAGCACAAAACGACGATCAGCGTGTATTCTTTGCGGGCGCGGGAGCGGCCCACAGTTTCGACGCCGGTGACGTGGGAAGAGGTTGAGAAGGCGCTGAAGAAAAAGGATGCTGGCTTGCTGGTGTTCGAGGCGTCGCAGGTGCTGGAGCGCGTCGAAAAAATGGGCGATCTGTTTGAAGAAGTTCAGACACTCAAGCAGAAGCTGCCGAAGCTGCCGGGCATCGAAGAGTCTCGGCCAGAAGCCATCGAGCAAGGGCTCGAGATCGCAGCGCAGGCGGATGGGAGTCGAAGAGCGAAATCGGAAAATAGGTCAGGGCGACGGACAGTGCGGCGAAAGAAAAAGGGGAAGGTATAATGCGGGCCTCGGTCTTCGGCGAACGCGATGGCGAAACTCTACGCAGGCACTTCGGGCTGGGCCTATCCAAGCTGGAAGCCTGACTTCTATCCACAAAAGCTCGCTCAGGCAAAATTTCTCCCGTTTTACTCCACAAAGCTGAACGCCGTTGAGGTGAACTTCACTTTCCGGCAGTTGCTGAAGGAGACTACGGCACAAAAATGGATCGCGGAGACGCCCGAAGGATTCAAGCTCAGTGTGAAAGCACACGAGGTCATCACCCACATCAAGAGATTGAAGGGTGCAGAGGAGTTCGTCTCGCGCTTTCTAAGTAACATTCAGCCCCTGGCACAGGCTGGCAAATTAGGGCCAGTATTGTTTCAGTTACCGCCGAACATGAAGGCGGATGCGGAATTGCTCGAAGCGTTCTTGGCTGTCGTGCCGAAAGCGGTTCCGTCGGCGTTTGAGTTCCGGCACGAATCGTGGTTTGCAGTTCCAATTTTCGAGTTGCTGAAGAAATACAACCGAGCATTGTGCGTGGCGGAGACGGAAGCGCGTGTTACACCGGACGTGGTCACGGCTGATTTCAACTACTACCGATATCGAAAGCCGACGTATACAAATGAAGAACGGCTGGCGATGGTCGGGAGGATTCGAGAACATCTTTCGGCCGGCCGCAATGTTTTCGCGTATTTCAAGCATGAGGAAACGCCACAAGGGGCGCTTTACGCGGTAGAAGTGCTAAACGAGATTGGGTGAAAGGTTTTCGCCCCCCCCGAGCACGCAGGGGAGCGGAGCGTTCGGAATCTGTCTCGTTACTTTGTCGTATGTCCGATAACGAGCATACTGCGGTTGTGCCGCTGGCCGACGATTCTCGCCTGGTTGCTGGTTTCCTGGATTACCTGAAGATCGAAAAGGGCCTCGCGCCGCTGACGGTTGCGGCCTATGCGACGGACATTAGGCAGTTCGCAGGCTTCCTTGAGAGCCACAAGCGGAGGCTGCAGAGTGCTCGCCGCGATGACGTCCGAAATTTCATTCGACAACTGTTTGCCAATGCCGTCGATGGGCGATCAGTTGGGCGAAAGCTTTCGGCGCTTCGTCATCTTTATCGGTATCTTCTACTGGATAAGTTGATCGACCACGATCCCACGCTGAACATAGACTCCCCGAAGCAGTGGAAGGTTTTGCCCAAGTCGCTGGCGCGGGACGAGGTGGAGAAGATGTTGGGCGGTTCGTGGGCTCGTTCATCAAACAGCAAAGAAGGTCAGGCAAGGGCGTTGCGCGACCGCGCGATGCTAGAGGTTTTTTATGCGGGGGCACTGCGGGTTTCCGAGATCATCGGCGTGAAACTCGAAGATGTGAAACTCGAACTCGGTTGCCTGCTGGTGCGAGGCAAGGGAGATAAAGAGCGGATTGTGCCGCTCGGCAAGTCAGCGCAGGAAGCGATCGCGGTGTACTTGAGAGAGTCGCGCCCAGTTCTGCTAGGAAAGAGGAGTTCAGCGATACTTTTTGTCGCCCGAGGGGCGAAGAAGCTTACACGGCAGCGCGTGTGGCAACTTGTCGGGACGGCGGCTTCGAATTTGGGACGTCACGCGAGCCCGCACATGCTGCGGCACAGTTGTGCCACGCACATGGTTGAGAATGGTGCAGATTTGAGGACGGTTCAAACGATTCTCGGTCACTCGGACATCTCGACGACGCAAATTTATACGCATGTTGCGCTGGATCGGTTGAAGAACGTTTATCAGAAGCATCATCCGAGGGCGAAAGCGAGGTAGGGAATTTGCAATTGGCAATTTTCAATTGGCGATTGGAAATCCTTGATTTGGGATGACTCCTGCAAACAATGCGAAGCGAAGCGTCGTCGAGCATGCAGTTGATCAGTTTCTGCGATCGTTGCGGGAGGGGAACGCGTCGGCGCACACGATCAAGGCGTATGCGGGGGATCTCGATGTTTTTGCGTCCTATGTGGCTGAGCGCGAGTGGCGAAGGATCGATCACGTGGTTATCCGCGGGTTCCTGTCTCATCTTTACGAGAAAGGGTTGAGTAAGACTTCGGTAGCCCGATCGCTGGCAGCCGTCAGGTCGTTGTACCGGTGGCTGGCGCAGGAAGGTGTTGTGGAGCAGAATCCGGCGACGCTTGTGTCCACACCAAAGTTACCGACGAAATTGCCACGCGTTCCAACCATCGAAGAAATGAACGGCGTCCTCGATGGAAAGATGCCCGAGGTGTCGGCATTTCCCGAACGTGACAAGATCATGTTCGAATTGTTGTATGGCTGCGGAATACGAAATTCGGAACTGGTGGGAATCAATGTTGATGATGTCCGGCTCAGTGCCGAGGCTATCCTTGTTCGAGGCAAAGGCAAGAAAGAAAGGTACGTGCCGTTTGGCAACTCGGTGAGGGTTGCACTGACGGAATACATGCCAGCGCGACAAAAATTGCTCGCGGCACGCAATAAAAACACAAATGCGTTGCTGATCAACCAGCGCGGCGGACGGCTTACGACGCGCAGTGTCGGGCGAATTGTAAAGAAAATTGCTGTGGCGAAAGGCCTACCGCCGGATGTTCATCCACACACCCTGCGGCATGCTTTCGGAACGCATATGTTGGAAGAAGGCGCGGACTTGAGAGCGATTCAGGAGATGCTCGGACACGAGCGACTTTCAACTACGCAACGATATACGCAGCTTTCGATGAAACATGTGATGCAGGTGTACGATCAGACTCATCCGAGAGCAAAATAGTTTCTAGTTCCTAGCTCGAAGTTCATCCCACATCCCTACCACGGTCTCTCTCAAGTGTGCCGTGAGACGTTCGTACTCCGCTTCGGAGGCTCCACGTTCCGGAGGCGGATAGATCGGGTCGCCGAACTGGATTTGCAGCGGCGCGAATCTCTGGAACGGTTTTCCCCGGGGCCATGCATCGTGAAAACCTTCAATCGCCACGGGAACGATTGGCGCCTGCAGGTGGATGGACAGAATCGCAGCGCCCTTCTTGAAAGTCTTCGGATCGCCGTCGATGGAGCGTTCGCCTTCGGGAAACAGGATCAGCACGCGGCCGTGTCGCAGGCCGAAAGCTCCGGCACGCATGGCGGGGATCAGGTTGGCATCAGGGTCAACGACCATGATCCGCATCCAGCGTGCGAGTGGGCGCATGAATCCCGTGCCAAAGATTTCACTGGTGCCAACGAAGAAAATGTCGCGGAAGACGGACCAGGGCAATAGGCTGCTGATGAACACTCCATCGATGAAGCTTTGGTGGTTTGGGCAAACGAGGAAGGGACCGCGCGGAGGAAGCTTTTCCAGTCCACTGAAACGCAAATGAAAGCGATCGCCGGCAAACATCGCTGCCATGCGCGTGAGGACGTACCAGAAAGCTTCGACCCTACGTTGTGGACGAGCAAGCGCCAGAACTTCCGGGTCGGTCGGGTCTTCTTGCAGGACGCTGTGCCAGCCGGCAAATTGGGAGCGGGGACCGCGAGACTCCCCTTTTGCGGCGCTTTCCAGTACCGCGTCGACTAACTGTCGAGCAGTGTAAATCTCGGCGAGGCGCGATTCTTCGACATTGCCCCCGAGTTCCTGCTCGAGCGAGACCAACAACTCGACGCGCTGCATCGAATCGAGGCCAAGATCAAGTTCCAGATTCGCGTCGGGACGTATAACGGGCGGCTTGTTACGGGAGGCTTCTCGAATAATGGCCAAGGCGCGCTGAACATCAGCTTGTTCGAGCCACGTGGACTCTTCCGCCGTTAAGGGCTTGTCAGCGCTCACTTCGTTCTCAGTCTTGCCTTTCGCTTGGTTGGCGCGAACGCGCTTTTCGACTTCGAAGCGTTTGATCTTGCGCGTGGTGGTGCGTGGGAGATCCTCTTGCCAGATCTCGTAGCTGCCGATGCGCTTTGTCGACGGCAGTTTTGAAGAGAGCCCTTCGATGTCGAAGCGGATGACTTCTTTGGCGTTCACGATCTTGCGTTGCTTAAGCACATCAAAGTTGGGGACAACGACGCCGTGCAGGCGTTCGGACGTGGGATCGCCGGGGGTGGCTTCGAGACCGAGAACGCAAATCTCCTTAATATAAGGAGACTTCAAGTACTGGGTTTCGATCTCTTCGGGATACACGTTTTTGCCATTGCTAAGGATGATGACTTCTTTCTTGCGGCCTGTAATAAAGAGGTTACCGGCGGAATCGAAGTAACCAAGGTCACCTGTGTATAACCACCCGTCTTTGATTGCCGCGGCAGTCGCGTCGGGACGATTCCAGTAACGTTTCATTACAACGGCGCCGCGGATTGCAATTTCGCCGACGGGTTGGTCGAGACCTTCTTCCGGCTGCGCATCGACGATCTTGCCTTCGACTCCCTTGAGCGGGGGGCCGACGGAGCCAATCACGATGCTGCCGGGCGAAGTGGCGAAGGCGGCAGCCGTGGTTTCGGTCAGGCCATAGGCTTGGAGGACGTCGATTCCTAAAGCTTCGAAGTCTTGCGCGATCTTTGGGTCGAAGCGCGAGCCGCCGGTGACTAGGTAGCGCATTCTTGGCCCGAAAACGTGGTGAATCTTGCGAAAAACTATCTTGCCAACATTGAGACCGAACTTGCGGGTGAACCGGTTGAACGCCATGAGGCTTCTAATGACGCCTGAAGTCAGCCTTCCGCGGTCGGCGATCTCTTTGAAAATGCGTTCGTGGATCAGATAGAAGAACTGAGGGACGACGGCAAACGCGGTGATCTTGCGTTCTGATAAAGCGCGAAGGAGTTCTGTGGTGTTCAGCGTCTCTAGGTAAACAACGCGTGAGCCCTTCACCAGGGGCAGCATCAGATTCGCCATTTGCGAAAGGACGTGAAACAGAGGCAGAACCCCGAGGAGAGCGTCACTCGGGCCGAGGTGGGCCCATCCGAATACGGCTTCGACTTCCCCAAGAAGGTTGCCTTGGGTGAGCATGACACCTTTGGGATCGGCTGTGGTGCCGGAGGTATAGAGCAGTGAGGCCAAGTCGTCGCGCTTCGACGGAACGGGAGAGAAGGGTCCTGGGCCTTCCGCGAAGATGCTGTCGAGATCGGTGAGGCAGAGCGCGCCACAACTGGCCTCGTGGTTTTCGGCGGTATCAACGAGGACAATGCCGGTGGGAAAATCGGTAATCGCTTCTCTAGCAATGGGCAGGTGCTTGCGATCGCAGAATAAAAAGGAACTGCCGCTGTCCTTCAGCAGCTTGGCTACCTGGTCGGCCTGGAATGCAGTATCAAGGGGGACGGCGGCATGGCCAGCCGCGATGATGCCAAGGTACGCAGCGACCCATCGCGGATGATTGTCCGCGAAAATAGCGCAACGAGTGCCGGGTTCAAGATTCCGTTCCGCAAGCCAGCAGCCGACAGATTCCGCCATGCGGCGAAGCTCGGCGTAGGTGTAGCTTTCAACGCGATCGCGCCGTTGGATCTCGACAGCAGGGTTTGCCGGCCAGCGCTCAGCGCACTCGCGAAAGCGTTCGTAAAAAGTTGGCATGCGGGTAGCGGAAGCATACCTGAAAACACTTACCGCCGCAGTGTCCCCGGGAGGGCCGCGGGGCAGTTGACATCCGCGAACCACGGCCTCCGGGTCGACGTCAGCTAAACGGGCGCGACTCCACTCGTTGCGGTGCATCTAATGTGCTAGGCTTTTAAAGTATCGGGCAGTGTGACGGGCCGCCTTCCAAAGGACTCTGGATTTGATTAACACCCTATTAGGCAAGGTTTTCGGGACCAAGAATGAGCGCGAGATCAAGCGCATGCTGCCTCGCGTTGAGGCGATCAATGCGCTCGAACCCGAAATAAGAAATCTGAGCGACGATGACCTTCGAGCCAAGACGGACAAGTTCCGACAGAGGATTCAGGAGGGCGTCAGCAAGATAGCCGATGAACCCGATGCTGAGCCGGACCGACAGAAGGAAATTGAAGCGCAACGCCTCCAGGCAGCCAATGAGGTTCTGGAGGAGGTTCTGGTAGAAGCTTTTGCCGTAGTCCGTGAGGCGGGACGGCGCGTCCTCAATATGAGGCACTTCGATGTGCAGCTCATTGGAGGTATGGTGCTGCACAGCGGCAAGATTGCTGAAATGAAGACCGGCGAAGGCAAGACGTTGGTCGCGACTCTGCCGGTTTACCTGAATGCGCTCACCGGGCGAGGCGTGCACGTGGTTACGGTCAATGACTACCTGGCCAAACGTGACTCGGAGTGGATGGGCAAGCTCTACACCTTTCTAGGGCTGACGGTAGGGGTCATTGTTCATGATCTTGATGATCAGCAGCGGCGTGACGCCTATGCCGCCGACGTCACCTACGGAACCAACAACGAATTCGGTTTCGATTATCTCCGCGACAATATGAAGTTCGATCTTCGCGATTGCGTGCAGCGGGGGCACAACTACGCGATCGTTGACGAAGTGGACTCGATCTTAATCGATGAGGCCCGTACTCCGCTGATCATTTCCGGAGCAAGCGAGGAGTCAACAGATAAGTACGCCAGGGTGAACCGGATCATTCCCAAGCTGGAGAAGGGCGAGGAGATCGATGTTGCGCCCGGCGAGCCAAAACAGTTGACAGGCGATTACGTAGTCGACGAGAAGCACCGGAATATCACGGTCAGCGACGAAGGGTGGGAAAAGGTTGAGGGATTGCTGGGTATCGGTAACATTGCCGATCCGGAGAACTGGGACCTTAAGCACCACGTCGAGACCGCCATCAAGGCTCACGCGTTGTATCACCGCGATGTCGAATACGTGGTGAAAGACGGCGAAGTGATCATTGTTGACGAATTTACCGGCCGCTTGATGCCAGGTCGGCGGTGGTCGGATGGATTGCACCAAGCGGTCGAAGCCAAAGAGAATGTCAAGATCGAACGCGAGAACCAGACCCTGGCTACGATTACATTCCAGAATTACTTCCGCATGTACAAGAAGCTCGCAGGAATGACCGGTACAGCGGACACCGAAGCTTCAGAGTTCGACAAGATTTATCGCCTTGAAGTGATGGTGATTCCCACCAACAAGACATTGCTGCGTATTGAGAATCCCGACGTGGTCTATCGGACAGAGAAGGAAAAATACTTCGCGGCAGCCGATGAGATTCAGCGTATCCATGCCAGCGGACAGCCGGTCCTCGTGGGCACCACGTCGATCGAAAAATCAGAGCGGTTGTCCGAGTTGCTGAAGAAGAAAGGCATCAAGCATTGGGTGCTCAATGCGAAACAGCACGAGCGCGAGGCCGAAATTGTCGCGCAAGCCGGACGCAAGGGCATGGTGACAATTGCCACCAACATGGCCGGTCGCGGCACGGACATTCTGCTCGGCGGAAATCCCGAGTTCTCTGCCAAAGTGGAATGCGTGAAGAAGGGCATTGCACAGCCGTTGCGCGCAGCGCAGGGAAAAGTTCAGGCTGCAGTCGATGACACCAAAAGTACCGTTTGGTATTACGGCGGAAATGAATACGTGGTGCCGACGGATCAGTGGACCGAAATCTACAACCGTTATAAAGAGCAGACAGACAAGGAGCACGAAGAAGTCGTAACTGTCGGCGGTTTGCACATCTTCGGCACCGAGAGGCATGAGGCGCGCCGTATCGATAATCAGCTTCGCGGGCGCGCTGGTCGTCAGGGCGATCCTGGGTCGTCTCGTTTTTACCTGTCGCTCGAAGATGACATGATGCGCATCTTCGCACGGGAATGGATTTCGAATCTACTACAGCGGCTGGGAATGGAAGAAGGCGTGCCGATCGAGTCGAAAATGATCACGCGGAGAATCGAGAAGACGCAAGAAGCCGTCGAAGCGCAAAACTTCGAAGCCCGCAAGCATCTGCTCGAATATGACGACGTGATGAACAAGCAGCGGGAGGCGGTTTATGGTCTGCGCCACCAGTTGTTGGAAGGACTCGATCAGAAAGAGCTGATTCTCGAGGACTATGTTGCGGGGATTCTGAGCGAATTAATGGACCAGTTCGCCGGCTTGAAGGTGCATCCCTCGGATTGGGACATCAAGGGTTTGAAGGACGCAATTTTCACGCGATTTGGCGTCGATATTCTTGCGGAAGGCCTGAAGCCTGAGACTCTCAATCGGCAGGAACTGGGCGACGCGATTTTTGAGCGTCTTAAAGCCCGTTACGATGCCAAGGAAAACCTGATTGGGTCCGACGCCATGCGCTACCACGAGCGCATGATCATGCTGAGCGTGATCGATGCGCAGTGGAAAGACCACCTGCGGGACATGGATCACCTGAAAGAGGGCATTGGTCTTCGTGGCTATGGACAACATGATCCGTTAGTCGAATACAAGCGCGAATCGTTCGACATGTTTGAAGCAATGATGCAGCGCTTCCAGGAGGAGACGGTCCGGTTTTTGTATCTCATGCAGATCCTGGAGCGGCCTGAGAACGTTCCCCAGACGCGACCAGTCGGGCCTGCACCCTCCGCTGCTGACGGGAACGGACACGGCCGTCCGCGAAATGTGAGCACATCTGTCGATGCGATTGAAGAAGCCTTCCAGCGGAAGAAGCGTCGCGAACTGGAACAGGCGCGAATGGCCGGGTCGGGCGATATGCAACCGGTCCAGCAAGTGGTACGAGGGCAAGCCAAGGTAGGCCGCAACGATCTCTGTCCTTGCGGTTCCAAAAAGAAATACAAGAAGTGCTGCGGCGCGTAATTTCTGCGCCTGCTGATCCCAAGTTTTAGCGGGTCTTACCGCTCAATTTCTGTTTATATGTCGTGATACGATATACTTATCAAATATAAGATCTTTTAATAAACAAGGCGTTGACCCTTCGTTACAAAACCTTACGACGAGGCCGGGGATTTTTACGTGTCAGACGACTGCCTGCGTGCATCCAATAAGAAGGGGGATGGCATGATTGCACTGAGATTAGTACGGCTTATCGAACACCATTCAGATGAACTAGCGATGGAATTGATCGCCAAGATCCAGGCGTCTTCCCGCACCGCTGACATGCGTAAGGTTCCCACTGACGAATTGCGCTTGCGAATCCATGAGATTCTGCAGCATCTGAGCGAGTGGCTGCTGACCAAGACGGGTCACGATATTGAGGAACATTATGTTGAAATCGGCGTGAAGCGCGCATCGCAGGGCGTCGCCCTTTCGGACTTGTGTTGGGCCATTGTACTGACGAAAGAACACCTGTGGGATTTTCTGCAACGCCAAGGGTTTTTGCGTGGGCCGGTAGAAATTTACGGTGAGATGGAGTTGTTGCGGTTGCTCGACCAGTTCTTCGACCGCGCCTTGTGCTTTGCTACCCAAGGATATGAGGAGTACTTGCATTCCCACAGCGCAATGTTGACTACGCATCAACACGAACACCAGGTTGCCTAATAACTAGTGTCGCGGGGGTTGAAGGACGAAAGCCTTCACCACAATGTTGTTTGGCTGGATGCCGACTGGGATCATAGTCAGTAAGGAGTATTCGCCCGGTTCGAACTTCTTTTTGGGCGTGCGCTTCTGGATAACCGTCACATCCCCGGATCCCGAGTTGAGTACCAATAGATAGTTCTGGCTTTGAGAAAGTGCCAGTGAATCGGGGCGGCTTCCCACCGGAAGTGTAGCGATCACCTTGCCGCGGTCGATGTCATAAACTGCCACGGTATTCGAACCGAAGTTGCTCACGTAGAAACGTGAGTTGTCCATCGTAACGGCACCGCCTGATGGATGCGTCCCGATCAGATAACTTCCTGCGACTTCGTTCGTCGTAGTCTCGATAATCGAGATGTTGTCAGAATCAAAATTACTGACGATCAGTTCTCCGCCATCGGGTTTGAGCGCGAGATGCACCGGAGTCTTGCCGACATCGAGGAGGGCCAGCAGTTTGTCGGTCTTAAGGTCGATTGAGGCGACCTGGGCGGAGCCGGTACAGGCCACGAAGGCTTTTGTGCTGTCGGGAAGAATAGCGATGTCTTCCGGTTGCGGGCAGACCGGAATGGTCGCGCGAACCACTAGCTGGTGAGAGTCGATCTCTGAAACTGTACCATCGCCGCGATTACTGACCAAAACGAGACCGCCGTCGGGGGAAACACGCGCCAGACCCGGGCTGATTCCGACTCGAAGGTTGCCAATGACCAGGCGCTTGTCAAGATCAATGACTGAGACATTATTCGAGGCAGAGTTCGCGACGTACCCACGCTTCCCGTCCTGAGAGATATCAATGAAAAACGGCTTGCCGTGGACGCCGATGGTGGCAATAACGGTATTCTGCTCGGCGTCGATGACACTGACATTGGCCGATGCGGTATTCACCACGTAAATCTCATTCTTTTTGCCATTGGCCGCGATGCCGGTCGGTTCGCCGCCGACTCGAATGGTCTTTGCCGGCTCAAACGTGCGCAAATCGATGACCGAAACCGTGTTGCTCTTGCCGTTGGTGATATAAGCGAATTCGCGATAGCCGGGGCTGTAGTCGCTGAGTTGGCGCTCGTGGAAGTACCACCAGCCAAGGCCGGTGAGGATTGGCAATAGAACAACGATGACGAGCAGCTTTCTCACAATAAGTAGGGGGCAGAGCCAGAAAAAGATTATCAGACGCGAGAGGTCTCAGCGGATATGGAAGCTCACTTCAGCTTCAATCTGAACAGCAACAGGCTGACCGTCTTTGGTGCCTGGCTTAAAGCGCCATGTTCGAACTGTCTCAATGGTTCTTTGGTCTAAGTCCGGCGTAAGGCTTTTGGTCACCTTTACGTCACGCGCTTCTCCTTCGACAGTCACAATCAGTGACACAATTACTGTTCCATTGACCTTGGCCTTGCGGGCTTTGTCCGTGTATTCGGGGTCGGGAGCGTAGGTGGCGTGAGGTGACGTAACTCCGTTGCCGACTCGATAAACACCGGGCGGCGGAAGCGGTTTATCGTCGGAAGTGCCGGCTTGAGAGGAACTACGGCTCAGGAGTGGAAGGCAGGCCAGCAAGATGAAGGGGATCGCCGCGAGCGATCGACTCGGGCGCATGCTAGCTCGCCACTGCAGGCCGAGATCCGGAGGCACGCGTAATAACTCTGGCTGTCTCAAAAGTGTTGCTGGCGACAGTTCTGCCAACCACCGGAGCAATCTGGCGCACCTGCGCCATCAGTTCGTCGAACTGATCGGGATAGAGCGATTGCATGCCGTCAGAGAGAGCTTTGTCTGGTTCATTGTGTACTTCGACGATTAAGCCATCGGCGCCGACCGCAACCGCCGCGCGGGATAGCGGCGTGACTTTATTACGTTTACCGGTGCCATGGCTCGGATCGACGACGATAGGCAGGTGGCTCAGGCGCTGCACCGCCGGGATGATACTCAAATCCAGCGTATTACGGGTGTGGTCGGCGAACGTTCTTACGCCGCGCTCACAAAGGATGACGTTGTAGTTGCCCTCGCTCATTACATACTCGGCAGCCATCAGGAATTCTTCCAGCGTCGCGGACATGCCCCGCTTGAGCAGCACCGGCTTACGGCTACGCCCGGCGCGTTTGAGCAGAGAGAAGTTCTGCATGTTGCGCGCGCCGATCTGAATGATGTCGGCATATTCCTCGACGAGGTCTAGCGATTCGTTGTCGATGGCCTCGGTCGCGATTTTCAAGCCGAACTGCTCGCGAACTTCCGCCATGATGCGCAGGCCTTCTTCGCCAAGGCCCTGGAATGAGTAGGGAGAGGTACGGGGCTTATATGCGCCGCCGCGGAAGAACTGCGCACCGGCACGCTGAACGCGTTCGGCCACGGCAAAAGCCTGTTCGCGGTTTTCAATCGCGCAGGGGCCAGCCATCACCGCTAAAGAGGAGCCGCCGATTGTGGCATCGGTGCCGGGAAAACGTACGACGGTGTTGTCGTTCTTAACATCGCGGCTGACGAGCTTATAAGGTTTGGTGACGCGGATGACTTCTTGCACGCCCGGCATTTCTTCGAGGGTGCCGGACTCCACCTCGCCCTGATTGCCGGTAATACCAATGGCGGTGCGCTCAGCGCCGGGAATGGCGTGCGGGCGATAGCCAAGGGATTCGATTTTGTGGCAGACAGCGCGTACCTGCTCCTCGGTCGCGTGCGCCTGCATAACGACTAGCATGAAGTGTCCTGTAAAGTGTCTGCGCAGTAGGGCTGAATACACCCCGCCGATCGCGTGATTTGAGTGTATCGCCGTTATTGGTTGCACCGCAAATCGTGCTGCGCAAACCGTTTAAACACTGACGGCGCAGGGTTACGCCGAGGCGTTCTTTATATACTCACGAGATGCCGCGTTCGATCGCTCAGGAACAGGACATTCTGAAGATGCCGGTGCCGCGGCGCCCTCCAGACCGAACCTCGCGGCGGATCGGCATTCACACCTCCAGTGCCGGCGGAGTACAAAACGCCGCGGAGCGGGCTTATCGATTGGGGTGCAGTACTTTTCAGATTTTTTCCTCGAGCCCGCGACAGTGGGCGCCCTATCAGTTGAGCCGGCCATTGTGCGATGAAATGCGAACTTTAAGAGAGCGATATGACCTGAAGCCGCTCGTCATCCATACGAACTACCTGGTGAACCTCGCGGCGACGAATGAATTGTTTCTGCGGAAATCGATCGAAGCGTTTCGGGGGGAAGTCGAGCGCGCGCTGCTGTTGTGCGCCGATTGTCTGGTGCTGCATCCGGGATCGTTTCGTGGGGCGCATCGGGAAGCAGGGCTGCTACAGACTGCGGCAGCCATCAAAGTTGCAACTCAAGGCTTGGACTTGGTGAAAGGCGGGCTGACGATCCTGATCGAAAATACCGCTGGCGCAGAGTATTCGCTGGGCGGAAGCTTCGAGCAGGTGGGAGAAGTGTTGGATCGCCTGCGAGGGTTGGTGCCGGTTGCTGCCTGCATCGACACGTGCCATACCCATGTGGCTGGCTATGACATCGTCAGCGAATCAGGTCTGCGCGAAACTTTGGCGCGGTTGGATGCCTCGGTCGGTCTGAAGAACGTTCCCGTGTGGCACTGCAACGATGCCAAGGCGGCTCGTGGATCGAAGCTGGATCGGCATCAACATATTGGAAAGGGAAGCATCGGCCTTCCGACCTTCCGGCGATTATTGAATGACCCGCGGCTGGCTCATGCGGCCTTCATTGCCGAAACGCCGATCGACGCGCCCGGGGATGACAAGAAGAATGTGGCGACGCTGAAGAGGCTGGTGGCGAAATAGGCCGCGCAGGTTTTCGCGTGTCCCCATACGTGCACCCTTCATTGTAAAATCTAAGGTTCATCGCTATGCCGGATACTTCGTCTATGCCGCCGAAGCCAGATTCCGCGATCGCTCGCGACGCCCGACGCGACGACGGCCGCTACGATGCGCAACGCATCGAGGCGAAGTGGTATGAGCGCTGGCAACAGGATGCTTCTCTGTATGCGGCTGAGAAGGACGCAACCAAACAGAAGTATTACGTGCTGGAGATGCTGCCGTATCCCTCCGGGGCTCTGCACATGGGCCACGTGCGGAACTACTCGATCGGCGACGCACTAGCTCGCTTTATGTGGATGAAGGGTTACAACGTACTGCATCCCATGGGCTGGGATTCGTTTGGCCTGCCGGCCGAAAATGCGGCGATCTCCAACAACACGCCGCCCCGCGAATGGACCCTCCGCAACATCGCCAATATGAAGGCGCAGATGAAGCGCCTTGGCTTTGCCTACGACTGGGCGCGCGAGGTCACAACTTGTCTGCCGGAATATTACCGCTGGAACCAGTGGTTTTTCTTGAAGTTGTATGAAAAAGGGCTGGCCTATCGAAAGAAGAGCAAAGTCAACTGGTGCCCGAAGTGCGCGACAGTTCTCGCGAATGAACAAGTGGTAAACGGCTGCTGCTGGCGTCATGAAGACACGCTGGTCGAGCAGCGGGAATTGGAGCAATGGTTTCTGCGGATCACGAATTATGCCGATGAGTTGCTGCGTGATCTGGATGAAATGGACGGCTGGCCCGAGAAAGTTCGCACCATGCAGCGCAACTGGATCGGCCGCAGCGAAGGCACACTTGTCGATTTCAAGCTGGAGATCCCCGCACCTGGGGGAGAGACCAAAATCACAGTTTTTACGACGAGGGTCGACACGATCTATGGCGCAACATCGATTCAGTTGGCGCCGGAGCATCCGCTGGTCGCATCTTTCACCAAGTTCAACGATCCGTTGCGCGCAGAAGTTGAGCGTCTGGTTGCCGAGCAGCGCAAGGCCAAAGAGACCGGTGATATCGGGACGATTGAAAAACATGGAGTGAAGACCGGGCGTTTCGCCATTAATCCGTACAACGGTGAACGTGTGCCGATCTGGGTGGCGAATTACATCCTGATGGATTACGGTACGGGCGCGATCATGAGTGTTCCCGCCCACGATGATCGAGACTACGAATTCGCCAAGAAGTACGGTCTGGACATCCGAGTTGTGATTTTGCCAGCCGGGGATGACCCGGAGGCGACGGTCGTTGATCCGGTGTTGCCGTTCACCACCATGAATGGAACGGTGGTTAACTCGGGCCAGTTCAGCGGACTGAGCTGCGACGCGGCGATCAAAACGATGTCGGAATTTGCCGAGAAGAACCATTTTGGCAAGCCAACGGTAACGTACCGATTGAAGGACTGGGGAATTTCGCGGCAGCGATATTGGGGGACACCGATTCCCATGCTGTATTGCGAGAAAGATGGAATCGTCCCAGTTCCCGAAACTGACCTGCCCGTGATTCTGCCTGAAAATGTGGACATCACGTTGACAGGGGGATCGCCGCTCGGCCGGGTTCCGGAGTTTGTCAATACAACTTGTCCGAAGTGCGGCGGACCGGCTCGTCGTGAAACGGACACGATGGATACGTTTGTTGACTCATCTTGGTATTTTTACCGCTACACTGACGCGCACAACGATCACGCACCATTCGATTCCAAGCAAGCACGGTATTGGTTTGGAGAACGCGGGATCGATCAGTACATTGGCGGCATCGAGCATGCCATTCTTCACTTGATCTACTCGCGCTTCTGGACGAAGTTCATGCGCGACATGGGGCTGGTGAGCAACGATGAACCGGCGGAGCGGTTGTTTACACAGGGCATGATCATAAAAGCCGGCGCGAAGATGTCGAAGAGTCTGGGCAACGTGGTTTCGCCCGACGACATGGTAGCGCGCTACGGAGCCGATAGCACTCGGCTGTACACGTTGTTTGCAACATCGCCGGATCGAGAATTGGACTGGCAAGATGAAGGCGTGGCCGGCGTCGAGCGCTTTCTCGCGCGCGTCTACCGCATGGTGAACGATCAGTCCGGAGCGCAGGGCCGCAGCGTGGAACGGGGGCCTGCCGCTCGCCGCTTGCAGCGCCAGTTGCACCAGACGATCAAGAAAATTACAGATGATTTTTCCGGCCGCTGGCACTTCAATACTTCCGTCGCAGCGTTGATGGAACTTAATAATCTGCTTATAGGGATGGCCGGAGATATTTCGGCGGGCACCATACCAGCCGAGGATCTCGTCGAGACCAAGCGAGCTTTTGTTCTCCTGTTGGCGCCGTTTGCTCCGTATCTCGCCCACGAGCTCTGGGAATCGCTGGGCGAGCGCAGGAACTTGCTCAAAATGCCGTGGCCAACCTACGACCCGGAGCTGGCCAAGGAAGAAGAGATTGAGATTCCAGTGCAGGTGAATGGCAAGCTGCGGAATGTGGTCGTTGTGCCCGCCGGTTCATCCGAAGAGATCATTATTCAAGCAGCGCTCGCCGACGAGAAGATCAAGTCCGCTACGACAGGGAAGCAGATTGTTAAGAGGATCGTTGTGCCGGGGAAACTCGTGAACATCGTCGTCCGCTGATGCGTCCCATCTAAAAAGAAGAACGCCTGCTTCGGCAGGCGTTCTTGTTCTTTTACCGCCTATTGGTTCATTTGCGTTGGTGCGATGACCAAGGCTTCCTTGTGATGGCTGAAGTCGATCTCCGCGATTTGTCTCTCAGAGGGACTATCCGCATTCCTCAGCACAACCGCGTTATTCGAGGCAGAGTTATCATTAGCTTTCACTTCGCCTTGGACAGCGGCCACGGTATTCTTATGTTGCATTACGCTGATCTTCACGTTTGAACCGGTGCCACTCCACTCAACCTTATAGGTTCCCGGTGCAAGCTCGGTGCTGCCAAGTTTGGCCGGCTCCGTCAGCACCATCGTTCCAGAGTTCTTCACCTTCGCAAACCCGGTTGCAGGAAGCAACAAGGCAAGCGCAGCCACGAATGAGAGCAGATACTTCGAATAATTCATTCCTTTTCTCCTGTATTGTGCGTGGCAAAAGCTGCGAACCACGCTGAACATTATCTCCGTTTAAGTAATTGGATGCTGCGCAACCCGCGGCAGGTGCGGATTTCGCGCTCCAAACCGCGTTGTTAAAAGTCTCTTTCATTGCTTATTTTGAAAAGGGTGCCGGCCTACAGGATGTACGGTATATTGACATTCTCATGTCGCAAGCCTCGCCTACACTCGAGGGATTCCGTGCTGTCTTTCGCAGGCCGTCTTTAGGGTTCGCCGAAATTTCGTGGCGCTGGGCCTTTGGTTCGACCTGTGTCGTGCTGAGCGTTTTTTCGATCTTCGAATATCTCGATACTCTCCCGGTTTCGCGCGGCGATTTGCTTCTCCTGAGAAGCAGACAACCAGCACTCATCTCGCGAGCGATTCAACATACCTTGACTGGCAGCGCCATGCGAGCAGTGCTCGCGTTTGTCGGGTTGTCCCTGGCAATGAGCGCTGGATGGATCGTGCTGGCTTCTCTCGGACGGTTGGCAACGGTGCTGGGCGCGCTAGGCTATTTCCGGGAGAGAAGGTCCGACCTCACGTCGGTTCCGGATAGCCCGAGGGTGTCGACACGCCCACTCTTGGCAATCAATTTCTTCCGAGTGGCCGCGACACTGGCAGCAGGTGCGGGATGCTTGGGTGCTCTCGTGATTGGGAGTTTTGCTTCTTCTGCTCGTCACCCTGCGCCGGAGGCAGTGGCGCTGATAACGATGACGATTGCGGTTGGGGTTTGGATGGCGTGGTCGGGCATCAACTGGTATCTCTCGCTGGCTGCGATTTTTGTGGTGGCGCGAGCCCAGGACACTCTCTCGGGGTTAGCCTCTGCACTGGATTTCTGCTGCGTTCGGGCCGGAGCTGTTCTGGCTGTGGGAACCTGGTTTGGGCTAGCCCATCTCGGATTGTTCATGGTCACGAGTATCGCAGTCATGCTGCCCCTCGGCACAATGACCGTGCTGCCGGGAAGACTGATCGTGGTGTGCATTTTCGTGCTCACGCTGGTGTATTTCGCCTGTGCTGATTTTTTGTATATGGGGCGGATGGCGGCGTACATAGCGATGCTCGAATTGCCACCGGTGGCAGATAAGACATTGACGCACCCGGTCTCCAGCATTCATCAGCCGACGATCAGCGTAAGCGACAGCATCGATCGGGATGAAGTTATCTTAAGTGACATTCCTCCCACTCCCGAACAATAGAACTGTTCTTTACACTTTCCCGGCGATTTGAGACACTCGTTCGTGGAAACCCAATCAATCGTCGTCCTTGATTTTGGATCGCAATATTCTCAGCTGATTGCGCGCCGCATCCGCGAACAAAATGTTTTCTCTGTAGTGCTCCCGTGCACAGCGACGCCCGACGAGATCCGCGGCTATTCTCCGCTGGGCATTATTTTGTCGGGCGGGCCTTCCTCCGTCTATGACAGAGACGCGCCAAAGGCGAATCCAAAGATCTTCACTCTGGGCGTGCCGGTTTTAGGAATTTGCTACGGCTTGCAGTTTATGGCCCACGCACTGGGAGGCAAGGTGCGGGCCGCCGATAAACGAGAGTACGGGCATGCTCGCGTCAACATTAAGGACGATTCCCAACTCTTTCGCGGTGTTCCACGAGATCTGAATGTTTGGATGTCCCACGGCGATGAGGCGGAAGAGTTGCCGCCGGGTTTCCGGCTGACCGCGAGTTCTCCAAATGCAGTCGCTGCGATTGAAAATCCAGAGAAGAAAATGTGGGCCGTGCAATTTCACCCAGAGGTGCACCACACACAGCACGGGACCGACATTTTGCGCAATTTTGTCCTCGAAGTCTGCGGGGCGAAGTCGACATGGACACCGCAACACTTCATCGATGCTACGATCGCGAGCGTAAGAGAAACCGTAGGGAACAGTAGAGCGATCTGTGCACTGTCCGGAGGCGTCGATTCATCGGTGGCAGCAACGTTGGTCGATCGCGCCATGCGTGACCAGAATGGACAGTCGAGACTCACGTGCATCTTCGTGAACAACGGCGTGCTCCGCAAAGAGGAATTTCAGAAAGTGCTGCAAAACCTGCGGGACAAGCTCGGCCTGCACCTCGATGCGGTCGACGCAACAGACCGTTTCTTGAAAAAGCTGGCAGGAGTCACGGACCCCGAAAAGAAGCGCAAGATCATCGGAAACGAATTCATCAGAGTCTTCGAGCAGGAGGCGCGGCGGATCGAGAAGAAGGAAGGCAAGGTGAAGTGGCTGGTGCAAGGGACCCTCTATCCCGATGTTATCGAATCCCGGTCGGTGCGTGGGCCTTCACAGGTCATCAAATCGCATCACAATGTCGGCGGATTGCCCGAGAAAATGAGGCTCAAGCTAATTGAGCCACTGAAAGAGCTTTTTAAGGATGAGGTTCGCAAAATCGGGCGTGATCTGGGCATGCCGGAAGACATTTTACAGAGGCAGCCGTTCCCTGGACCCGGCTTAGCAGTAAGGATTTTGGGCGAGGTGACACCGGCGCGATTGGCTATCTTGCGCGAATGCGATGACATCGTCGTCGGCGAGATCAAGAAAGCCGGCCTTTATCAGAAGATCTGGCAATCGTTTGCGGTGCTTCTGCCAGTCATGTCGGTGGGGGTAATGGGAGACCAGCGGACTTATGCGTACACGTGTGCGATCCGAGCTGTTCACTCAGAAGACGGTATGACCGCGGACTGGGTTCCTCTGCCGCATGAAGTTTTGAAAACCATCTCCAGCCGCATTGTGAATGAGGTGAAGGGAGTGAATCGTGTTGTCTACGACATTACCTCGAAGCCGCCTGGAACGATTGAGTGGGAGTGAGTCGTCACTGGTCGTCGGTCATTGGTCGTCGGCAAACCCGCACCTGTTTCCTAGCCCGCCTTCTCCAACACCTTTCGCGACACGATAGTTACCAGTTTCCGCGGGCTGAAGCGCAACGATTCCGCCAGCAGCCAATTTCTTAATCCGGAGATCACGAGGGTTTTGCCGGCCATCATGCCGCGATATCCGTCGCGAGCAACGGTCTTTGCCTCCATGGGACGGACGGTCTTAAGCAGCCTTGTGTTTTCGGTTCCCGCGCGTCCCTGAAATCCGGTGTCGGTTGCTCCCGGACAGAGGCAGGTAACGGTGACGCCCGAGTCTTTCAATTCTTCGGCCAGCGCCTCTGAGAACGAAATGACATAGGCCTTGGTCGCGTAGTAAACCGCCATGCCTGGACCGGGCTGGAACCCAGCGGTGGATGCGACATTCATGATCTTGCCGGAGCCCCTCGCAAGCATTGAGGCGAGGAACAGCTTGGTCAGCCGAGTTAACGCTGTAATATTCAGCTGAATTTGGTCCAGGCTCTCCTCCGGCGGAACCTCGGTAAAATCACCGAGCACGCCGTATCCGGCGTTATTGACAAGGAAGTCGATGGCGATGCCTTCCCGCTGGAGTTGATCGAACAAGAATTGCGGAGAGGGCGATGCTGTGAGATCAAGCGGAATCGGCTTGACTGAAACTCCGAATTGAATCTGCAGTTCGTCCGCGACTTTGGTCAGAGTTCCTGCCGTACGGGCGACGAGGACGAGATTGTAGTGGTCGCGGGCAAAGAGTTTCGCCAGTTCGTATCCGATGCCGCTGGAGGCGCCAGTGATGAGCGCAGTCTGAACTTGGGTCATTGCAGAACCTTAAACCACAGAGGGCACAGAGTTCCACAGAGAAAGCATAAGAAAAGGCGGGCAACGTGCCCGCCTGAAAAGTCAGCGAAAAAGTGTTTAGACGGCTGCCATGGCCGGTTCAGCTTCATAGAGCGAGTGCCATGAGGTCGCCTTCTTAAGCCGCTCGTTGACGTTTTCGATGTTCTTGACTCCTTCGCTCTCCAGCCACTTGCGGAAGGCGGCGGCACCTTGCTTCGCATAGACCGGAATGCCTTCCTTCCAGGTGGCGCGGCCACAGAGAACGCCATTGAACTTCACGCCTGATTCGCCCGCCAGTTCCAGCGTCTCAGAAAATTCGCTGTTGCTGACTCCGGCGGAAAGATAGATGAATGGCTTGGTCGCAACGTTCGCAGCCTTGTGGAATAAGTCGATCGCTTCTTTCTTGGAATACGCCTTCTCGCCGGCAAAGCACTTGACGCCTTCCACGAATTTCATATTGACCGGCACTTCCACTTTGAGGACATCGACCCCGTAGCGGTCTTTGCTGAATTCTTTCATGCTGGCGGTCACAATGTCTGGCTTCTTCTTCGCATATTCCAAGCCTTTCTCGTCGGCTCCTTCTTCATAACCCACAAATTCCAGGAAGAAAGGAATGTCGTTGGCGCGGCATTCGTCGCCGATCCGCTCCACCCAGGCATGTTTCTTATCGTTCACTTCCTTAGGATCGAAGGGCGTGTAGTAGAGCAGAATCTTGACGCAATCTGCTCCGGCCTCCTTCAGACGATGGGCGGACCAGAGGTCCAGCAGATCCGGCAGGCGACCTGGGCCTGTCTTGTCGTAACCAGTTTTCTCGTAGGCGAGGAGCAGACCCGCATTCTTGGCGCGTTTTTTCGAGGCGGGCAGTCCCCATTCGGGGTCGAGAAGAATTGCGCTGGCGTGCGGCGTGAGAACTTCTGTGACCAGCGACTTGAATTCTTCCATCATGGCATCGCTGATCTGACCGCCTTTTTCCTTGGCCAGGGATTTTTGTAGGGAGCCACGCTGGTCCATTGCTGCGGCGGCGATGACGCCGTTGCGATTTGAGACTCGCTTGAGACCGGCGAGCTTTCCGGGTGTGAGTTTCATAAGACCTCCTATGAGTGCGGATATTTTTCGAAGAAGACGCTCAATATTGTAATCCTTTGGAGAACACCTTAGATATGACAAGCGACAGCAGGTCTACTGCCTCAGCGTCAGAGTCCCCAAAATCGCCTGTTGCTTTGCGATCAATGTTTGCACGCCTTGACCTGCCAAACTCAGCATTTCTTGCAGTTGCTGCTGGTCAAAAGGCTGACGTTCGGCGGTGGCTTGAACTTCGATCAGCTTTCGGCCTGCGGTCATTACAAAATTCATGTCGACTTCGGCGCGGGAATCTTCTTCGTAGGCCAGATCGAGGAGAATCTCGCCATCGACAATGCCGACGCTGACGGCTGCCACGAAGTCGCGGAGAGGAACTGAAGTTAACGTTCCCGCCTCAACCAATTTCTCCAGCGCCAATCCCAAAGCCAGGAAGGCGCCCGTGATGGAGGCGGTCCGGGTGCCGCCATCTGCCTGAATCACATCGCAATCGATCCAAATGGAGCGTTCTCCAAGATGTTCAAGATCAGTGACCGCTCGCAGGGAACGTCCTATCAGGCGCTGGATTTCGTGGGTGCGCCCGCTCGGCCTGCCCTTGCTGACTTCTCGAGGCGTACGAGTCAGAGTGGAGCGGGGCAGCATTGCATATTCCGCTGTCACCCAACCTTTGCCCGTGTTGCGTAGAAACTGCGGTACAGTTTCCTCGATGGAAGCAGTACAGATCACGCGCGTGTTCCCAACCTCGATGAGCACGGAGCCCTCAGCGGTGTTGATGTAGTCGGGCACGATATTTACCGGCCGCAACTGGTCGGGCGTCCGATTGTCAGAGCGATAAATCACCGTCGGCGATTGTAGCAGGATGGGCCTGGTGCCGTGATAGAGACTATCGCATGGTGCCTAACTCTGCGGTCATCTGGCCCACTTCGGCATCTTCAAACAGACCGCTTAGATCGAGGTGCCCAGCCAGGGTGTCACGTTCTTTCCCGTCGACGAGAACTTTGAGATGAGTAACGCCGGGAATGTTAGACGACAGAGTGCCCAGCAATGACGCGATGGTCAATTGTTCGACGAGAACGCCGGAGCGGTGCCCATCGGCGAACGCAGCGTTCAGATCGACGACTGCAAGGCCGGGATCGACCAGGTACACATTGCGGACTTCTGAACCGGGGCCTAGGACATGCGGGGAGGACTTGCCCATATAGATGTTGAGCAAGGCGCGGAGAAGTTCTTCGGCACGCTCCTGGCGCCCCGAAGGCAGGGGTATACGAGCCGTTTCGGCATGCAACGCCCCGGCTTCGTCGTCCGCGACGTAGAGTGTCACCTGCTCGCTGGGGCCGGTGGGAGGGGGCGAGACCGGTTGGGTGCTCGTGGCGACGGCTTCGTTCCGGTCTACGTGACCACGCATCATCGAGACGTAGAAACTCATCGCGAGGGCGAGGACGACCATCACCGCGACCCCGATGGTGAGATGACGTGGGATCATTTCAGCGCCGCCTGGAGTTTGCCGCGAACATCGGCGATGCCAGCCGCCACTGCGCCGGTGATCAGATCCTGGTAGGCGTCCGAATTCAATTGCGCCACGTCGCTGCTGTTGGGCGCAACTTCAATCGCAATGGCAGCCGTCATGATGTTGTTGAGCGGACGCAGTGGGACGGCCAAAGAACGGACGAAAATCTGTTTGAGCCGTAGCTCTGCGGCCATCCCATTGGCGGCCGTTTGACTATTGTCCAGGAAAGCGTTTTGGGCCGTATCCCAGTCGATAAAAGGCCCACGATTCTGGCCGGTGGATCGGCTCAAAGCTGTGTAGACTCGCACGCCCGTGCCTTGAGAAGTTGCGTGAACACAGATATAGACAGCGGCGCCGGCTGCATTGGTCATCCCCGCACGCTGGTCCGGCGTGAGGGTAGTGTCAGCGTCGCGAACCAGCAAGGTCGGAAGGCCACGAGTTTCGAGTTCCTGTCGGAGATGGCGCGCCAGAGCCAGAGTTACATCTTTTTCGGCGAGATTTGTGCTTAAGGCTGCGCCGCGCTCGTCGCCGCCATGGCTCGCGTCAACCACTGCGAAGTAGTGTCGCGCACCGGGCACAACAGAATTTGTCGATCCCAGCAGGGTGGAGGGAGGGTTAGGCGACTGTGCCGGAATCTGAGGGGCCTGGGCTGAGGGTGACGAACTTGGCGGGGCGATTGTGATCGTACGACCATCATTGCTGAAATTGGCCATGACGGGACCTGTGCTGGCAATCGTGAGCTCGGCAAGGCCGTTATTTTCCTGGAACGTGGCGGATGGAATCTTCTTGCTATCGAAGGTCAGGGATTGCGCACCGGGGGACACGACAGGTTCGTGAGAGAAGACCATTCGCAGCTTGCCCGGTTCGGTGGCAATGCTGGGATTGACCGGAGCCGTGAAATTGATGACCAGTTTTTCTGGGTCGGTTTTCGTCACCTGTGCCGTGAAATGTACCGCGACATTCCCGATAAACAGGCGCCGAGCCGATATGTCGAGTGTCACCGGACCACCTAGAATGCGCGATAAGAGTAAGTTCGATGATGCGAGAGGCACCAGACCGCGGCCGTTCTCCAAAAGAAAGTTTCCGGAGAGATCGAAGTCGCTGCCCCGAACTCGCGCCTGCGATTTTCCGGCGGTGAACTCGCACTCAGTGTTTTCATAGCGGAACTTCCATCGTGAGCCACTCGCCTTTGCACTCACCGTGCCGAGCGGTTCAAGAATCTCAAGGAGTCCAACATAGTCGGCGCCGTTTCGCTGCGCGACCGGCAGCGAATAGTTGGCCACTGCCGAGTAAACCGAAATTCGCCGTTCTTCGGGAGCGGCCGAGAGCAAGAGACCCGAAATCAGGCAGAGCAACGCTATGAAAGACCAGCCGAGCCGAGCCGAGCTTCTCGACTCAGGCGAGTCGCTGGAGTATGCGCCTGTTGGGAGAAATGACAAGACGTATAAATTACATCACAGGATCAGACATAAGCGGCGTGATGATCGGGATTCGCCATTATTCAAGCGCGTAGATCGTCAGCCCGCTGAGGAGCTTCGGATAGAAGTCCGTAGATTTCTGCGGAAGCACTTCACCCGCGAAAGCGATATCGCGAACCTGGCGCATTCGGACAGGATTGATCAAGAAAGCAACGTTCGCGCCGTGCTCCCGCACTTGCGATAAAGCCTCGGCTGGGTCGCGAACATAACGGATATTTCGCTGCTCGCGAATGGCCTCTTCCGAAATCCCCATGACCGCTTCCAGGAGACATTTGTGCAATTGCACAACGTCCAGGACTTGCTGACGAAGCGAGAGGCCTCCGAAGAACGTACTGCCGATGGTCTTGGGAGTGTCCACAAGAAATGCGCGATCGGCGGTCACCGCGAGCATGGCCGTGCCGGCGTGTCCAGCTTCCCGCAGAATGCCGGTTGCACGACCGGCGGTAATCGAGGGATCGACCTCTTCGACACTGAAATATTGCCGTGCTTTCTCTTTCCATGCATCGGATGAAAAGCTGTCGAGTCCGTGGACAACCCGGTGGGTTGGAAGAATCACCAGCCCCGGACTGTCCATATTCACAAACGTCATCATGACTAAGTCATACGGCGCGAGTTCAGAGGATCCGCCTGCCTTCGCGGAATGATCCCCGGCACTACGCCGTTCGTTGCGGTAGTTCAACGCCGTCTCATAGCGGTGGTGGCCATCGGCGATGATCAACTGCTTATCGCGCATTTTGCTGCGAACCAGTTCGATGACGCTCGGGTCTGAGATGCGCCAGACTCGATTCTGAGTTCCATATTCGTCCTGAATCTCGACGGTCGGGGGCTCCGTGCTTCGCATCAGTGCGTCGATTTCGGCGGCAGGATCGCTATAAAGCATGAACAACTGGCCGAAGTGAGCCCGCGTGGATCGGAGCAATTCAAGGCGATCCGCCTTGGGCTTGGCCAGGGTTTGCTCGTGCCGGAAGACAACGTTGTCGATGTAGTCTTCGATCCGGCCGAGGGCGATGAAGCCGTTGCGCTCTTGTTCGGCCTTCGCTCCGGGCGCCGTGAATCGCTGGCTGTAGTGGTAAATCGCGGGCTGAGGGTCCTGCAGGAAAATGCCCTGCCGGCGCCAATCCTGAAAGAAGCCGGCGGCTCGAGAGTAGGGGTTTTCGACGGGGCCGTCTTTGGCATCCGGTTTGCCAAGAATGATGCGGGAC
>Ga0209168_10000517_pt1 | contig 36579 bp, 25 predicted proteins | sample Coa_R1_FD_187156 | JGI IMG/M metagenome (GOLD analysis project Ga0209168, IMG submission 187156) | Surface soil microbial communities from Centralia Pennsylvania, which are recovering from an underground coalmine fire - Coalmine... | ecosystem: Environmental > Terrestrial > Soil > Unclassified ...
CCGCACTCACGCGATACCGCGTGTCATAGCGCAACGGGTTCAATCCGGGTCGCCCGCGGATATCCGGCCGCGCTTGCCCCGCCGGTGAGTCTTGCGGAAACGTGGAGGCGCAGGCGACCAGGCCGACCCGCCCATGCGGCGTGGACAAATAGCCCGCTGCTCGAGCATGTCCCAGATCCACACCTGTCCCCGCGAAAACAGCGCCACCTTGCTTGAAAGTTTGAATCGTGTCCAGCACGCCCTGGACGCCGTAGTCCATGCTGTGATTGTTGGCGGTTCCGAAGAGATTAAAACCGATCCACTGCAATTCTTTCAGGATGGAAGGATCAGCGTACAAATTCTCGCTCCTAGGCGCACCGCCGGGGTAGGAATTGGGGCCCGGGAAGACGTTCTCAAAATTGGCGAATGCGGCGTCGCCACTGCGGATTTCATTCACCGCGGCCATGAACTTCGGATTGCCTTGATGAACGGTCGCCTGGGTATAGATGATGTTGTCACCGACCAAGGTCAGGTTGAAGTCCCCCAGATCTTTTCTTTTTCCGATTTCCTGCTGTTGCGCCTGCAAGCCCCCGGAAACAAGGAGGACACAGAGAAATACAAGAGCGACGAACACCCTCATAAACTTGCGCTCCGCAATCGATCGATGAAGCCCGAAACTCCACGGTCGGATCGACACGCTGGAGCGATCACGTGAATCGCGTGTTGGAGTCACCGAAGGCTGGCTCATCACTGCTCCTCAAAAGTTCAAAATCACCTCAGAAACGAATTCCTCGCCAAGAAAAAACCGCAATTCGAACGTGAGAGCCACCACGCAATCCCGCAGCTCACTGGATTGACAACAAATTGGAGTCGCTGGAAATCGGCTAAGACCAGGTAAACCTGCGATCACGAATTAGAGCGTCGAATTGGAACTGCTGCTAAAAGGGGTGGAAGGACTGAGTTTCCACCCCTTTTAGCCTTGTGACTAATTACGGCTAGAAAATCACCTTCACTCCGAATTGAATTTCGCGCGCCGGCACAGTCAGTTGATCGATCGCGCCCGCGCCGCCTACAGGAGCGCCGGTGCCGTCAAACAATGTGCTGTTGTCGATCGGCGCCAGGAACGCAGCGTGATTGAGGACGTTAAAGAACTCCGCCCGAAGCTGGACGTTGAAGTTCTCGGAGATGGACTTGATGTAGTTGTTTTTGAAAACGGAGAAATCAAGGTTAAAGAAGCCGGGACCAATGACGCTGTTCCGAACCTCGTTGCCCAGTAAGTTGGAACAATAGACTTGGCCGTTTGGAGGAGGCGCAGTCGCCCCCGAGAAAGTATTGCACTGCGCGGCGAAGGACGCGGGCGCCGTGGGAAGCGTAAAGCAGCTCAGATTCAGGTAGTTCGAAGGATTGCCCGGATTCGTTGTTTTGCATCCTGGCGTGACGTTCGGGAACGCCCACGGATCGGCGCTGTTCAGCCCGAGAGGATCGCCGCCGATCAAAGGAGTAAACGGTTGTCCGCTTTCAGCAGTGAAGATTCCGCCCAGTTCCCATCCACCCAGGAGATGCGAGGCGGTGCTTCCCCACGATTTGCGCGTCGGCAAATCCCAAATGAAATTCAGAACAAAAGTGTGTTCGATGTTGTAGTCGCTCAAGCCGCGCCGACCGGGCCAGAAATTGAAAGGGCTGGCAATTGAGTTGGTAAAAGGATCCCCAATAGCAGTTGCCGAACCGGTATCGAATCCTTTGCCCCAGGTATAGGAAGCCTGCGCCTGAACGCCATGGCTGAAGTTTTTAGTGAAACTGGCCTGCAGAGCGTCGTAAAGCGCCGTGCCACCCCAATATCCGCCGCGAATGTCGCCGACGTTCGGGTTGATTCGGTCGTTTGGTCCCGTGCCGATCGGAAAGAGCAGACCGATCGAGGTTTGGGTCGGCAGAACGGTGTTGATGTCATCTTCGCGGTTGTACATATGGACGCCGTGATTTCCGACGTAGCCGATGGAAGCTGACATCGAACCCGTGATCTGTTGCTGAATCGTCAGGTCGTAGATCATCATGTAATTGCGTGGCGGATCCGGTTGAATCCAGGCCGTTTGCAACTTCGCGGGATTTGTCCCTTGATTATTGAGACCGGACGGGAAAGATCCCTGCGGCAAATTTGCAACAGTGACTAGGGGCGCGTACGGGGCCGATTGCTCCTGCATCACGAAAAACTCATCGGTAAGCGGCAGCACATCAAAAATTCCGAATGCCCCCCGGACGGAAGTTTTGCCAGTGTGAAATGGATCCCAGGCAAATCCCACTCGAGGCTCGAAATTCTTCAGTGTCGGATTATTGAACAACGGCGATCCCAGCGTGGGCGTGGGCGAAGTCAAACTACGCAGGTTTACGAGTTGGTTGTTTACCGCGGTAGGGACCGTGGACATCTCGTAACGCAAGCCCAGATTGACGGTCAGGTTCGGACGGATCTTCCAGTCATCCTGCACGTAAGCCCCAAATATGCTTTGACGAAGACCTTCCAGCGTCGTGCCCACCGGCGAACCGATGAAGGAGAACGGTTGATTCGTCAGAAAATTGGCCAGGGATGAGAAACTGAAGACACCATTGATTCGATTCAGGTAATGGCTGTTGTGCTGAAAGCGTTCGACGGCCACGCCAAATTTGATGGAATGGTTACCTTTCACAAGAAACCCGTCGTCGTAGGCCTGATAGGAGTTCCAGAAATGGAAAGGCGCCGTGAGACCGTTCAAACCGCCATCGAGTGAAGTGAGGCCGGTTACGTTCACGTTGGAAGCCTGTTTGCCAAACGCGCCGAGGCCCGCCTGAGCGGAGAGCGGGTTGATGGCTGCAATCGAAGCGTTCGACAGCGCGGTCACACGGTTATATCCGACGCGGACCGCATTCGTGAAAGACGGCGTAAAAACATGAGTTTCCTGCAGAGCGACGGTCTGCCTGGTGGAAGTATTTCCGAATAGCGTCTGGTCCAAAGGATCCGGCTGATTGTTGAACGCCGAGTCATACAAATAGGTGCCTGACAGGCTGTCCTTATCACTGAATCGATGATCGATTCTCGTGGTCACGAAGTTATCGTGGACCGCGTTGTTGATTGCGATGGGCAGGAACGCCACGTTCGCATTGGCGAGAGTCGCGGACGGGCTGGGAGTCGGCCAAAAATTCAGATACGTCGCGACCGTGGGATCAACGGTGACCTGGCACTGATTTGGATTGACTGGCGTACAACCCGTTGGGAAATTTCCCCCCTGAAACGTCAGAAGGCCACTGCGTGCGGCTGCGGTCGGGACTTTATCAACGGCAGTATTACCTTGCCCTTGCCGGAACGCTTCGTAGTCGACGAAGAAGAAGGTTTTGCCCTTGATGATTGGACCGCCGACCGCGCCCCCGTACTGATCGCGGTGAAACGGCGGAGGAGGACCCGCGTCAAAAAAACCTCGCGCATCCAATGCCGCGGAACGAAGAAACCCATATGCATCGCCGTGAAACTGGCCGGTTCCCGAGCGCGTAATGGCGTTAATAATTCCGCCGGTCGTTCGCCCGTATTCCGCCGAATAGTTGCTGGTAATCACGGAAAATTCCGCGACCGCGTCAACGCCAATGGCAAAGCCGGCCACACTTCCGGGCCCGCCTCCCGCGTAATCCACGACGCTCACTCCATCGATGCGGTAGTTATTATTTTGCGGACGCGTGCCGGAAACCGTAATCTGATTTCCGAAGCCGCGATTGCCGCGAGTCGCGCTGGCCCCGGCGGGCTGCTGAGTTGCAATCGTATTGACGGAAGGCACGAGCGTCGCCAAAAGCGTCCAGTCGCGACCGTTCAAGGGCAGCTCCACGACCGTCGTCGAGTTAACAACCCCGCTGATCGCGGTGGATGTGAGTTCGACTGTGGGCGCATCTCCAGTCACCTCAACCTTCTGAGACACCTGCCCCACCTGCATGGAAGTATTGAGAACCTGCTGCGCGCCGACGGTAAGAGTGACTCCTCCGTGGACATTGGTGTCGAACCCGCTCGCGGTGGTCGTAATCTCATACGTCCCAGGCTGAAGGTTTGGTGCTGAATAAAAACCTTCGGAGTTCGCATTTACGGTTACGACGATTCCAGTGCCAACGTTCTTGATCGCGACCTGCGCCGCGGGCACCCCCAAACCAGACGGATCTGTAACCGTTCCGGAAAGCGTTGCACCAGCCACCTGCGCGTAAGTCGGAGTTGAAATGAACAATAGAAGTGCCAACAATGAAAAGGCCCAGACGATCATTGGTCTTTCCACTACCCACCCTCGCCCCATGAAACCTCCTTTGAAAAATGCAATCCCAGAACCCCTGAATATGTAAGCGGATCATTGATTCCGCTTATCGGAATGTCAAATGATAAGAAAACATAGGGGCCATCGTGAATTCGAATAGGCGAAGCTCCCCATATGAAATGGTGATAAGCGCTATGCTTTATTATCATTTGACATTTTTCCGCCGCCCGTAAAGTATCGGTTCGAATTTTCTTTGAATATAAAAATACGAGCCTAAGCGCGTCTCAGTCGTCTCAGTGAGGGCATCAGGCCGATTTTTAGAAGTCGTTCACGATAGCTAGGTCGTTCGGGCGCATGCCGCCGGTCCGCTGGGCACAACGGAATAGAGGGAAAGGATATGACTTTGTCTGGAATGGCGCGCATCAGCATGCTTTTTGTTTGGACAGCGACGTTGGGCGCCGGCCTCCTGTGCGGTCAAAGCTCCAAAATGGACGCGGACGAACTCGCCAGACAGGAAACGGTAAAAGTCGACGACGCTTTTAATAAAGCGATCATGGAAAAAGACGGGCCGGCGCTCGAGCGCATTCTCGCTGACGACCTTTCCTGGGTGGCTCGAGGAGACCGTCTGAACAAAGCCCAGGTCATAGCGGACGTCAAATCCGAGAACCTTCATTTCAAATCGCTGACCCACGAGGGTTTGCAGATCAAGATCTTCGGAAACACGGCGGTCGTCACGGGACACAGCACATCCGTCTTGGAATACAAGGGCAAGTTATGGTCGACGCCCAGGTTGTTTACAACTGTCTACATGAAGTTGGGCGATCGATGGCAAATGGTGGCACACCAGGTCTCGGACGTAGTTGAGAAATGAGCGTCACGATTTCTCTACAGGAAAACCTTGAGTCCCTTCCTGTTTTTTCTGGTGCGCAGTTCGGATCGAGTTCGGTATCTGGAGACCCAAGTGAAGAGCTTTCGGTTGCAGGAATTTAAGAAGCCTTTGGAGGCCGAGCAGATGGCAACGCCGGCGCCTGGCGGCGCAGAGGTGCTGCTGAAAGTCGTCGCGGCCGGAATGTGCCACTCGGATCTTCATCTATGGGACGGAGGGTATGACCTTGGCCGCGGGGACCGCCTGTCGTTGACCGACCGGGGCGTTCGTCTGCCCCTCACCCTCGGACATGAAACCGTGGGGGAAGCGGTGGCACTGGGACCGGAGGCGCGCGGAGTGGAAGTCGGGAAGACTTATCTGATTTTCCCGTGGATCGGGTGCGGGGAATGCCAGGTTTGTTTGAGCGGAGAAGAGACCTATTGCACCAAACCTCGATTTCTCGGCATTCTGCGCGACGGAGGCTATTCCGATCATATCGTGGTGCCCCATTCCAAATACTTGCTCGATTTGACAGGCCTCGATGCCAATGCCTCCGCTCCATATGCCTGCTCGGGAGTCACTACGTACAGTGCGCTTAAGAAGGCCGGGGCGGCAATATTCGACGGACCAATCGTCATTTTTGGCGCGGGTGGCCTAGGCCTTATGAGTCTTGGTCTGCTAAAAGCAATGGGTGGAAAAGGGGCCGTGGTCGTAGAGGTAGACAATGAGAAGCGACAAGCCGCGCTGAAAGCGGGCGCGCTGGCAGTGGTTGACGGGCTTGCAACGGATGCTGTCGACCAAATCGTACGCGCTGCCGGCGGGCCGCCGAGAGTCCAGATTGATTTCGTCGGCAGCGAACAAACTGCTGCGTTGTCATTCAGTTGTGCGCCGAAGGGAGGCAAGATCATCATGGTCGGCCTCTTCGGTGGCGCGGCACCCTGGGCGTTGCCATTGATCGCCATGAAGGCTCTGACGATTCAGGGGAACTATCTCGGCAGTCTACAGGAACTCGTCGAGTTATTGGACCTGGTTAGAAAGAAGAGTGTGCCACCGATACCAATCACATTGGCGAAACTCGAGGACGTGAATGGAATGCTCGATACCCTTCGAGCGGGCCGAGTGGTGGGCCGCGTTGTTCTCAGCCCGTAGGCAGGACCCAAACTTGAGAGAAACGACTCGGTCACACTTCTATTGAAGAAGCTCCCGGTGAGAACATCACAGGAGGTGAATCGAAGCAGTAAACGGAGCGATACCAAGCGTCCCATGACTCACGAAATAACAAGTGCGTCTGGTGTCACCCACCACTGGTATAGCTCTTTAACTAGACGCCATATCCATGTCCTGTGGGGAAGTTTCCTCGGCTGGATGTTTGACGGGTACGAACAATACGCCATCGTGATCGCTCTCCCTTCCGCTCTCCAGGCGCTGCTCACTCCGGAACAGCTGCACCGACCGAGTTTGTATTTCGGCGTCATTCTATGCGCAACACTTGTGGGTTGGGGAATCGGTGGACTGGCGGGGGGAATTCTGGCCGATTATGTCGGCCGCAAGCGGATGATGATGTATTCCATATTAGTCTATGCGGCGTTCAGCGGTTTCAGCGCTTTGAGCCGGGATTTCACGATGCTTGCTGCTTTTCGCTTTATCACCGGACTTGCCATTGGAAGCGAATGGAGTACCGGCGTGACGCTGATTACCGAAACATGGCCGGATGAGGCACGGGCGAAAGGCTGCGGGTTCCTACAGTCAGCCATTGGAGCGGGAATGCTGATCGCCGTCACTTTCTGGTACGGTCTTGCACATTTCAATCCGCTTGGAAATCAGAACTGGAGAATTCTATTCTTGCTCGGAGCCTTGCCCGCTTTTGTAGTTCTTTATTTGCGGAGAGGCCTGGAAGAATCGGATCGATGGATTGTCGCCGTTGCACAGGAGAAACTCCAGGCTCTGAAAAACAAGGCGACGAACACGTCGGCAAAGGGAAAACGCCCATTCACCCTTGCGGCGATTTGGCGAAACCCGGAGAGCCGCAGACGCCTGCTGCTCACGAGCCTTCTTTCTCTGAGCACAGTCATAGGGTGGTGGGCAGTCTCGACGCTGTTGCCGCAGTTTACGAACGAGCTGGCCACAGCGCGTCACGCTGGAGAAAATTGGGGAAATCGTGCCGCGATGGTCTACCTCATCGGCGCCATCACAGCCTACTGCGCTTCAGGATTTATGATTGATGCGCTGGGCCGCCGCTGGTTTGTGGCGCTGGCATACCTCGGCGCGCTGGTAATGACTCCCCTGACGTACTTGTGGTCAGGCAGCCTCTCCGTTTTTCTGCTGGTTGTCCTGGTGAACGGCTTTTTTACGCAGGGATGCTGCTACGCGTGGATGGCGATCTACGTCGGAGAAATGTTTTCTTCGCCGGTTCGGGCAACCGCATGCAGCTTCGTTTTTAATTCTCCGAGATTCGTTGCCGCTGCGTTCACTGTGGGTGCGGGAATCATGATTGAACTTTTCGGCGGAACGTCGCACACGGCGGTCATCCTCGGCTGCGTTTATCTCGTGGGAGTCGTAATCCCATGGTTCTTGCCGGAGACCGCGCGGGAACCGCTTCCACTGTAACGGAAGAATGTTGGCAGGCAATTTTTTGGTGAGGCTTATATGGAACTAACGGGGCGATCGATCATCGGGTATCACCGCGGGGCAAAAGCCGGAAAACTATTGAATGGCGTAAATCCGGCGACGGGAGAAGTGCTGAACCCCGCGTATCATTCGGCTTCCGAAGAAGAAGTCGACGAGGCGGTGCGGCTCGCCTCGGAAGGCGCGACACACTTCAGTACTTTTCCGGGCAAGAAACGCGCAGAGTTCCTTCGACGCATCGCGGAGAATCTTGAACAGCTCGGAGAGACGCTTGTCGAGCGAGCGGTGCTGGAATCGGGACTCCCCGCGGCTCGAATTCGGAACGAACGCGCACGAACCTGCTTCCAACTGCGTTTCTTCGCGAATATGGTCGACGACGGGTCGTGGGTCGATGCCAGGATTGATCGCGCCGATCCCGCCAGGATGCCTTCGCCCAAGCCGGATGTGCGCTCCATGCTGCGCCCACTTGGACCCATCGTGGTTTTTTGCGCCAGCAATTTTCCCCTCGCTTTCTCGGTAGCTGGCGGCGACACCGCCTCGGCATTGGCGGCGGGAAATCCGGTCGTCGTTCTCGCTCACTATGCGCATCCGGGTACCGCTGAGTTGGTTGGAACCGCCATTCAAACCGCCGCTTCGAGTCTTGGAATCCCGGAGGGTGTTTTCTCGCTCTTATACGATTCCGGGCACGGGGTCGCCAAGAATCTCGTTCGTCATCCGTCGATACGGGGCGTCGGATTTACCGGTTCGCGGGCGGGTGGAATGACGCTGATGGAGATCGCCAGTTCGCGCCCGGAGCCCATTCCCTTTTACGCAGAAATGAGCAGTATAAACCCGGTTTTTGTTCTGCCAAGCGCGTTGAAATCCGGTTCCGACTCGATTGCGAAAGGTCTGCACGAATCAGCGACGCTCGGCGTCGGACAATTTTGCACCAACCCCGGAGTCATCGTGACGATGGGTGATACGGAAACATTCGTTGCTCGATTTACGGAATTGATGTCCAACACCGCGACTGGAACGATGCTGAATCGTCACATCGTCGATTCCTACCGTCGCGCGGTCAAAAAGCGTTCGGAACAATCGAATATCACCGTGCGCTGGTCCGCATTGTCTGCAAGCGAAGGCGGCCCGCATGCGTGCTCGGCAGGAACAGCAGTTTTTGAAACCGATGTCCGAAGTTGGGTCGATGATCCTGATCTGCAGGACGAAATCTTTGGGCCCGCCACGCTGGTGGTGCGGGGTGAAAGCCACGCTGACCTTCTGGAAATCGCAAAAAGTCTGGACGGAAATCTGACTGCGACGATTGTCGGAACCGCGGACGATCTTCTCGAGTTTTCAGACCTTGTCGCGATCCTGGAGACCAAGGTCGGCAGAATTTCATTCAACAATTTTCCCACCGGCGTGGAAGTTTGCGAGGCGATGGTTCATGGTGGATCGTATCCCGCCACCTCAGACAGCCGCAGCACTTCGGTGGGAGGACGGGCGATCCTCAGATTCACCCGCCCCGTTTGCTACCAAAATTTTCCGGATTCTGCGCTTCCACTTGAACTGCAAGACGCAAATCCTCTCCGGATTTGGCGCCTGGAGGATGGGCGGCATACGCAGCCGACGTCCGCACACACTTAGAATTTTCAGCCGTACGAACACTTACATCGCAAAGCGAAGCGAGGATCGCTGACAAAGGGGAGTCGAATGCATTTCGAGCTGGCAGGCACATTAGTGGGAGCATTGATCGGCCTGGCTTTCGCCGAGCCGCCCAAACATCCGGCGTTGGACATGCGCGGCGATCGTTTCAAGCCGCTGACCTATGAAGAAATGACTCCCGCACAGAGAATGATGACCGACAACATCCTGGGGGGAGAACGCGGCTCGATGCATGGGCCCTACAACGTGATGCTGCGCAGCCCCGAAATGGGCGATCTGGCTCAGAAGTTTGGCGCGCACATTCGATTCTATTCCTCGCTGTCCAAGAAGCTGAACGAACTCGCAATCCTTCTGACCGCCAAAGCCTGGAAATCGCCGTTTGTGTGGTACATCCACCGGAAGTTTGGAATTGCGGCGGGCTTGAATGCACCGATGATTGACGGCCTGGCTGCTGGAGAGCGCCCGCAGATGGATCCGGACGAAACGATCGTGTTCGAGTTCTGCGAGGAACTCCTAAACACGCGGCGGGTGAGCGATGCCACCTTCCAAAGAACGAAAGAAAGGTTTGGCGAACGCGGGATTGTGGATTTAATTGGAGTTATGGGGTACTACCAGCTTGTTTCCATGCTTCTCAATGTCGACCGCTATCCGCTGCCGGACGGAGCCGGGGACGAACTGAATTCGCCGAAATAGGCTGGCGTGCTTTCTGGCTTGTGCCGACGGCATTTGATCGCTTGGGCCGGCGAGTGTCGCCTCATTTATGGGCTTGCGAAGCAGCACCGGCGTTCATGACTGACACCATTTTTCGAATCATTCCGTCGGATTTGCTCAGGACGTAGACTTCTCCATCTCCGCCGATCAATACGCGCACATCCGCTCGTCCACCGCCGTACGGCACGCCATCTTCCCGTTGTGTTCCCGGCACAAATGTTTCTGCCTGCCATCCTCCCGGATTCATAGCGAATCCCGGCAGCACGCCCAATTTCGAATCCGAACCGGCCGATTTTGGTTGAGGTTTCCCCTCCTTGTGCGCGTACTCGTCTGCGACGATGTCATACATTCGCCGTTTCACGGCGTCTTGTTCCGAGGCGGCATACGGGCTCTTGTAAAGAACTTGCAGTTCGTGAACGGCCGCCTGTTTGTTGCGCTGACCTTTCGTAGCGAGCATTTCGTTGAGATCGGCGTAAAACAGCCGGCCCGTGGTCATGTCATTGAAAATATATTTCCCTACCAATTGCGGCATCAGTTTGCCGCGATAAACTCCGCCGCTTCCGATGGCATCGCCATCCTGATGGCTGTAGATGGCCGCGGGATAGATTGGCGAGACCGGATCTTTGAGTCCTTCCACAGTTAAAACATCCGGAATCGGGAAGGCAGAAGGCGGAGAGGTCAGGCTGCCTGTCTTTCCGTTGTTCGGTCCCCCCACGAACAACTGCTCGTTTCCCTCGCGCTCGGGATAACCGTAGTTGCCACCTTTGTGAACGATGTCGATTTCTTCCCACAAGTGCAGGCCAATGTCGTTGGCCAGCAGCGTATTCGTCGGCGCGTCCCAAAACAAGCGATGCGGATTGCGGAATCCGTACGCGAATATTTCCGGCCGAGCGCCGCCGACAGTCACGAAAGGATTGGGGTCCGGTCCGGTGGACGGAATTCGATAGCGGCCGTTGGAACTGAGCAGGTCGGCCGGACGCAATGAGATTTCCGGAGTAATGCGAAGAATCTTACCGGGAAGCGCGTTGAGCTGTTGCGGAAACGAATGTGTCACGCCGGCTACTTCTCCGGCTCCGCCATCCCCCAGCGAGATATAGAGGTTTTCATAGTCGCTGCTTCCAGGCTTCGCCAGTGGATCGAACACCAAATCACCCATCTGATGGCGGGTGAAAGAAAAGCCCACTCGCAGAATCTCGCGCGCGGTGCCTTCAAACTTGTCATCGCGAATATTCTTGTCCGTCCATTCCACAACAATCGATTCGCAGCAGACGTGTCCGCCCGGCGGATTCACGGGGTCGGTGACCTGGTAGCCATCGAGATTCAATCCAGGCAAGTGCGCGTTGGTGGGAGTTGAGGGCGCATTCTTGCCAAGATACTCGGAGTGAACGGTATAAAACTTTCCGTTCTTTGCGTACTCCGGATCGAATGCAAACGAGATGAACCCGGTGGAGTTCCCTCTCGCGCTGCTGAACTTGGGAAACACTTCGGCGAAGTCAATGTACGGAATGAACTTCTTTGTGCTCTTGTCCAAAATGTAGAGAATCGAGCTGGCATCGTTTACAAAAAAACGGGAGGACGATTCAGGCGCGCCCGCGGGCTCTGAGCGCAGAGCGTTAATGCGCCCCAATTGCACGTAATAATCGATTGGGGGAGGATACGTATCCATCACCGGGCTGGCGAGCGGCACGCTGGCATAGTCCTGCAGCAGCACGGCCGTTCCGTTTTTGGTTACTTGTGACCCGGATGGATATTGGGCCCAAAGTTTAGGAAACACCGCAAGAAGTAAAGTCAGCAAGAACAAGCCGAAGCAAGCCGTTCGAATTCTCGTACTCGTAAAAATCCCCACTATTCTCCCCTTTGACATGGCCGTTCGCAAAATTCGCGAAAGATTCGTTCGCCAAAAACGTGCTCAATACGTTCAAGAGAGTTGCGACTTCAGCCAGCTGACGATCAGCGGCCTGGATGCCGGATCCTCCAGGGCCATGTGCCTACGATCCGGGAATACGCGAATCGCTTTGGGGTCGCCGCTCTCGTAAAGGATCTTGGTATCGTCGATGGTGATCCATCCGTCCAGCGCTCCGTTCACCACCAGCGTCGGGCAGCAGGGTTTGTCCAACCAGCCCTGCGTTTTCAATGACATCGCCGGCGCCTTTTGCACCCAGTCTTCAGCGTCCCTGGAATGGCTGGCATAAGCGAACGAATCGAGGATCGGCCAGAAGTAGTATTTGTCTTTCGCGGACTCCCTCAACCACGATTCCTGAAACGAATAATGGACCGGACCGCCCCAATTTACCGCGGCACGCAAACGCTGCGGCTCCATGTACGCAATCTTCGAACCCCAAATTCCGCCGGCGCTGTGGCCAATGAAGCCCATACGTTTGCCGTCGAGATCGTTCCGTGTCAGCAGATAGTCGATGATCGGAGGGTAGATCCGCTCGGCGTCAGGGGTATACCAGAACGGACATTCTCCGGAACCCGGCATATCCGTCCGGAAAGTGGCCAGGCCCGCATCCAGATAATCCGCGAGGTTCCAATCTTCGTTGTAAACGTCGACGCCGCCCGTGTGAATCACAATCGGAGGTTTGGCGACTCCTTTCGGCTTTCGCAAGTAGCCGATGAGCTCCTTGCCTTCGAAAGGTATGGTGATGCGCTCGAGCGGAGGGTCAAAATACTTCGCCGCTTTCAAGTAATTTTCGACCGACTTCCGATAAGCCGCCTGTTTGACAGGGTGATTCAGCACAGGAAATTTTGCGATGCTGAAATACAAGGAAGCCATCTGGTATGCCTTCATCGCGTCTTGAGTGGCGCCCTGCTTTTCAAGCTGGACCGCTTTCTGCTCCCATGGCTCGGCCAGGCGAGTCCATGCAGCCGCCCAAGGAATCGGATCGAGATTCGGCAGGCTGCGAAATACGGCTTCCGCCGCAGCCGGGTCAGCTCCGCGGCCGATGAATCTGCCCATTCGATACTTCGCGCCGACCATCCATTTCGGATCGGTCAGAAGGTTCAGATCTTTCGGCGGTTGTTCAGCGGAGAGTTCGGCTCTGTCGGGGACGTCCATCGCTTCGGCTCGTGTATTCCAACCCTCAGAGGTCGCAAGCGCCAGTAGGGCTCCGCCAGTAGCCCGGCGGAAAAGCTCGCGGCGCGTCGATTTGGTTGGGTCAGACATTCGTTCCTCCCGGGGAGAAAGCCCCAATGGCTGGTGCGACTAAGTGCGTGACTCGATTTTTTGCAGGGTGCTCAACACGCGCTCAGGCGTCAGTGGAATATCCCGAACTCTTGCGCCGGTGGCGTCGAACACCGCGTTGGCAATCGCTGAAGGCACCGGGATGATCGACGCTTCGCCCGCACCCAGAAATCCCAGCTCGGGACGATTGATCAGAACGATGTCGATCTCCGGGACGTCCTCGAAACGAATGGTTCGGTAGCTGTCCCAGTCCAGATTGGTCACACCGTTTTCGTCGAAATGCACTTCCTCGAAGAGCGTGCGGCTCACTCCCTGAACAACATTACCCTCAATCTGGTTCTTGAGCCCATCGGGATTGGCGATCAGACCGCAGTCGTGCGCTACGGTCACTCGTTTTACCTTCACTTTTCCAGTGGACTTCTCGACTTCGACTTCCGCGACCGCTGCCACGATCGCGCCGTCACGATCGGAGATGGCAACGCCGCGGCCAACGCAGGTATCGGAATTTCCGTTCGCAGGCGCGGGCGAGGGCCGCTCGATCCATCCAGCCTGCTTCGCGGCGGCCAGAAGAATCTCGCCGGTACGCTCCTGATTTCTCGGAGAACGCAACCGGAATTGAAGAGCGTCGACTCCAGTGTGGAACGCCACCTCATCGATAAAGGATTCACTGGCAAACGCGCGGCCGACGGCGCCAGGCGCGCGAAGATTGCATGTCCGCAGGTGCGACATGGCATTTTGCATCCACGGAATTACCGGGCAATTGATTCTCTGATTTTCGAAGGCGTACACGTCGCCGCCACCCGTGGTCCCGTATTCGTAGCCATTCCCCGGGAAACCGGGACTATTGGGCGTCAAGCCAGTTTGAGTGGAAGCCAGCAGCGGGATGCCGGGACCCGCCGTGTACGGAAAATACCTGTCCGTGAAATCCCATGCCGTGATCTTTCCCTGCGGATCGACTCCGGCACGAACGGTCATCAACTGCGCGCTGCCCTTCGGCTCCCAGGCGTGTTCCTCGTGGCGCATCCACTGCACGCGAACCGGTTTGCCAACCGCACGGGAGAGAAGCGCGGCGTCTTCCGCTACGTCGTCCGCGCAGAGCCTTCCATAACATCCCGATCCTTCGGCGTAGACGATGCGCACATTGTTTTCTGGAACGCGCAAAAGGTCAGCAACGGCTTTGCGCGTTCGATGCGTGCCCTGCGATCCCGCCCAGACCGTGGCCTTGCCGTCGCGAACGTCGGCCACCGCGCAGGAGGGGCCAATCATGCCGTGCATATGAAATGGCCAATGATAGGTAGCCTCGAAGACGCGGCTGGAGCGGGCCAGCGCCGAATCAAAATCACCGCGGTTGGCGACAGGCTGTTCCTTGAAAGGCTTCGTCTTCTGCAGATAGGAGTAGAGGTCATCGCGAGTGGCGGGAAGCTTCGCGTCGGGATTGGACCATTCCACTTTCAGCTGTTGTGAGGCGCGGATCGCGCTCCATTCCGTGGTGCCTACGATACCGACGAAGTGGTCTTCCTTGACCACTTTGACGATTCCTGGAATATCCTTGATCGAATTTTCGTCCACACTCACGAGCCGGGCAATGGAGTGTTCGGGTCGAATCACGCGGCCGTGCAGCATGCCGGGGATCCGAACATCCTGGGAATACTGAAATTCGCCGATAAATTTTGCCGGCAGATCGATTCGCGGAATCGAAGTCCCCACGATTCTGTAATCTTTGGGATTTTTGGGCGTGATTTCGGGCGCTACTTTCATCTCCGCGGCGGTGCCGGTCGCCGTGATGGTGACGTCGAAGCGCTTGCCGCCCAGCAATTTCCAATACGAGATGCTGGTCGCGGGATTATCGATCACACTCACGACACCATCGTTGACCGTCAGCTTCTCGACCGGAGCATCCAGGCGAACAGCCGCGAGCTTAAGGAGTTCATGGCGTCCCGCGGCGGCCGCCTGCCTCAGTTGCGGTCCCGCCTTGTGGAGCGTGCGACTTCCGGAGGTCTGCGATTGGTCGATTGTTTGTGCCGTATCGCCGGTAATCATATGGATGCGCTGGAAGGACACATCCAGTTCTTCCGCCATCACCTGGGACAACGCGGTGAGAACGCCGGTCCCCAAATCCACTTTGCTGGTGAAAACCGTGATCACTCCGTCCGAGCCGACCACCAGCCAGGAATCGAGTGCGGTTGGCAGGGGGCTGCCGTTGAACTCTGAATGTTCACCCAAGCCGGCGGCGTGCAGATGAGAACCCAAGAGAGAGAATCCAATCACCAGGCCCGTCGTGTTTTTTACAAAATCCCTTCGGGAGATCGCTGCGCTTTTCATCTCACACTCTCCCCTTTTGATTTCTTTCCTGCGCCGCACGTTGGACGGCGCGAAGGATGCGTACATGGGTTCCGCATCGGCAGAGATTGGCATTCAGAGCTTGCTTGATTTCAGCGTCCGAAGGGTTCGCGTTGCGGTCGAGAAGGGCCTGGGCAGTCATGATCATGCCGTTGGCGCAGTAGCCGCACTGCGCGGCCTGTTCTTCGACAAACGCGCTTTGCAGAAAACCCGGATGAGCACTGCTTCCCAGGCCTTCGAGTGTGGTGATCTTTCGATTTTGCATCGAGCTGACCGACACACTGCAGGATCGGACGGTGCGCCCTTCTGCCAGCACGGTGCATGCTCCACACTGCGACAAACCGCAGCCGAATTTCGGCCCATTCAGCTGAAGCTCATTTCGCAATACATATAAGAGCGGCGTGGCCGGGTCGACATCGACCGCCCGAACCTTCCCGTTCACGGTAAGAGAAATCCGCGACATGATTGCAACCTCCGTCTTAGAGCGGCTTTCCGCTGCAGCAGCGAGTGGAATTCCCACTTCGGCGAGCAAAAAGCCTATTTCTTCTCGTCGAGATCGGTTACTTGATGAGCAACCATCTGCCACTGGCCATTTAGATTCATGTAGACACTGGTGAATAACCTGGGGGCGGTAAACGGTTTGCCCTTGTACTCCAGAATGGAAGTGCTGTGCCCGGTAACGACCGCTGTGTTGTTGTCGAATATTTTGACCTGGATACTGTCGTGCGTCAGCGCCTTAAAGTGCAAATTCTCCGACATGACGTCGGCGATGACCTGCGATTTGTTCAGCCGGTCGCCGCGAGCGACCCAGGAGAGATCGTCAGCCAGCACTCGTTCCAGAGTGGCGCGATCTTTGGACTTGACGGCGTCGTTGAATTGCTCGTCCACCTTCAACGCGGCGGCCTTGGCTGCTTCGTCGGATTTTTCTTCACCCGGCGCACCGTGAAGAACGCTGGTGGGTCCGACCGTCGCGAAGAGAATTCCAACCACAATCAATAGAGTCTGTTGTATGAATCGGCTCACGAAACTCTCCTGAACACGTCGCTCTACTTCATTGTTACAAATTCAGATTCATGAAAATCAGCAAATTTCCAGTTTCCATCCTGCTTGACCATCACCCAGGTGAAGATGCCCTTGCGAACGGGGTTCATGGAACCGTCCGCGGCCAGGGAGCCGTCCAGCGCCCATTCGGCATCCGCGAACGCGACATCGGGCTTGGCAAATCGAAGGTGCCGGACGGTAACTGTTCGGTGGGCGTTTTTCAGGGGGCCGGCAAATAAGACCTTGAATCGCTCCTCCACTTCTTTTCGGCCGTGCTTCGTGAGCCCGCTCACATTGGTGAAGTCGCCGTCCTCTGCAAAAGGCATGGCCCATCCACTGGCGTCATGCCGGTTGAACGCGGCAACGAACTCGTCAATGACATGGCGGATCGCAGTGGAGTCCGGGTCCGCCGAAGGTGTTTGCGCTCGCAACGCCAAAGGGGCAAAGCTGGCGCCGAGCAGAAAAAGGAGCGGCAGTACCGCTAAAGATCGCGTCGAATTCATTTGGTCGCCTCCGGACCCTCAATTTATCAATGTAAAATTTTCCTTGCCGTACTGAGAACCAATTTGAACGACCCAGCGAATGCGGCGGATTTGATGCGCTCGACGGTGACACTGTAACACCAGCAACGGCAATAATTTACGAACGATTTCGTCGGCACGAAGGCAAGCGGCACAAACACCTATGGCTTTGTTGCCAAGCCGACCCCGCCCCCTATGAAATGATTGATTTGCCGGAACTGAATGTCAAATGATAAGAAATCATAACGGTTATCGCAATTTCATATGGGGAGGACTGCGGCGCGAATTCTCGAGCGAACCCGCTCTCAATCCAGCGCGAACCGTACACGTATCAATCGGAATCGCGCCACGGGGCCCAGCGGGAGCCGCAATTTTATTTTCCGGACAGACCCAGCACGCGAGCTGGATTTTCTTTAAACAGCAGATCCAGTTCTTGATCCGTGAAACCACGCGCGTGCATAGCCTCCGCGACTTCGCCCACCCCCTCCAGCCCTCCATAAACCCGGGGCGATTTCTGCGTCCAAAATTCCGAGATGAAGCAGCGCTGCGGCCCGATCTTGCGGATCGCGTCGATTCGAGCGCCACCGTCGTCCAGCAGGTTCCGGAAGTCGAATTCGATCATTGCACCTAGCCTGGCGGCTTCCAGCATTTGCTCCATGTTCATTTTTCCAGCGAGGTCCATGGCGTGGGTGGCAATCATCGCGCGAACTCCATCGGCCCGGCCTTCACGAAAAACCATCAAAGCCTCTTCCGGAGCGATGTGGCCGGAGGCTAGCACCAGGTTGTATTTGGCGACCGCAGCAATCACCGCTTTTACCTCCGGAAGAAGTTCGCCGTTGCGGGAAACCGCAACGAAGGGCTTCTTGGGATAAGGTGGGTTCGATTCGATTTCAGAATCGTACGCGGGCATCCAGACAACTTTCCCGGGAGCTCCATTGATTTTTGTTGCCATATAGTCCACCGCGGCTACGTTCATGCCGCCATTGGAGCGATTCATAACTACCCCGCCAAATAGTTGGATGCCGGGCATTTCCAAGCGAAGGTGATACGCCAGAGTCGAAGTTGGCTCGGAGTGGCTTTTGATCACGAGCGCGCGAATGCCACGCGAACGAGCCACCCGAATTGTCGCAATCGTAGCCTCATCGTGCGAGCCGTCGGCGAGCGGCGGATCCATGTGGAAGTGCATATCGATCGCACCGGCGAGAAGCCGAGCACCTTCAGCGTCTTTGGAGGATTTCCCTTGAACCGGCCGCGATGGTGATACGGCGCTGGAAAACAACATCAGGACGACAATACAACAAATGCGGAGAGGATCCTTTTTTGCCTTCATTTTCGTTGGCCCCAAACACTGAGATATTTCAAGTAAAAATGCCCTTTTCGAGAGAGCAACCCAACTTATATACCACGACGGTGGATATTGTTCCGTCCGAAAACGCGAAAACATTCACCTGCGAATTGAGATTTTCGTGCCGAATAAAGCATTTCAGGATGCCATGAATGGTGGGTTCGACTGCAAGAATTGGGACTCAATCAAATAGAAATCTGCCGGCAACGCCGTGAAAGAGAAATATTTTGGCGAGCGGCATCTTTCAAAGACAACGTTTGCGGCGGGCAATGGAACTAAATCCAAGTGAGATTAGGGACATGAAAAGCATTTTATTCGTATCGTTGGCATTGGTGATCTCAGGGATGGCCCAGCCTCTCGCATTTCCCCATACTGTCCGCTGCACGTTTAGATACTACTCCAGTATATTGCTATCGGGTTATACAGCTGCATTTCGTAGCGGCCGTCCTTGACGCTTCTTCTAGGGATATCGTTGCTCTTCCAAAATGTGCAGGCGTGGCGGAGGGGGAGGGATTCGAACCCCCGGGACCCTTTCGGGCCCAACGGTTTTCAAGACCGCCGGATTAAACCGCTCTCCCACCCCTCCGTTTCTGATTGTATTGTACTCTGCATTTTGCCGGGGGATTTGTGACAATTTTGCTTTTGAATGGCGCTTCGCGGCTATCTAGCTATTTCATGAATCGTTAGGCTCGGGACTGTATGCTTCCGCGGCCTAGAGGCCAGCGGCTAAAGCCGTTGGGGATGGGGGCCTCCTACGGCACGGCTGAAGCCGTGCCCTACAAAAACTTGCTGATTTGGCGGATTAGAGGGTTGTGGTTTTTGGGAGAGTCTTATGAGATTGAATGAAACTGCGCAAGCTGAAGCATGCGCCACTTGCCGGCCTTACGGCTCCGGATCGTCCCCGTTCGACGCACTTCCTGACTCCGGTTTTCAAATCATTTCCAAATCTGCTTCAAAGCACGTTCAGATCATTTCTCTATTATCATTTCTCTGTTAGTGGACGTTCTTATCCAGCCAGCCCATCATGAATTTTGAGATGCCTGCGCTGTTTTTTTCGGACATCATTTGATGGCCGTTTCCGGGGAGGCCTACGTCCTCGAGGCGGACGAAGGTGGTCTTCACGCCGGCTTGATTCAGCCATTTGGCTACGCAGTGGGAATAGGGGCGGTGGTAGCTGGCTTCTCCGGAAAATTCCAGGACTGGAATCCCTTCGAGGTTGACTAGCTTGTGGGCGGGCTCCTGCTGAATCCAGCAGGGGATCAGGTCCGGGCCGTCGGCCTTTTCCTCGCGAACGGGCTTCAGCTCTGCCGGATCCTTGACTGGGGGATCGTAGTGGATGGGGAGACTGGTGACGCCGTAGAGGCGACCGGGACCCGTTGCGCCGCGCTCGGCGTTTTCGATGGGCGGGGCTACCGGTTCGGCTGCCAGGATTCCCTTGACCAGCTTGGGACGGGCGTCCGCTACCGCCCAGCCAGACTGTGCTACTCCGGAGTTGACCATCAGAATCACCGGCTGGTTAATCATGTCTAGAAGCTGCACGACCGTGTCCGCGATGATCTGCGCGTTTTTTGGATTGGCGACGGATTGCAGTTCAGTCTTGGCGAAATAATCGAAGACCGGATCGCCCATCTTGCCTTTGTTGGGGGCGTCGCTGGGCCACTGCGAATATTTTTTGGCCTGGGGCCAACTACTCTGCGGAGTGGATGCGGGACGCCCGCCGGACCAGACTTCTTCCATCAGCGGGCCGGAGCGCGGCGGGTTGATGTTGCCGTCGACTCCGGGAATGTAGGCGGAGCGGCCGGTGAATGGATAATCCATCATGTAGACGGTGTAGCCCTGGTTGACGAAATCGTAGGCCCAGCCGGGGCGCCCGTCGGGCGTTTCGATCAAGCTGTACGGCCCCTGTCCTCCGCCGCCGGTGACGAAGACCAGAGGATACGGGTGGCGGATATTTTTCGGGACCCAGACTTCCACGTACATGGCGCCGTCCATAGTCTCGTTGCCTGGGGTGCCGACGTAATGGCCGCCGACGTAGAAGTGCCCCTGGCGGCCGATATTCGCGGTGGAGAACGTGGTGATGCCAGACGGAGAGGAAGCAGCAGCGGCGCTGGCGGTCTTTCTTCCATTGGCCATGAACCATCCAGCGGCCAGGACGGCGGCTGCCAGAAAAATCAGGGACGCGGACATTCTTTGCTTCACGGCGACCTCTCTTATTTCACAACTCTTATTTTACGGCACACTGCGGGGACGCGGCGAGTTTCGGTCCGTACGAACTCTCAAATTGTCGAAACTCGCCGCCGGTGGAGTTACTTGGTAATCGGGACAAGAGCGGCGCCCGCGGGCACCCACTTGCCGTTCTGCTTCACGAACATGCGGAGGACGCTGGCTTCGTTGCGAACGGTGATGTTGCCCTTGTCATCGGCGACTTTGAAGACCGTTTTGTCGGTGGCCAGAGCGACGTCTCCGTAGACCGCGCGGAGCTGGAAGTCCTGCGGATTCGGTCCGGCATCCCCGGGAGAAACCGGCTTGGCGGTGGCGGTGGCCGTCTGGCGCTTGACCATTTCGGCCTTAACGGTAACTTCGCCCTGCTGGCTGATTTCAAAGAAGGTGGAGGGCCAGATGCTGTTCTTGAAATCGACGCAATCCTGGGCGTGATTCTTGTGATACTTGTGGGCGCAGACCCACTGATCGTTGATATCAGCGAGCTGCTTTTCGAGATCGGTCCAGGCCTTGTCACCCTTGACCATCTTCTCCTGGCCACGAGTCAAGGACGGCATGGCCATGGCCAGAATTAAAACGAGCAGAATTCGAGCTTTTTTCATTCCAGTTCCCCCTGAGATTCGATCAGCTTCACACGCCCTGAAGTCGCGGCGGAAGCCGCGACCCGCAAGGCTATTTGCGAGATGACTTTTGCAAACGCGTTACTTCTTGGAACTCTTCGGCCAGACCACGCCCTGGTCTTCCTTGGTGACTGGACCGAGGCCTTTGTAGACAAATTTCTGCACGCGCTGGCCGCGATAAGTTTCCGTCACGTAGATGTTGCCCTTGGAATCGGTAGCGATACTGTGCGGTCCGTAAAACTCTCCCGGCTGGCGCCCGCCTTCTCCGAAAGTGGTGAGCACTTCGAGCGACTCGCGCGAGAGAATGTGGACGCGGTCATTTTCGCCGTCGGTCAGGTAGATGTATTTTTGCTGCGGGTCCTTGGAGAACGCGATGTCCCAAGCGGAACCCGATCCGAGGGTGCGCTTGGCGACGAAGGCTTCCTTCACGAATGTCCCGTCCGGTTTGAAGACCTGAATGCGGTCATTGGCGCGGTCGCAAACGTAGAGCAGGCGATCGACGGAAAGCTCGGCGCAATGCACCGGGTTGCGAAATTGTTGGGGTGGGGGCGCGTCGGGATTGTACTTGCCCGGGTCTGCATCGTCAGGCTTGTGGCCGTACGCGCCCCAATGCCGCTTGTACTTTCCGGTCTCGGCGTCATACACGATGACCCGGTGGTTGCCGTAGCCGTCGGCAACGTAGACTTCATTTTCCTGCTTGTCGATAAAGGTCTTGGCCGGCAGGCGCAGGTTTTCCACATCGTTGCTGCCCTTGCTGCTGCGGGGCTTGCCGATTTGCATCAGGAATTTGCCGTCCTGCGTGAATTTCAGCACCATGTTGTCGTTGTAGGAATTGTTGGCCGCGGCGGCGGATTCGTCAGGCATGCCGCCCGCTGCTGGGGACGCGGCCTTACCGCGACCGTTGCCGCCAATCCAGACGTTGCCTTTGTAATCGATGGTGATTCCGTGGTTCGAGTCGGGCCAGTCATAGCCGGCGCCGGGGCCGCCCCAATGGCGAAGCAGTGTTCCATCGGTGTCAAACTCCAGGATGGGCGGCGCGGCCATGCAGCACATCGCCGCGGGAGGATTTCCCACCGCGTGAAGTTCTCCGGGCTCGAGCGATCCCTGGCGATGAATGATCCAGATGTGATCCTGCGCATCGGCGGACACGCCAATGGTCATTCCGAGAAGCCAGTGGTTCGGAAGCGGCTTGGGCCAGAGCGGATCGACCTCAAACATGGGGGCCTGGACGCCGGCGGCCTGAACGGCAGCTCGCCGCTGCAGCGCGACCGATCCAAGTCCGAGAAGAATTGCCGCTACAACCAACGCGACCACGATGTACAAACTTCGTTTCATAAGTTTCGTTCTCCTTAACTTCAACTAGCCGTGAGAAAGCGACTCTCGGATGCGCCGCAGTACGGTAACTCGCACGGGCGCTTGCGTCAATTTCATTTGGAACCGGTTGGCATCTCTCCCGCAACCTTGAGATGAATTCGATAGAGTCCGGTTCGCGCCGTCAGATAGAGCGTCTTGTTATCGGCGTCGCCAAAGGCGAGATTCGCGGGAAGCTCCGCGGTCAGGATCGTGCCGAGGTGCGTTCCCTGCGCGGAAATAATCCACACGCCCCCGGGGCCGGTGCAATAGACATTCCCTTTTTGATCGACCTTCATTCCGTCGGGAGCTCCAGGCGCCTTGTCAGCATTCATGTCAATGAGCAGCTCGCCCGTGCCGAGCGTGTCATCGGCATTCACCGGGTAGCGTGTGATGGTCTTCTTGACGGAGTCATTCACGTACAGAATTTTTTCATCGGGCGAAAAAGCGATGCCGTTGGGCAGGGCCATGTCCTTAAGGAGAAGTTGCAGCTTGCCGTCTTTGAATAGAAAGACGCCGTTGTAGGGCAATTCCTTTTTGGAGTCTTTGTCGCCCTCGCGCAGGCCGGCAGGGGGATCGGTAAAATAAAGCGCGCCGTCAGACTTGAACACCAGATCGTTGGGGCTGTTCAGACGCTTGCCTTCAAACTGGTTCGCCAGCACGGTACGGCGCCCGTCCGGCTCAATGCGCACGATTTGATGATCGCCATGGGTGCAGTAGACGACGCGGCCCTGGGGATCGGTGGTGATTCCGTTGGAGCCCAGGAGGATCACCATGGCTTGGCCATTGTTCATTTGCATTCCAACGCCGGTTGAATCCGTGCCGCTAAAGCCGCTGTAGGGGACGGCGACCGAAACCTTGCCGTCGCCGGGATTGTATTTGTAGATCACGTTGGCCGGGATATCGCTGAAGAGCAGATAGCCGCCCTTGTGGATCCAGACCGGCCCTTCGAGAAATCCGAAATTGCCGGCGACTTTCTCGACCTTGGCGTCAATGGGGGCGATGTCGTCCAGCGCGGGATTGATTCGGGCGATAAAATTCCAGCCGTCCGCGTGGGCGAGAGCAAAGGCGAAGCCGACACATAGGGTGAGAACGGTGAATTGTTTTGTCATTCGCACGATCATTCGCGGCATCATGGACACTTCCCGCGGCGGGCGCCGTTCGTTCCTGGGCCGTTCCTTCGCGCCAGGGCGCCAGCCGCTCTGTGAAATTTATTTGGGCTTCTCAAGTCCGATCAGCGCGGCCGAAGCGGGCCGCCACTTTCCATTTTCCTTCACAAAAATTCGCAGCACGCGGGCCTCGCCGGTGACGGAAAGCTTGCCGCTGGCGTCGATGGCCTTGAAAATCGTGTGATCGGTGGCCAGAGCGATGTTGCCGTAGACGGCCATGAGCTTGAATTCCTGCGGATTGGGGCCGGTGCCGGGAGCGGCGTCGGGATGCTCCGTGGCGCTTTTCGTTTGCGAAACGACCATCTCGGCCTTGGTCTGCACCAAACCGCTGGGGTAGATTTCAAAAAACTGATCGGCCCAATACTGGGCGCGGAAATTAACGCAGTCCTGCGCCTTGGGCTTGTAATACTTTCCGGAGCAGAGCCACTGGTTGTTGACGTCGTCGAGAGTTTTTTCCAGCTGCGGGGTCACACCGGAAGTCGCTTCCGCAATGGTCGACTGCGCGAAGAACAGGGTGCCGGCCAGAACGAACCCCAACACCAATCCCAAGAGAAATTTCATGAAACTCCTTTCGAACTGGCCAGCGGCTAAAGCCGTCTTGATTCCGCGCGCTTTACGGCACGGCTGAAGCCGTGCCCTACAAAGATCGCTGGCGCTTTTTGTAGCACAGCGACTCTTTCACGGCGCACGCATTGAAATCCATCTACAACCGAACTCACCGAGCAATGCCAGTCTTGCTTACTTCTTTGGCCAGAGCACGCCCTCATCCACTTTGCTGACCGGCCCCATGCCTTTGTAGACGAACTTTTGCAGGCGCTGGCCGCGATAGGTTTCGGTTGTGTAGATGTTGCCCTTGGAATCGGTGGCGATGCTGTGCACGGCGTAGAACTGGCCTGGCTGGCGGCCGCCGTCTCCGAAATTGGCCACTTCCTGAAGCGTGTCACGCAGCAGGATGTGAATCTTCTCGTTGGCGCCGTCGGAAAGATAAATGTATTTCTGGCCGGGATCGTGGGAGAAGGCGATGTCCCAGACCGATCCGTCGCCGAGCGTGCGCTTCTCAATGATTTGTTCCTTGACGAACGTGCCGTCCGGTTTAAACACCTGGATGCGATCGTTTACGCGATCGCAAACGTACAGCAGGTTATCGTCGGACAATTGCGCGCAGTGCACCGGACTGCGGAACTGCTGATCGATCGGCGCGTCCGGATTGTAAAGGCCGGGGTCGGTATCATCGGGTTTGTGGCCGTAGGCGCCCCAGTGACGCTTGTACTTGCCGCTGTCGGCGTCATAGACGATGACGCGTTTGTTGCCGTACCCGTCGGCGACGTAGAGTTCGTTGGTCTTGGGATCGATGAACATCTTGGCCGGACCCTTCAGATTTTCGACGTCGTTGCTGCCCTTGCTCTGAAAGGGATGGCCGATCTGCATCAGGAATTTTCCGTCCTTGGTGAATTTCAGGACTTCATTGTCCGCGTAGCTGCCCGGCTGGCTGGCTTCCGGCAAGCTGCTGGCGCCGCCGGTGTCCTTCAAATTGGGATCGATCTTGTTGCCGTTCCCGCCGATCCAGACGTTGCCCTTGTAATCGACGGTGATGCCGTGATTGGAGTTGGGCCAGTTATAACCTTTGCCCGGTCCGCCCCAATGGCCGATCAGGTTGCCGGCCTTATCGAATTCCAGCACCGGCGGTGCGGTAACGCAGCAATCGGCGCCAGGAGGATTGGTATCGCCATACTTTTCCTTGAATTCCAGCGAACCGCCGCGGTGAATGATCCAGACATTGTCTTCGGCATCGACGGAAACACCGATGGTCATGCCGATCACCCAGTGATTGGGCATGGGCTTGGGCCACATCGGGTCCACTTCAAACATCGGGGCTTGCACTCCGGCGGCCTGGACAGCGGCTTTCTTTTCCAGCACCGAGACTCCGATTCCCATTGCGACGATCAGCAACAGGATGGTCAAACCGATCCAGCGATTTCGATTCATTGGCTCTCTCTCCGCGATTTTCTAGACTTGCGATTTGTTTTCCGGAAGCCAGCCCTGCAAATGTCCCGGCCCAACTCGATGGCACTTCAGGGGCTAAAGCCCTTCTTTTTTAGCTCCTGATTGTCGCGGCTGAAGCCGCGACCCACAAACCCTTCTTGTACTACGCCGACAGCTCTGACATCTTCAACAAGATGACTTCTAGATAAGTTCTAGTTTTGTTTCGCTGCCTTAATTTCCAAATTCCTGGAAATTGCGAACAGTCACAGCAAAAAATCAGTTCGATCCCGGAGGCATAATTCCCGGAATCTTCAAGCGAATGCGATACAGGCCGGTGCGCGCCGTCAGATACAAGGTTTTGCCGTCGGCGTCGCCAAACGCCAGATTGGCGGGCAACTCCGACGTCAAAATGGTTCCGATGTGCTGGCCGTTCGGGGCGATGATCCATACGCCGCCGGGTCCGGTGCTATATACGTTGCCCTTTTGATCGACCTTGATGCCGTCCGGTCCTCCGGGGGCCTTGTCCGGAGTCATGTCGATAAACAGTTGCCCGTTGGCGAGCGTGTCATCGGGTTTGACTTCGTAGCGCGTCAGCGCCTTCTTGCCGCCGGTCCCGTCCACAAGGTAGATATATTTTTCGTCCGGGGAAAACGCCAGCCCGTTGGGGCGCATGTCGCGGTTCAAAACCTGGAGCTTTCCGTCCTTCAGCAGGAAGAGTCCGGTGAAGGGGAGTTCTTTCTTGGGGTCGTCATTGCCATTTCGAAAACCCGCGGAAGGATCGGAAAAATAAAGAGCGCCGTCCGACTTGTAGACCAGATCGTTGGGGCTATTGAGCCGCTTGCCTTCGAACTCGGATGCGAGAACTGTGCGGCGGCCATCCGGCTCGAGGCGGACAACCTGGTGGTCGCCGTGCGCGCAATAGACCACGCGCCCCTGCGAATCGAGCGTTACCGCATTCGATCCGAGAAGCGTAACCATACCGTGGCCGTTATTGAGCTGCATTCCGGCGTCCGAATCGTCTTTTCCGGTAAAGCCGCTGTAGGCAAGAAACACGGTCGCTTTGCCGGCGTCCGGGCTCCACTTGTAAATCACATTTGCGGGGATATCGCTGAAGAGAAGGTACCCGCCTTTTTTGACCCAGACGGGGCCTTCGAGAAAGCCGAAATTCTCAGCCAGTTTTTCAACCCGGGCATCGTCCGGAACAATTTCACTGAGCGACGGGCTCAGCCGGGCGATAAAACTCCAGTCGTCCGCGCGGGTCACGGTTCCGAGCGCCACGGTTGCCGCGATGGCACAGGCCGCAAGAATCGGGACAGAGATATTTTTTCGCATCAGGAGCCCTCCCCCTGCACAGAGCAAGCTACCTGCAAGGTGCATTCAAACCGTAGCCATCGCTTACGATGGCCTGAACTCGATGGCGTTCCAGGGGCTAAAGCCCTTGTCTTTTTTTTCTGGCCCTGAAAGTCACGGCTAAAGCCGCGACCCACAAGGACTCGAACCAACGAACTACAAAAACGCGTTCTAACAACGCACGCTGGTTCTAATAATTTGACCACCAGTTACTTTGCGGGAGGCGGAATCGGGACCAGACCGGCGCCGGCGACCCGCCACTTTCCGTTCTCTCTTACAAACATCCGAATCACTCCCATTTCCAGCGTCGGGACGATGTTTCCCTTGGCGTCGACGCCCTTGATGATGGTGTGATCGGTGGCCAGAACTACGTTCCCGTAGACGGCGCGGATCTTGAAGGTGTCGGGGAACGCGCCGGTGCCGGGCTTGTGCTCCGACTTCACCATCATGTCCATCATTTCCTGCTTGTTGACGACCTTCCCGCCGGGAAGGACGTCAAAGAAATCATCCGTCCAGAGTTCACCCATGCTGTCCGGGCCGCTGGTCTTCTTGTCGGCCTCGGCCTTCATCCACTTCAAATCGACAGCGTACAGCTCTTTCTCAAGAGCCGGGGTGATGACGATTTTTTCGTTCTTCTGCTGCGCCCGCACCGGCAGCGAGATTCCCATGCCAAGACAGAGAACTACAACCCAGATGGGCTTCATACGAACGTTTCCTCCTCTTAGAACTCGGTACCGCCGTGTCACTGCTTTCTCCGGCCCACTGCGCGAAACCAAGGCGTTCGCATGCGCCTTACGATTGCGGCGCGAGAATTGAGGTGAGCGATGCGCCCGCGGACTTCAGGTCTGAGTATTCGGAACTGGCGAGAAGAGACTGCCTCGGGACCCAAACAAGATTCATGCGAAACCTCTGACCTTCTGAGCTACTGCAACTGGAGCTGGGGGAAGGGCTGGGCCCTTCCCCCGCTCCGCTCACAACGTTTAGAAAATAATCTTCAAGGCAAGCTGCAATTGCCGTGAAGTGGTGGTGGTCAAATCAATTGCTCCCGCTCCCGGAACCGGAGCGCCCGTGTTGTCAAACAGGAACTCGTTGTCCGTTGGCGGAGAGAAATTGGGGTGGTTGATTACGTTGAACGCCTCAAACCGGATTTGCGCGTTGAACGTTTCCGAAATTCTCGGAACGTAGTTGTTCTTGAACAGCGAGAAATCCAGGTCCACAAGCCCCGGCCCGGTGATGGAGTTGCGGCCGGCATTGCCGCCGCGCAGCCAGGTCGTGCCGTTAAACTGAACGGGACCTGCCGGCGCGTAGCACTGGAGCTTGATGTAGTTGTCGACGTTCCCGGGGTTGGTTGGATTCTTGCAGCCAGGCACGGACGAGAGATAATCCGGATAGTTGATCGGATCCGTATTGTTCTCGCCGATGGAGTCCCCGGCAATCTGCGGGGTCATCGGTTGTCCGGTCTGAATGGTAAGAATTCCGCCGGTCTGCCAGCCGGTAACGAGAGGCTTCACGTACCGTGAGGCATTCGCGGGGCCGGGAATGTTGTACATGTAGCTCAGCACGAAGTTGTGCGTGATGTTGGTGTCGGCGGGACCGCGACGCAGTGCCTGGTTCCAGTAGAACAAGCTGGAAGAAAGCGAGTTGACGTAGGGATCGCCGATGCCAGTGCCGTCACTGGTGGAGATGTTTCTCGAGAATGTGTACGACCCGGACACCGTGAGGCCGTGGCCTCCGGCTTCGACCACAGCGACTTGCAGCGCGTGGTAGATGGAGTTCGAGTTATACCACTGAGTCGGTTCGCGCCCGACAAAGGGGTTCAAAGTGTGTCCCTGTACCGGGGCTGAATCGAACGGACCCTGATAGAACCCGAACTGGGAACAATCGGCACCAGGATTGAAGGGCTGGCCCGCAGGCGGAGGAGTGAGAGTTCCGCATGGCCAGAGCGGCTGACCGGAGCTGAGGTTCGGGAAAGCGATCGCACTGTCATCGAACTGGAACACGTTATGCAGTGCGTGCGTTCCGACGTAAGCGATGGAAGCCGTGAGCGTATTGGTAACCTGATGCTGAACGTTCAGGTTCCACTGCAGCACGTAGTTCAGCGGCGGGTTCTGCTGGATGTAGTCAACCCGCTTAGTATTGATGTTGGCGGAGCCGGCAGCCACCTCATTTGTTGGCCACTGGTTCGGCGTAAGGTTGGCCGAGTTGGTGGATTGCAAACCCGGCCAACTGGAGCCGATCGCGCTTCCGTAATTGGGGAACTGGATCAGCACGTCGTATACGCCAAAAGCGGCGCGCACGGCGGTTTTGCCATCGCCGAACGGATCCCACGCAAGTCCCACGCGGGGAGCCCAGTTGTCGCGGGGCATTCCGGCGATGAGAGGTCCATAAACCGGACTTTGACCGGCGGCCAAGTAGGCTGAATTGGCCACCGCAAGAAGCGCCGGATTTTCAGTAATAGGCTCTCTCAGGATGGGAAATTCGCAAGACTGGCACTGCAAGGACGAAATCGTCCCAGTGCCCTTGCTGTCCAGTGAAGTTGCATACTCGTAGCGAATACCCGCAGTCATAGTCAGACGAGGAGTTAATTTGATGACGTCCTCGAAGTACACTCCGGGGATCCACTGGCTGAGATGGTAGGACAAGTCTCCGCCGACCGCGTTGGCGATCAGAGACGACGGGGCGTCCGCAAGGTAGGCGCTGAAGCTCGGGAACGTCGTCCAACCACCGACGAAGCCCCCGGGACCACCCGTGTTCCGCTGGTCCTTTTCGATAGAGACGCCCATCTTGAACTGGTGTTTGCCCTTGGTGATGAAGACATCATCCGTTCCCTGGTAGGAGTTCCAACGGGTGGAGGTGGTCTGCCACAGCACCAGTCCTCCCTGGAACGTCGTCAAACCGTTGACCACAATCCTTCCGATGGTGAGACCGGGCGCGATTCCCAGACTCGTATCAGCGGCGATCGGATTGAGAGCGGTTGCACCGTTGGGGGAGCTGATGTTCTCGCGGTAGTAGCCCAGCCGCGCGACGTTTACGATGCTCGGCGAGAAGCTGTGGTCATCCCCAATCGCGTAGACATAACGATTGAGCGATCGATTGGTGAACAGATCGTTGAGAGAGTCGGAAGAGCCTTGCGACTGGCGGTCCAGAGAAAACGTTCCGAAAATGCTGTCTTTGTCGGACAGCTTATAATCGAGTCGGAAGGTGCCGTAGTTCTCCGGCGTGTCTTGTAGCCCCGTGAAAAAGTAAAAGCCGGTGTTCCCGCCAGGTCCGGCGGAGGAACAGGAATCAAATGGGCAGATGATCGGACCGTTGGGCAATGGCCACAGTGGCAGATACGGAGTAACGTGTGGGCTCACGAAGCCGGCCGGGGTAGAGACGTTTGGCGGTGGAGTATACGGCATCGTGGTCGAGCAATCCGGCGGGGCGCAAACCTGTCCGGTCCGCGCAAGAGCGGTCGGGGTGATCGACTTATTGCTGGACGACAGGGATTGCCGCAATCCCTCGTAGTCCGCGAAGAAAAACAGCTTGTCCTTCTTGATGGGCAATCCCACCGATCCGCCAAACTGGTTGCGGCGGAATGGTGCGATGGGCCCAGGAGGATCGAAGAAGTTTTTCGCGTCCACAGCGCTGTTACGGATAAATTCGTAAGCGCTTCCGTGAATCGCGTTGGTCCCGGACTTGGTGATCGCGTTGATCACGCCGCCGGAGGACTTGCCGTATTCCGCCGGGAAATTGCCGGTCAGAACCGAAAATTCCCCGATGGCATCCACACCGAGGTTGCCGGCCAGGAAGCTGCCGGGTGCGGCGTTAAAGGAGTCATTGAGGCTGATCCCGTCGAGGCGATAATTGTTCTGAGTCGGGCGGCCTCCCGAAATGCTGATGACGGCGCCCCAACCACGGGACGCGCGATCGCTGGTGTTGGTGGCTGCCTGTGTGTGTACTGCGTTCACGCCGGGTTGCAGTTGCGCGAGATCGGTCCAGGAACGGCCGTTCAACGGCAACTCGCGAACTTGCGGCCCGGAGACGACATCGCTGATTTCCGATGAAGCGGTTTCCACGACGACGGCGCTGGCGCTGACTTCCACCTGCTGCGAAGTGTCGCCGACCTTGAGAGCGACGTTCACTTCATGTTGGGATCCAACCGTCAAATCGATGCCCTTGACGACGGAGGTAGCAAAACCAGTGGCCTTGACCGTGACCTGATAAGGACCCGGCAATAAGTTCGGCGCGGAATATAATCCAGCGTCATTCGTATTCATGGTCGTTGCAACGTTTGTCGCAGTATTGGTAATCGTTACTTCCACATTCGGAACGGCTGCCCCGGACGCGTCAGTTACCGCGCCGACAATCGTTCCACCGGTGACCTGTGCACCCACCTTCGGTGCGGCGGAGAAGACAAGGAGCCCGACAAAAAGCACTACAAGCCCGTAGACCCGAATTGCTTTTACCAACCACGTCATTATTTTTTTTTCCTCCACCCTTGTTGAAATGAGCCTCTACGCAGGCCGGACGTTCTCCGGGGATACCTGCGCGACGGCGCACAGTCTGCCCTGAACACAATTCAATTGTCAGAATTTCTGCCGTACCCATGTTCCCCACGCGCGAAGACTCTAAATCGCCGAGCCAAGCGCAACCCCGACACAAGGGAGATACAACCCCTTTTGCCTCAACCCCAGCACCACGCGTTGGGCGGACTCTGTTCCTATAGGGAGGATAAGTCAAATGAAAGGAACTGACTTCGTCCTGAAAAAAAACTGATCGGGATTGCTGTGAAGCAAGGAGGGATAATCACGATGGACGGAGGCTGCATGCAACCCGTAATGGCGAGACAGGAAAGGAGTTCGCGCTTGGAACACCCGTGCAGGGCAGGAGCCGATTCGTCCAGCATCCTAGTAACGCGAACTAAGCCGAAAGCTTGGTGATTTCGCCGAGGTGAGCGCTTTCCGCCCGCGCCGGCAGGGGAAGGGCTCGCAATCCGATGCGGCTGAACAGCTTCTGAAACCGGGGATAACCGCGCAGGGTGTCCAGCTGCGGATCCCACTTCAGCCAGAGCAATTCGGGGTCGTGGCTGTCGCAAGCCTGGTCCAGGAAATCCAGAGCCGCGTCAGTTTCGCCCAAACCGGCATAGATCGTGGCGATTGCGTAGGACGAGGCGGCGCTGGTCCGCAGCATCCGGCGCAACTGAGCAAGCACTTCCTTGGCGCGATCCCGATCGCCGGAGACGGCATAGACGTATCCAAGGGCATTGAGCGCCAAGCGGAGTTTCCCTAGCGACGATACTTTCCGGCACTCGGCCAAGGCATTCTTGTATAGACCCTTTTGGGAATAGTCCAAAGCGAGCAACAAATGAGTCATGGCGTGCCGCGGCTCGTTCTTGACGACCGCCTCGTGCTGGCGAATGGCGCGGTCATAGTCGCGATTCCCGTAGTGGGCCCATCCAACCATGGCGCTCCAGAAACTGGAGAGCGGCCGAGTCACCGGGATTCGCTCGATCTCCAGGCTCGCTTGCTTTGGATCCTTCACCGCCATCAGGAATTCGACGTAGTGGCAGGGATTGCCCACCGTTAAGGCGGGGTCCAACTGCAGGGCGTGGCTGAACTCCCGGCTGGCGGAGGCCCAATTCCATTCGACCGCGTAGGTATGCGCCAGCGCGCTGTGGGCTTCGGCCAGAGTTTCGTCAATCTGCAGGGCTCTGTTTGCGGCGCCGCGAGCTTCTTCCAGGGCTTCGGTGGCGTCCAGCAATCCGGTCATCCCCAGCATATTGTAGGACTCGGCGAGGCCGGCGTAGGCCTGGGGGTAGGAAGGATCTTCCTGTACCGCCTTCTTCCAATAATGGCGCGCCTTCCAGAATCCAGTGTTGGTAAAAGTAATGAAATGGTGGTGGGCGGTGAGATGAGCGTCATGCGCGACACGCATGGGAGAAACGTACGAGGCGCGGCGTTTCCATGCGGGCGCGAGCCTTTCGGTAACCTGGGCGGCGATGTTTTCCGCGACTTCCAATTGAAAGGCAATAATGTCGTCAGAAGAACAGTGATAACTTTCGGCCCACAAATGTTCTTCCTTGGCCACATTCAGCAACTGAACGGTTACGCGCAGGCGATCGCCGAAACGCACAAACGATCCCTGTAGTACGTTGTCGACCTTCAGTTTCTTGCCGGTCGCGGCGAGGCCGTGGCGCAACTGCTTGTAACCCATCACCAGGCAGCGGGGCGTAACGTTCAGCGCGGGAATCTTGGCGAGAGCGGTGGTCACGGCATCGGTGAGACTGTCAGCGGTGCAGGCCTCGGCGGGATCCACGGACAGATTGTCAAACGGCAGAACGGCCAAGCGGGGCTTGGCAACCTGCCTTTCGATCTGCGGCATCTCGAAAGCCGCTTCAGGGGCTGGCGCCGAAACGATCAGGCGGTAGCCATGGCCGGGCAATGTCTCGATTAACTGCGGCGAATCGCCGGCGCCTTCGAGATAGTGGCGCAGCCGCCGAACGGCTGAGTTGATGCTGTCATCAAAATTGACAAAGGTGTCCGACCAGAGATTCTTGCGAATCTCTTCGCGGGTCACGACGTCGCCGGGGCGGTCCGCCAATAACACCAGGAGGCGGAAGAGTTGCTCAGGAAGAGTGATCTTCAGCCCATTTCGGTACACTTCACCCGCACGTCTGTCGAGACGAATTTCACCAAGCATCACTTGAGAGAAATCTTCAGTTGTCGCCATTCAGGGACCCCGGTTGCCGGGAAGGTAGCACTCTCGACTCTGATTGTCAACGCACTCTTCAGATCGCCCCAAATCCTGAGCGGTGTTATAAAGGGAGGGCCCTCGGATGGCCTTTAGAGGGCTGTAAATAGCTCGGAAGCCAAGCCGAGTTCAGGACTGGAACAACTATGAGATGCACACCTGGCGGTACCTGCTCTGCCGATACCGGTCCTAAAACCTCTTCCCGTGAGTGTGCTCGGCGGATCGTGTTGATTTTCGTCTGCGGCGCCCTGCTGCAGTTGGGTGCGGCGACTGGCGCCCAGACGCAGCGGCAAGAGAACGGGAACTTACGGATTACCGTCAACCCGCAAATTCAGCTTGAAGCGCAAGGCGCCGATCTTGTCTTGAAAATCCGGCTTGCGCCCGGAACGAGTGTGACGCTGTGGGCGGACGATGCTTGTGGAAGTCCCGGGAGCGGGTCAACTTTTTCAAGCTCCGGCACGTACAGAGTTGCGGTTCAGAATTTCGCCGCTCAAGGACACGTCTATGCGTGCGCCGCTTCCTCGGATGGGCTTCTCGCCGCGTCGATCCATCTGTAGATGTAGAACGAAAACTTCAATCTTTGTGGCTGGCCGCGTTGACGGGTTTGCCGCTGGCGCGTTTGGATCTGGCGAGGCGTCTTGTGGATGCGGTGCGATTCCCGCCTCCGGGGGGTTCCCCATCCGAAGGCAGGTTGGACGCTGTCTTGACGTGGATTTCCTGCTGCAAAATCTGGTGAACGGGCTTTTCCGGCTGCGGTCTGGGTTCCAGAGTGAATTCGACACGCGCGGATGATGGGTCCTCCGCGCCGGCCAGGACCTGCAGAGTGCCTGAAGTCGCCAACTGAAGTTCTTGCGGGATGGTCTGCGCGTCGATCTCCAACGTGTATTCGCCTTCCTTCAAATTGTAGAAGCCAAACTTTCCATCTTCGTCCGGGGTGGTGTAGCGGCCGGTATCCGCGAGACGGATCACGACGCCGGTGACCTGCGCCAGGGACGGGGAGGCGACCCGTCCCATCAGATTGGCGAGACGCACAACGCTGAAGTCGCTCCGCGAGAGCGATCGTGGTTGCACAGTGATGTTGGCCGTCTGCTCAGGACCGGGTTCGTAATCCACCGGCAGTTGATCCAGATCGAGGCCGATGACGTGGGCGCCTTGCGGCACTTCATCGAACGAATAGCGGCCGAATGAATCCGTGATCACGGATCTCGAATGGTCCAAACTTACGGCCACATTCGCGGCGGGCCGCGTCCCGGCGAGCGAATGTTCGATCACCAGTCCCTGGGCGGTTCCCATCAGGGGCACCCGCGCCGCCGCAAATTCATCGAAGCTGCCGCTTGCGAACAGTTCCTTGCTTCCCCAATGGAACTGCCGGCTCATCCGGAAGTACCCGCTCCACTGCTGGAACCCGGGCAACTGCGTGGCGGCGAGGCCCGCCGCCGGAAATAGAAAAACATTTTGCGCGTTGAGCGCCGTATTTAAATTATTGCGGAAGGCTTCCGCCTGCAGCGTCCATCCGCCCGGGAGCGGCGTGCTGAATCCGAACACCGTGCTGGTGTACGCGCTGGTGGTGAAGACACTGCGGCTGACCAGGTCATTGCCCTGCTCGAAATTGGCGTAGGCGGAAAACTTCCTGAGGCTCGCCTGAATCGATCCTCGAAAGAAGAGCGTGTTGCGCGTCTCCGCTGCCCGCGAGCCTTGAAAGCGCACAGCGCCGCCCAGTGCGAGATGTTTCCAGGTAAACGTATCTTCTCCCTCGGTGAAACGCTCGGATTGCGGCATGGCGTTGGTATTCAAATTCATTTCGATTTCGGAGAAACGCAGATTGTGCCGGCCGAAGGCGCGGCTCACGTTCAAATTGACTTGCAGGTTATCCGAAGTGGTTTCGGCGGCGCCGGGGTTGAGCGTACGCAAACCGAGGGTCGAGACGGAAGCGGCGGCGTTCAGCTTCCACGGAAGAACGAATGAACCCCCTGCGGAGACTCCCGAGCTGTGAAATGTTGGCAGCGAGGAATTCTGTTCCAGATTGTTCGAGTAGAGGCTCGCTGAAGCGTACAAGTCGATTTTGGGATTGAAAGCGTAGTGTCCCTCGATGAAGGGACCGCGGCGATCGCCGGAAAAATATCCGAGCACCGGAAGGTACGAAACGCTCTGAGAGACATAGTTCGCGCGCAGGCTGAACTTTTCGGTTTCCCACGACCATCCTGCAAGAAATGACACCGGCTTCTGCGGTATCGGAGCGGCCGCGAACGTCGTAGCCTTGGTGTAATTGAACTCTCCGAAAATTTTTACGCTCTTGCTGAAGCTATAGCAGGATTGAAAGGCGAGGCTGTCTGACGTCTGGAACACATGGCCCGGAAGAAAGAAATCCGTCTGGGCGGCGAGCACGCTGGCGTTGGTGTTCAGGTGCAGGAAGCGAACAGCGAACTGCCATCGGTCGCCCACATTTTGCGTCATGGCAGCGCCCAGCACCGTTTGCGGCAACGTCAGTCGGTATGGAACGCGCGGCCCGCCGAGCAGCGTGTCGTCCCCGTAAAAGATCTGGTAGCTGCGGTCCGCTCGCTTCATGGCAATGCTGAAACCACGGGTCGAGATGTCCGGCGTATAAATGTTGCTGGTGGTGTTGCCCAAGACGTTGGAAGAACGCTGCGAA
>Ga0209168_10000519_pt1 | contig 36506 bp, 26 predicted proteins | sample Coa_R1_FD_187156 | JGI IMG/M metagenome (GOLD analysis project Ga0209168, IMG submission 187156) | Surface soil microbial communities from Centralia Pennsylvania, which are recovering from an underground coalmine fire - Coalmine... | ecosystem: Environmental > Terrestrial > Soil > Unclassified ...
TAACCGTCCTTCAGCGTCCATTTGGCACATTTTGGTTGATAATTCTTACGCTGTCATGCGTTGACATAGACTCCCGAACGGCCATGGCTAATGGTAAGGTTTGAATTGGTAATCCTGACCCGTGTGCCTCCAGCTTGGCGCGGGATGAATGCGCCTTGCCACGCCGGGTCATGTAAGGGAGAACTACTTTGTCAAATCCTGTTGCCACGCCCCCCGTCATGCTTGACTTGCCGGTGGAAGTCACCGGGGTCGATGCCTTCGGACAGCAGTTCCTGGAGAGCACGCGGACGCAGTCCGTTCAACGGGATGGAGTTTCTATTCTCCTGAGAATCCAACTGGCACCGAATTCTGAAGTCATCGTGCGCAACCCGGAAACCGGCGAGGAAGCCATCGCCTCCGTTGCCGCCCAGAAACAGGAAGGCGGCTCCGGAGCTGTCTACGAGCTGGCATTTCTGAATCCCGAAAGCGATCTGTGGAATATCCATTCACGCTCCGTGACGACCGGCCGGGAGATCCACCTGCAGTGCACGGGGTGCGGTTCCATCTGCACAATAAGCCTCTCGGACCGGGACATGGAAATGTTTCAGTCCACTCGCGAATTGATCCGCTCCTGCAGCACCTGCAACGCGTCGGGGATCTGGAGAGAGGCCGGGCGAGATACGCGGCCCGTGAAGCCGAGCGAGCCGGCGCCGCAGCAGCAAGCGAACTCCGATGCCGGGACGGGCGCTCCGCCCAAGGAAGACCGCCGCAAGAACCGGCGCACCGCCATGAAAATGGCGGCTTGCATTCGATTTTCCGGAGTCGATCTGGTGGTTGACTGCGAAGACGTTTCCAAGGGCGGCTTTCGATTCAAGTGCCGCAACCAGTACCCGCAGGGAACGCGCCTCGAAGCTTCGGTTCCCTACCACACCAAATCCAGCACCAATATTTTCACACCGGCCGCGGTCAGCTACTGCATCAAAATGCCGGACGGCCTGTTCCGCCACGGCGTGACCTACGTGAAAAACGGCGGCTCAGCCGGCTGGGATTCGTAAGACTTTCCCTAAATCTCTTTTCCGAAAGCGCATGCGAGTCGCGGGCAGAAGGTGTTGCTCGGGTCGTGTAATTGGAGTACAAGTGTGATCCGTGATCGACCTGGCACGGAGCCTACCAATGAAAAAGCTAATTTGCGTTTTGGGCGCGGCGTTTGCGCTATTTCTCAGCAGCGCGGCATTCGCTCAGCAGAGCGCGTCCTCCCCAGGCGCTGGCATCACCCGGCTGGTCATTGCCCGCCGCCAGATCGCCTACGGCGGCGCGTCCTTCGGCAGCGCGGGCCCGTACGAAGTTCTGGCCGGCACGGCCTATGGAGAGCTCGATCCGCATGCCCCAGGCAATGCCGGCATCCTCAATCTGAATCGTGCGTCGCTGAACTCCAAAGGGCGCGTCGAGTACAGCGTCGACTTCATGATCCTCAAGCCGGTGGACCTGAAAAAAGGAAATGGCCGGCTGATTTACGATTTTGTGAATCGCGGCCGCAATACCATCCTGCGGCTCGACGAAAGCGGCGATTCCTTCGCCGCCGGTGACTCGGGAAATCATTTCCTGATGTCGCGCGGCTACACAGTTGCATGGAGCGGCTGGCAGGCGGACGCGCCCAGCGCACCAGGGTTCCTGCGAGCGTACGTTCCAGTGGCGATGGATAAGGGCAAGCCGGCCACCGGGACCAACCGCGACGAATTCACCGACGTTCCCGCTGGACCGGTCTTCACTCAAGCGCTCTCCTATCCCGTGCTTTTGGACTCCACGGGCACGACACTCACGGTTCGCGAACACGAAGCCGATCCGCGCAAGCCGTTGCCGCCGTCGAGTTGGCATTTCATCGATGAGCGCCACGTGGAAATCGCCGCCGCATCCGGATTCGATCGCGGCGCGATTTATGAACTGATTTATCCGGCGACTAACGAAAGCATTGCTGACATCGGACTGGCCGCCTCACGCGATTTCGTTTCGTTCCTGCGCTATGCCGATCAGGATTCCACGGGCCTGGACAACCCGCTGCACGACTCCACGGCGCCTTTCAAGGCCGCGCTCGCGTTCGGCATCTCGCAGACCGGCCGCGCCATCAACGATTTCCTCTACCAGGGTTTTAATGCCGATACGAGCGGCCGCATGGTCTTTGACGGCGCCATGCCTCTGCTCTCCTCGACGCGGCGTACCTTCACCAATTTTGAATTCGCGCAGCCCGGCCGTTTCGCGCGCCAGCATGAAGACCACGAATACGGCGGCGACCAGTTTCCGTTCTCCTACGCCACCACCAAGGATTCGGTTACCGGAAAAACCGATGGTTTCCTGGTGCAATGCGAAAAATCAAAGACCTGTCCGCGCATCGTGCATCTCGATTCGGACACCGAGTTCTGGCAGAATCGCGCGTCGCTGGCCGTCACAGACACTAGCGGGCGGCCGCTTACGCTTCCCGACAACGTGCGCGTCTACTTATTGTCCGGACAAGAGCACAACGGCGCGGCGAACTGGAACACGCGCGGAAATTGCCAGCAACTGCAGAACGCTCTGAACTACAGCGTCTACGCGCGAGCCCTCCTCGTAGCGCTCGATCGCTGGGTAACGGAGAACGTGGCGCCTCCGCCGAGCACGTTTCCGAATCTGAAGAATCACACGCTCGTGCCCATCGCCAAGCTGCAGGCCTCCTATCCGGCCATTCCCGGCGCGCCCTTCAGCCCGCTCTACAATCCGCTGCAAGTGATCGATCAGAAGAGCATGCCGCCCGAAGCGTCCGGGCGCGGCTATCCGCTCTTCTTCCCGTCCGTGGATGCGGATGGAAATCCGCAGGGCGGCATCGTTCTTCCTGAAATTGCGGTACCGATCGCGACGTATTCGGGCAGGAATGTTCGCGCCGAAGGATTTGCCGCGGGAGAATTGTGCGGCCTGTCTGGGTCGTTCATCCCCTTCGCCGCGACCAAACAGGAGCGTATGGCCAGCGGCGATCCGCGCCTGTCGCTTGAGGAGCGCTACAAGAACGCGCAGGATTACTCCGACAAGCGGAAACACGCCGTCGATACACTCGTGCAGCAGGGGTTTGTGTTGCCGGAAGACTCCGAGACGCTGGCGCGCAGTATGCCGTTGCCGGGAACGGCGCAGGGCAAGCTGTAGATTTCAATCGCGCGCACGATTGGATTGCACCAAGTCCAGCGAGCCTCGACCCTCACCTTCAGCCTACAAAACCGCACAGCCAGGAGCGGCGGTGCTACTGCCTCCACTCCCGCCAATCGCGCTCGGTCGCGCGCAGCATCGCTTTCGCAGCCTTGTGCAGCCAGTTGCCACGGCGTTTCGCCAGGTTCCGGCGGACGGCGGGAATCGCGCGCGGCGTGCCGAAATGGATGTTGGCCGTTTCCCATCCCATGGAATACAGCAAGCGCTCCTCATCGTGGCTCGCGGGGAGCGAATCAAGTTCGATGCGCGAGCAATCCGGCGCCAGACGGCGCAGCAGCCAGTCGCGGTACGGATGCACGAACGGATCGGGCACTCGAACGGCATCATCCAGAATTTTTCCGTAGCGGGTTCGTTGGCCTTTCGCGCTTTGGCCCCGCGCCCACACGCACGCTGAAGGCGTCAATTCCTTCGCTTCCCGCGCCAGATAGCATCCATGCCATTGCCCGAGGAGCACCACTCTCCGGTGCCCCAGGCTGCCCAAGCCGGCCAGCCGTTCCTTCTTTTCGCACGGCAAGGAATGATCGGGGAGCAGTTTGCGAAGTTGCGACTCCACATCTCGCGGCAGCCGCACCGGAGATCTCGGAAGCCGTTCCAATTTTCGCCAGAACAACGTGGCATCGCGCAGGCGGTTCAGCGCGATCTTCCGCAGCCAGCGATGATTCTCGGCCAGCACATAGGGCCGCCCGCCTTCTTTCAACGAATCGCGGTAACCCTCCAGAATCGCGTCGCTCGCGTCCCGCGGCCGGATGTTCAGCCGCTCTTCCGCCGCTGCCACATGCGCGCTCGTAACCAGTCGCACCAGGTCGATGCTGTAGGGCATCCGGTAAACTTCATCGAAATCGTTGATGCCCCACACCAGCCGCCCTTCCACGTCGCGCCAGGTTCCAAAATTCTCAAGGTGCAGATCGCCGACGGCCAACAGTGCCGGAGCCGCGGCGGCGTCCGCGGCAACTTCGCGCCAGATCTGCGCCCAGCGGTAAAAAGTCGAGCGCAGGAACGGGAACAATCCCAGCGTCATCTGCTTGTGTTTGAACGAGAGCGCGCGGCGATCCAGCGGAATGCAGGACGCCACCCATTTTTCGTAGCTGGAGGTGGCCTGATGAATGTTCATGTTCGTGAAGACGCCGCGCGAAGTTCAAGCGCCGCAAATCCGGCTACGTTGGCCATTCGGAACAAATGCGCAGCTATTTCGCCGGCTGCATCTTTGCAGCCTTATACGCCGCTTGTGCCTCGGGTGAGGACAGATACTCAAGCAGCGCCTTGGCCGCTTTGGGATTTTTCGCGTGCGCGGAAACGAATCCTACCAGCGGCGTCCATGGCGCGACGTCCTGCGGGAGCACTCCAACAATATCGACTCCCGGATCATCGATCTCGCTCACGAAAGTCATGGCGATTTCCGCTTCGCCTTTGGCGACCATGGCACCGAGGATCATGCCGCCGCCCGCTCCGCCCGGCAGCGACCCGTGCGGCCGCTTCAATTTTGGTTCCACCTGGTCATCGATCCCCAGTTTCTTCAACATCGCATTGATGGTCACGCCGGCAGCGGCTCCGGCCGCGGCGTCGGGGCACACAATGGATTTCGCGGAGAGCAGCATTTTCTTGACGGCTTCGGCGTTCGAGATATCCGGCCTGGGTGCTCCCTTTTTCACGGCGATGCCAACGGCCACCGAAGCAAGCGGCGTCGCGGTGCTCTCGATCACGTTGCCCGAAGCGATCACTTCCGGAAGCGGCGGCTGCACGATGGGCACATCGAATACGTCGCCCTGGATGACCTGTTTCTTGGTGCCTCCGCCGGAGCCAAACGTCGGGTTCACCTTGTAGCCCGTTTTTTTCTCGAAGCCGGGAATCAATTTCTCGATGGGCGTTCGTATTCCGCCCGGCGCAATCAGCGTGACTTCGCCCTGCGCAAGCGCTGCGTCGGAAACGCTCAACGACACTGTCAACGCGAGAATAGACAAAAAGATTCGTCTCATGGCTCGACTCTCCAATTTTTATCAGGCATTCAATTTCAGAAATCGCAGGCGGGATTGTTGCACTATTTAACGAGATGCACAATAACTTGCAAGCGTATGAGTGGCGCACGCTTCAGCTTGCGGTTTTTCTTTCATTTCTGCACAGGAAACTTCGCAAGCTAAAGCATGCGCCACAAAATTCTCAAATCGGATAATGCGTGGGCGAGCGCCGGATGGTGATCCAGCGCAACTCACTGAATTCCTCGAGCGCGGCTTTTCCGCCGAACCGACCCCAGCCGCTGTCTTTTTCCCCACCAAACGGCATCTGTGGCTCGTCGTGAACCGTCGCGCCGTTGATGTGGCAGATTCCGAACTCCAGCCGCTCCGCGATGCGCAGCGCTTTGCTGATGTCGCGGCTGAAGACGGCGCTGGCAAGTCCGTAGGGAGTATCGTTGGCGATGCGCGTGGCGTCGTCGGCATCATTGGCCAGAACGATCGACACCACCGGACCGAACGATTCTTCTCCATACACGCGCATCGCCAGTGTGACGCCGAAGAGAACCGTCGGATAGTACGACGGCCCGTCCGATTTTCCGCCGCACAAAACCCTGGCGCCCTTGGCCACGGCGTCGTCCACCAGCGCCTGCACCCGTTCGACCGCACCGGGATTAATCAGGCATCCGATTTGCGTTTGCGGCTGCATCGGATCGCCCAGCGCCAGCGACTTGGCCTTATCCGCCAGGCGCCGCGAAAATTCGTCCGCGATCGGCCTTTCCGCCACGATGCGTTCCGTGGACATGCAGATCTGCCCCTGGTTCATGAACGCCCCAAAATTGGCGGCGGAAACAGCGTCGTCGATCTCCGCATCCGCCAGCACAATCAGCGGGGCCTTGCCGCCGAGCTCCAGCACCGTGCGCTTCAGGTGCCGTCCGGCGTTTTCCGCGATCAGCCGGCCGATCTTTGTCGAGCCCGTAAAACTGATGCGCCGCGTCCGCGGGTTGGCGATGAGTTCATCCACCACTTCGGCGGCATCCGCTGGCGCGTTGGTGATTACATTGATCACGCCGTCGGGAAATCCCGCCTCCTCGAATATCGACGCGATCGCCAGATGCGTGCTCGGCGACTCTTCCGACGCCTTGAACACCACCGTGTTCCCGTATGCAATAGGTATCGCCACGGCGCGCCCGCCGAGAATCATCGGCGCGTTCCACGGCGCTATGCCTACCACCACGCCGACGGGCTGGCGCACCGCCATCGCCGTGGTGTCCGGCAAATCGGTGGGAATCACTTCACCGATCAGGCCGTAGGTCTGGGCGGCCGCTTCGCGCAATATTCCCACAGTGAAAATACAATTAAACATTCCCCAGCCGAACGTCTGCCCGGTTTCTTCGGCGGTTATCTTGGCGATTTCCGGCATGCGTCGCTCCAAGATGTCGGCGGCTTTCAAAAATAATCCCCGCCGCAGTCCCGGCGCCGTCGAACTCCACGCCGGAAACGCGCCGGACGCGGCGTCAATCGCCCGTCGCGCATCCTCGCGCTTCCCGGCGGCGACCGATGAGGCCACGCGGCCCGTATACGGATTCTTCTTCTGGTACGTTCCGCCATCCGCGGAATCCGTCCAGCGGCCGTTAATAAAAAGCTTTTCACTGCGAGTCGTGAGGGTTTCCAAGGGAACCTCCCAGCCTTCCGGATTCTCGCGCAGGATCCGGCAAATCGCCCAAGGCGCAGGCCGCGCCCCGTGCCATTCGTTCCGAGCGAGCGTTGAGCGGAAATATACACCCGCGTGCGCGCTGGGTCTGAAGAAATTCTGCATGCCGCCATGGGTCAGGGCGGATCAAGAGGTGGGTCAAGAGGTAGATCACAGAGGGTAAGCGCATGAAAGACCGGCAGCCATCTCATAGCCGGGCAGCTTCCGAACCTGATTATCCGTCAGCGGCTAAAGCCGCTCTTGCTGAACCTTTTTGCGCCGCGGCTGAAGCCGCAACCCACAAATCACGTTGCTGAATCTCGTTGCCGGATATGTTAGATCACTCTAAAAAGCCTCCGCCGCGCACGTCTGGCGAACCATCCGCCGCGCCGCCGGAATATGGTAAGTTAATTACGCAAAATCCCAACAACCGGAGAGCACAAATGAAGGTTGGAGTAGCGGGACAAGGCGCGTTCGGCCAGAAGCATCTCGAGGGAATCGCCAAAATTCCGGGCATCGAAGTCATCACACTGACGGGCGGCAACCAGGCCGCCACCGAAGAAGTCGCCAAAAAATTCAACATTCCTCACTGGACCGGCGATCTCGCCGAGAGCCTGAAGCAGCCCGGCCTCGAGGCCATGATCCTCGCCACTCCCACGCAGATGCACGCCAAGCAGGGCGAGCAGTGCATGCGCGCCGGCAAGCACGTGCAGATCGAAATTCCCATCGCCGATACCCTCGCCGATTCCGCGCGCCTGGTGAAAGTGCAGCAGGAAACTAAGGTCGTCTGCATGGGCGGGCACACTCGCCGCTTCAATCCCAGCCACCAGTACGTGCACAAGAAAATCCAGGCCGGCGAGCTGAAAATTCAGCAGATGAACGTGCAAACCTACTTCTTCCGCCGCACCAACATGAACGCCGCTGGAAAGCCGCGCAGTTGGACGGATCACCTGCTCTGGCATCACGCCTGCCACACCGTCGATCTCTTTCAGTACCAAACGGGCCAGTACGTTTCCGAATGTTACGCTGTGCAGGGCCCCATTCATCCCGAGCTGAAAATCGCCATGGATATGGGCATCGTGCTGAAAGTGCCGTCCGGCGCAATCTGCACGCTCTCGCTTTCGTTCAACAACAAGGGCCCGCTGGGCACATTTTTCCGCTACATCTGCGACAACGGCACGTACATCGCGCGCTATGACGATCTGCTGGACGGCGACGAAAACAAGATCGACGTATCCAAAGTGGATGTCTCGATGAACGGCATCGAGCTGCAGGACCGCGAATTCTTCGCCGCCATCCGCGAAAAACGCGAACCCAACGCCAGCGTAGCCCAGTGCCTCGCCGCCATGGACGTTCTCGACCGCCTCGAGCATTTCCTGAATTCAGCGTCCAAAGCGATCGCGTAGCACAGGGTTTCCGTCGTAGCACAGACTTCACAGGCCGCGGAAAAATGTCCAGTTTTGGCATTCTGAGCGAAGCGAAGAATCTCTCTTCGATTTAAGTGTAGTGAACAAACCAAGAGGGATTCTTCGCTTCGCTCAGAATGACTCTTTCCAGCGGGCCCCGGCAGCCGACTTTGCGAGATATTCCTGCCTGCCGCGCAAGCCCACAGTTCGGAAGTGGAAGGCCAGTTGCCAAAGTTTGTGCTACTTTAAATGTTATTCAAATCACGCAGGGACATCGACCAGCACTTCACCGATGGGGCCTGAAAAAGGAAAGCCATGAGCACCGGAGCGACCGCAACCAACACCAAAGTCCTGAACTACATCAACGGCAGCTGGCTGGAATCGAAATCCAAAGAATGGCGCGACGTCATCAATCCCGCGTCCGGCGAAGCCATCGCGCAAACGCCGCTCTCCACCGCCGCGGAAGTGGACGCCGCCGTGGAATCCGCCGCCACCGCCTTCCGCGAATGGCGCCGCACGCCCGCCGAAGACCGCATCCAGCCGCTCTTCAAGCTGAAGATGCTGCTCGAAGATCATCTCGACGAACTGGGCCGCATCATCGCCCAGGAAAACGGCAAGACCTTCGCCGAAGCCAAAGCCGAACTCCGCCGCGCCATCGAAAACGTGGAAGTCGCCTGCGGCATGCCCACCATGATGCAGGGCTACAACCTCGAAGACGTGGCCCGCGGCATCGACGAAATGATGATTCGCCAGCCGCTGGGAGTGGTCGCCGCGATCACGCCGTTCAATTTCCCTGGCATGATTCCCTTCTGGTTTCTTCCCTACGCCATCGCCACGGGCAACACCTTTGTACTGAAGCCGTCCGAGCGCGTGCCGCTCACCATGATGCGCGTCTTCGAGTTGCTCGAGCAGATCGGCCTGCCCAAAGGCGTCGTCAGCCTGGTGAACGGCGGCAAAGAAGTGGTCGACGCGATCCTCGACCATCCGAAGGTCCGCGCCGTGAGTTTCGTAGGCTCGACGCCGATTGCAAAATATGTTTACGCCCGCGCCGCAGCCAATGGAAAGCGCGCGCAGTGCCAGGGCGGCGCGAAAAACCACGTCATCGTACTGCCCGACGCCGAAATGAAAATGGCCACGCAGATCATCAGTGACAGCGCGTTCGGCTGCGCCGGACAGCGCTGCCTCGCCGTGTCTGTAGCCGTCACCATCGGAGAAGCGCAAAAGACTTTCCGCGATTCCATCGCCGAAGCCGCCGCGGCTTTGCGCGTGGGCGACGGCCTCGAAGAAGGCGTGCAGATGGGCCCGGTGATCACGGCGCAAAGCAAATCCCGCATCGAATCGCTGATCGCCACCGGCGAAAAACAAGGCGCGAAAGTCTTGGTCGACGGCCGCAATCCGAGAATTGCCAAACACGAAAATGGAAATTTCGTGAAGCCGACAATTTTGGACGGCGTCCCCGCCACCAGCGAACTGACCGACACCGAAATCTTCGGCCCGGTTCTCAGCCTGATCCACGCCCGCGACATGGATGAAGCCATCGCCTTCCTCGAACGCAGCCCGTTCGGCAACCAGGCTTCCCTGTTCACCTCCAGCGGAGCCGCCGCCCGCCGCTTCCGCTACGAAGCTCCCGCCGGAAACATCGGCATCAACATCGGCGTAGCCGCTCCCATGGCCTATTTCCCCTTCACCGGCTGGAAAGGCAGCTTCTTCGGAGACATGCACGCGCAAGGGCGGGATGCCATCGAGTTTTACACGGATAAGAAGGTAGTCATCGAACGCTGGAGCGAACAGCACTCGCGGAAATTCTAGCAGTCTCGTGGCGCATGCTTTAGCTTGCGACGATTCGTTATTGTAGAAAAACCAAAAAGCCGTTACGCAAGCTAAAGCATGCGCCACAACTTTTTACTTGATGTATCATGATATGTCATGATAGGATGTGCGGTGAGTACGAGCGAGCGATCGTGTCCCAAACCCGCGAAAAATTCGCGACCCAGGTCAACACCGAAATCCTTTCGGCTGTGCGCAAACTTGCCGAACAAGAAGGCCGGCAGCTTCAGGCGTTAATGGATGAAGCTCTGGCCGATCTTATTGAGAAGCGCAAGAACGCCAATCCCCGCTCGCATGTAATGGGCGCATACCTCGCCAGCAACGAACGCTATAGTTCTCTATACAAGAAGCTCGCTGAATGAGCGATTTTCTGACCGTGGCCGAAGTTCTGGCCATGCATGCCGATCTCATTGAACGCTACGGTGGAGTACATGGCGTGAGGGATCGGGGACTTTTGGAAGCAGCGCTGTTCAGACCTCAATCCGGCTACTACGCGGATGCAATTGAAGAAGCCGCTGCTCTCTGGGAAAGTCTTTCGCAGAATCATCCCTTTGTTGACGGCAACAAGCGAACAGCGTTCGCCGCCGCAAACGTGTTTCTCGCGATCAATGGGATTCGGCTGGAAGCGGATGATCGCGAGGCCGCGGCTTTTCTTGTGCCTCTGTACGAATCAAACCAGCTCAACTTTGAGAATCTGGTGCGGTGGCTAAGAACTCATGTCTCGGCAGATCCAGGTTCACAGTGGCGCATGCTTTAGCTTGCGACGTTTCGTTATTGTAGAAAAAACAAAAAGCCATTCCGCAAGCTAAAGCGTGCGCCACAACGGCTCACCGCTTCGGCGCCACCAACGCAAAAAACGCACCTTGCGGATCGAAGCACTGCACAATCCAGCTCCCGCCGGGAACTTCGATCGGGCCGTGTACAACTTTCCCGCCACCCTGCTTGACGCGCGCCACCGCAGCATCGACGGCATCCACGTTGAAGTAATAGGTCCAGCAAGGCACCGGCAACTCCGGAGGCTTGTTCATCATTCCACCGACCGGCGCGCCTCCAGTCGCAAAGAGCTGGTAAATTCCCATGGGGCCCATGTCCATGGCGTCCGCTTTGGTCCAGCCGAAAAGCCCGGAATAAAACGTCCAGGCCGCATCCAGATTCCCTGCGTACAATTCGTGCCAGCCCACGTGACCTGCGGCATTCGCTGCCGCCTGCGCGGGAACGGGGCCGCCCATCCCTTTGAAAAGCAGAAACACGGCGCCGTGCGGATCGGCAGCCACCGCGAAGCGTCCCACGCCGGGAATATCCGTGGGAGCCCGGCGAATCGCGCCGCCCGCTGCCTTCACGCGCGCGGCATAGGCGTCCACATCATCTACCCCGATGTATCCCGACCAGCATGGCGGCACGCCCATGGCGCGCACGTCATCGGGAAGCGTCATCAGCCCGGCCACCATCGACGGCCCCGCGGAAAAAAGTATGTAGGAGCGGTCCGGCATCCCGGAATCCTTCGCGGTCCATCCGACCACGCTGGTGTAAAAAGCTTCGGCGGCTTTGGTGTCAGTGGTCATTAAGTCGTACCAAACAAATTTTCCGGTCGCGTCAGCCATGATTGGCACTCCTTTTGCTTTCTCTGGAAGGCGGCCTTCAGGGTGCCGCACCCCTGCCCGATTTGCAAGCGCGTTCCAGTAGCACAGCGACTCCTCGCTGTGCGATTTTTGCAGATGAAAGTAGAAGACGACGAAGCGAGGATCAACAAATTTTTGCGTGCCGCATCACAATTTGCCAACGCCATCGCGCGCCGTCCCACTGGCATCGTTCAAAACCGCACAGCGATGAGTCGCTGTGCTACCTTACCCCTTTTGCGCGACTCCGGATTATCATTCACCGCGTGAGTCCGTCGAACCCGCAACCGCGGGACAAACGCGAAAGGCCCACCATGCCAACGCCGCCCAATCTCCTGGCGCACAGCGCCATGTTTGCTCTTCAGCCGCAAGCTCCGTCACCCCCCGCCGCAAAGAAAAAAGTGATCTACGACCAGGACCACCGCGGCCCGCTCTCCACGGACACCGTCGCCACCCTGATGCTGCTGCAAGCCGACAACATCGACCTGCTGGGCATTTGCACGGTGAGCTGCGATATGTGGGCCCGGCAGGAAACAGCCTACGCCCTGCGCCTCCTGGAACTGATGGGCCGGCCGGAAATTCCCGTGTTCATGGGCGCGCAGGAACCGCTGCTCAACACCAAGGCCGAAGCCCAGAAGCGCTACGAAATGTTCGGCGCGCGATCGCTCGGCGACGAAGGCTATGTCGGCTGCTTCGCCAAAGACGCCCCGGGCCGCGACGAACTGAATCTGCTACCGCCGCCCTACAATCGCTTCGCACAGATCAAGGCACATCCTGAGCCGGCCGCCGATTTCATCATCCGCACCATTCGCGCGAATCCCAACGAAGTGACGATGTACTGCGGCGGTCCCATGACCAATCTCGCGCTGGCCATAATGCTCGCCCCGGACATTGTGCCCATCACCAAAGAAGTAATCTTCATGGGCGGTGGCGTTCACCATTCCACGAGTTCGGTCAACGTGTACTTCGACGCCGAAGCCGCCAAGATCGGCTTCCGCGCCCCCTGGCCCAAGTTCACTCTGGTCACCACCGACCTCGCCGAAGAAGTGCACATGCAGGACGACGGCAAGGTCGACGCGATAGTTGATCGCGCGCACGCACCGATCGCCGATCTCTTCCGCGAGTACGAACAGAAACCGCAGCGCGCCAACCCGCAGCGCCGGTCGTTCCGCATGCCCGACGAAATGATGGCCGCGCACGTAATCGATCCATCGATTTTCGCGGGCTACGACGATATGTACATCGATATCGTGACGCACAACGACGGCCACTATGGCGACACATCCTTCTGGGACGGCAATTGGAAAAACGAAAACGGCGACTTGGCGGGACAAAACAACCCCAGCGCCAAAGCCGGCCGCGTGCAGGTTCTGAACGGCATCGACAAGAAGCGCTTTCGCGAATTGTTCACGGACTTGATGACCAGGCCCATCAACCGGATTTAAGTGGAACAGACTTCAGGCTGTCAGGTGTTGAAGTCCATTGCCCAGTGCGGAAATTGCAGAACCGAAGTCAGAGGTCAGAAACGAACAGACTGAACTCTGTTCCACAAAAAGCGAGCCCTATGCCCACCACACGCCGCGATTTCATTAAAACCGTAGGAGCAGCGATCGCCACGTCGCGAATCGCCCAGGAGGTCGAGAACGTAGCGGAGGCTTCCTCACTTCCTGTGCCCCCATCCGCCGCGCAGCAATCCGGCGCAAAACGCCAAGTCATCTACGACCAGGACAATTCCGGCCCGTTCGGCACGGACATCCTCGGCACGCTGATGATGCTGCAAGCGGACAACGTCGATCTGCTCGGCATCACGCTGGTGACCGGCGATGCGTGGATGAAGCAGGAAATGGCCTTCACGCTGCGCCTGCTGGAAATGATGGGCCGCAGCGAGATTCCGGTCTACGCCGGCGCCGAATTTCCCATGCTCAATACCAAAGAAGAATGGCAGTTGCGCCAGCAACTCTACGGCGGACATCGCCTCGATCCGTGGATGGGCGCGTTCAATCGCGCAAATGGCGGTCCCGATGAAATCAAGCCCTTGCCGCCGCCCTACGATCGATTTGCGGAAATTAAAGCGCAAGAAGAGCACGCCGCGCGATTCATCATCAAGACGGTTCGCGCCAACCCAGGCCAGGTGACCATCTACGCCGGTGGCCCGCTCACTAATCTTGCGCTGGCGATAGCTCTCGCGCCGGACATTGTGCCGCTGGTCCACGAATTGGTGCTCATGGGCACCGGCTTCCACATGTTCACGAATACGTTCAACATCTTCTTCGACCCGGAATCGGCGCGAAAAGTTTTGCGCGCCGGATGGCCGAAATGCAGCATCGTCCCCGTGGACCTCGCCGAAGAAATTCACGAGGGCGACGAATTCACCCCGGGCCGCGCCATGATCGAAGAAATCGCCGCGCGCGCCCAGAGTCCGATCTCCGATCTGTTCAAGACCTATGCCATCGACCCACTGCGCAAAAATCCCGGCATGCACTTTTTTCGCATGGCCGACGAGATGATTGCGGTGCAGGTAATCGACCCGGGAGTTTTCACCAAATCCGCCGAGATGTACGTAGACATCTGCACGACACCGGGCCCGCGCTACGGCGATGCCATGTTCTGGCCAAAAAATTGGCAGGACGTTCCGGCCACCGCAAAGCTGCCGGTCTCCGCGGCCGATCGCCGCGTGTTCGTCAACCCGCGCCAGTACTACATGGGCCCGCCACCGTCGGCGGGATTGGTGCACGTACTACAGGAACTCGATCGCGACCGTTTCAAAAAGCTTTTCGTGGAGCTGATGACCAAGCCAGTCAGAAAAGCCTGAGTTTTCGTGGCGCCGGCAAAAACGCCTTGTTTTGTCATTCTGAGCGAAGCGAAGAATCTCTCATGGTTTCTGCTCCATCTCCACGGATAGAGCGAAGAGAGATTCTTCGCTTCGCTCAGGATGACAGCGTTCTGGGTACTCCTCAGCGTGTTACACGCGACAATCGTAGACCTGGAGAACGAGGGCTTCGGCCCGCAAGTCAGGAATTTGAATGACTAGCCATGATGACACGGCTTCATTTCAAATTGCCTGCCGCGCTCTCGCCGCAATCCCGCACGCCTCCGCCAACAACCGGTACGAGCGCTGCCGCGCCTGATAGTCGTGCAGCACCGAGATCGCCATGACTTCCTCAACGTGCAACCGGCCGGCCATGCGCTCCAGCTCATCGCGCACCTGCTCCGGCGCGCCCACCACGTATCGCGGCCACTCACCGCGCCCGCGTGCCACCGAGTCCGCTTCCTCACCCGCGCCGGAAAGCTCGGCAATGGCGCGCTCCGGCGTCGGCACCGGAAGCCGCTTGCCCTCCAGGCGAATGCGACGGATATGCAGTTGCGTGCTGCTGTACAGGCGCTGTGCTTCGGCTTCCGTGTCCGCGCAAATCACTCCCGGCGCGACGATGGCGCGCGGCGCGCTCAGAAATTCGGAAGGCTGAAAATGGGAGCGATAAAACTCCAGCGAGGAGGGCGTCTCCTCCGGCGTGATGAAATGCGCGAACGCGTAAGGCAATCCCAGCTTCGCGGCCGCCGCCGCGCTCCACGAACTGGAACCAAGCAGCCATACTTCCGGCGCGCCGGGCATGTCCGGCGAAACTTTGATGCGCGCGAAAGGATGCTCCGGCGGAAACCCGCGGTGCAGAAACGCCAGTAGCTCCATGAGCTGCTCTGCAAAATCGTCGTTCTGCGGACGATCGCTGCGCTCGCGCCGCAGCGCAAATGCCTCCAGGCCGCTGCCTCCAGGCGCGCGCCCGATGCCCAGATCGATGCGGCCGGGATACATCGCGTGCAGCATGCGAAATGTTTCCGCAACCTTGAACGGGCTGTAATGCGGCAAGAGCACGCCGCCGGAACCCAGGCGAATGCCGGAGGTTTCCGCCCCAAGTCGCGCGATCAGGATCTCCGGCGCCGGACTCGCCAGCGTCACGATCGCGTGATGCTCGGCTATCCAGTAGCGCTCGTAGCCCAGATGATCCGCAAGCCGCGCCAATTCAACCGTATTTTGCAGCGCGTCCGCCGGCGTGTAACCCTCGGACACCGGCGACTGGTCCAGAACAGAAAGCTTTAGCATGGCCTCACTTTTTCAGTAGGACAGGCTTCAGCCTGTCAGATTTAGTCTAGCGTCAGGCGCAAATCTAAACCAGACAGGCTAAAGCATGTCCTACTGCTGCACGCCGAAGGCGGGCGGGGGAATAGGTGACTGTCGTCTAAACCGTCGGCACCTCGAAAAAATCCCTGCGCGCCTGCAATTCATCATCGCTCAGCCGCGCGTCATAGATCGATCTCGGCTCAATCGTTCGAGCCACCAGCGTCGCCAGCCCGACGGCCAGCAAAAGAGGCAGAATGAAAGACCGATATTGCCCCGTCAATTCCATCATCATAACCACGGTGGAGACCGGCCCCTGCGTGGTCGCCGCTAAAACCGTCCCCGCTCCAATCACACCACGACCACGCATATCCCAAAACGCCGCCCAGCATGGCCCCAACGGTCAGCGACACGCAACAACGTTACAGGAATCATGTCGTGAGAGTTCGCCGGTGGCGTGCCCGGCGGTGTAGGGAGAGTGGACAATGCGATCGCTGCTTTCCTGTGCGACGCTAAAGTAGGACAGGCTTCAGCCTGTCTGGTTTTGTCGAGCGGTATGCGCAAATCTAAACCAGACCGGCTGAAGCCCATCCTACTAATGAATGTAATACCCGTTCTTCGCCAGAATCGTGTAGTCCTTCCCCTTTTTCCCGAACGACGACGCCAGACGCACATCCAGCTTGTGCGGCTTGCCCTCGGCCCCGCTGGCCGAGGTGTAGTAGCCCAGCGTATAGCGCGTCTTGATGCGCTGAATCAGCGCGCTGAAGACGGTGTCCAGATGCTGCACATCCTGCACATCGAACAATTCTCCGCCCGTCGCCTCCATCACCTTATGAATGTTCACCAGGCCGGGAGTCATCGCCGAATGCAGCAGGGTGCCGGGCGGATTGTATCCAGGGATTTTCAAATTGTATAAAACTGAATCCGAAGCAATCGCCTCGGTAACGATGTCGCGAGTTCCCTGCCCGCCGGCGTCCGTTCCCACATCGTCGCTGATCAGAATAATCACGCGGCGTCCGACCGGGGGCTGCTTCAACAGGTACTCGGCGGCGACGAAGATGCCGTCGTTGATATTGGTGGCCCCGCGCGCTTCAAAGGTAGCGATCTGATCGGCCACCTTGTGCTTATCTTTAGTAAGCGGTATGCGCATCTGCGCGTCGGTGGCAAACGTAAACAGCGCCACCTGATCGTCACTCTTCAGTGCGGAAAGGGCGATGGTCGCCGCATCGCGCAGCGGCCCCAAAAACGGCTCGATCGAGTCGCTGAGGTCCAGGACCAGCGCCACGTCGATCCGCAGTTCGTCGCGATTGAAAACATCGAGCTTTTGGGCCACGCCGTCGTCACGCACCTCAAAATCGTCCTTCTTGAGGTTGGCCATGATCTGGCCATCCTTCGTTTTCACCGTCGCATCTACCAGAACGAGATTGACCGCGACGCGAATCGTGCCCTGGTCCGGGGCCTGCTCCTGCGCCGCACGCAACGGGAATGAAGCGGCCAAAATCACGAAACATAATGCAACTTGCTTGAATTTAGACATTGGTTGAGTCTGCATGAACATTCAAATTCCACACGGTTTTGTAGCGCCCGCCTTCAGGCGGGCACTCTCGAATCAAGCAGCATGCCCGCATGAAGGCGGGCGCCACTTGAGTCAAATTCAGGTTGTCGCCTCGACTCATGTCTGCCAGCCAATACTCCGAGACGCCGCATGCGCGATGTGATACAGTCCGCCGACATTGGACACCAAATTCCTCCGCGCCGGCAACTCGCTCCATCGGAGCGATTCCTCTCCACTCTATCGATGCGCGCCACCCCCGGCAAGTCGCCTGGGCGGCGCAGTCCATGGAATCACCCCATGCCGCCGGTATGCGATTGTGACCAGCCCGTCCAATATGCAATGGAGGCGGCCCCGGAAATTCACTACTATCTAAGAGGGGTCCCCAGCCAACTATGGCAATAACCGCGATAGAACAGGCGCCGCAGGAAAAAAAGAGCAGTCACGCCCTGCTTTACGCGTCGATCGTCATTGTTGTGGGAGTTCTGGGCACTACCCTCGGCCAGCCGCAAGTTCTCGGCCGGATCCCCATCCAGAATCTTTTGAAGAATGAGTTGCACGTCGATCGGGCCGCCAACGCGGCCTTTTTCTTTTGGATGGGCCTGGCGTGGTACTTCAAGCCGCTCTTCGGAATCGTAACGGACGCGTTCCCCCTTTTCGGGAGTCGCCGCAAAAGCTACATGATCCTGGGCGCTACGCTGGCCACGCTGGCCTGGGGCGCGCTCTATTTCACGCCGCATATCTACAGCCGGCTGCTGTGGTCCTGCGTGGCGATTAACCTTTGCATGATGTGCACCAGCACGGTCGTTGGCGGCTACATGGTGGAGACCGCGCAAGCGATCTCGGGGTCGGGCCGGCTCACTTCCGTTCGCAATTTCGTCGAGCAGTTCAGCTACATCATCACCGGCCCCACGGCCGGCTTTTTGGGGAGCATCGCTTTCGGCTTCACCACCATCGCTTGCGGCGGAGTGGTTTTCCTGGTGGTACCCGCCGCGGTCTGGTTCCTCTATGAGCAGCGCAAGCGAATGGACCGCAAGGAGCTTTTCGACAACGCCGGCAAACAACTGAAGAAAATCGCCAGCGCCAAAACCATGTGGGCCGCGGCCGGATTCATGGCGCTGTTCTACACCGCCCCGGGCCTGGCCACCGCGGTGTTTTACAAACAGCAAAACGATTTGCATCTCAATACCCAGGGCCAGGGATTTCTGACGTTCCTCAGCGGAGTATTCGGCGTGCTGGCCGCGACGTTGTACGGTGTGTACGGGGCCCGCCGCTTCACCCTTCGCACTCTGCTCCTCTGGTGCATCGGCTTCGGCACCGCCGCCAATCTTGGCTACCTGTTCTACACTTCGGTGTTCAACGCGCGGGTCATCGACAGCTTTAACGGCTTCGGCTACACACTGGCCGAAGTGGCCATGATGGATCTGGCGGTGCGCGCCACGCCATCAGGCAGCGAAGGCTTAGGCTTCTCCCTGATGATGAGCGTGCGCAATTTTTGCTTGTTCGGCAGCGACTGGTTCGGCTCCAAACTTCTCGACGCCTACCACATGCAGTTCAACACGCTGGTCATTGCCAATTCCGTGATGTCCGGGCTCATCGTCCCCCTGGTGCTCCTGCTTCCAGCTGTAATCGTGTTGACCAGGGACGCGCAAGCGGCAAACGGCGACGCGGAATTAGCGGCGGCACCCGCCAGAGCGATACAGGAATAGCGCCAATTACCGGGCGGTCTTCCCAACGCGCAAGATGTTGTGATTCAGTTGAAAATTTACGGCAGGTCGGTGCGTTGCGCGTTTGATTTTTCCAGGCGATCCCACAGCAGCGCCACCTGTTGCGCGAGGATCCTGCTGCGCTCGTTCAAACGCGAAATCCACACGAAGAGCTCAATCACCAGAAGCGTCAGCCCGAAAATCACGATCAGAAACAGGGCTGAAGGCGGGTACGGAATTCCAAACACTTCCGCGATCTTAAAGATGTACCGGAATCCCAGCGACGAAGTCAGCAGCAGCAGGAATGAAATCGCCATCCACAGAACGGCGAACCGCTCGGTGATCTTGCGCTTCAGCACCAGGCCCATGACCAGCGCGAAGATCGCCAGCGTGAATAAGAATACGATTGCCTGTCCGTGCTCCTGCATTTCCGCGCTCCCTTCGTGCAGCGGTCCTAGAGCCGCGCTTCGCTCCTGCGCAGCAAAGTCATGAAAATCGCCAGCGGCACCTTGATCATATAAATCACCGACTTGATGCTTCCAATGCTGGATTTCCCGGCAGTACGCTCGGACATCTGCACCGCAACTTCGCCGATGCGCAGCCCCGCCCGGTGCGCCACCACCAGCGCCTCCACCTCGGGATAGTCCTCCGAATAGCGCCGCGCCAGGAGTTCAATCGCGCGCCGGTTCATGGCGCGAAACCCCGATGTCGCGTCCGTAATCCGCGTCCCGCAAATCCGCGACAGCGACGCCGAAAAAAGATGAATGGCAATGCGCCGCGCCAGCGTGGATTTAAAGCCGCCGGCATTCCGGAATCGCGAACCGACCACCAGGTCGCACTGCATCTCGTGAAGAGCCGCGAGCAATTTGCTTACTTCGTGCGCCGGATGCTGGCCGTCTCCGTCCACCTGCATAGCAATGTCGTAATTTTCAAGCAGCGCAATCTTCAGCCCGGTCTGCACCGCCCCGCCGATTCCGAGATTGCAGGCCAGGGAAACCACCCGCGCCTGGCCCGCCAACGCCTCACGCGTGCCGTCCGTAGATCCATCGTCGATCACCACCACATCGCATCCCGGACACTGCGAATGCAGCGCGCGAAGGAGCGCGGGCAGCGAGCGAGCCTCATTGAATGCCGGAACGATGATCAGCACCCGCGGCTGGTCATTGCGCGCTGTGGCGGCCGGAGCATTCGCGACGGCTTCCATCTTCGGGTTGTTCTGTCGAGACATCATCCAATTCCGAGTCGCAATTCCGAACGAGCCCAACATCCGCCTATTGAGAAGGCAATCGAACTGCCATTCCTGGCCCCGCTGCTTCCGACAACCAGGGGCTGAATCCTTCCGCCTGCAGGATTGAAGGCCAAAGGGTTACGCGATTCTAACGAGCCAATCCGCAACCAACGCGCCGCGAGCGGCGGATTTCCATCATAGAAAAATGTCACTCCGTGGTTACACCACTCTGCAATTTGCTGGCGTGAGATTCGGCACTACGGGATTCGGTCCGCGCCCGGTTCGCTGCTCATCGCAGCGAACCGGGCGCGAATCCATCAGGGCGTGGCGAGCTGGCGTAAACCAACTCACGCGGGGGAAATCCGTTTACTTCTTGGCTTGCGCGGTAGCCGGGACAGCGGTTACCGGCTGCGCGGCAGCGGCCTTCGGTTCCGGCTTCAGAACGAACGTGAGTTTGTCGACATCGCAATTGTATTTGGTCAGGTCGACATTGGCCGTCTTGGCGGCCACCACGCACTCGTTCTCCATCTGCATCTGCAATTGCTTGGCGGTGTTCATCGCCTCTTTGTATTGATCCTGCAGCCCGGCCATCTTCATTTGCAGGGCCTGCATGTCGCGCTGCGCCTTGAGCATCTTGACCTGCGAATCCTGCGGCATCGGTTTCGGTTCATCGGCGGCCATCACCGGAATGGCGGCCAGCAGGATCGTGGCGAACAGTGCTTTCTTCATGAGTGATTCGCTCCTCTTTTTGTTGGCTCCCGCTTGGGGAAAAACTCGGGCGCCGTTTCTGATTCCTGAAAATCGGTTCGCCGGCCGTCCTTGCCGTGGCTGCGAATTCCGGGCCTGACTACCGTTTTTTAATTCTGCGCGTCAACTGCGGAGCGGTCCATCCATCCGCCGCTCTATTTCTTGTGTGCCCTGGGTACTGGAACTGGCTCTAGAACGGCCGCCCGGCGCCCCAGCCAAGCTCTAAGAAGGCCTCTAAGAAGGCTTCTCCGTGCGATCCTTGGCGCGCGCTCCCTTGGGAGTGCCGCAGCAACTGCAGCAGGATTCATCGCTGTACATACTCACGCCGCATTCGGCGCAGGGCAGCCCGCGCAGGCGCTTCAGACGCCCGTCGGCGTTCTTGGCCCTGGGCGCTGCACTCGTCGTATGGGCCGTGTCTGCCTGGGTCTGCTTAAAACCATCCGCGAAACCAGCCTGGTATCCCAGCCGGAAAGCGGCCTCTTGCTCGCTGGTGACGCCCGCCGCGCGAGTGGCCGGATAAGAGTCTTCGCGATGCGTGTGGCTGTGGCCGTTGCCGTTTTTGCCTGCTTCGACCGCCAATTCGGAACCGAATGCCGTTTCGTTCATTTTCATGGTCTCTCGTGGCTGCTTCCCTGGTTCGTAAGCCGGGAGCCTGGGCTGGGAAGTTGCGGACTAAGCCCTCCGGTCTTGCACCACAAAATGTGCAAGGAGGTTGCCAAACCGGCACTTTCGCACCGTCGCTTCGGATTAAACAACATCCCTATATTCAATAATTTAGCGACGGGAGACATCTTCTTACATTCGCTGTTGCCGGAACGTCTCCAAAAGATAGCAATCTGTCACAAGAAGGTTCCACCGAGCACCGCCCGATTGGCTCCGGCCGCAAAGAACGGGCTTAGTCACAGCGCTGCTATTGCCCAATAAGCAAGCAGCAGCAACTTTTCACCCGCCGCCTACTTCCCGGTGTCTCACAATTGATTTGACGACTGCGGGAGAATCACCAATGCCAATTTTGAGTAAGATTGCATCAACGAAGATTGCTGAAATGTGCCTGGCCGTCGCACTAGGCGCCTGCCTCGCGGCCCACGCTCAGACCCCCAAGCAGGACGAAGTTGTGGCGAAAATCGATGGCCGCGCCGTCACCCGCTCCGAGCTCTATGCGAAGGAGTCCAGCACGCTTCTGCAGCAACGCTATGACAACTACCACGTCGAGCGGGAGGCCCTCGGCACCCTGATCGACGATGAGCTGATCGCTGCCGAAGCTCGCCGCCGCGGCCTCACTGTTCAGCAGCTCACCCAGCAGGAAATTGACAGCAAAGTGCAAGACCCCACCGAGCAGGAGCTGCTCGTTTTCTACGAAGGCGTTCAAACCGACAAGACCTACGAATCCCTGCACGCCCAGCTTCTCGCAAGGGTGCACCAGACGCGCGCCAAGAGATTTCGCGAGGCGTTTCTGACCTCCCTGCGCACCAAAGCCAAAATCCAAGTGCTGCTTCCCCCGCCCTTTGCCGAAACGGCGCTGGACGACGCTCCGGCCCGCGGTCCCAAAAACGCTCCCGTCGCCCTGGTGGAATTCGCCGATTTCGAATGCCCGTTTTGCCGCCAGATGCAGCCGGAAATCGAACAATTGCTCAAGGAATACGATGGAAAGCTGGCGCTTTACTACAAGGAGTTTCCGCTAAACATTCACCCGCACGCGGAGAAGGCCGCCGAAGCGGCGCGCTGCGCCGGCGATCAGGGCAAGTTCTGGCCGTATCATGACGTGCTGTTTGGCGATCGCAGCAGCCTGGAGATTCCGCAGTTGAAGGAAAGCGCGCGCGCCCTGGGACTGGACGGCGCGCGCTTTGACGCCTGCCTCGATTCCGGCCAGCAGGTTCCCGCCATCCAGAAGGACCTGGCGCAGGGCCAGCAACTGGGCCTCGCCGGAACGCCCGGATTTTTCATCAACGGGCACTTCCTCAGCGGCGTGGTCAGCTACGAAACACTGCGCGAAGTCGTCGAGCAACAGTTGAATCCCGCAAAAACGCCGAATTGATCCGGCAAGCGAGCAAAACGCAACTGCCGCGGGCTGCAACACCCGCGGCAGTAAGATAATTTAAACTGTAGATTTATTTTACTGAGAGATCACCATCTTGGAAACGCTTGACAGGGTTAACGTCCTGCCCGTCACGCTGCTCAGGTACGGAAAACTAAACGTGAACGAATAGTTCACGGTAACCGCCACCACGCAGCCGGCGCTGTTCGAGCCCTGATTGCCGCCGTTGGTGCAATCGCTGCCGTCGCCGCCCTTGCCCGACCAGGCTGCCGACGCCGTGACATTGCCGCTGTTCATCCCCGAAACCGCCAGGCTCTGCACATAGGTCTGTACGTCGCCGGTCGCAGCCGGGCACCCTCCCGACAGGCCCACGCAGCTTGCCCCGCGAACGCTGGCCCAACGGCTGCCGTCGCGCGCCGCATTGGCTACCCAGTGCCAATCATAGGCCGCGCGCGAGAAATCGATGACGCCGAACATCAGCGGGAACAGGATCACCAACAACCCGAAGGCAAACTCCAGGGTGACCGATCCGCGCCGCTTCCGCTGGTCGTTCCGAGTATCGCGGGCGTCCTGAGATGGATCGAACTTTGGCATCGTGGCGTTCCCTTCTTTACTGCAACCCGTACCGCATCTTGGCCTGTGAGTTCAGCGTGATCGGGCCGAACAAATTCAGCAGGGGGGTATAAGTCACCTGCGTGGTCACCTTGACGTAATTGACGGAATGGCTGCCGGGGCAACTGCACGAAGTCACGTTGTTGGTTCCACCGGCGAACGTGGTTTGATTGGAGCACTCGCAACCATACGCTGCCGTAGGAAAGCCGGCTCTCCAGCACGCATTGACGCCCGCGCCGCACGCGGATTGAACGTCCGGCGCCTCGGACTTCGCGACGGCGATCATGTTGGTCGTGTCGATCAGCGTGGCCCCGTTCTGCGCGCCATATTGGACCGCGGTGCGCGCGGCGTTGGCCACCTCGATGGCCACGTAGTACCCGCGGCCGAAGTCGATCGCTCCGATCACCAGCGGAATCAGGATGAACGTCGCGATCAGCACCGTTTCCACCAGCGCCACTCCTCGCTCGCTCGAGCGCGCCGCGCGATTTTCTTTACCGGCCAGAGAGATTCCGTTCGCTTGCATTCTTTGCCTCCCGAAAATCTGTGTCCCGCTACTGCACCAGCGTCGCGCTTCCCTGCTTCACCGGCGAGCCGTTGGGAAGGTTGGCGTAGTTGCGGTTAAATGTGAAAGTCAGGAACCAGCTGATATCGTTGGCTACCAGGAACGAGTACGGAGCGCCGTTACCGAAATCAAAATTGAACGCCACCTTCGCTCCGGGGAAATAGTAGGCGCCAGCCTGGGAGATCTGATTCCGGAAATTGATATTTCCGTTGAAACAGGCGTTGGCCGTCGCGCTGCCAAACCCGCACGAAACCGTCGCGGTGTTGTTGCTATCCTGGAAGTACAGAATTCCAGCGTAAGTGCCCGTAGTCGGCGCCTGCAGTTGGCAACTTCCTCCGCAAAATCCGTTGAAATCGAACAAGCTGATGATTGGACCGTACGTGGTCGGCGTGCCGGCTGCGGCCGTACCGGTATTGAAGAAGGTGACTCCGCCGGTTGAAGTGGACGCGGAGCCCGAACTGCCGGAGTTTCCGATCAGCCTTAGACCGCCACCGTCCAGGATGATCATCGTGGGCGAGCTGGCGGTGCTGTTCCAGTTCACCGCCGATCCGAACGAACAGCAATCCGTGATTCCGCCGTAAACCGTATAGGTTCCTGATCCAAACGAAACGTGCGTGTTGTTCGAGCCATTCGCGGCGATCTGAATTCCGTACGTCCCCGCCGTTCGGGATTCGATGTAGTAGGTACCAGGGTTGAAGACCACGTTGCCGCTGAGAATCTGAATAGCTGGTTGACCCGCCGTGCTGCCAAAGTAGGTGCCCGGATTGAAGGTCACCGTCTGGCCGGGTGCGTTGACGATGGTCCCGCCGCAAAAGATGGGGACTTGGCTGATGGTACTTGTAACGGTAATCGTTTGTGATCCGGGATTGCCGGTCCCCGGGCAGGCCGGCGGAGCCAAGACGCCCGGCTTCGGCAAGCCCGCGAACGGATCCGCAACCGCCGAGGTAATCTTCACCGGCTTGGCGGCCCGGAAGCCCGAACCGCAAGTGCCACCGAAGATAATGTTGTTGCTGCCCACCAGCTGAATCGAGGGTGCGCAAAGGCCTGCGGCCGTTCCAGTCAGGTTGGCGTTGTCCACGACGCCGCACGACGAGTTCACGATCGAGAAGTTGATGTTGATCGCGCCGCCTGCACCCGTATCGAGACCATAAATGCAGTTGGTGCCACCCGCGGCAACGGAAGAAGCCGAAAGGGTCACGTTATTCACGCCGAAAATTTTGGAGAAAAATGTGGGTACGCCGGTTTTCGTAATCGTCGCCTGGACGTAGGTCGGGTAGCTCGAACCGGCGTACGGACCGGTCGAAGGCGGGTTGCTCATCGTGACGGTGGTGCCGCCACCATTCGGGAATCCGTTCTCCGACGCTGCACCAAGCCCTGCGGAGTTCCAGGTTCCGTAGGTCACGTCAATCGCCCCGGCAATCGCCGCAGCATCCGCTGCCGATTGCATCTCACGGTGCACGTAGCGCAGGTAGCCCATATCCACGGCCAGTCCAAGAATGCCGACCAGCGCGATCATGCCCACCGCGACCAGCGCTAGCGATTGCCCGGATTCAGGATTTCTGTGTCTAGTTACCCTCATCACCGACACCTCTCTCCGCTGCTTGCGGCACCGCAAAACTGTGCGCAAAAAGTGACTACACTTTCGCTAAGTCAGCGAACAAATGGAAACACGGCTCGCGCTCTCAAGGAGCTCGGCATCTAAACCGTCTCGACCGGCCGTCTGCGATCGGCAGTAAAGCCTTACCCACGAAGCATTTCCTCAGTACCGCCCAAACGCCCCATGTTGGAGGTGCCACCAGGCGGGGATTCCCGATAGAACTCCGCTAAGAGTAGCTGCAATTGCGCTTCCAACGGAATCGAGCCTCTGCCGCCCGCTCAAAATTCCGGCGGCGAGGATTTTCAAGTCTGGAACAGGCCATCGAAAACGCGCCGCGCCTGCCGGAGGTCGCGTGAGAAACTGGTAGAACATCAAGCGACAGAACCGAGTGCCACGGAGGCGAAGATGCGCACGCGTAAGGCCGGATGGATCTTGGCGTTAGCCATACTGACCGTGTCCAGCGAGGCATTAGCCCAGGGCAACCAGGGGCGGCCGGCGCAAAATCCCTTCGATTCTCCTGTAATTCGCAAATACTGGAATCCCATCGTGGGCGCGGGGGCTGTGTTCGAAGTGACCGACGCGAAAGGCAAGAAAACGACTCGAGAATACGAGATTCTAAGCGTTCAAACAGTAGACGGAAAGAAAGCCTACTGGTTTGAATTCGCGCAGCGGAGTCCCGATTTCAAGGGCACGCTCCGAGGGAAGTCACTGATCATTCCCGAGGGATACGAAGCCCGCAGAATGATCCTGCAATTCCCGGACATGGCCCCAATGGAAATGCCGGTGGCGCTGCGAGCGCAGCCGGCCGATCCGAAAGAGACGGCTCGGCAAGTCGGGTCCGAAACGATCACGGTGAACGAAGTGAAATTGCAGTGCCAACACTGGCGTGACGCCAATGGCGCTGACGTGTGGTTGAGCGCGAAAGTCGCGCCCCTGAAGCTCGTGAAGGGCACCGTAAACGGTCAGACTTGGACACTGGTGAAAACGATTCACGCGGCCAAGGACGAAATCACGGGAACTGTAAAACCGTTCGATCCCGACGCCATGAAACAATTTGTGGCTGCACAGAACAAGAAGGAGTAGGTCCAGGCTCAATAAATCAGCACCCTACCTCCGCACGAATTGGCAGCCGCCCTTTTCCCAATCGCTACGAGGCGCGACGCAATCTAGGCTCTTGCGTCAATTGGCCGCAATTTCTACAACGCGGCTGCTGCCGTAGTCGCAAACAAAGATGTCGCCCGCCGCATCGACCGCGACACTGGATGGATATTTCAGGCCATTCACGGCGATGCTCACCTGCGATCCGCCCGCCAGCGGAATTTCATAGACCTGGCTGCCGCCCGCATCCGCGACGAAGAGATTGCCCTTGCTGTCAATGGTCAAACCGCTTGGCCCCTTCAATCCGCTGATTGGAACGACGGTCTGCGGGCCCCCGCCCGCAGCGACTTCGACCACCTGGCCGGCACCCGTATCGGCGACAAACAAGTTCCCCGAGGAATCCACGGCGACACCCATGGGGTGAGTGAAACCGGTCCCAACAGTGATCTGAGAACCGCCACCGGCGGGGACCTCTACAATTCGACTATTGTCGGTATCTGCGATGAATATGTTTCCCTGAGAATCGACGGCCAGACCACTCGGCGTATTGAGGCCGCTGGCAGCAATCACGCCTTGGGCGCCTCCGCCAGCCGGAATTTCCACGACTTGATTCGATCCGCGATCGGTAACGAACACATCACCGGCTGCGTCCACCGCCAAACCGGTTGGATAAACAAAACCCGAGCCCACTGTCGTCTGCGCGCCGCCCCCAACCGGAAGCTCAACTACACGGCTGTTAACTGAATCTGCGATATAAATATTTCCGGCGCCGTCGACCGCCACACCGAAGGGCACATTCAATCCCGTCCCAATTGTGCTCTGCGCCCCGCCCTGAGCGAACGCCAAAAACGGCGTGGCGCAAAACGCCAGCAGGTAGGCCCCTGTCCTGACACCGGACGCTACGAAGTCAACGAAGCGGACGGGGGATTTGGGGTGAAAACGTCTCGAGTCCATGAAAGTTTCTCCTAGTCGATTTCCAGCTTGGTGATGCGGCGGCCTCGGCCGCCGAGTGCCACCGGATCCAAGCCAGAGCCGGAAATCCCATTCGGGAGCATTTTCAGGTCAGCAGGAGCAACCCCCGCCGCACCATCAGGAAGTTCGACATCGTACGCCGTTGCACGTCCCATACTGCCGTCGGCCTGCCGGTTCCAGGCAATCACAACCTGGCCCCGCCGCCCGCCACCGCCGGCATTCGGAGTGTAGCTGATGATCAATTCAAATGTGTCTCCATAGACCGTGCAGGCTCCGAGGAAACTGGAAGTATCGTCATTCATATTGAACCGCAGCGTAATTCCGGTGGAGGCGGCCGAGAATCCGCTACTCACCGTTGCGGCGGCCCCGGGAGCATGTTGAGTTACCGCCGTGTCGGCATTGATGGCGACCAGCGGGGCCACCGAGGGAGACGTAATCTCGGTCGCGTTCCCGCCGTCGAAGATCTGGATGCCTGCGGTAGTTCCGGTCGAGCAGGTGCTGGCCAGATCGTACCAACCTCCCTGGACCGCAGTGACCGCCGCATTTGCGGGCACGCCCAGCGTTTGCCAAGTATAGCTTCCGATGGGACTGTGGAAGTATCCGCTCTGGGAGCCTCCGGTTTGGAAGCCTGCGTTGACGGACGAGTCCACGCAAGGTTGCGACTGGCAGTCCGCAACGGTAGTCACGTTCGTGCTGTTCGCGCAGCTTCCCGGGAAGATTGTCGTGGCCACTGCGCAAGAAGTTTGCTGATACGTCCAGCCGTGGGCGCCGGTGAATGGCTGAATGTAAGTGGCGATCGGCGGAGTGATATTAAACGGATTGCTGGTCGCGGACGTCAATCCAGCGCTGCTGGCGGTCAACGTATAGCCGGTGCCCTGCGTATTGATCGTCAGCGTGCTGAACGTCGCCACACCGGAGACCGCGTTTACCGTCAAGGTGCCACCGAGCACGCCGGGGCCTGCGTTATTGCCAATGGCCATGGTCACCGACGCGGTGCTTCCGGCGCCGGTGGTGATGATGTTACCGCCGGCGTCCTCGACATTCACCGTGACAGCCGGAGTGATGACGTTCGCCGCCCCCGTGTTCGACGGCTGCACGCCCCAAACTAGCTGTGACGCCGGGCCGAGCACGACCAAGGTGGCCGAAGCGGTGGTGCCCGTGCCGCCCTCGTTCGAGCTTACGGTTCCAGTGGTGTTCGTGAACGAGCCAGACGTGGAATCCGTTACGCTGACGGACGCTGTGCAACCAACTCCGACGCCAACCGTTCCGCCGGAAAGCGTTAGGCCGGAATCTCCTGCGTTCGGAGCCGCCGATGTAAATCCGCAAGTGGTCGTGAAATTCGTCGGCGAAGCCACTTGCAGACTCGCCGGGAAGTTGTCGGTCACGGCGATGCCGGTCTGGCCTACAGAGTTGGCCCCTGGGTTACCGAAGGTGAGGGTCAGGGTGGAAACACCGCCCACCGAAATGCTGCTCGGGGTGAACTGCTTCGAAAGGACTATCGGGGCGACCACCACCAAGGTAGCCGAAGCGGTGGTGCCATTTCCGCCATTCGTCGATGTAACGTTGCCGGTCGTATTGATTTTGCTGCCGCCGGTCGTGCCAGTCACATTGACGGACGCGGTGCAGGTGCCGCTCACCGCAATCGTTCCGCCGCTGAAGGTCACAGTCGTGGCATTCGCCGCCGGGTTAAATGTCGGAGTGCCGCATCCGCTCGTGGTTGCGCCTGGCGTGGCGGCAACCTGCATGCCGCTGGGAAGCGTGTCTGTGACGCCCACGCCCGTGAGAGCCGTGCCGTTGGCCGCGGGATTCGTAATCGTGAACGTCAGGACCGATACGCCGCCCACCGGAATGCTGGTCGGCAGGAAAGCCTTAGCGATCGTCGGAGCCGATAGAACGTTAATCGTCGTACTGACAGCGGAGGTCAATCCAGCCGAAGTGGCTGTCAGGGTGTAGCTGCCGGACAGGCTGATTTTGCAAGCCGCGAAAGTATCGACGCCCGCGGTTGCGGCCTTCGGATTGGCCGTGCACGTCAACGCGCCGCCGCCCGTGCCGCCCAACACCAAGGTGATGGATGCCGTGCTGCCCGTGCCGGTCGTGATCGTGTTGCCGCTGGCGTCCTGGACGGTGACGGTCGGCTGCGTAGCAAAGTTGGTAGCGGGAGTGGCCGTCGCGCTCGGCTCCGTGGTGAATGCCAGTTGCGCCGCCGCCCCGACGGTGATGTTGAACGTATTGCTGACTGCGGTCGTCAACGCTGTCGTCGAATCAGAAGCGGTCAGCCGGTAACCGGTGCCAACCCTGTTGATCGACAGATTGCTAAAGGTGGCCACGCCGTTTACCGCGTTTACCGGGACCGTGCCACTGAGCGTGCCGCCGCCCGGGTTCGTCGAGATGGCCATCGAGATCGAGTCCGTGCTGGTCGTGACCACGTTGCCGCCGGCGTCCTGAACCTGAACGACGACCGCGGGCGTAATCGGGTTCCCGGCTACGGTGTTCGAAGGCTGAACGCTGATACCCAGCTTCGCCTCCGGACCGACGGAAACGTTAAAGGGTGCGCTAATCCCGGATGTGAGCCCACCCGCCGCCGCGGTCAATGTGTAGTTGCTGCCCGCGAGGTTGATCGCGCAGCCTGCGAATGTGTCGACGCCCGCCACAGCCGCCTTCGGGTTCGTGGTGCAAGTCAAGGTTGCTCCAGCCGTTCCCGTGCCGCTGGTGATCGTCAAGGTAATCGAATTGGTCCCCGCACCGGTCGGGTTTCCGCCCGCATCCTCGATCGTGACCGTGGGCTGCGTCGGGAAGGCTACGCCACCCGTCGAGCTCCCGTCTGGCTGGACCGTGAAGGCCAACTTGGCAGCCGCGCCTATCGTGATGTTGAACGGGTTGCTGGTGGCGGACGTCAGCGAACCGCTGGTCGCCGTCAGCGTGTAGCCGTTACCGGCCTGATCGATTTTGCATCCTGCGAAATTGGCTACGCCGGCTACTACCGTCAGCGGATTCGTGGTGCAGCTCAGCGTGCCGGTTCCGGGATTGGTTCCGATGGCCAAAGTCACCTGGTCGGTGTTGTCGGTGGTGACCACGTTGTTGAATTGATCTTCCACACTGACTTTTGGCTGCGTTCCGAAATTTGATCCGCCCGTCCCGCCAGTGGTTTGAAGCGTAAACACCAACTGCGTGGCGGTGTTGGGTGTGATGTTGAAAGTGTTACTCACGGCGGTCGTCAGCACCGTGGTGGAATCCGAAGCCGTCAGGCGGTAGCCCGTGCCGGTCTTGTTGATCGACAAGTCGCTGAAAGTGGCCACGCCGTTCACCGCGTTTACCGGGATCGTGCCGCTCAGCGTGCCCCCTCCAGGATTCGTGGAGATGGCGATCGATATCGAGTCCGTGCTCGTCGTGATCACGTTACCGCCGGCGTCCTCCACCTGGACGGTAATTGCCGGAGCGATAGCAACACCAGCCACCGCGTTCGTCGGCTGCTGGAGGAAAGCCAATTTCGCCTCCACGCCGACGGATACGTTGATAGGTGTGCTGATGGTGCTCGTGAGCACACCGGAAGTCGCCGTCAGGGTGTAGCCCGAGCCTGCAAGATTAATCGCGCAACCGGCGAAGGTGTCCACGCCTGCGGTCGCCGATTTGGGGTTCGTGGTGCAGCTTAGCGCCGCTCCGGGTGTTCCAGTCCCGGAGGTGATCGCCAGCGTGATCGATGCCGTGCTGGTGGTCACCACGTTGTTGTTCGCGTCTTCGACCGACACAGTTGGCTGTTGCCCAAACGCCGTCCCGCCGGTGGCGGAGGCGCTCGGCTCAACGGTAAAGACCAACTGCGTCGCCGTGCCAGGGGTGATATTGAACGAGCTGCTCGTCGCGCCCGCAAGTGCGCCATCGGCAGCCGTCAACGTGTAGGCGGTGCCGGTCTTGTTGATCGACAGGCCGCTGAACGTGGCCACGCCGTTCACCGCATTCACAATGAGCGTTCCGCTGAGCGTCCCGCTGCCGGGATTGTTGCCAATCGCGATGGTAATGGGGTCCGTATTCGACGTGACCACGTTCCCGGCCGCGTCTTCCACTTTGACCGTCACGGCAGGAGTAATAGAAGCTCCGGCCGCGGTGTTGGTCGGCTGTTGGCCGAATACGAGCTGCGTTGCGGTACCGATCACTTCGAAGTTAACCGAATTGGAATTCCCGCCTCCGGGCGCCGGGTTGGTCACCACGACCGGAAATAATCCAGGCGTCGTCACGTCGGCAGCCGTCAATTGAATCTGTACCTGCGCCGAGGTCATAAAAGTCACGGCGTGCGCCACTCCGTTGTACGTCGCGGTAGACGTGGCAAGAAAATTGGTCCCGTTGATGGTCAGCGTTAGCGGCCCGGAGCCAGCCGTAGCCGAGGGCGGCGCCAACGTCGTGATGGTTGGAACCGGATTCACTACAGTCAAAGTGGCCGAGGCTGTGCCGCCGGTACCACCGTTGCTGGAGGTTACATTGAGGGTCGTGTTGTTGTACGTGCCGACGGTAGGAGACTGGACGGTCAGGATGATCACGCAAGGCGTTCCAACTGCAACGCTAGCGCCAGTAAGGCTAACCGTAGTCGCGCCCGTTCCTCCGCTGTACGTGCCGCCAGTGCAACCCGTGGTGCTGTTCGGGGTCTGAACAACGAGGTTCGTAGGCAGGTTGTCGGTGATGGCTACTCCGGTAAGTGTCGCAGGATTGCCGGCCGGATTGGTGATGGTAATCGTCATCGTCGAAGCGACACCCGTCGCTACAGAGGTCGGAGAGAAGGACTTGCTGATCGTCGGAGGCGCAATCACGGTCAAGGTGGCGTTCGCCGTTGCGCCGGTACCACCGTTGGTGGAAGTGGCGTTCACCGAGTTGGCCTTACTGCCTCCGCTCGTGCCATTCACCGTGACAACGACGGTGCAACTGGCGGCTCCAGCCAGGCTCGCGCCGCTAAGAGCGATTGAAGAAGAGTTGGCGACGTCTGTCAGTGTGCCGTTACAAGTGTTGCTGAAGGTGGAGTTCACGGTCACGCCGGAGGTCAAAGTATCCGTGAAGGCCACGCCGGTCAGCGTGGTTGCAGCGTTGGGGTTGGTCACCGTAAGAGTCAGGTTGGAAGTGCTGCCCACCGCGATGGTCGTCGGATTGAACGATTTTGTCATCGTCGGTGCGGCGGTCGTGGCGACGAAAACAGCGGTGAACGTCGTAGCGTTGCCGCCGCCAGTCGGGGTTATAAAATTGCAAGGGTTTGTAGTCGCGTTGTTCGTGCAAGTCGTCGCCCCGGTGCCGGCCGATCCCGCGATCGTCCATTTGCTAAAGGCGAATCCGCTATTCGCGGTAGCCGTCATAACAACAGTGGTGCCGCCGCTGATGCTGGTGGACGTGCAGGTTCCCGGACAGCTTATGCCTCCGGTACTACTCGTTACCGTTCCGCCGCCCGTGGGCGAAATGACAGCCGTCAGGGTATCGCTGTCAGTAAACGTCGTTTCCGCGAAAGAACCCTGGTCTCCAGTGGCCGTCGCGGTGAAAGTTACGCCGAGGTCCGTCTCCTGGTCCACATAGGTGCCGTTGACAAAATTTCCGTCCGCATCCGCGACGGAGGTCGTGGTGTACGGGCCATGGGTTACGGGGTTCACTGAAATTACGATGGTGACGTTCTCACCTGGCTGGAATCCTGAACCATAGAGGGTGACAGTCTGCCCGGGCGAATAATTGGGCTGGTCGCTGGTCAGCGTCGCAGTTCCCTGCGCATGAGCCGACGAAACCACATCCAGCCCGAGCCAGTCGGCGCCGCCTCCCAGGACCACCGCGGCCAGGAGGAACAACGCTACACGATATGCGCCAATCCATTTACGCTGGTTCATCGCAATCCCGTCCGCTGCGGAAGTCTGATGAGCACCGCCGCCGTGCTGGCCCTCAGGGTTGCTGCCCGATCTGTGCGAAGCCGCTGGCATGAGTTCACCTTCGCTGAAATCTCCACCACTTTCGCTTCCGGCCCGTCTATCGAGGTTACTAGGGCCGGCGCTCTCCCCGAGAGCGGTTTACCCGGCCGCTGTGCCGCTCCTGATATTGCTGGAGCGGCAACCGCGTGCAACCCCCCGGTTGCGATGACTGCTGGAGTCGGGCGTCGCATTAGTTCACCGTCGCCGAGATGCAAACCGTCGCGCGAGTCGCCGTTGCACCGGAGAAGATGCTCAGCCCGAGATAGTCACTGGCGGGGCTGATGACTGGATTGCCGCTGTTCATGGCCGAGAACGTGGTAGTGGTTCCGCTGTTGCTGCAAGTGAACGAACCTGGCAACAGCAAGCCACCTATCGCGCCTTCCGAGAAATTCATCGTGGCGGTGCCGCTGTTGGTGTAGCAGATGACCGAGTTCAGGGTCATGCTGCCGATGGTGTTGACGAAGTAGGTGCCGATACTGTCGTTCGTCGCGCTCAGCGCCGCAGCCGTTGGGCTGTCCGAACCAGCGATGTAGCAGATGGTGCGGTTGCGCTGCGCTGCCGGCATGTCAGCCGAGGCCATGGAGCGGAACGACGGGGCTCCAGTTGAACCATTCGGCGAAGCGAAGATCTGGTTCGCCGTGGTGCTGGTGGTGCCGGTGCCGCCTTCGCTGACCGGCAGTGCCGTCGTCAAGCCAGTCAGCGAGGTGATATCCGAGTTCGCTCCAGCGTGCGCCGGGGAGTAGCCGAGCGCCAGCTGATACGAAGCCGGAGCCAGTCCGCCCAAGGCCAGGGCATTGTTCGCCGTGGCAACGCTGCCGACGAAGGTGTCGGAGGCGTTGGTGAAGTTAATGGCGTTGCCGTAAGAGCCGGCCGCCAGGTTGCTGGCGGTGACGTTCGTCAGGTTCGAACCGTTGCCCGTGAAGCTGCTGGCCGTGATGCTGCCGGTGAAAGTGTTGCTGACAGCGTTCAGCGTCGGGACAACCGTGGAATCGATCGAGAGCGAGGTCGAGCCACCCAGCGCGACCGAGCCGCCGCCCGTGAGGCCGGTGCCGGCGGAAACCGTCAAGGACGGATTCGCCAGCATGGCGTTGGTCACGCCGCCGGTGAGAATGCTGATCGTGCCGGTCGTCGTGATCGGCCCGCCCGTCAAGCCTGCGCCGGTGGCGATGTTGGTCACCGTGCCGTTGGCCGTACCCGGGAAGGTCTGGCCCGGAGCGAAGTTGATGATGCCGTTGTTGGCGATCGTCAATCCGCTATCGGCCGCCGGGTTGTTGCCCGTGGCAGTCTGCAGATCGAGAGCGCCGCTGCCGTTCACCAGCCACTGGAACAGCGTCGGGTCGCTGCTGATGTCCGTGCCGGACATTGCCAGCACATGCGAGGGTGAAGACGCCCCCGGATTCGCCGCCGGCAAAGACAGCGTTCCGTTGACCGTCGTGCCCGCCAGCGTGGTGCTGCCGGTAAAGGACTTGTTGCCGCCGACTGTCTGCGCCGTGGTCAGGTCCACATACAGACTGGACAAGCTGGGTAACAGGCTGATCGAAACCGTTCCGCTAGTCAGATTCGACGCGTTCGAACTGAACGCGTCCGCCGCCGCGATCGCCGCCGCCAACGTGCCGCTATCCCCGTTTGCGCGCGCCAGCGATTCCCCCGCTACCGCACCGTCCGCGTAAGCTTCCGCCGTTGTGAGGTTCGTCGCGATTGTACTGTTGATTGATGCCAGGTTGCTCACCAAATTCGTCACCTGCGATTCCGTGATGCTTCCAGTGATCGACGCCGCGTTGCCGCTGATATCGATCCCGTAGGTGCCCGCTCCCGCCTGGCTCGGCGTGAACGTCCCGGAGATCTGCGAGAAGGAATAGTCACTCGCTGCCGGGGTTACCACACCGGTGCGGCCGTTGAAGCTGAGCACGCCGGTGTTGTTGATCACGTTGCTGTTGATGTTGATTCCAGTGCCCGCCGTCAGAGTCGCGGCGCTGACTGCGGAGTTCACATCCGCGATGAACGCCAACGCCTGCGTCGTGTTCGTCGAATCCCGGAACTGCAGGTGCGTATCCGTCGGGATCGTGAACAGGTCTCCTTGGTTCGGGGTGCTCGGTGCCGCGCCCGTTACCGGAATGTTCATCGACGCGTACCCCGTCGTGCTGGCTGCCAACGTCTGGCTGCCCGTCGTGAACACGTTCCCGCCCGCCAGATTCGCCTTCAGCGCTTCCGCTGCCGTCGCCCGGCTTACCTCATTGCTCAGGTTCGTCGTCAGAACGCCTTCCGCTCCTGTCGCTCGCGTCACTTCTCCGCTGATCGAAGCACCCAACGTCGTATCTGCCGCCGCTCGCGTCGCAGCTTCAGCCGCCAGATTCGTCGTCAGTACCCCTTCTGCCGCCGTCGCCCGGCTCACTTCATTGCTCAGGTTCGTCGTCAGAACGCCTTCCGCTCCTGTCGCTCGCGTCACTTCTCCCGCCAGATTCGTCGTCAGTACCCCTTCTGCCGCTTCCGCACGCGCCGTCTCCGTCGCCACTGAGGTGTTCGAAGCCAGCACATCCGCCATGAACGCCAACGCCTGCGTCGTGTTCGTCGAATCCCGGAACTGCAGGTGCGTATCCGTCGGGATCGTGAACAGGTCTCCTTGGTTCGGGGTGCTCGGTGCCGCGCCCGTTACCGGAATGTTCATCG
>Ga0209168_10000520_pt1 | contig 36369 bp, 40 predicted proteins | sample Coa_R1_FD_187156 | JGI IMG/M metagenome (GOLD analysis project Ga0209168, IMG submission 187156) | Surface soil microbial communities from Centralia Pennsylvania, which are recovering from an underground coalmine fire - Coalmine... | ecosystem: Environmental > Terrestrial > Soil > Unclassified ...
CGCGGATCATCGCGGTCAGCAGAGCGGCGTCGTCGATAGTAGCGGCGCGAATCGAGAGCATCGCAGGTTCCCGTGCAGAGCGTTTCGGACGCGACATTATAGACCAGCGGCCCGGAATGTGCTGCGGAAAGCGTAGGACAGGCTTCAGCCTGTCTGGTTTAGATTTACGCGTGACGCTAACCAAAACCAGACAGGCTGAAGCCTGTCCTACTTAATCTCCAGCGGAGGGCAGTTCGATCGTGTATTTCGTGCGCAGCCGTTCGCGGTGCTGCGCCAGGGCCAGTTCGATCAGGCGGTCAAGCAACGCGCGATACGGCAAGCCGGAGGCTTCCCAAAGTTTCGGGTACATACTGATCGAGGTAAAGCCGGGAATGGTGTTGATTTCGTTCAGCAGCATCCGCCCGGTGCGATGCTCCAGGAAAAAATCGACGCGAGCCATGCCCAGGCATTCCAGCGCACGGAAAGCGCGCACGGCCAGTTCCTGGAATTTTTTGACCTGCGCCTTGCTGAGCTTCGCGGGAATCAGCAGGCGCGTGCCTTCTTCCAGGTATTTGGCTGCGTAATCGTAGAATTCGCGATGTGGGACGATTTCGCCGGGAATGGACGCTTTCGGATCTTCGTTGCCCAGCACCGAAAGCTCGATCTCGCGTCCGCGGATGGCGCGCTCCACCACGATTTTTTGCGCGAACTCGCCGGCGAAATCCATCGCTGTGGCCAGTTCCTTGGCATCGTGCGCCTTGGTCATGCCGACGGAACTGCCGAGCGTCGCGGGCTTGACGAAAACGGGGAAGCGGAATTTTTTGCGGATCTCGCGCAGCACTTTGGCGCGCGATTTTTCCCAGTCCGCGCGGTGCACCGCCATAAAATCTCCCACCGGCAGCTTAGCCTGCAGGAACAACCGCTTTTGCACATCCTTGTCCATGCCCACGGCGGAGCCCAGCACGCCGGAGCCGACGTAAGGAAGTCCGGCGAGATCGAGCAGGCCTTGGACGGCGCCGTCTTCGCCGAACGTGCCATGGAGGACGGGGAACACGACGTCCACACGCAACGCCTCCGTGCGCGAACTGTTCGCGGGAACCAGCGCCGCCACGTTTGGATCGGCGGAAAGCATCACGCTTTCCCCGGTGCGCAGAACTTCGCCCAGTTCCGGTTTGCTCGCTGCGCTCCCCGCGCCGGCAGGCAGCATCTGGTGCGCCGCGGTTCCGGCGAGCCACCGGCCGTCCTTGGCGATTCCAATGGGCACCACTTCATATTTTTGGGGATCGAGCGCGGAAATTACGGACGCCGCCGAGATCAGGGAGACCTCATGCTCGCCTGAACGCCCGCCGAACAGAATCCCGATGCGCAACCGCTTTTTGTCTGTGGTCATAAGTGAAGTGCAATCTCCAGTGGCACAGACTTCAGTCTGTGGATTTCTATTCGGCGCGTCGGAGCGTCTCGCGGTAGCCACGATTGTCGCGCTGGCCAAGATCAAGTGGAAATCCACAGACTGAAGTCTGTGCCACTAAAATCCCTACAAGATCTTCTTGCCCAATCCGGAGAGCACCATTTCGACGCCCAATAGCGCCGTCTGATTGTGGGTATCGATCACCGGATTAATCTCCACCACTTCGAGCGACACCATCGCTTCGCTGTCCGCGATCATTTCCATTGCCAGATGCGCCTCGCGATAGGTCACGCCGCCGCGCACCGGAGTGCCCACTCCGGGCGCGTCGTCCGGATCGACAAAATCCAGATCCAGGCTGACGGCTACGCCGTCGGTATCGTCGGTCACAAAGCGCAACGCTTCGCTCATCACGTCGCGCATACCGCGCTCGTCAACGTCGCGCATGGTGAAGACGTGCACGCCGGACTCCTTGATCAGTCGACGCTCCTTGGGATCCAGATCGCGCGCGCCCACCAGGCACACATTGCGCGGCTCGACTTTCGGTTTGTAACCCAGCATCTCGACCAGTTCCGGCGCGCCGTACCCGATGATCGCCGCCAGCGGCATGCCGTGAATATTTCCGGAGGGCGAACTCTCCGGCGTATTCATGTCCCCGTGCGCGTCCAGCCACAGGTAGCCAACGCGCTTGGACTGCGCCCGAAAATGATTGGACACTCCTGAGCACGAGCCCACCGCGATCGAGTGATCCCCGCCCAGCACCAGCGGAAAATAGCCGTCGTTCAGGCTACGCTCGGTAATTTCCGCCAAGCCCCGGCAGGACTCGGCAATTTCCGTCAAATACTTCGCCCGCTTTTCGCCGTAGGGCTGTTCTTCGGGCTGCCTCACGCTGAGGTTGCCTATATCTTCGACCGTGTGCCCCAGCGACTTCAGGCGGGTTTGCAGCCCGGCCACGCGCAGCGCCGAGGGACCCATGTCCACTCCGCGGCGGCTCTGGCCGAGGTCCATCGGCACTCCGATAATGCGAATTTTTTGCGCCATAGTTGCGGCTCGTCCGGCTCGCCCCACGTTGGGCGGGAAAGCGCAGAGCCTAAGGGTACACGCGGTAGATCATGCGGGGAAAGGGAATCACCTCGCGGATGTGCTCAGTTCCGCAAATCCAGGCCACGGTGCGTTCCAGGCCCAGGCCGAAGCCGGCGTGCGGGACGCTTCCGTAGCGCCGCAGGTCGAGGTACCAGCCAAAAGCCTCTTCCGGCAGCTTATGTTCGCGGAGGCGCTTCAGGAGCAGGTCATAGCTGGCCACGCGCTCGCCGCCGCCGATGATCTCGCCGTAGCCTTCGGGCGCCAGCATGTCGAAGCCGAGCGCGAGTTCAGGCCGCTGTGCATCGGGCTCCATGTAAAACGCCTTCATCGCGGTGGGGTAGCGATGGACCATTACCGGGCGGTCGTAAGCGCTGGAGAGAATCGTTTCTTCGTCGCCTCCGAAGTCGTCCCCCCACTTGGCCGGATTGCCGCGCTGCTGCAGAATCTGGATCGCTTCGTCGTAGGTGATGCGCGGAAAAGGAGTGGTTACATTCGCTAGTTTGGACACGTCCCGGCCGAGGGCTTCCAAATCCCGGAGGCGATTTTTCAAGACGGACTGCACGATGTGGCTGACCAGGCCTTCGCCCAGCGCCATCATGTCTTCCAGATGCGCATAGGCCGCTTCCGGCTCCAGCATCCAGAATTCGGTGAGGTGGCGGCGCGTTTTGGATTTTTCCGCGCGAAAAGTTGGCCCGAACGTGTAGACCTTGCCCAGCGCCATGGCGGTGGCTTCGACGTACAGCTGGCCGGACTGCGTGAGGTAGGCCTTCTCGTCGTCAATGTACTGCACCTCGAATAGCGTCGTGGTGCCTTCGCAGGAGGCCGGCGTGAAAATGGGCGCTTCGGTCAGGATGTAGTCCTGCGAAGCCATGTACTCGTGCGCGGCGCGGACGGCTTCGGCGCGAATGCGCAGGATGGACGCCTGCCGCGGCGTGCGAATCCACAGGTGGCGATGATCCAGCAGGAAATCCACGCCGTGCTCTTTTAGTTGGATCGGATACGGCGTGTCGTCCGGAACGCGCTGCACGACTTCAATCGCGGTGATCTGGATTTCGAATCCGCCAGGAGCGCGCTTATCGGCATGAATGCGGCCGGTGACGATCACGCTGGATTCCTGGGTCAGGCCGCGCAGGGCTTCGAAGGCGGCGGGCTGGTCCTTCAGCGAGACGACGCCCTGAATGGTCCCCGTGCCGTCGCGGAAAATCGGGAAGAGCAGCTTTCCGGCCTCGCGCAAGTTATACAGCCAGCCGCGCAGGGTAACTTCCTGCCCGTCGTGCTTCCCCACATTCTGAATGGCGACAATCGGCATGAGCTTTGGGTTCCCTGTGGCACAGGCTTCAGCCTGTGGGGTTTTGTTCTTGCAGGGACTAACCCCCACAGGCTGAAGCCTGTGCCACTTAAGACGCTACGCGCGCGCTTCCTCGAGTTTGTCGAAGGTGCTTTTCACGCCCTTCAACGTTTCCGCGAACGCTTGCACATCGCTGGAACCCGCGGCCACTGCGGGCTCTTTCAACTCCAGGACCATCGGCGCGTCCGCCGGCAGCGCCGCCAGCGTCGCGCTCCAGTCGATGGTTCCCTCGTAGGGCAGCAGATGATCATCGCGCTCGCCGCGATTGTCATGCAGATGCGTGGTGCCAAGGAGATCGCGCACGGCAGCCAGCTGCTCGGCAACGCCGCCGCCCTCGAGATGGGCATGGCCGGCGTCAAAGCACAACTTCACGCTGGAGAGCCGCGTCTGCTCCAGAAAATTTTTCAAATTGATGGGTGTAGCCATTTCGCCGGGAGTATTTTCAATCGCAATGGTCACGCCGCGGTGCCGCGCGAAGAGCGACAAATGCTCGAGCGAACTGAACGCCGCGTCCCATTTTCGATCGTCGGGAAGATCGCGATGCCGCGCGACATGCTGCACGCAGTAGCGGAAGGGGACATGCTCCACCAGGTCCAGAGCGCGCTTGATTTCGTCGACCGCGTCCTGCCGGCGCAATCGCTCCGGATCGCAAATGGAGAGCGGCGCGCCGCTTTCGCGGCTCAAGTGAAAATCGCGCGTGGTCGGCGAGTGAATGGAATGCAGCGATAGATTGTTTCCCGAAAGCCAGGACGCCAGTTCCTGAGCGCTTTCCGCGGAGCGGTAATCGAAATGCCCGCGCGAGCAAAACAGTTCGATCGCGGAAACTCCCGCGCCCGCCGCTTCGCCCAAAAACCCAGCGGTCAGTTTCTTGTTAACAAAAAGATAGGTGGAGAGAACGCGTTGCATCTTCACGATGGGCGGGCCTTGCGTTTCAGAATGGATTTGACTCTATGTGATCCGCAACATCGCGTCAACATTGCCCCAACATAGCCCCAACGCAGCGTTGACCGCGTCGCTACTCTTCGATCAAAAATTCGGCTGCGGGAGGGCCGGGAATCAATCCGGCGTTCACGCCGCGCGTCAGGAATTCGTGCACCGCCTGGCGGCCGCGTTCGCCGTAGCCGAGCGTCCAGTTGTTCACGTACATGCCGATAAACTTATCGGCCATTTCCGTTTCCATGTCGCGCGCGAATTGCATGGCGTAATTGACGGCGGCCTCGCGATGTTCCAGAGCGTAGGACACGCTTTCATGGATGGCCTTGCCGATCTGCAATCCGACCGTTCGGCCGAGCGCGCGCCGCACGCCATTGCCGCCGAGCGGCAGCGGCAGCCCGGTCTGCTCGATCCACCACTGGCCGAGGTCCACCACCTTGTGCATCCCCATCTGCGGGAAATACAGCTGCCCTTCATGGATCAAGAGGCCCGCATCGACCACGGAATTTTTCACCGCGTCCAGAATATGGTCAAAGGCCATGACCACGGGCTCGACGTTCGGCTCGTAAAGCCGAAGCGTAAGGTAGGCGGAGGTTTGCAGGCCCGGCACGGCGATGCGGCACTTGCGCAGGTCCTCGCGCTTCAGCGGGTGCTGGGAGACGACGATCGGCCCGTAGCCTTCGCCGAAACTGGCGCCGCAATCGAGCAGCACGTATTTGTCGCGCAGAAATGGATAGGCGCCAAAGCTGAGCGCGGTCACATCGTAGATTTCCTGGCGGGCAGCCTGATTCAGCGTTTCGATGTCGGCCAGCACGTGGGTGAATTTCAATCCCGGCGTTCGCACTTTTTGCGTGGCCAGGCCATAGAACATGAAGGCGTCGTCGGAGTCCGGCGAATGCGCCAGTTTAATCTCCGTGGTCTTGCCCGGTGCTGGTTTCGTCGGCATCGCGTTCTGCGATCTCCCTCTAGGTCCCTGTCGCCGCTTGGTCCGATGTTGGCTGGCAACCGCAGAGTCACTCCCGCCCGTTCACGTGCCAGGCCGCTGGAGTCACAGGAAAATCGGCGCCATACCCGCGTCGCAGAGAGGAACGTCTGGGGCGGATTCCGCTTTCAGGGAAGCCGCATTTCTGAGCGGAGAAGGGTAGCACAGACGGGGTTGACGGACAATTGCGGGGCCCCTTCGATCCAATTTCAAACGATCTATCCGATTGTTTGTGTTTTGAGTTCGTGTTCAGTTCGTATTCAGTTCGTGTTCAGGAGGTCCGACCTTCAGGTCGGACGAACAGAAGGACTCTAGCGCGGCCTTTAGGCCCTGAAGTCTCAGGGGCTAAAGCCCTCGTAAACCAGATCCTAAACGTCGGGGCTGAAGCCCCGACCTCCTGAAGGTGAGAATTACGGGAGCGATTTTCAAATTACGGACGCGATCCACTTAGGACACGATCCACTTAGGACACGATCTGCATCTGCGACCGGAGCTACATATCCGCCGCCATTCGGGCGATGGCGGTGTCAAAGGAAAGCCTGCCGTCCAGATATGGCAGCCAGTACAAATCGAGCAGCGCGCGAAAATGTTCCCACGAACCGGAATACAACCCGAATCGCGCGGCGTACGGGAGATAAGCCGATGGCCCCGTTCTTTGTTCTTCCGTCAGCGTCATTGAACCGTACTCGACATCGCGGCGGACGATTTCGCCGGTGGTGTAGAAGAGCAGCGCGTGCCAGAAGTCCCGAGGGATCGGCTTGTCGCGGTCGCGGAATTCTCGCGCGATGGCTTTGTTCACGGCGCCGGCGAGCGCGTGCGAAGACTCGTGAAACAACACTTCAAATCCATACACCCCACGATTGCGCGGATCGTGGCTGGAAATCGTGACGTGAATCGGATCGAGTGAAGTGTACGCTCCGAACGGGCCCGCATACCACACCACATCCACGCGCAGGCTCTTGGACGGCCAGGGCCGTTCGTACACGTCGGCAAGTTGTCCGGCGAGTTCGACCCCCATCTTCTGAACCAGGGGAACGATTTGCGAGATCCAATCGCGGTTGGCGCGATCCTGCTGCGGCCACCAGTGGGCGCGATAAACAGGCGCCGCCGCTTCGAGAGCGGCCACCAGATCGGGACGCAGGCCGGATTTACAGAGCGGAGTCGTCTTGCCCTCCAGGTCGGGGCAGGTCTCCATCATCGACAGTTGGTTGTTAATGATTTCCATGTCGCCGTTCAGCAGCAGGTCGCGATTGGCCAGGTCCCTGGAATAGAACGCCACCGCGCCCTGCCAGGCATGAATGTCCGCCTCCGGAAAATCGACGAGCGACACGGGCAGCTCATCCGGCAGCGCGGCGCCGCGGCCGCTTTCCGTGGAAGGCTCACGAGTTTTCAGCAGCCGCGCCTGAAGATAGAGGAAATGATGCAGATTCACCCAAAATCCGCTGTGCATTTCAAAGACCGGGGTGGGCGACTCCGTCGAGGAGGATTGCACGGAGCCGGATTGCGGGAGTGCCGCGTCGGGCGGAGCGGCCGCGAATGCTGCCATCGAACCGGCTAACACAACGAACCAGACAGCCGTAAGAAGAATGATCCGCGGACACTCGATCCACGAACACGGACGGGGACGGGGCGTGAACATGGCTGAACCCGGCATGTTAGCGCCAAACCTGCGATCGACGCCACACCCCGCGATCGAATCGCATTTTTTCGTTGTTATGGCGACGTAGGACAGGCTTCAGCCTGTCCGGTTTTGTCCAGCGCCATGCATGAATCTAAACCAGACAGGCTTAAGCCTGTCCTACTGGATTCAGCGCAGTAATAGCCGCAGCAGTTCTGTACTTTCATTTTCGGTGATCATTTGATTCCGAACCATCAGCATGATCACTTTGTACAGAACCAGCCGCACGTTTGGATCCGCTGCCCTTGCTGGCAATTCCTCCGGCGGGCTGGTCGGAAGGGTTTTCGTGGTCTCGGGAATTGCGGCAACTTGCTCGGCGAGCGGCTCGCCGCTTAGCCCGCTAATCCACACCCTCAGGACGGCTTGATGCTCTCGCTTCAAGTCGGTGAAGGAAAGCCCCATCCCCATCCGGACGTGGGCGTAGGCCACCACGCCTGCCGCCTCGAATACGCGATTTTCGTGCGCGATTCGGATCCTTACCTTGGCGCCCACGCTGAGCGGCGAAGGAGTGTCCACATAGCAGCCGCCGGCGCTCAGATCGGCGCAGCGCCCGGTGACCTTTAGATTGGAGCGCGGCTCAAACACTTCGGCGGACGCAGTGAAGGGATAGCGCGTTCCTGCGCGGCGGTTGCGGGCATCGTTTTTTTGCGATGCCTCCGGGGAAGAAGCAGGAGACACGATAGGCCTGTTGTTGCGCTCGGACATTTGATTTTCAAGCCCGCAGAGCGAAACTCTGCGCGGAAACTAGAATACGGAAAGGATGGCGCGGGAAATCGCGCGCGGCATCGGAAGGGTAGGCTTATTTTCAATCGGAAGGGGATTCGCTGGCAACCGGATCCTGCGATCGGTGTGCCAGAAAAGCGAAGAGGCTTACGGAGTTCCGATGCGCGGGTCGGCGGAGCTGGCCATGCCGCCCTGCTTGTCGGCCCCGCGCAACGCGCCGGAAGAATCCAGAAAAAACGATCGCCGTCCGGACTTGCCGTATTCCCTGGGCCACGAAGTCAGCGAGTAGGTTTCCAGCTTGTTCGGATCGTCGTCGGGCGCGCCTTCCGTTGCGGGGATGATCGTATAGCGGATCGTGTAGCCGTCCTTGCTGCCGGCCGCGAGATCGGCATCCAGCAGGCCGGCGGCGTCGGGTGAAACTCCATCGGCGGGCGCTGGACCAAGCATCGCGAGGATATCGGGCAGTTTCCCGTATGCTCGATGATAGGTCGCCAGCGCCACGGCAACAGCCCGCAAATCCGCCATGGCGGTATCTTCAGCCGCTTGCAGATTGGCTTTCTCCCATTCCTTGGACATGGATGGAACGTCCAGCAGCATCAGCCCCACCGAAAGAAGTTTCCAGCCGCCGCCTTCGCGCACCAATCCGAATTTGATGGCGCGGGAATTGTCTCCGGCCGCCGGAATTTCCATCGGGATGAAGGCGAGATTTTCGCGCAGCCGCGTTTCGCCGATGTGCATTTCCGAGGTGTAACTGGGGCTTTCGCAGCGCACGATCTTCTGGCCATTGGCGCCGGAGGAAAGCAGCACGCGGCCCGGCTCTTCGAGCAGCACAAAGCGTTTCATCATCGCGGTGCGTTGGGATGGCGGCAGAGCCCGGAAGGCGGCGGAATTTTCGGCGGTCAGAAAATTTGCAAACGCGGCGGCGTCCTGGCGGCAGGCTGCGGACAGCGCGTCGGTGAGCGCCGCGTCCGGGGTCGTGGCCGCGGGGGCTTGCTGAGAAAACACGGCGGGTGCCGCGAAGGCCACGAGAATGGCGAGCCACGCCAGCGTAGTGAGTCCGCGAACGCCGTTCTTACCGGAGTGTTTCACGCCTTTGCTCCGCGCAGAATTTCGGCGAGGTTCTGGGTGAACTTGGAGCGCGGCATCACTTCGCGGCACCCGGCGGATATCGCGCGATTGGCCAGATCGGTCTGCACATGAGATAGAAAGGCAATCACGCGTCTGGGGTTGCCTCCATTGCCGGTCGCGCAGAGCTGCTCGACGGCGTCGATGGCCCCTTGCTTCGCGTTCAGGTCCACTACGACGAGCGCCGCGGGATTCGCGGCCGCAGCTTGCGCGAGTTGTTCCCCGGTCCCGGCGGTCTCCAGGGAGACGCCCACCTGCTTGGACGTTTCTCGGACCTTGGCCAGGAAAAAAAGATCGTCGATCAACGCAATTACGTCAGCCATGCGATTTTGTCCTCACAATCCTCGGCTTTCGGATTTACCACGCAGGCCCGCGCAAGACAAGGCGCAGGCATCCCTGAGTTTCCTCGTGTTTCCCCGGGGAGTCCGCCGAAACCGTGCTCGACGCTTTCACAGCGGATGGAATTGAGATACAAATAGTTTCGGATATGCCATCGCTGGAACAGAAAATTCTCGCTGCGTTCGACGCTCCCGGCTCGCGCGCCCGTTCACTCCCGGAGCTGGACGCCGCTCCCGGGGCGCAAGCCGTAGTTTCGCAACTCATCGAGCGAGGATGGTTGCGCGAGACTGAAGTGCCCGGCTCCTATACGCGCACCGAAGACGGCCGTCTGCAGCTGGCCGGACCGCGCGACGTTACTATCTATTCGCGTCCGGGCTGCCATCTTTGCGATGAAGCCAAAAAAGAAATCGCCCCTCTTCTCCGGGAATTCCGCGCGCGACTTACCGAAATCAACATCGATGAGGATCCCGAACTCCGCGCACGCTACGACTACGATGTCCCGGTCATTTTTATCGGCGCGCGGAAAGCCGCGAAGCACCGCGTCGATTTGGCGCAGTTCCGCCGGCAGTTGCGCGACGCTTGAGTGGCACAGGCTTCAGCCTGTGGAATTCCATTGCGTCTTGGCTTGCGCGCGAGTTCTGGGAGAATCCGGCAAAATTCCACAGGCTGAAGCCTGTGCTACTGGATACTCGATTTATTTAACGAAGCGCATTGCAAATTCTGAAATCGCCAGCAGGAAAACGACCAGCACACCCACGCTCAGATACAGATTCCGTTTTTGCAGTGTTTCCGTTTCCTTCCGCAGCGCCAGCGTTTCCGCTTGCAGGAGTTGTATCTGGCTGGCGGCCCCGGCCATCTCGAGTTTCATCCGCGTATTTTCCTGTTCCAGAACGCTGCAGCGGCCGTCCAGTTGTTCCTGCACCGCCAGGATCGACGCGAAACGATTGTTCATGGCGCTTTCGATCCCGTTATTCGCGGCGCCGGTGGCTGCATTGCGAATCGCTGGAACCATGCGGACGGTATGGCGGGCGGCTTGCGCCACCTGTCGCGGCGCGCCGATAAAATCCAATACATCGGGCAGGTAGCCGGCGAGCTTGGCGAGGAATTCCACCAGACCGGGTTTCAATTCCTTTGCATCGCTCTCCATGGCCATCGCAACCTCCCTCGGAAGCGCACCCACGCTTGCAGGGTTGCACTCCAGGAGTTTTCTGGCAACAGGAAGCTTTTTCGGAGGTGTTCTAATGCCCGCCGGTCGGCTTGACGCCGACGGTTTTGTCGGGAATGTCGCCGGTGCGGCCCTTGACGCGGTCGTAGACGGAAACCAGCGAAGTGGATCCGAGCGCCTCGTTGTAGTAGGTGGGGACGCCAAGGGCGGTTCGCAACTCTTCGTTGAACTTGCGCATGTTCACCAGTTGTTCGGCATGCGCCGGAAATTTTCGGCCGTCGTCCGTCAGCAGGAATTTCTGATAGCCGGCATCCCACAGCCGCACGAACTGGCCGTTCAGCAGCACCGTGGGCAGAATGGTCATGGTGTAGTGATCGTCCGAGGTGCGGCGAAATTCGGCGCCGGCCCCGTACTTCTCGACGCGCATCACGCCGCCCGTGCTGCTCACCACGAAGCCCGCGCCGGAGAGTTCGTCCATCAGCGCGGCCGGAAACTTATCTTTCACATTCCACATAGATTTCAAGAATACGGGCGCGGTCGAAACGTGTAAAGGCCAAAGTCCCGATGTGTCAGTTCACGTGTTCAATCCGGAAAAGCTGGACACGGACCACGCCGGAACACGTGCACTGCCACGACTCCAAATCCTCAGTAAGTAACGTGACGTGCTGATCTGCAATTCGTTCCTGCAAAACGGCACGCTGGATCCGGCCGTTAGGAGGTCGGGGCTTTCAGTCCCGACGTTCCGGCCCGTGTACATGAGGGCTTTAGCCCCTGAAGCCTTCAGGGGCTAAAGCCCTCACTCAATCAGTTCTCTTCGTCCGACCTGAAGGTCGGACCTCCTGAGCGCCTCCCCGCCGCAAAGAATCGACGATGTTTGTGATAAATTAGCTGGATAGAACGGCGTCATTCCCGCATCTGCTGCTGGCGGGACGAACGGTTCACGATTGGAAAAATCTCCGCGAAGTGGCTGCGCGGGACGGGAACTTCTGCAACAGATGACCACGGCAAAAAAGCCTTTTCTGGTGGAAGCGTCGGCCGGCACGCGAACCATTGGCCGCAGCGTTGTCGATTGCATTGGAAATACCCCATTGCTGCGGCTCGAACGGCTCGGACCGAACTATCCGAATGTGGAGTTTTTTGGCAAGGCCGAATGGTTCAACCCCGGCGGCTCGGTGAAGGATCGTCCCGCGCTGGAGATGATTCGCGAGGCGGAACGCTCCGGACAATTGAAGCCCGGCCAGACCATTCTGGACGCGACCAGCGGGAATACCGGAATCGCTTACGCCATGATCGCAGCGGCGCTCGGCTATCGCGTGAAGCTCTGCCTGCCGGACAGCGCCAGCGAAGAGCGAAAGAAAATTCTTAAGGCGTTCGGCGCCGAACTGGTGATCACTCCCGGAGATGAAGGATCGGATGGCGCGATTCTGCGCGCGCGTGAAATTATCGCGTCAGAGCCCGGCAAATATTTTTATCCTGACCAGTACGGCAACCCCGGCAACTGGCGCGCCCATTACAAAACCACGGCCAACGAAATATGGGAGCAAACCGCGGGACAAATCACGCACTTCGTCGCCGGGCTGGGCACCAGCGGCACCTTCGTCGGCACGACGCGCCGCCTTAAGGAGCTGAATCCGGCGATCCGTTGCATCAGCCTGCAACCGGACTCTTCGTTTCATGGGCTGGAGGGATGGAAGCACATGGCCACGGCCATCGTGCCGGGAATTTACGATGCCACGCTGGCCGACGCCAATCTGGAAGTGGGCACGGAACAGGCTTACCGCCTGGTGAAGCGGGCCGCGCGCGAAGAGGGATTGCTGCTGAGCCCCAGTGCCGCCGCGGCGCTGGAGGGCTGCTTCCAGGTCGCCGCGTCGCTCGGTCCGGATGAGCGCGCCGTGATGGTGACGATTTTCCCGGACTCCGGAACCAAGTATTTGAGCGAGCGGTTTTGGGATGAGGTGTGAGCAGCACAGCGACTCCTCGCTGTGCGGGGTTTGCAATCGAAGTACGACTCGCTAGTACAACGTAGACTTACAAAACCACACAGCCAGCAGTGGCTGTGTTACTGGACACAAAATCCATGCTCCTGCTGTCAAAAAAATTCGACCAGGAAATCCGCGATCACGGCGCCAAGGATTATCCCAACGAGTGCTGCGGCGCGATGCTGGGAACGGATCAAGACGCCGCAGGGCGCGAAGTGCGCGCGCTTTTTCCCCTGATCAACCGGCGCGACGATTCTCCGCGCAACCGTTTTTCCATCACCCCGGAAGATTTTCGCGCAGCCGAGAAGGCCGCTGCCGAGAGTGGACTCGATCTGCTGGGGTGGTATCATTCCCACCCGGACCATCCGGCGCGGCCCAGTGAGTTTGACCGCGAGCATGCCTGGCCGTGGTATAGCTATGTGATTGTCAGCGTGGATGGCGGCGTCCCCAAGGATTTGACCTCCTGGCAATTGGAGGACGACCGCTCCCAGTTTCAGCCGGAAGTGGTTGCGCAGGAACGGATTGCCAGTCCGGAGAAGCAGGGTTGAGCCGGCAAAGGCCGCGCAGCGCTTGAACCCTGCAGGGCGCTTCGCGCATCCGATGGGATGACTCGATAAAGGAGAATTGAACGTATGGCCGTGAAGGTATTGATTCCGACGCCGCTGCGCCAGTTTACCGGAAAGCAATCCAGCATCGAGTGTAGCGCGGCCACCGTGGGCGAAGCGCTCGGCAACCTGACCGGCACGTTTTCCGAGCTGAAAAAGCATTTGTACACCGAGGACGGCAAAATCCGCAGCTTCGTGAACGTGTACCTGAACGACGAAGACATTCGCTTCCTCCACAAGGAAAACACGCCGACCAAGGATGGGGATACGATCAGCATCGTGCCGTCGATCGCCGGCGGTCATGTTTAAGTAGGACAGGCTTCAGCCTGTCTGGTTTTGATGCTCGCAGGACGCAAATCTAAACCAGACAGGCTGAAGCCTGTCCTACTGTCAAGATTGGAAACTAGCGGGAAGAAATTCGAGGAGAACGTCCGTGGCAATTCCGACTGATACGCTTTCGCAGCAGGAAGTAAAGCTTTCCAAAGAAGAGGTGCAGCGCTACAGCCGCCACCTGATCATGCCCGAAGTAGGTATGGAGGGGCAACTCAAACTCAAGCGCGCCCGCGTGCTGACGATCGGCACGGGTGGCTTGGGTGCGCCACTCGGTCTATATCTGGCAGCGGCCGGCGTGGGCCACCTCGGCCTCGTGGATTTCGACGTGGTCGACAACTCGAACCTGCAACGCCAGGTGACGTTCACGACAGCGGACGTGGGCAAGCCGAAATCCGAGGCCGCCAAGGCGCGGCTTTCCGCGCTGAACCCGTCGATTGAAATCGTGTCCTACGAAACGCGGCTCACCAGCGACAACGCCCTCGAACTGTTTCGCGACTACGACATCATCGTGGACGGCACCGACAATTTCCCCACCCGCTTTCTGGTGAACGACGCCTGCATTCTGCTCGGCAAGCCGAATGTCTATGGCTCGATTTTCCGGTTTGAGGGGCAGGCGACGGTGTTCGGGTATCCGGACGGACCGTGCTACCGCTGCCTGTATCCGGAACCGCCGCCGCCGGGGCTCGTGCCGTCCTGCGCCGAGGGCGGAGTGCTTGGCGTGCTGCCCGGAATTGTCGGCTCGATCCAGGCGATGGAAACGATCAAGCTGATTCTGGGCGCGGGAGAGCCGCTGGTGGGGCGCCTCCTGCTGTTCGACGCGCTGGCCATGCGCTTTCGCGAATTGAAATTGAAGAAGAATCCTGAGTGCCCGATGTGCGGCACTCACCGCAGCATTACCAAATTGATCGATTATGAGGAATTCTGCGGAATTCGAGGCGAGGAGGCCCCTGCAATGACGGACGGTATTCCCGAAATTACGGCAACGGAGCTCAAGGCGCGGCAGGATCGTGGCGATAAATTGTTCATCCTGGATGTGCGCGAGCCGCACGAATATCAAATTTGCAATCTGAACGGAAAGTTGATCCCGCTGGGCGAACTTCCGCGGCGCGTGAACGAGCTGGACAGTTCGGTCGAGATGGTGGTGCATTGCCGCAGCGGCAAGCGCTCAGCCGACGCCATCCATTTTCTACAGACCGCCGGCTTTAAAAAGCTGTGGAACCTGAAGGGCGGCGTGCTGGCGTGGGCGGACGAAGTCGATCCGAGAATGCCCAAGTATTGAGAAGAGGCGCGGCACGCGAATCGCTTTTGGTTCAGCTGTTTTTGAATCTGAAATTTCAAATTTGAGATTTGAAATTTCAGATTCAAATCGCGGGGGTTCGGAAGCGCGAATGGCGGCCTGACCGGTGGCGCCGATATTCGTAGCTTCATTTTCACGTTTCTTCAGGAATCGCTTAGGAGCGCAAATGGCGGGAACCAAAATCACCGTTCGCAATGATGGACCGTTGCGCGTCGAGGGCGAGATCGAACTCGTCGACATGGACGGAAAGCCGTTCGGACTCGGCGGCCGCACCTCAATCGCGCTCTGCCGTTGCGGGCATTCCGCAAGTAAGCCGTTTTGCGACGGCTCGCACCGCACCGCCGGCTTTCAGGACAAGCAGCAGGCACGCGATCTCCCACCACCGCAGCCCAAACCGTAGCTCCGCAGAACAGATTATAAATTTTTGATCTGAGCATCCGTGTGCCTCGGCGGCTAGTGTCAAATTAACAACTACTGTGTGCCAGTTTGGGAAGCCGTCGGGAGTTCCGGTAACATTCCTATCCAATTCCCGGAAACCCAATTTTCCTGTTGATCCGCCCCTCCGCATCCGGCCTCTATAAGTCGTTCAGAATCAGCAGCGTGCGCGTCCACCAAAATCTTATGTAGATGGGCTCTGAACTTGCTCCCTTCAGCTGCGCAGTCAGAACTTGCGCTCATGGAACTGCTCAACTGGGGGAGCGGTGAGTGTGCTGAATCAAATTCGAGCGTGGTGCTGGAATCTACGCTGGTTTCTCGGAGTTCTGGGCGCGGTCGCGCTGCTGGCGTCGGCCGCCTGGTTGCGGCAACTGCCCTTCAGTTCTGAGCCCTTGTTTTATTCCTACTTGCAGATCGTGGGCAGCCTGCTGTGCTTTACGTATGCGGCCAACGCCCTGATCCGTTTCAGCGGCACGCACGACCGCCTCACGCTGATCCTGGCCTTCGGTTTCGTCCTTTCCGGCACCATCGAGACTGCCGCCACATTCAACTTCTACGGCATTCTGGCTTCCGGTAATTTCAGCGAGACGCACGTGCCGCTGGCATGGATGGTGAGCCGGACGCTTCTGGCGCTGGTGTTGATTGCGGCTCTGGTGGTGGAGCGGCGCGTTCCGAATTCGCGAGAGCCCGGACGGGAAATCGCAGTCGCGCTCGTGGCGGTGGTGGCGGTGGCCTACGCGACCAGCGCCGCCTATTTCGGTTCGCCGCTGGAGCCGGCCATGCATCCCCAGGCCCTACTGTCCCGGCGCGGGGACCTGCTGCCGGCAATACTTTTCGGGATCGCCGCCATCGGATTCGGGCGCAGGTCGCGGCACCACTCCTCGCCCTTCGATCGCGCCATCCATATCGCCCTGTGGATGAATGTCGCCTGCCACGCGCTGGCGACGCAATCCGAGAGGCTGCTGGACGCTCCGTTTACCGCCGCACAGATTCTGAAGGTAGCCAGCTATGCCCTGGTTCTGGGCGGAGCGCTGCTGGATAACGCGCGGGTATTCGACCAGGTGCGCAAGCTGGCGGTCACCGATCCGCTGACCGGCCTTTCGAACTATCGAACCTTGATCAACATCATGGAAAACGAGTTGCAGCGCTCGCGGCGCACGGGGCGCCCGTTCGCCGTCCTGCTGCTCGACCTGGACCGCCTCAAGATGATCAACGATCAGCACGGGCACCTGGTCGGCAGCCGCGCGTTGTGCCGCCTGGCTGGAGTGCTGCGGATTCACTCCCGCGCCATGGACACTGCGGCGCGCTACGGCGGCGACGAATTCGCCATCGTGTTGCCCGAAGCGGGTGAGGAAGCGGCCGAGTCCGTGAGCCGCCGCATCTGCGAACGTCTGGCCAATGACGGTGAATTTCCGCATGTCACCGTGAGCGTCGGCTCGGCGGTTTTCCCTCGCGACGGAGAAACGATTGAGGAACTTTTCGAATACGCTGACCGCGCTCTGTACGGAATGAAACGGCGCCCGGACGGAATCCGGACGCTGGCGCGCATCGCAGCGTGCCTGTAAGCGGCGAGCAACCATGGCACAAACTTTCAACACGGAACGCCTTGAAAAAAGAATCCCGATGACCGTAGCAGTCCATCTTTGCGGGCAGGAATCGGCCTCCGACGTGGAAACGACGTTCACAGAGGACGTCAGTTCACGCGGGGCCCGGGTAGCGAGCGTACGCCGCTGGCGCACGAACGACACCCTGAAGATTCAATCCCTCCCCGGTGGATTCCAATCCCTGGCGCGCGTGGCCTACTGCCACCCGCACCCCGAAGGGTACGTCATCGGACTTGAGTTCCTAGAGCCCAATGGCCGGTGGGTGATTAACGCCCCATTCGGCTCAGGGAAACCGCTGCAAGGATAGGAGGGACACGCGAAGGCAAACAACTGGCGTAACGTATTACCCAAGAGCGCTTGACATTCCGCGGGAACGGGATGCCAGGCGCTTTTGGCTTTTTTAGGACTGCAAGTGGCACAGGCACCCAGTGGCACAGGCTTAAACCTGTGGGGTTCCGTTCAGCAGCCCGGGCTGCGCGCATTCGTTCTAAATTCCAGAGTTTTTGAGGTTTACGGTCGTCCATTCAGAGGGAAGTCTACTGACTCAAGAAAAAAGCAGATCCCTCGGGCAAACCCAGCCCTTCGGGATGACAGTTTTTAGTTTTTTTCGCAGCCTCCCGAGTCTGCGCTAGGAATCGCCTTAGCCTGTGGAGGTTTGCGTCAATTGCCCGTACAGACTAAGCGTTCCGTCCACCATTCGGTCTGCAGAGAAATTAGCGATGACCGTTTCACGGCCGGACATGCCAAGGCGGGTGGCATCATCCGGCTGCGATAACAATTGCGCGATCGCTTGCCCAAACGCGCCAGCATCCGGATTCTTCAGCGTTACTCCGTTTTTCCCGCTTGCTACCACTTCGGAAACGCCCCCACTGTCGATGGCTGCGACCGGCAGGGCATGCGCCATCGCGGCGAGCAGTGCGGTGCCGAGCGCCTCGCCCATCGCGGGGAATGCGAAGACATCCATGGCGGCAAATGCGGCGTCAATTGGAACGTCAGGCGTCAGAAATTTTACGGACTCAACGATCTGAAGTTCGCGCGCTCTCGCCTGCAGCCGCGACAATTCCGGACCTTCGCCGCGCAGCAACAAAACGCTGGCAGGGAGCTGCGAAATCAAGGTCGCGAACGCCTCCAGCAGGAACGCGTGCCGTTTCTGCGGAACGAAGGCTGCTATATATCCGGCCACGCGAGCTTCCGGAGAAATTCCGAACTGAGTGCGAGCGGCATCGCGTTCGGATTCGGAAATCTCCGCCGGAATCTGCACCCCATCAAAAATCACGGCCACGCGGCCGGGCGCGAGCCCGCTCTGCAGGACGGTTTGTTTTACAAATTCGGAAACGGCGATAATGCGCGCCGCGGCGCGGTAGCGCGCGAGTGAAAAATAGCTGCGCGCGAGTGGAAGCGTCACCCTGCGTGATGCGACCACGGGGACGAAGCGATGAGCGCGCGCCAGCCACGCGGCGGTCAGCGCGTGCGGTTCGTTGGCGTGAACCAGGTCGAAGCGTCCGCCGCGCACGAAACGCCGTATGAGCCATGCGGCATTCATCCGGCGGCGCGCCGGACCAACGGGATAGACCGGCGCACCCATCTCCGCCGCCCGGGCCGCCAGCGTGGAGTTGCGCACGGCGATCAGTTCCGGAGCGTGTCCGCGTTCGCGCAGCCCTTGCAGCAGCAGCAGCGCCTGATGCTGTCCGCCGCGATAGTCCCGGCCCAGATCGACGATAAGCGGGCGCACCCTCAAGCCTCGCCGGGATTTGGCCAGGAGCGGCGAGCCAGTTTTTCTCCCGCCAGCAACCGGCCCAGTTTTCGGAATTTCAGGTAAATATATTTTCCGGAGAACCAGGCGATCAGCCAGCCGCGCCGCCCGTCCAGAAAGCCCCGCTGGAAAACCAACCGCTGCACCATCGTCCAAGGCGAAGCGAAAATCATCGCCGCGCGCCAGCTTTTCCGGCCTTGCGCGAAAAGATCTTCGGCAGCCAGGGTGGACATGACGTCCAGTTTCGCGTGCTGCTCGGAAAGCGTGCGAACGGTGTAATGAAACAGATGGCCCTCGAGCCGCCCCGGCGGGCCCTCCAGGTGGAAACGCTCGTGGAGCGCGCTGAAAAATTTTCCCTTGTCGCGCCGAAAAAGGAGCAGCTTGTACTCGGGATACCAGCCGGAGTGGCGAATCCATCCGCCGAGAAAATTCGTGAACTGCAGCAGCTCGTAGCCGTTCCTGTCGGGGGGCCGCTGCTTCCAGGCCAGCATTGAAGCGCGCAACTCGGGGCTCAGCTGCTGATCGCAGTCCATGGACAAAATCCAGTCGTTGGAGGAGAGCGACACGGCGTAATTTTTTTGTTCGGCGAAGCTGTCGAGCGCGCGGGTATAGACGCGAGCGCCTTGTGAGCGGGCGATCTCGCAGGTGCGGTCGGTCGATCCCGAATCCACCAGAATAATTTCGTCGGCGATTTCCGCGAGCGATGCCAGCGCGCGCGGCAGGTCCAGTTCCTCGTTATAAGAAATGAGAATCGCGGTCAGTGCGGGCATCGGAAATCCAGTCGGTTACGGTAACACGAAAGTGGGCGTGCTTCACGGGCTGCCGCAAAACGCAAAAAGTGTTGTCATTCTGAGCGAAGCGAAGAATCTCTCTTCGATCTAAAGTATGGGCAACGCCGCGGAAACCAGGAGAGATTCTTCGCTTCGCTCAGAATGACAAAATGGAGCAGGTGGAAGCTCGTGCGGCTCAGCGAACCGCGACCAGCTTGGGCGTGACGCTGACGAGGATTACGGAAGTGCCGATGCGAAATTCGGAGAGATGCTTCAGTTCCGCGACGCGGACGCGCTCGTCGGCGAAGTACGTGCCGTTGGTGGAATCCATGTCCCGCAGGCGGATGACGTCGCCCTTGATTTCGATGGCGCAGTGCCAGCGCGAGATTTCCTTGTCATTGATGACGATGTCGGCGTCGGCGCGGCCCAGGACGACGCGAGGTTTCTCCACCGCGTAAACCAGCCCGCGCGCGGGACCGGCAATCACCGATAGTGCGATGGCCCTTCCGGCGGGCAATTGCAGGGAACTAGGTTCTTCTCCGCCGCCGGCTGCTAGCCAGGGCGCACCGGCGCTGCGGGCAAAGCCCGGCAGCGGCGTGAGGACCTGGGTGACGTCGGGGCCGGGAGCGATTTCAACGATGGTGCTGGTGCCGCACCGGGCACACTTGAACTGCACGCGCGGCAGTCCCACCAACTGTTTGTCTGGCAGGGTATGTTGGGCGCCACAACTGGAGCAAGCGGCTTTCATGGGATTCCAAGTCCAATTTAGCATGGCCGTTTGGTGTTGTGAGCGGGCTTCGCGCGCGATGTTTCGACTTGGGAACTATCCAGAAGTACGGGCCTTTTCAAGCGGATTGCCGCCCGGTTGGCGTACTTCCGGAACGATTCGGATCGTGCGTTGGCCCGTCGGCAAAGGCGGCCGGGTGGCCCTGCGGGCTGTTTCTACTGCACGAAACCCACGTTGGGGACCGGAGTCGGCTCAGGAACGTCGCGGATGGGACCGAACTGCTTCTCGTACCGGCGGATATTTTCCTCCAGCGCGCGCATGATGCGCTTGGCATGGCCCGGGCTTACGATGACGCTGGAAATCAGCTTGCCCTGCGGAACATTGGGGAACACGTAGATGAAATGCGCCGTGAATTCTTCCGCGGTGTGGTGAAACATCACCAGGTTGGAAAATTGCCCGACGAGTTCCTTTTCATCGGCCTTGATCTGAACCTGCACCTGCTCGCTGCCGCCCTGCGCCATGAAGGCCTCCAATCACGGTGATGTTCCGTGCGTCTTGTTCCGTTTCCGACAGTAACACACAGTCTCAAGGCCGGGCACGGGCAACCTGCGCGCGGGTTTCGACGGTTCTTGTAGCGCCCGTCTTCAGGCGGGCATCTTGCAGCCGGGCAGATGCCCGCCTGAAGGCGGGCGCTACATTCCGTTTCAAATCCGGACACTACACTTGCGCCATTTGCATTGACTGGCCTGGGTATTAATGCTAGTTTATTTAAGATATTTATCTAGGTTAACTATGGCCGTCCCTCCCCTATCTCCCGCCTCTTCGGACGCGATTTCCGCCGGTGTTGCGTCGCGTGCCAGCTCTCCTTCGCTTCCGGAATCGTATCGCAGCGTTCCGATCCGGGCCGGCGCGTCTTTTTTCCGAAAGATGATTGCGTTCGCGGGCCCCGGCTACCTGGTCGCCGTCGGGTACATGGATCCAGGGAACTGGGCGACCGACCTTGGCGGCGGCTCGCGATTCGGCTACACGCTGCTGAGCGCCGTGCTGATTTCCAGCCTGATGGCGATTTTCCTGCAAGCGCTCTCCGCCAAGCTGGGCATCGCGGCGGGCCGCGACCTGGCGCAAGCCTGCCGCGACCACTATTCGCGGCGGACGACGATGGTGCTGTGGGTGCTTTGCGAAATCGCGATTGCCGCGTGCGACCTGGCGGAGGTGCTGGGTTCAGCGGTCGCGCTGAAGCTGCTCTTCGGCCTTCCGCTGCTGGCCGGCGTTTTGTTGACCGGCTTGGACGTGCTGCTGGTTCTGGCGATGCAGGGGCGCGGCTTTCGAGTGATGGAGACTTTGGTCATCACGCTGATCATGACCATTGCTGCCTGTTTCGCGTATGAAATTTTCTTCGCCCAGCCGCTGTGGCTCGAAGCGGCGCGGGGATTTCTTCCCACCGCGCAGATCCTGAAGGATCGCGAGATGCTGTACCTGGCGATCGGCATTCTGGGCGCCACAGTGATGCCGCACAATTTGTATCTGCATTCCAGCATCGTGCAGACGCGCGCGTTCGTGCAGGACGGCGCGGGCAAACGCGAGGCCATCCGCTTTGCGACGCTCGATTCGACGCTGGCGCTGGGATTTTCCCTGTTCATCAACGCGGCCATCCTGGTGCTGGGAGCGGCGGCGTTTCACGTCCGGGGCATGAACGACGTGGCCGACATCAGCCAGGCCTACCGGTTGCTGACTCCGGTGCTGGGCGTGAGTTTCGCCAGCGTGCTGTTTGCGGCGGCGCTGCTTTGCTCCGGGCAGAACTCCACGCTCACCGGAACGCTCGCCGGTCAGATTGTGATGGAGGGATTTCTGCACTGGCGGATGCGGCCGTGGCTGCGGCGGCTGATCACGCGATCGATGGCCATCATTCCGGCAGCCGTGGTGATCGGAGTGATGGGCGAGGGCCGGGTGACTTCGCTGCTCATCCTCAGCCAGGTGATTCTGAGCTTTCAACTGCCGTTTGCCGTCATACCTTTGATTCAGTTTACCGGCGACCGCTCCAAGATGGGGGAGTTCACCAACGGACGGATTACCGCGATCTTCGGTTGGTTCATGGCCGCGGTCATTGTTGTGCTCAATGGCGCGCTGCTGTGGCTGACCTTTGGCGGAAAGATCTAGTTTGGTTCTGTAGCGCCCGCCTTCAGGCGGGCATTTGCTCGACTCCAAAGTGCCCGCCTGAAGGCGGGCGCTACATAAATGCTGACTACACAGCGCAAGCTAAAGCATGCGCCACGTTTTCTTGTAAACCTTCGCCGGGTGTGGCAAAATTTTTCTAGCCCTGCAAAGTCTCGGTTCAATATCTCGGTATAAGGGAGACGGTGGAATGACTGGATTCGACAAGCGAGCTTCGGTGTGGCTGGCGCGCGTGGCCGGTGCGGGCGTCGTGCTTGGCATGTGCATTTTTGCGGTGGGACGCGTGGCGGCGCAGCAAGCCGAGCCCGCGCCCTGGGTCGCTCCGGATGACGCGAAGAAGGTGAAGAATCCCGTCCCTTCCAACGCGGAGAGCCTAACCGCAGGTGAACAGCTTTTTACCGACAACTGCGTGCTGTGCCACGGCGAAAAGGGCCTGGGCGACGGTCCGGGCGCCAAGACCATCAAAGTGAAGCCGGCGAATTTCACCGATCCCAAACTGCAGGCTTCGGAGACGGACGGCTCGCTGTTCTGGAAGATGAGCAACGGCCGCGGGCCGATGCCGTCGTGGAAGGACACGCTGTCCGACCAGGAGCGCTGGCAGTTGGTGAACTACATTCGCAAGCTGGGCAAAGACGCCGCCAAGAAGTAACGCCGAATCCGGTGTAAATAGTTCGGGCGCGTCACTCGCAGGATTGCTGAAATCCTGCGAGCGAACGCGCCCGGTTTCGTTTCCAGCACACTCCGGTGGTTCCGACCTACCTAGTTCACCGCCTTTAGAGCCTGCCCAACTTCTTTCATGTCCGGCACCACGCCCATCTCATAATTCTTGATCCAGGCGACTTTGCCCGCCTTATTGACGATGACGATGGCACGGCTCGACGTTCCATTATCCTTGAGATACACGCCGAATTTATCGGCTACGGCGCCGCGAGGATTAAAATCCGCGAGCAGCGGGTAGGTGATTCCCAGCTTTTCGGCGAAAGCTTTGTGGGCCCACAGGCTGTCCACGCTGACGCCCAGAACCTGCGCGTCCAGCGACTCGAACTGCTTCAGATCGTTGACGAAACAGGCATGCTCGTTGGAGCAGACCGGGCTGAAATCGAGCGGATAGAAAATCAGGACCACGTTGCGCTTGCCCGCGAAGTCGGAAAGCTTGACGTCCTGGCGCGACTGGTCCTTCAGGGTGAAGTCGGGTGCGGGCTGTCCTGCGGCGATGGCCATGAAACCTCCTGAAATAAAAAATGAATGGAATTTCTTGCTGCGTCGCGAGCGCCTGGGGAGGGCCGGCAGGAGCCGCCGCGATCCGTTTATGATAGCGGATTTTTCCGGGAGGCGTCTCCCGGATTCTGATAACATCGCCACGACATGGCGCGCCTCACCGTGGACCAGGCTTATCCGGGAATCGCGATTCGCCCGGCCTCGCGCAGACTGTGGGCGCGGCTGATGCGTTGGCCGGCGGAATGCATTCACCTGGAAAACGGGCACCCCTGGATGGCCACATACATCCCGGACACGCTGTACCTGCGGGGCAAGCCCCGGGCGCGGCGCCAGCCGGCGCGACCGGAAATTTCGGTCTGCTACGATTGCCTGAAGGGCCTGCTGGATCCGGAGCTTGCGGCGACTCCCAGCCGCGTGGTGGCGTTTGAGCCGGACGGCGAGAATTTCACGCAGTATTTTTTTCTGGGCACGGAAGACTTCGCCGCGGCCGGCCTGCGCTCGGAAGTCGCGGCGGCGATCTTGACGCGGCTCGAAGAGCTGGAAGGCCCTTGCAGCGACTGCGGCGAGCCCGCCACCTGGCTATGGATCTCGCGGCGCGAAGTTTCCAGCCTGGACCAGACCGAGCGGATTGCGTCTTCGCCGGGCGCGCTGTTTTGCCCAAGGCACGGCGCGGCGAAACTGTGCGCGGCCCTGGGGCAAATCGAGGAAGCGAATCTGTTTTACATTAACGCGCCGTATGGAGATTCCGGCGCGTATGTCTGGATCTGAAACTATGTCGCTAAAACAAATTGTCGAGAAATATCTGGCCATCGCGGGTGGCTTCACGTTCTTGGCGCCGCTGGCGGATTTTGGACTGGAACGCGGTGAGGTCGAGCGGATTTTCAGCGCGCTCGATGAGGACTACCACATCAGCCGATATTTTCATTTCAGCCAGGTTTCCGGACCGGGCTACCTGATTGACGGGTTCGAGCAGACGCACATTTCGATCGATGAGGAAATTCAGTCGATCTTGTAGGACCGGCTTCAGCCGGTCTGATTGGATTCCCGCCTGACGCTACTCAAAATCAGACAGGCTAAAGCCTGTCCTACTGGTACCTGCGCCAGAGCCAGTAGCCCAGGCCGCAGACGAGCAGGATGGGCAGCGCGCTCATGACCACCGTCATCCCGAAATAGGTGGCGGCGGTTTTGGGGTCGCCGACCATGCACGCGGGACAAGCCGATGCGACGTCGGGAATGAACACGGCAATAGCCGCGGCGGCGATCAGGAAGCGCGCGAGACGTTTTGACTTCCGCATTGCTTTTTCTCAGCCCTCACAAGTAGACGCGCAAATAGATCACTGGCCACAGCAGGACTACAAAATACCAAAAAATCTGCGTGGCGGCGAACGTCGAAGGCGCAAGCGTCCCGCGCCGCATCGGAACATAGAGCGCCGCCAAGATCGAGATGGCGACCACTGCGTGAAGGGCGTGCGCGCCGACGATCAGGTAGAAAAACGCGCCGTGCGGGCTGGAAGTCATGGTCAGGCCCTCGCGGAGAAGAGCGACCCACTCCACTCCCTGCAGCAGCACAAAGGCGATGCCCGTGGCGATCGCGCCGGCCAGATAGGCATGCGCCTTTTCATAGCCTCCGCGGGCGCGGCGGCTGGCCAGGAACAGCAGGACCCCGCTTAGAAGTAAAATCGCAGTATTGAACGCGGTGCGTTCGACCGGAAGGCGCGGCTGCCCGGCGGGAGGCCAGACTCCGCCCATCGCCGTCGCTTTGGCGATGGTGTGCGCGCTCATCAGCGCCGCGAAGAACATGATTTCGCAGACGACAAAAATGATCACTGCCAGAACGGAGTTGGGCAGCCGTTTGTCTGCAACGGCCGCGGCCGGCCGGGCCACGCCGGATTCGATCGCGCTGGTATGGCTACTCATGTTTGGCCGCCGCGCCTGCGTCGGCCGGGCGATCTGCCGACGGGTTGGTCCAGTGCAGTCCGCTGTGCTTCATCACATCCGGAGCGACGCCGGCGAAGAGGACCACGATGAAGAGCAGGCAAACGATCAGGAGATAGGGCACCCAGCGCTTTTCGACGTTCACGTGCATGAAGTTTTTGGCGACCAGATACGCTTTCACGAGAGCGACGCCGAATGCGGCGATCAACACCACGTTGCGGATGTGGGTCATGGAACCGAGCACGCTGACGATGAGCAGCACCACCAGGATGGCCCAGATCTTCACGTAGTTGGGATGATGCACATGCGCTGGAGCGTCAGTGGTCATGGCTCGTCGGCGTCCTCGAAACTCACCCTATCGGGCGATGTACAGCAACGGAAATAGGAAAATCCAAACGATATCCACGAAGTGCCAGTACAGCCCGATGCACTCCACGCGCTGCAGTTCCTGATTTTTCGCCGCATCCGACGCGACAATCAGCATGATGATCATTCCGGCCAGCACGTGCAGGCCGTGCAGCCCGGCCAGCGTGTAGTAGAACGACCAGAATCCGCCCGAGGAGATCACGAAACCTTCGTGGATATCCACGGACCACTCGTAACCCTTCACGATCAGGAAGATGAGCCCGCCGAGCGACGTCAGGCGCAGCAATTTCGCGGCCTTCGGGCCGTCATGCGCGTCGGCGGCCTGATGCGCGAGCACCGCGCACAGGCTGGAAGTCAGCAGCACAAAAGTATTAAACGCTCCCGCCCAGGTAAGGGTGTGCGAAGCGGAGTCGGCCCATTCGGGATGTCCGATGCGGTGCATGACGTACGCGGCCAGCAAACCGCCGAAGATCACGATCTCGGAGGCGATGACCCACCAGGTGATCAGCTTGGCGCTCACAATTCCGGTGCCGCTGCGCGTATTGGCAAGCGGTTTGGCGGATGTGCTCATGCCTCAACCTCTCCGACTAGCGCGGAATCCGGAACATTCTGCGCCACGAAATCCTCGGGATGTCCCGGCAGGCCGTATTCGTACGGGCCGCGATACACGGTCGGCATTTCGACAAAGTTTCCGTGCGGGGGTGGAGACGGAATGGTCCACTCCAGCGTCGCCGAGCGCCACGGATTCGGCCCGGCCTCTTTGCCTTTGCCCAGGCTGGTGAAAAAGTTGTAGAGAAACACCAGCTGGAACGAAAGCATGACCAGCAGCGCCACGGTCGCCGTGGTGCGCAGATGCTGCAGCGGCGGGCGGGCCTGTTCGGCGAACAGCGCGTAGTTGTAAATGCGGCGCTGGTCTCCGGCGATTCCGGTGATGAAGAGCGGAATGAAAATCACGTTGAAAGGAATCACCGTGCCCCAGAAATGAATTTTCCCGAGCTTCTCATTGAGCATGCGGCCAAACATTTTGGGATACCAGAAGGTGAGCCCGCCAAAGACGGCGATGATGGCGATAGGCACGAAGGTGTAGTGGAAATGGGCGATCAGGAAATAGGTGTCGTGCAGATAGATGTCCGTGCCGGAGGAGCCCAGGAAAATTCCGGTCACGCCGCCGATCATGAACTCGGCGATGAAGGCCAGCGCCCAGAGCATGGGCGTGTCCAGGTGAATCGACCCGCCGTAGAGCGTGGCCACGTAAAGAAAGACCATTTCCGTAACCGGCACGGAAATGAGCAGCGTGGTGATGGAAAAAATATTGGCCATGCGCGGGTCAATCCCGGCCACGAACTGGTGGTGCGCCCATACCACAAAACTCAGGAATCCCACGGCCCAGGTGGTGTACAGGACCGTCTTGTATCCGAAGATTTTTTTGCGGGCAAACACGGCGATGATTTCCGCCACGATGCCCATGGCCGGAAGGAGTACGACGTACACCTCGGGGTGGCCGAAAAACCAGAACAGATGCTCCCACAGGAGCGGATCGCCACCGCGCGTGGGGTCATAAAAGCCCGTGGCCATGGTCTGATCGAACAGCAGCATGACCGCGCCGGCAATCAGCGGCCCCGCGGACGCCATGAAAATGACGCTGGCCAGCACGATCATCCATACGACGATGGGCACGTCATACATTTTCATTCCCGGCGCGCGGCTGTTCATCGCGGTGACCGTGAAATTGATGCCGCCCAGCAAAAATGCCACGAATTCCAGCGCCACCGCGACCAGCCACAGCGTGGCGCCAATCGGCGTCAGGTTATACGCGCCGCTGGCGGAGAGCGGAGGGTAGGCGGTCCAGGCGCCGCCAAACGGGCCGCCCTTCACCAGAAACGAACTCAGCAGCACCAGCGCGCTCAACAGGAAAATCTGATAGGAGAGGCGATTGATCCGCGGAAAGGCCATATCGTCGCAGCCGACCATCAGCGGAATCAGGAAATTTCCAAAGGCCGCGATCAGTACCGGCATGGCCACCCAGAAAATCATGATGCTTCCGTGCATGGTTACCAGGGCGTTGTAGCGGGCCGGAGTAACGATCCCGTAGCCGGGCACCGCGTGGTTGGGAAATCCCAGTTGCATGCGGAAGACATAGGCGAAAAATCCGCCGATCAGGGCCATGGCCATCCCGGTGAACAAGTACTGCCGGGCGATCATCTTGTGGTCGGTGGACCAGAAGTATTTCTGAAAGATTCCAGGCTCGTGATGCTGAAGGTCCGCGCTCATCGTCGCACCTCCGCCATCGTCGTAGCGTTCGCCGCGGCTGGCGAAGCAGGCGCCTGTTGCTGGGCCACGGTGGAATTGGAATTCCGCAGCATCCACGCGGCATGATCTTGCGGCGTCTCGACAATGATCCGGCCGGCCATCAGGGCGTGGCCGATACCGCACATCTGCGTGCACTGAATGTCATAGGTGCCCACGCGGTTGGGGCGAAACCATCCGGAAATCGTGCGGCCGGGGAGGCCGTCCTGCTTCAGGCGGAATGCCGGCACGGAAAAACTGTGAATCACATCGCGGGACATCAGCTCGAAATGGTAGGTGGTATTCACCGCGACGTGCAGCTCGCCCACGCTGCGAATGTCATCCGCTGTGTCCAGCACTCCGTCCGGCCCCGGCTGCTGAAAACTCCAGGCCCACTGCTGGCCGATGATGCGCACCACGGCGCCCGCATCGGCCGGAGGCATCACCTGTTTGATCTGGTACCAGACGGTGATCGCACCGGCGAGGATCACGATGTCGCAGACGATAATCAGATAATGGGGGATTGAGATCCAGCGCTTCAGATGCGGCTCTTCGCCGGTGATGTATTGCGTCGGGCGCCCATCCCGGGCGCGAAATTTGAAAATCAGCCAGAACATCATGCCTTCGGCGGCGATCAGCCAGAAACCGACGATGACGGCTATCAGGATAAACTGGTAGTCAATCCAGTGCGCATACGTCGATGCCGCCGAGAGGTACCGCTCCAGCATGAAAACTCCCGCTACCGGATTAGAATCAAAACTCCCGCCACAAAAGCCAAACAGCCCGTGACAATGGTCCAGAAAACAACTTTAGCTACCTGATCGGGTGACGCATCCGCGTGAGCCTGGTTCATGGAATGAATGTCTCCCGTGCGTTTGCGCCTAAGGCTTGAGCGTTCCCACGTACGCGACGACATTGCGGATCGCGTCATCCGTCCGCAAGGTTAACGCCATAGGGCGCATCAAGCGCCCTTCGCGGTCTTTCGGATTCGTGCCGCGAATGCCGCTCTTGAATTTTCTGAGTTCGGTGGCCAGGTACCAGTCGTCGGTTCCGGCAATACGCGGCGCGCCCAAGTCCTGATTGCCCGCGCCGTTGTCTCCGTGGCAGGCGGCGCAAGTCGCATAAAGCGCGGCGCCCGCTTGCGCATCGCCCGGAAGCGACGCGGCATGCGGCACAGGCGTCAGCGTTTCCACGTAATGCGCCACCGATTTCACGTCTTCCTCTGAAGACAGGCTCAGCGCCATGGGCCGCATGCGCATGCCCTCGACATCGCTGAAATGCATGCCGCGCGAGCCGGCGCGAAATTTGTCCAGCTCGCGTTCCACGTACCATTCTTTCATGCCCGCAATGTTGGGCGCGCCGATCGCGGAATTTCCCGATCCGTCGGAATTGTGGCAGGGAACGCAGGTCTCAAAAACTTCCCGGCCGCGCGTCGCCGCGTCGGTCGTTCCCATCCGGCAGCCCGAGAGATTCAATCCACCGATCAGGACCAGAAGAAAAAAAAGAGCGGGATTTCGCGGAACGAATGTTTGAATGGTCGGCATGCGTTTTCGCAATGGCTTGCCCAAGCCGCGGATACTAGCAGCACGCAAAATTCAAAACAAGCAGAACTTGCATTCAAAATATGAGTAAGTGCGCGCAACCACACTTCGGCGCATCAAAGTGAAACAGTATGCTCTTCCTGAAGGCACAGTCTGTGACCCGGGTCACAAAACTGTGCTATTTCAGCGCTTATTTTCAGGACTGATTTCGGAACCTATTTCGGCGCTTACTTCGGCACAACCGCCATGCGCTGCAGGCGCTCCCCGAGCCGGGTGTGTTCCTCGTTGATTTCTTCCGGCAAGCGATCACCGAACTTCTTGAAGAATTGTCCGACGTCGGCGTGTTCCTTGGCCCAATCGGCCGGCTCCACGCGCAACAGTTCGTTCATCGTTTCCCGTGAGACGTCCAGGCCGTCGAGCGTAATCGAATTCGCCGTGGGCACCGCGCCGATGGGCGTTTCGGTCGCCGCCGCTTTTCCTTCAATTCGTTCCAGCATCCACTTCAGCACGCGCGCGTTTTCCCCGTAGCCGGGCCACAGGAATTTTCCGTCGGCGCCTTTGCGGAACCAATTCACGTGGAAAATTTTTGGCGGGTGCGGAATTTTCTTGCCCATTTCCAGCCAGTGGCCGAAATAATCTCCCATGTTGTAACCGCAGAAGGGCAGCATGGCCATCGGATCGCGCCGGGTGACGCCCATTTTCTCGGTGATGGCCGCGGTTGTTTCCGATGCCATCGTCGAAGCGATGTACACGCCGTGCTGCCAGTTCGCCGCTTCATAGACCAGCGGCGCAAGGCGCGCGCGGCGGCCGCCGAAGATGAAAGCGGAGATGGGAACGCCGCCGGGATCTTCCCATCGAGGAGAGATCGAAGGCGCCTGAACCGCCGGAACCGTGTAGCGTGAGTTGGCCTGCGCCGCAGGGCCCATCGAAGGTTTCCATGAGCGGCCCTGCCAATCTTTCATTCCGGAGGGAACGTTCTCGGTCATGCCTTCCCACCAGGGTTCGCGCTCCGGGGTCTCCGCCGTGTTCGTGAAAATGGTATTTTTGCGCAGGGCCGACATTACATTCGGGTTGGTCCTTTCGTTGGTGCCGGGGGCCACGCCGAAAAAGCCGGCTTCTGGATTGATCGCGTGCAGGTAGCCGTCCGCGCCGACCTCCATCCAGGCGATGTCATCGCCCACGGTCCACACGCGGTAGCCTTCGTTTTCGAGGGCCGAAACCATCATCGAAAGGTTGGTCTTGCCGCAAGCGCTGGGGAACGCGGCCGCCATATAGGTGACTTTCCCGCCGGGCGACTCCAATCCCAGGATGAGCATGTGTTCAGCCATCCAGCCCTGTTCGCGTCCCATCCAGCTGGCGATGCGCAGGGCAAAACACTTCTTGCCCAGCAGCGCGTTGCCGCCGTAGCCGGATCCAATGCTCCAGATCAATTTTTCTTCGGGGAAGTGCGCGATCAGGCGGCGGTCGGGGCTGAGGTCTCCGAGGGAATGAAGCCCGGGAACGAAATCCGGGGAGTTACCCAGGCGATCCAGGGCAACTTTTCCCATCCGGGACATGATGCGCATGCTGGCGACGACGTAGGCGCTGTCGGTGATCTCCACCCCAACACGGCTCTGCGGTGAGGCTGACGGACCCAGGATGTAGGGCACGACGTACATCGTACGCCCCTGCATGCAGCCCTTGTAAAGGTTGGAAAGGGTGGCCTTGGCCTCGGCGGGAGCGATCCAGTTGTTGGTCGGTCCGGCTTCCTGGCGCTCGCGGGTGCAGATATACGTGACTTTTTCGGTTCGCGCCACGTCGCTTGGATCGCTGCGATGCAACAGGCAATTGGGATACGTTTTTTCATTCAGCCGGAACGTGCGGCCTTCGTGAAGCAGTTGCTCTTCAATTCGCGCCGCTTCTTCGTCCGACCCATCGCACCACTGAATGCGCGCGGGGCGCGTCATTGCGGCAACCGATTCCACCCACTGTTCAAGGGGCGTCGACACAGAACCTCCTAAAGGTTATTTCGGCATGCCGGCGGAAGAGTTTTTAGCTCGGGCAGCACTGACCAACGAATCAGGCAGCAAACACACACCGAAGTTAAAAGTTTAAGATACGACCGAAGCAAACGCAAGTGACCGGCGTCACGCGTGTGCGCGTGGTTGTACCGCATTTGTACCTTTCTGCCAACAGCCGAGGGTAAAGCGGCGCGGAGTGATCGCCGATAGGTGTCAATCGAGGGACGGGTTCTCGCTCCGGCTCCTCCTGGTGTTTTGGGGCCATGTGACGTACGTCACAAGAATCTGTGCGGCTGGTCACAGAGGAAATAATAGGGGCTGTGCCAAAGTGGTTGTCGTTGAGATTGGCGTTTCTAAATCAATACGTTGCGAGGGAAACATGTTTGAACGAATTCGTGGAAAGAGGCTGTTCGGGGCCATCGCAATCCTACCGTTGCTGCTGGCTTTCCCTCATTTTGCAGCGGCGCAGGCGGACGGCCAGAAGCTTTACGATGCCAACTGCGCCAAGTGCCACGGCGCCGATGGGACCGGAAACACGGCCATTGGAAAGGCCGTGGGTGCCAAGGATTTGAACTCGGCCGAAGCCAAGAAGCTGACCGAGGCGGAAATTCATGCTCAGATTGAACAGGGCAAAGGCAACATGCCCCCGTTTGGCGGCGCCCTGAACAAGGCGCAGATCGACAGCCTGATTCCCATCGTTCGCGCCTTCGGCAAGAAACCGGCGGCGGCGAAGAAGTCAAGTTAGGTTCCTGAACGGACGGCCCGGAAAACGGCGGCCGTCATTCCGCAATAGTGGGACCCCCACGGACGGAGACCGCGCCGCCCGTGCGGTCGGATCGAGCGGCCAGCGCGCCGCTTCGCTTGAGGTGTGCCAATTTTCGGAATGAATGGTGAAGAAAGAAACTGAGAAAGGAGAGACGAGCATGAATCTTAAATTGCAACGACCCGGCAGAATGGTTCTAAGCGCATCTCTAGCACTGTTTGCGGGCTTTTTCCTTCAGGTGCCAAGCGCCTCAGCAGTCCCAAGTTACGCGAGGCAGACGGGTTATCCGTGCAAGGCTTGCCATTATATGCCGCCCGAATTGACGCCGCTGGGGCGCGCCTTCAAGCTGGCCGGCTATACGCTGGCGGGAAAGCCCACCGTAACGTCAAAAGGCACCAAGCGGGATAGCGGCTTGGACATCCTCGAGTCCTTCCCCCTTTCGGTGATATTCGATACCTCTTTGACGGCCACCAGAACTGTGCAGCCTGGCGCCCAAAACGGCAACTTCCAATTCCCGCAGGATGCTTCGCTCTTTCTGGCTGGCGCTTGGGCGCCCCACGTGGGCAGTTTCGTACAGGTGACGTATGACACCCAAGCCGACCATTTCAGCTGGGACAATACGGACATCCGGTATGCCAATTCCACGAAACTCTTCAAAAAGGATTTGGCCTACGGAATCACCCTGAACAACAACCCCACTGTGGAAGATCTGTGGAACAGCACGCCAGCTTGGGGTTTCCCATCGATCAGCAGCAGTTCGGCGCCCGGTCCTGATGCTGGGGCACTCATCAATGGAGGGCTCGCTCAGGATGTTGCAGGGCTCGGCGGATATGCGATGTGGAACAACCACCTCTATATTGCCGGAACGCTCTACCGATCGGAACATATCGGCGCTCCGCAGCCGAACACCGGGAGGGACGCCAGCGACGCACCGTTGTCGTTCAACATCCGAGGAGTGGCGCCGTATTGGCGCGTGGCGTGGCAGGAAACATCCAAGAATAACAATTTTGAAATTGGTAGTTACGGGATGCACGTAAAGTCGTACCCCGGCGCGATCGCGGGCCTTGATGATAGCTATACCGATTGGGCATTTGATTTTCAATATGATCGGACGATCCCTCAGTTTGGAGGAGATGTCGTTTCATTCCGGGGTACGTATATTCGCGAAAATTCTGCGTTGGTCGCCACCGGTGCCCTCACAACAGATCCACTGATTCGCCATCACCTCAATACGATACAGGCGAATGCGGAGTACCATTTCGGCAATAAATTATCCGGAACAATCGGATATTTCGACGTCGATGGAACGCCTGACCCAGTGTTATTTGCCAGCGCCAACGGCGATCCCCGAAGCAACGGATACATCGCGAACGTCTCGTGGTGGCCGGTGCAAAATATCGGGCTCACCTTTCAGTACACGGGATATTCGAGGTTCAACGGAGCCGCCACGAATTACGACGGTTCCGGGCGGAATGCCAGCTCGAATAACACTGCGTATCTGGTCGCGAGGTTTGTTTTCTGAGCGATTAGCGGTTTATTCCTCGATCTTCAGATCGGGGGAATTGAATGACCGGCCGGGATCGATGTCCCTTCCATCGACCCCGGCCGGAGCTTGTTTTGCGAGAGGAACGGTTCGTGCGCCGGGCGGGCGCACCGGACATCGGTTTCTTCCCTACACCCATGAAGGACATCCACCAATTATTTCAGGCGTTCGTCGCTCCGGCGATTTTTGTTTCCGCCGAGGGACTGTTGCTGCTGTCCCTCAACGTGCGGTTGATGGGCATCGTCAGCCGCCTGCGGTCGCACCTGCACAAGAAGCATGACGCCGCCCAGCAGGGCCGTTTTGCGGAGTCGGAGGCGTATGCGTCCCAGATCGCCTCGATCGAAGCGCGCGCGGAACTGATACGCCGCGGATTTGTGCTAACGCTGTACGGGCTGATCGGGACGACCGCCGCGTGCCTGTTGCTGGGGGCCGGGCTGTACTGGAACTGGGCGGAGGATGCGGCGGCCATCGTTTTCGTTCTGGCGATTCTCACCCTGCTGGGCGGAATGGTCTACTACGCGCGGGAAGTGCGCGTGGCGCTCAGTTCGGTGCGGGAGGAAGCGGCGGATTCGCGATTCATGGATTTGCAGGACCGCGGGGAGGGATGGGAGAGGGGAGAAACGCCCCGAGGAATGTAGAGTTTTCTCGGTTCACAGCACCAAGTGTGAATTTTGTCATTCTGAGCGAAGCGAAGAATCTCTCTTCGATTCAAGTCCAGGAAAAAACAAAGGATGAGAGATTCTTCGCTTCGCTCAGAATGACAACCTTCTGGGGTCTTTCTGCGTTTGTGAAGTCTGCCCTACTTTTCGGAATTTACTTCCGATGCTTCTTTCCCCATCTTCGCGGCGATGGCCGCGCGAATCTTCGGCAGCGCCGCGTGAGCGGCGGCTTCTCCCGCCGCAATCAACTCGGAAGTTTTCTCGAAATCATCCCAAAGAAAATCTTTCACCACCGGCTCGATGATGATGTCGGCTCGTGCCCGCCATTCCAGATCGGCATGGCGCTGCAAAATCGCGAATGAAAGCCCAATGACGTCCACGATGCTGGATGGCGTCCGGTTATTCGCGGCTTCCAGAAACACCGCGATCACCAGATCGGCGCCAATGCTGCGAGCCGCGTCCACTGGAACCGGCGCGGCAAGGAACCCATCCACCAGCATGCGGCCATCGATTTCCACCGGCACGAACATCCCGGGATACGCGCAGGACGCTCTCAGTGCCGGTCCCAACTGCCCGTGCGAGAAATAAACCGCTTCGCCCGTGGCCAAGTCGGTGGCGGCGATGGCCAGCGGAATCTTTAAGTCTTCAAATGTGCTGACGCCCAGAAATTTGCGCGGGTAGTGTTCCAATTTCTGGTTGGAGGCCAGGCCCAACCAGGACAATTTCCAGCTGCCAAAGTCTTTAAAACGCGTTGCGCGCGCCTGCTGCTCGATTTCGGCAACGGTGTGGCCGCTGGCATAGGAGATGGCCAGCAGGGCTCCCGCGCTCGTGCCGGTCAGAAGATCTACCGGGATGCCCTCTTCTTTGAAGACCCGCAAAACCCCCAGGTGGGCGATGCCGCGCGCGAAGCCTCCGCCGAGCGCGACGCCGATGCGCGGCCGCTCCTGCTGCGCCGGCGGGAGCGCCGCGGTCGGCTCGGCGTAGGCGAACTCGCGGACGCGCACCACAGCGTTCTGAAGCCAGTTCAGGACCTTCTTGGGATTGCTGTCGTCCATGATTGGATTAAGACTAGATTAAGTCTAATACGGATGCCTGGCGTTTGTCGTTGACCCCGGTTTGTCGCTTCTGTAACCTGCATGGGCACGTGAACCAATCCAGTTGATTTTATGATAGCCCGCGGAATTTGATACGCGGCTCGGGAACGCCAGCGAACTTCGGACACTCCCCATGGCCAAAAAATCGATCGAAAAAGTGGTGGTTCTGGGAGCAGGCACCATGGGCGCGCGAATCGCCGCGCATGTAGCCAATGCCGGCGTGTGGTGCGCGCTGCTGGACATCGCTCCGAAGGAGCTTTCCGCGGAGGAGCAAAAACGAGGATTGACGCTCGACCGGCCGGAAGTTCGCAACCGCATCGTTCGCGCCGGCCTGGCCGCCGCGGTGAAGGCCAAGCCCGCGGCGTTTTTCACGCGCGGCCTGGAAAACCGCATCGTCACCGGAAATTTTGAGGACGACCTGAAACTATGCGCGGAGGCGGACTGGATCATCGAAGTGGTCGCCGAGAATCTGGAAATCAAGCGCGCGCTGCTCGCGCGCGTCGCGCAGTTCCGCAAGCCGGGCACAATC
>Ga0209168_10000521_pt1 | contig 36332 bp, 52 predicted proteins | sample Coa_R1_FD_187156 | JGI IMG/M metagenome (GOLD analysis project Ga0209168, IMG submission 187156) | Surface soil microbial communities from Centralia Pennsylvania, which are recovering from an underground coalmine fire - Coalmine... | ecosystem: Environmental > Terrestrial > Soil > Unclassified ...
TTCTGTTGCTCGATCGCATCGCCGAGAGAGAGTGCTACCGCCCTTGCCATTTCCGTTTTCTCCTATCGTGCTAAAGTAAAAAAGCCAAAGCCGCCGCGCCCGCGAGTAAAACCCACGGCAGCGAAGTGCTCGAAATGCCGAGCGATGCTGCCACGCCCGATGCGCCCGCCGCCGTCCACGGACCCGGCGCGCCACCCGTTAAAACTCCGTTCTGCAAATCCTGATTGCGCTGCGCGATCACCATTTGCAGCGCCAGATTGTAGCCATAGAGCGCATCGCACATTTTGTACGAAGTGCCCTGCTTCATCGCCGCGGTGAATTGGGTTTGCAGCGAAGCGTACTGCGCTTGCGCTTGCGCCGGCGTGACCGTACCGGCGGCCAGGCCCGCATCGATTTGCTGCAAAATTGAATTCGTTTGCGGCACGCCGTTGCACAGCGCTGAATTTTGCGCGGCCACGGCCTGCGCGTGCCCGGCGCCAAAGATTCCGAAAATGAGTCCACCGATCGCGCCGATAATCGTGCCGAGTACGGGCACTACCGAACCGGCCGCCGCGCCCGCAGCGATGGCCCCGGTGGCCGTGAGTGCGCCCGCCGATCCGATCACCTTGCTCGCGGTTTGATCTGTATTCGGCCCGGTAACGCCGGTACAATTGGCGAACTTGGCAGATGGCGGCGGCCACATCAAAAGCCGCGAAGCCACTGATTGCGAGAACACTTGTTGCCACTCCGCGGAATCGGTGGAGCAGCCGCACGATCCGGCGGTGATCCCCTGTGGGCAAACCGCCGCGATCGCATCGAACACCGGCGCCGTAGAGCCCAGCATTTTGCGTGGGCGCAGGCCGCTGATTGTTTTCGGATTTGAGCATAGATACATTCACGTCTTAACCATCAATTGATGATCCCTGGCGCTTCGATCCGGTAATTTCCACCAACTAAATAAATGCGTTTGATTCGCGCGTCATACCAGAGCACTGGCCGCGCGCCATCTTCTTCGCCGAATTCGTGCTTGTAATAATTCAGGTTTCCGCCATCCATCGCCTTGCGCGAGGCGTAGCGGATTTCCCGCGCCGCGCCCAGCCTCGCCGGCGATTTGCCTTTTGCGTCGAATTGATCGAGCGTGGCGTCTAGGTTCTGATTTCCGGCCACGAAGTAAAGCTGCGTGCCCGAAGCATTCGACGCCACGCGCACGCCGTCGCTGCTAAAATCTATTTTCATTTCCCCGCGCGGCGCATCCACAAACATCGATTCCAGATTCCCGAGCACTACGACTTCGCGCGGCATATCCTGCAATTCATTTACTTCGAGCAATTCTTTCGGCACTGCGCCGTGAAAGTTTTCATATAATTCGGCAGATTTTGCCGAAACCTTGCTCGCCGGATTCGCGCCCAAAATCACCATTTCGGCGGGATTGCGCTTGCCGATGCGTGCCAGGCGCGCAGCACGGCCGCGAGCTTTTGCGATCGCGTTGCGCAAGAGCTCGCGCCGCTTCGTTCTGCCTTTGGGGTTTCCGAGAATAATCAATTCGGCCGGCATTACAGTAACTCCCGCAAAAGGAAAATGCCCACGACGCCGGCGGCAAGCCACCCGGCATTTGTGGTTAACCACGTAAGTGGATCGGTGGGCGCGCCTGGCGGCGGAATCGGATTTCCGCTCGCATCCACGCTGGCACCGGCACCGGGCACTGCGCCGATCGGCGCGGTGCCAGCCGCAGCGGTGGAACTCACGGCCGCGCCGCCCGGAATCGATGTGACGTTAATGTTTGAACTGATTACCGAAATGCCGAGCAGTCCGTTTACGGCATCGTCCATCACCTGCTGCACCTGCGCTGCACTGTTATAGGCTTGCCCGAGTTGCAGCGTGAAACTCATCCCACCATTCGGATTAAAAACAGTGGTGGGCGCGCTTGTTCCAATCACCGCAATGCCTGAATTTTTGGATACGTTTGCGGTCACTTGTGCGGCAACATTCGCCGCCGAAGGATTTATATCCGGAACGAAAAGCGAAACCGCTACGGTGACGTTGTAAACAAGCTGCGTACCAACGGGCAAATATCCGAGCGCAGAACCATCGCCGAGGCCGCGGCGCCTCGGGCGCGTAACCGCTGCCAGCCCACGCATGTGCTGTGGTGGCCGCGGCGCGCCTAGAAAAATCGGATTGGCAATCAGCGTCATAGTGCCGACATTTTCACCACGGGCAGCGTGATGGATTTTTTCTTACGATTGAAATACCAGAGCGCGCCGCCGGCGAGCGCCAAAAGCAAAAGCGGGCTAGGCCCTGGCGGTGGCGGTGTTTTTACCAGCGTCCACGCCGGCACGCCGCCTGCGCCCGCCGATTGCTGATATTGATATCCCGCCGGCGCCGGTGGCAGCGTCCGCGGATCGGCCACGAAGAAATCCCCCAGGCCCGCGCGCGGCGGCCGCGAAACAAATGGCACCGGGAATTGCGCCGCCTCATAAAAACTTAGGCCATTCGTTGAAAGCGCGAAATTCCACGGACGTTTTCCGAGCGGGTTTTCTGTGGATGCGCGTACAAACATTTTAACGCCTCGTTTTCTTTAGCACCGAAAGCAATCCCACCACGGCCACCATACCAATCGCCACGGTGCCGTTGGTGTATCCGGATAAAATAGTGGATTGCGTGAGCCACGAACTTGGCGCGATCTGCCCCGCCGGCGTTACGGTATATCCCGCAGCGGCCTGCACCTTGCCCGATGGCGAAATGGTGGCCACCGTGCCGCCCGGCCCGGTAACGCTTCCCGCCGGCGGCGCCGGCGATGGCGTGCCCAGGATCGCCGCCCAATTCACCGAAGAAACCGGAAACGCCGGCCCGACATTGGGCGCCGTGGGATTAAGCGATTGATCGGCGGTTTGATCGGCGCTCGGCAGTGGCGTATCGGTGGCGGTGCCCGCGGCAATATCGCCGTAGGTGTAATCGCCCATGCCTTTGCATTTTCCGCAGGTCAGATATGACTTGCGCGGATCGAAACCGAGCCGCCCGCGCCCCAATCTGCCGCGCGAAAGGCCGGTGAGATAACTTTTTCGTGGATCGTATGCGGATATGAGCGCCATTTTATTTTTTCTTCATCACCAGGATTAAAGCGAAAGCGACGCCAGCCGCGATTGCATAATTCGGCAATCCCGTGGTGGCGTTGGTTCCCGAAAGCCATGAAGTAAGCGAACCGGCCGAAGCTGCCGCCGTGGTGATGGCCCACGCGCTGCCGTTCCAGGCCCACACGTTGCCGCTCGCATCGGTGTAGGTGCTAGTGGTGGGCGTTCCCGCCGGCACGGGCGAAGTGGCTACCGATACCGGCGCGCCACTTTCGGTGGTGGCCTGAATAATTTGCGGCGCGCCGTTGTAAACCGGATTCCCTTGCGCATCGACGCCCGTTTGTTGCTGGCCCGGCGGCGGCACGGTATAAACCGGATTTCCCGAGGCGTCGATATCGGCCACGTAGCTCGCGCCGGTTTCCGTTGGCCGATGAAACATGCGCGCGAAAATCGGCAGCCGCGCCGGCATCGGCCCAACGGGCGCCGCGCCGGTGGAGCTCACATCGCCCAGCCCTTGCGTGCGCGCAGTGGTGAATTGTTTTAGCGCATCGGGCGGATAGTAAACGCGCGGCGCCAGATCCGCACCGCTCGAATTATTGCCGCGTTTCCAGCCAGGGTTTGAAGCGTCGCGATCCACCATCACCGCATTCGGCCCGATCGCTTCGGCATTCGGGAAAAAGGCGGAAAGCCCGCGGCGGCGCGGTGGTGCGCCCAGGCCGCCCGGTTGCAATATCGCGTTCCACGGGCGATGCCCCAGCGGATTATTCGTGGATGCTTTTATGAAAGCCATTATCGATCCCCGCCGAATTCAGCTTCGCCGATCGCATTGCCAAGCGATTCGCCGGCACCTTTTAAAACTTCTTTTACTTTGTGCCAGAATTTAAATCCACATTTCGGGCATGTTGCTTCGGATTGCTTTTCCTCGATCGCGTCTTTTTGTGTTTTCATTTTGTCGAAATTGCTCATCGGCGCATCACCATCAACAAAACAATTCCCGCACCAATCAATAAAATTGTGGGTGAAATCCCGCTGGTGGTGAGCGTCGCCGAAGAAACAAGCTGGCCCTGCGCGTTGTAGGTATATCCCGCAGGTGGCGCACCGGCCGGCGTGGTGACTGCCGGCACCAGGTTGATGGGATTGGCGCGTGCGGCGCTTACCAGGCCCGTGGTGCTCGAAATAATCGAAGGGATTTCCGCCTCGAGCTGCGAAACGTCGAAGCCATCGCCCAGCCCGCGCAGTTTTTTCTGCGGACCCACGCCCATGCTCGCGCGCGAAAGATATCCGTTCAGCGGTTTTTCATCGAAGTATGCCGGCGAATATAAATCCCACATGCGCTTGCGGAAATATTGCTCCGGCCCGCGCCCGTACGCCGCACCTGGCCGCGCCACATCCATCGGCACCCATTCGCCATCCACGAACGCTTCGGAATAAATGTGCGAGAAATCTTTCGGATCGTCCGGATCGTGCGCGATCGTCACCAGGCGCGAGCGGATCCCGATGGTGCCAAGTAGCGAAGGGATTAAAATGGCATTCAGATCATCGCAATCGCCGGCGCGCACGCGCAGGATTTCATCCGCGGTGCGCAAGGTTTCCTTGCCCACAATATCGGAAATAAAACGGGTGTTTTGCTGCACCCAATTAAAAACGGCCTGCGCCTTCGGCGCGTCGGAAAATTGCGGCGTGTTCCAGGCGATCGCGCAGGCCAGGCGATTTACATTGATCGATTTGATCGAGCGATCGACTAACCGGCGAATCTGCGCGATGGTTTGAATCGTGCCGGAATCACCGCCCGATAGATGCAGCGTGCGGGCGGCGTTGGGATTCTGGTGCGCGCTAATTAGCTGGGCGGCCACTATTTTTATTTGCGTTCGTCTAGCTCGCTAATTTTTAGATCGACGCGGCCCGCGGTTTTGTGGAAGCCACTAACCGCGCCGATGGGCGTTAACCCTCTCGCCGCGCACTTTGCGGGAATCGGGTAAACAATGCAAGGAATCCGGTGTGCAACCAGGTGCGCAACTAGGTACAAACCAGCCATAACCGTTGACAACCAAGCCAATCGCACATATAAGTATTCGCGTGGAAGCCATACCCCAAACACCCTAGACGCGGAAACCAATCAAAGGGATCGAACCGTGCCAAAAACGAGGCTCAACGCCGGCGAAGTGAAGGAAACCGTTATACAGGAACGAATTGTGGACGAAAAAGAGGCGGTGCCCGGCAGCGGCCAGGACGCTTTCGAATACATGGACGCGCTCACGCCCGCCGAATGGGATGAACACATCGTGTATATCTACCGGATGGAAACCGGCAAGCAGGATAGCTACATCGATAAGTTTGCGCATACCTTCGATGAATCGTATCTGAAGGAAAATTTCGGCGGCGGCACCTATAGTTACATCCTGAAAAAAGGTTCGCAGCGAATCAAGCAAGGCCGCGTGCGCGTGGAAGGCCCGGCGCGGGATTCGGCCGCCGCGCCCACCAACGGCGCAAGCGACCTGGTGCGCATCGTGGAAATGCTCAAAAAAGATATGAATAGTGGCAGCACCGAAGGCGCGATTGCGATTCAAACGCTCGCGTTTAAAAACGCGCTCGAAATCCAAAAAGCATCGATCCCGCCGGCCATGAACATCAAAGATTTAACCGAAGCGATGGGCAATCTGCAGAAATTAAACGGTGGCGGCGCGCAAAGCGAAATGCCGGAATGGTTAAAGCAGATCGTGGCCGCGGCGATTCCCGCGGGCGTGGCACTGCTAACAAAAATGCTCACGCCGCAGGATGCCCTCGCCGGCGTTGAAACGGCGATGAAGCTGGTGCAGCGTGTGCAAGGAATCAATGGCGAGCCCGGGCAGGTGGATCTAGGCACGAAGCTACTTGATTCCGGCCCGCAGTGGCTCGAGGCGGGCGCAAAAGTGCTGGCCGAATTGCGCGCCACCGAAGAACGCCGCACGCAAAATCTTTTGCTGGCGCGTGGCGCTGTGGCGCCCGCCGTGCATTCAGCGCCCGCGCGATCGGCGGCCGAAGCATACGCCGCGGCAAATGCCACATCACCGCGCGCGGAAATTCAATCGCCCGCCGTCGATCAAACGGCGATCAACGAAGGAAAGCCCACGCCGGAATTTGTCTGGAATCGCGTGATTACCATGTGCAAGGACGGCGAATCGGGCGGTTTCGCCTGCGATTGGCTCGAGCAGTTGGATCCGGAATTTATCGTGATGATCGGCCAGGCCACGCTCGATCAATTGGACGCGGCTATTCGCACCGGGCAAGTGCACCCGCTATTAGTGAAACTCGCCGAGCAGCCACGCTATCCGGAATTCCTGAAAGAATTCCACGCGCAACTAAAAATCAGCGCCGCCAAAATCGGCACCGCCGCGGTGGCCGTGAATTGAGGTTTTGTGTTTATCGATAGCGTTTTTGTGCGTGAAATTGAGGAATTTTTAGAGCGACACTGCACGCACATGGACGATCACGATTCGCCGCCGTGTCCAAAGTGCGCACAAATGCGTACGGAATTACTTGATATCGTTCTCCAAAAATACGTCCACGAGCGCGACGATAGACCCAAGAATTAACTGATCGGGCACATATTCACAGATTGCACAGGTTTTCCACTTACCACATCTTGACAAGTTACAGCATTCCCTGTACGTTTTGCGCGCCGCTCCGCAGCGGTTTGCGAAAGGGATGAAACCGGGCGCTCGGGCCTAGACACCTCGAGCGCCCGTGCTTTCATCGTGTCTAATGAATGCAAAATAACGGCTGGACTCAGCTTCGTCGTGGAATCCTCGAACATCTCACCAGTGGTAAAATGCCGGTACTATACCTATCCCCCTACATCATCATGCAACTCAACGCCAGCCCCGATACTGGCATCCTATTCACAAATGCACGTATCTTGGAAGTTACCTATAATTTCGATTCCAGATTTATTCGAAGGGCGCTAGAGCGTTTAGAGGAAACGAGTTACATCAAACGCTTTTCTACCCCTGGTAGCTCAAAGCCATATCCGGTGCTCATAAATAAATTTTTGTGCACCGTAGGGGCGAGCTCCGGATTGTACTTAAACGCTGTTGATACAACAGATCCAGATAATCCAGTGTATGAAGTTGGCGAGCTAGGGGCGAGCTATGGGCGAGCTAGGGGCGAGCTAGGGGCGAGCTCGAGCAAGCCCAAATATAGGAAGGAGAATAGAGAATTAAGAATTGAGAAGTTAAAACCTATGGCGCACAAAACGCGCCAGTTATCCACAGACGTTTCTGATTCACCAAACCAAACCACAAAACCACCCCAAAATCTAACCCCCGGACAGGTGCAGTATGGGCGAGCAGGCCAGCTAATTCCGCAGGCGATCGCCATTATGGTGCGTGCCCGGCAAATCAATTCGCGTATGACTGGTGCCGACGTGAAAGAGGAATTAAAAACATGGGCAGCGCGCGCCGGCGTCGAATACGACGCCGAATCCATCCGCCGCGCCCTGGATGTAGCCGAAGGGAGAACGAAAAATCTATGAGCCGATCCGGATACGTCATGCCCGAAAAAGCATTGATCGCCGAGGAATTGGAACAAGATGGCGAAGTGTGTGCGTTGGGCGCTGTGGGCAAAAAGCGCGGCATCGATATGGCGAAGTTAGATCCTACTGAGCCCGAGGATGTGGCCGAGGCGTTTGGAATTTCCGCCGCACTCGCGCGCGAAATTGTTTACGTGAACGACGAGTGGTGTTCCCGCGGCGCCACGCCTGAAAAACGGTGGCAGGTTGTTCGCGATTGGGTGCAGCGCCACATAATCGCGGTGCCGGCATGATCGGGATAATTCAGGCGGACGCGCGGCGGATCCCGTTGGGCGATGAAACTGTGCAGTGTGTGGTAACGAGCCCCCCCTATTGGGGTTTGCGAAAATACTCGGGCGCGCAGGATTTGCTTTGGGGCGGCGCCGGCAATTGCGAGCACACATGGAATTCCAATGGCACCACGGAGCACCATCCCGATCGCAATACGGGCGGGAAAGATGGAAACGGCAGCGGCACTTTTGTGGATGGCCGCGATCAGGGCGCGAAAAAAGCGCGCGGCGTGGCTGCACCGTTGGGCGATACATGCGTGCGGTGCGGCGGGTGGCGTGGCGGGTTTGGGCTCGAGCCCACGATTGAAATGTATCTCGCGCACACGGTGGAAATCCTGCGCGAGTTGCGCCGCGTGCTGCGCCCCGATGGCGTGCTTTTTTGGAATATTGGCGACAGCTACGCCGGCAGAGGGTCGCGATCGAGCAATCCGGGCGGCACCGGCGAATTATCGAAAATCCAAAAATCAAACCGCGGCAGCTATTCGACGGTTTCGGCGTGCGCCGTGACACCGCCAGGAATGAAGCCGAAAGATTTGTGCCTAATTCCCGAGCGTGTGGCGATTGCCGCGCAGGCCGATGGCTGGTGGTGCCGTTCTATGATTATCTGGGCGAAGCCGAATCCGATGCCGGAAAGCTGCGCCGATCGGCCCGCCGATGCCTACGAGCACATCATCATGCTCACAAAATCCGAGCGCTACTTTTGGGATCCCGATGCCGTCCGCGAACCCACTACGGGCGATCACCGAAATAATAATGCGATTGCAAATCGTGGCGGTGGAATCGAAGGCCGGAAAGCAACCCAGCGCGGGAGTTACCAAGATTGGGAAAAGTACCGTCGCCCCGACGATGAATCGAGCCGCAACCTGCGCAACGTGTGGACGTTTCCCACGCAGCCTTACAAGGGCGCGCACTTCGCCACGTTCCCCGAAGAAATCCCGCGGCGGTGCATTCTGGCCGCCACGAGCGAGCGCGGCGCCTGCAGGCAATGCGGCACGCCGTGGAAGCGCATTACCGAAAAAGAAACACACCTCGAATCTGGTAGCGGAAAGGCCGCCGAAAAACGAGTGCCGTCCGGATGGCACCAGGCGGGCACCGAACGAATGCGCTCGGAGCACGTGGAAACATTTCGCCACAACGGCGGGAAAAATAGCGAGCCCGATGCGGCGCACAAAGATCAAACCAAATCGGGCGATTACGATATTCGCATGGGCCCCGTGAATGAAATTAAAACCGTGGGATGGAAACCGGGCTGCGAATGCTTTGCGGCCGAGCACCGCGAAACGTCGCCGTGCATGGTGCTCGATCCCTTCGGCGGCAGTGGCACCACCGCGCGCGTGGCCATCGAATTAAACCGCCGCGCCGTGTCGTTCGATCTGGCGTATCACGATCACGCCGAAAAGCGCACGCGCAACGTGCAAAGGAATTTAATTCAAACATGAACATGGGCGCAGAATTTTCGCCGTGCACGGAAATCCCTGGCATCCGCTGTATCTATCGCACAAATTGCCGTTGCTGAAATACGAAGTACCGCTTCGATAAGGTGGATCTATGAAACCAAGAATTCACAAAGGCACGTCAGCGTGGTGGGTAACGTTTGGATCGTGGACGTTTTACACCGACACATTTTCCGAAGCTGTTAGGCGGTGGCCCGAATTTGTGTTGATGGTAATCTCAGGAAACCCGCTTCGAAAAATAAACTTGACACCGTGACGCACTAACGCTATAAACGCACACATGGCACGAAACACGGAAATTACCGAAGGGAAACATTTACTGAAACCAAGCGCCTACGCCGGGCGCGTGGTGATCGGATTTCCCCGCGCGCTGGCATCGGGCGCGGGAATCGATGGCGCGATGTTCGTGGGCGCGATGCAGGTGGGAAATTGCATTGTGATCGCCCGCGTCAATAACGTGCAGCCCGAGCCGATGGCCGCCGAGCTCGCACGCCAATTCGAAAAGGCCGTCGCCGAATGGGAGAAAAACAAGCCATGAATCAAACCATCGAAGCACGGCCGCCAGTGATGCGCCGCGCTAATCGCGAAGCGCTTTTCCTGGCCGCTCGCGACGCTAGAACCTGGTCGCTTGATTCGCTGCCGGAAACTGAGGAACAATTTCACAAGGCAATGGATTTTCTGTGCCTTCGCACATCGGATGCCGATTTTAATTATTTCATGCGTCACTAGGAGAAGCGATGGATAAAAACTTGATGCGGGATGTGGGCGATACGATCGAGCGGGAATTCGAGGCGCGCGGCTGGCGCACCGGTTCGCCGATCGGTTCGATTCCAATGGAAGCGTGGCGAGCTCGAGCGGCGGGCATTCCAGTGGCGCCGCGCTTTCCGGTAGTGCTACCGGCGCCGGCGGCGCGCGTGCAATCGCCGATGCGCTTTGACGCCGAAACCGTGGCGGCGGGAAACAGCACCACGCGCCTGCGCGCGGCATTCTGGCAAAGGGAATGGCACCGCGCGAAGGCGAAGCGCTTGCGGGAAGGCGCAGCCGTATCGGTGGCGTTCGTGCTCACGGTGGCGCTGATCGCCTGGGCGATCGTGGCCCGGTGAAACCGCAAGCCACGCCCGTAAAGTGCGGCAAGCTGGTGTACGTGTTAAGCATGGCCCAGCGGTGCCGATTAAATCCCGGCCACGCGGGAAAATGCCGCGCCGGCAACATGAAAGGAAAACGCTAATGGAAATCACCAAACGAATCGCCATCGGATTTATTTGTATGTGCCTGGGCGCGGCGGCGGCGTTTACGTACGCGGCGCGGCGCGATGCCGTGCTCTACAACTGGCAAATGGAAATGAATCTGCACAACCTGGCCGAGTCGCAGGAATGCACGCGCCAGCTAAACGCCACGTCCGCACAACTGGCCGCCGCGCAGAGCCAACTGCTTTACTACCGACAAGCGGCCGCGAAGGGCGGGCAGCCCGATCCCAATGCGGCGATAATCGCCATCGCGCGCGAGCTATTGAAATGAAAAACAAAATCGCATTGATGGCGCGCGTTACGCGGGATTGGCTCACGATCGTGGGCGCGTGCTGCGTGGCTGCTTTTATCTCGCGGGAAACCGGCGTGGGCGCAATTGTTGGTGCGCTGGCGCTTTTGGGATCGTGGTTTGCGGTGTGCCTGATACGTCGAAGCTACGAGGATGCGCGGAGCCGATCCGCAAATCCTCTCAATCCGGGCGGCAGTAGGCTAAAAGAACCAAGCGCCGGCCGCCCGGATATACCCAACGAAGCCGAGGATGTGCGCCACGCGCTCGTTAACCTGGATTATAAGCCGGGCACGGCGCGGCGCGCGGTGCGCCTGGCGCTCGCCACCGGCGCGCAGGATTTCGAATCCATCTTCCGCGCCGCCCAAAAGGAATTGCGCCCGTGAGCGTTACGAATTATCCCGATAGCCATTTGATATTGCGGGCGATCCGAAACGCCAGGCCAAAGACATTGGGAGAATGCGAGCGCTGGGTTGCTGTGGGCGATACATTCGCATTGGGTAGCACGTATGCGATAGAGCTCTGCCGCCTGTACGATGTGGATCCGCACGAAAAAATCGGCGGCGTGCGATGCCTTACGTGCGAGGAAAGGGAATCGTGATTCGATTGGGATACGAAATCGGCACGGGCGCGGCGGTAGATATACCGCTCGATCACACCGCCGTTACCGGGCGCACGCAGCAATCGGGCAAAACCACCACGCTCGAGGCGCTGGTGCACCGCTCGAAATTGCGCGCGGTGGTGTTCGTCACCAAAAAAGCCGAAGCCGGATTTCGCGACGCAAACCCGATCCCGCCCCATTTCGCCGATTCCGCCGATTGGCAATTTGTTTCTTCGATCCTCGAGGCGATGCTCAGCGAGCGCGTGAAATTCGAGCGTAGCTGGATTATCGATGCGTGCAAGGGCGCCGACGGCCTGGCCGATGTGCAGGAAAATATTCGCCGCAAATTACACGGCGTGCGCGCGCTCGAGGATGTAACGCGGCCATACGGGAAACGCAAGAAAGTAAAGCGCGAATGGGACGTAAAGCCCGCCACCGGATTATCGCAGGGCATTTTAACGAATCTGAATGCGTATCTGGATATTGTGATTCCGCAGTTGATGAAATTGCCGTACACCGCCACGCTCGAGCTCAAACCCGGCCTGAATGTGATGGACCTTTCCGGATATTCGAGCGAGCTCCAATCGCTCGTGATTCGATCGGTTTTAAAGTGGGTGTACGAACGCGAGCGCAATACCATCGTAATCATCCCCGAAGCGTGGGAATTTATTCCGCAGAATCGCCGCTCGCCGGTGTTGCTGGCCGCCGAAGAATTGATTCGCAAGGGCGCCGCCGCCGGGAATTTCGTGTGGCTCGATTCGCAGGATATCGCGGGTGTGCACAAAAACGTGCTGCGCAGCGTGGGCGTGTGGATCCTGGGCGTACAGCGCGAAGCCAACGAAGTGAAGCGCACTTTGAACCACATCCCGCGCCCGGCGCCTTCGGCCACCGATTTAATGATGCTCGGCCGCGGGCAATTCTTTGCCTGCTTTAAAGACAAGCTGCACAAGGTGTACGTACAGCCATTCTGGGTGGGCGACGTGCACGCGCGCTCGATCGCCCGCGGCGAAGAACCCGTGGAATCGGCCGAGCGGATCTGGAAGGAGTCACGGCACGCTCAAAGGCAAAGCGTTCCGAATCCTTCCGATTTCCGCGCGCCGCACCAGCTTTTACAAATACAGGAGCAAACCCCCGATGGCCCTGATAGCGACAAGCCCGAACTGGAAAAAAGCGGAAGCGCTGGTGACGGCGGCGGAATTCCCGCCGCAGCTATCGAACCAAGTGTTCGATTGGACGATCACGATTTGCGAGCAGATGAATGCGCTCGATCGGAAAATCCGCAACATGCAGCGCCGGGCGATGAAAGCGAGGATGGAATGTGGCGCGAAAAATACGAAAACCTAAAAAACGAACTGGATGGATTCCGCAACGTCGTACGCGAAGCGATAAAAACCGGAGACTTTGAGTACCTGAAAACCTACCACTTATCCCCGCCCGCCAACGGCCATGCCGCGCGCGAAGCGCTGGTGGTGGGCGAGGATGTAATCACCGATGAAATATTTTTAGATTTGTGCCGCGAGGCGGCGAAAGGAACACAATGGCAGACGAAAAAGTAACGGAAATGAAGCCGCAGACGGCGAGGGGCGATATCCCGCAGGGCGTGGCAGAGCCCGAATGCCCCGGATGCGTGGCCAAAAAATTAAAGCCCGAAACTTTCGACGTGGCCGTAAAAGTATTTCCCACGCCGGTGGGCACGTATATGGCGATCCATTTTTGCAAGTGGTGCGGTTATGTGTACGCCGGCCAATTGTGCAGCGCGGAATTGCTTGGCCAGGGCTCGCGCATCGCGCCGCCATCGGTGGGCGGCCCGATCGATCCGCGATTTAATCCTTCGCGGCGAGGATGAGCCGTGGATTATTACTACGCCCGAAAAATATATGAGAAGTTGCGCAAGGGCGAATTGGCTCCCGAATTCGGGAATATGGAGCAGATCGAGGCGATGGCGCAAATCGAAAAATAGTGCCCCGATTGCGAAGGCTGTGGCGACGATCGACATGGCGATGCGTGCAAAACGTGCGACGGCACCGGGCGGCGGCGGGATTGAATGTACCCCCCCCTACAGCGCACGATACTTTTCGATTGTCCGCTGTGCGCGGGCGATCTATACGAAATGCCGGAATGTGCGCGGTGTTCGAATAGCCACTTTAGCTGCGCGAAGTGCGGCCGTGAAGTGGTTTTAAATCCGTTTTTCGAATGGCACGAAATGCTGCCGGATGGGACGTGGCGCGATGTTTCAGAAAAGCAACGCCAATAATTTTGGAACTCTTTGCGTGCTGGCATTCACCGCCCTTTGGTTTTTAGGTTTCGGATATACCATCGGGAAACAAACGGCCGATCGATATTACGCCAAGCACGTGCGAATCGAAATCATCGGCGGCCCTGAAAATGGCGCAACGGTCCTGTGCTATTCCACCGATGCGAACGTGCTCACCGCGAACGGCGATAGCGGCTGCACGCTTGGAACGATGTACGATGCCGAGCCGCACAAATGATCGATACGAAAAACATGCAAGCGGTGGGAATCAACGGGGATTATATCGTCGTACTCAAACCGAAACGGTCTATGACGATCAAAGAATCTTATTTCCACGCGGCGTGGCTTGTTTCGATGGCCGCAGCGTGCGAGGGGGAGTCTATAGATGGAGCGCTCGAAAGATTCTCTGCGGCGTTGCGTGCGATAGAAGGGCCATGAGAGAAACCAAGCATTACCACGGGATCGGGGCGATGGTTCGCTGCGGGCACTGCGTGGCCGAAACGCGTACCGAATCGGGCATGCTGTTGCACCTGGCCGTCTGCCACGGCCTGCGGCTGCTATCCGGTTTCGCCGACGAATCGGCGGCCGCCGCGGCGCCGGCCGATCTGCCGCGCACGGTGCGCGAATGAATTGGATTAATTTAACGAACTTCGCGTGCTTTGCCGTGGGATTTTTGTTGCTGGCGCTGGTGGCGGTGATCTGCGTGCGGGAATGGCTGCGCGAAAAATCCGAGGCGTGGTACGAATGGCACCCGACGCACCGCGACGGCGGCCGGCGGTGGAGCGTGCCGCGCCCGTGGTACGTGCGCCTGCACGAATGGTTTTAACTTGAAAGGGGAAACGATGACTTGGAAAAACAATCTTTTTGCGATGACGATGATTCTACTGGCGCTGATAATTTTAATGGGAACCACGCGCGGACAGGATACGAAACCCCTCACGCCCACGGCCGACCAGGCGAAGGATTTAAAAATCAAGCAGGACGCTGCGGTGATCGCCAATCAACGGATGCAATTGATCCAGCAATCCATGCAGGCCGCCGCCGCCGAATACAATCAGGCCGTCACCGCGTTTAACGCCGAAGTGGAAAAAGTGAAAAAGGAAAACAAGTGGCCCGATGGCACCACCTACGACGTGCAGAGCGGCACGTTTGCGCCAGCGAAGCCCGCGCCCGATTCGCAAACGGTAGCGAAGCCCGTGCCACCCAGCGCGTTGAGCCACGATCCCGCGCCATGCGGCGCCGGAATCACGACGCCGGACTGCAAGCCATGAAAGCGCTAAGTCTTTGGCAGCCGTGGGCGTCGCTGATTTACGATGGCCGCAAGACTATCGAGACGCGCCATTGGGAAATGCTCTATCGCGGCCCGCTCGCGATTCACGCCACGCAACTCATCGACAAAAACGCTTGCACAGAATTCGGCTACGAATGGGAAAGCCTTCCGCGCGGTGCGATTCTTTGTATAGTGCACGTGGAAACCTGCGTTAGGCTGCCGCATCTATGTGCGCGACCGGATGATTACGGAGATTTTACCGAAGGGCGTTTTGGTATCGTGATGACACTGCTAGAAAAATTTCCTGCACCGATTCCCGCCAAAGGAAAACAGGGAATGTGGAATTGGACTCGGCCATGAAACGCGGGCGGCCGTATTGCAGCACGGTGCGGGAATTAATTGCGCGCGGCCACGCGCCGGCCGAGGCGATGCAGATGGCGCACCGGATCCGCGCGAAGGAAAACCGCCCGCCGGCCTACCCCTACCGCATAGAAAATCTTTCGCCGGGATGTGCGGCACGGCGCCGGCGTTACAAGCGCGAATGGATGCGCCAGCGCCGCGCGGAAATTTACCGGGCAAGGCAACTGGAATTGCCGTGGATCGATCGCGATCGCGGCGAAGGGAGAAAATAAAAATGCAAAAAGCACTGGCAGTGGCAGCACTCGTTTTGTTTTTTATCACCGCAGCAAAAGCCGATACCGCGGCCGATTATTCTTATTTCAACGATTACGGCCTCGCGATCGAGCAGCAGGCCGATGAAACCGCGGCGCCGGTGGTGCCCGCCGGCGTAACCGAATGGTGGAAATGCTTCGGCGGATGCATTACCGATTTCACGCCCGAAGGTTTTACCATTCCCGCAGGTTCCCTGCTTTGGACTGATGGCGCGATCTGGTATCTCGGCATGCCGATGGGCGATCCGCCCGCCGCCGATGCGATTGTAAGCGATCCGCCGGCGAGCGCGCCCGAACCATCGGCGACGCTGCTTTTAGCGATCGGACTGGCCGGTGTAGCCATATATGGCCATAGTCGCCGCCGCCGGATGATCGCGTGAGACTGCTTTTGCTATTCGTGGCGTTCGCGCTCGGCGGCTGCGCCGGGCGCGTGCGCATCAATGGCGTGCACCGCTTGCCGCCGATTCCCACCGTGCACCGCCCTTAATCCCGATATGACGCGCGACGATCAAATCGCCGAAGCGCTCGCCGAACGCCACCGCGCGTTCCTCGGAATGCTCTCCGGCCACGGCATGCAGGCGTTTCTCGCCGCCAATGCCCGGTATCTCGCTTTAAAACGCCCCGCCGTCGCCGCCCCGCCGCGCGCCCTGCCACGCAAGCGCCGCCGGATGCAGCCTGCGGTAGAGACGCAATTAAAATTGCTCTAATAGCCTCTAATGCGTTTCTGGTAGAAAACAGGTAAAAATTACGCGGTTAGCAGATTCAGGATATCGAGCCAAGTGCGCTTCGCCAGGCGGCTATAGTTGTGCAGGCCTTCGCGGTTTCCTTTGGAAACCATTTCGCTAAATATTCCGGAAACGTGCCCCATGCGGTACGCTATTGCGTCCGTGTTGGCGGGATCCGACATCGCGCCAAACGACGCCCAGCGAATCTCCGGCGACACCACCACGGGAATATCCGCCGAAACCATATCGGCCGCCACAATGCAGAACGATTCCGAAAGCGAAACGGCCATGCCGATATCGATGCCGGAATGGATGAGCAGATCCAAAAATTCCCCGTAACCCTGCCACGGGCATTCCACCAATTCGTTCCCGGTGTGCTTGAAAAGCGCGCGGATATTTTTTAGCACCTGGTCGCCGCCCTGTTCGCAATCGCGCACGGTCATGTAAAAGCGCAAGGGTTTCGCGATGCGCCGCGCGTAATCGACGGCGGCAAGCGCCTGGATAAGCTGATTTTTGAGCGGCCGGATCGCGCCAAAGCAGCCCACGCGCAGGTGGCGCGATTCGGGCGGGCGATGCCGCCAGCGATCGCGCAGCGGATAAAAATTGGGAAGATAGAGCAGCACCGGCATGGCAAAGGTGGGCGCCAGGTCGCGCGCGTAATTCCCCAAATCGCGAAAGCAGCGATCGGAATTGGAAGCGACGGCCACGCCGCGTTCAAAATACCCGGCAATCCAATCCATCGCCACGCCTTCCATCGCGAGAAATGGAATTTCGCTATGGATGCGCACCACCCATTTCACGTGCGGGTGCAAGCGCTCGAGCACTTCGAATTTTTCGGGCACCACCCAAAGCCCCTCGATAATCGCCACGTCCGGGCGGAAGCGGTGCACTTCGCGATCGATCGAGTTGTTATCTTCCACCTGCGCGAGTTTTGCTTCGATGCCGGCGGCTACGAGCATTTCCACCACGAAGCGCGCGGAATTAAAAAGGCCCGAGCTTAGGCCGTCACTGTAGGAATAGGGGCAGCCGTAGCCGTCCTCGCGCAATTTCAGAAGAAACAAAACCCGCGGATGGTGGTGCGACATTTTATTTTTTTTCGGGATCTTCGGCCACTTTAGCTTGGATCGGTTTCAGATTTTTGCCGGCATACCACAAATCGTGGCCCACGCGGATACCGTAGGCGTGGCGGTTTCCGAGCCACACGCGCTGCACGAAGGCGGTTTTATCGATCTTTTGCCCTTCGCCGAGCTCGGCGGTTGCCTCTTGTTTCGTGTTGAAAATTTTCATTTTGTCACCCCTCTTTTAAAGTGCTCGTTTCGTGGACATTTAAAGGCCGTCTTGAAACGAAGCCGAAAGTCATCCAGCCTGCCCGTTTACAGTGGCTCGCCCAGGTGCGCGCGATCCACTGTCAATTCTTTGCCGTCGAGCGCGTGGCCCGGTGCATCGATCTTCACCACCACGGTTTCATCGTCCGGCCCTGGCCGCACCACCGCGCCGCTGACCCAGGATTCTTTTTTCTGGGGATCCGCGCCGATGTTGCGCACTTTTACTTTATCGCCCGGTTTCATAGTCCACGCCTCCACCGATGATTCGGATTGCTGCGCCGCCAATCGCGATCGGGCATGGCGCGGCGCACGCGGCGCGAGCCGATCGGCGCCGAAGGCCCGCCCGGCTTGTAATCGGACGTCACTTGCTGCCATCCGGCCACCACGCCGGCGCCCACTTCGAAAATGGAAATATATCCTCCGGGCGCAAGCGTGAAGGGCGCCTTCACGTCGCCGCGAAAATCGAGCGGCACGGGAAGCGATTGCGAAAGAAACCACGCCGGCGTTACGAAATTGGAAACCAGCACGCCATCGATCTGGTAGCCCAGGGCATCCGCTTCCACCGCATCGCACACTTCGTACGCGAAAAACCACGTGGAGCCATCGGCGCGATCCCATTCCGCGCAATCGTTACAATCGGGATCGACTAGCATTTCTAGCAATTCGTGCGAAGCCGTCACCGTCCAACTGGTGCCGGCCGTTAAATCCGATTTCGCAAAAACTTTCCCGAGCGGAAGGCCGCCGGACGTTAATTCGTGGTAGCCGAGCGCATCGGCCTGGTCGGAATCATCCAGAATTACCAGTTGCCAGGCGCCGGCCGGCGCAATCTTCGAAGGATGAAAATTAAGCTGCGCATCGATGCCCCAAACGGGCGCAAAATCCCGCCACACCTGCACCTGCAAAGCATTCACGCACGCCTGCACCGCCGCATCCGCCACCACTGTGGATTCGTTTATCACCGCGATTTTAATCATTTTATCGCCCCTGCATAATTGCTGATACCCGTCCCTGTGTAATCCCGAACTTCCGCGCGATTTCTTTTTGTGGAACGCCGGCGCGTTGCAGGCGCTTTATTTCGGCGTTGCGCTCCGTCTTTTCCTGGCACGGATGATCTTTGGGCAAATATCGATTCATACTTTACAGCCGTTCGAAAAACGACAGCTTCATTTCGATTTCCGGATGCCCGCCCGCCGCGGCCGCGCGGTTCCAATCTTTTTTAAACGCCCGGACCGAGCGCGCCTTTGGCGTGTAGCTGTAAACCTTTGGCCCGATCCGGAACGTGCGGCCGGCCATCGCCGTTTTCGCCACCGCGGGCAGCCGATTTGCAAATGCCGCGATGGTGCTTAGAACCACCTGCACCAGCACCACCACGGTCGAAAGCAGCGGCGAATTCGGTATGTCGATTGCCGCAAGAAAATCCTGAAAGTGCGTAATCAGGATCCCGAGCGCCGCTTCGATCTGCGCGAGCGCCCCGGCCGGCGGCGGCGTGATGGCCTGGTAGGCTTTTACGTCCGCTTCCAGTTGCGTGAGCGCGGCGTTGATCGTAACGATAATCGCCGCGGCTGCCGGATTTATCAGGCCCGCGGGTTGCAAAATCGCCACGATGCCGTTTACGGCGGCCTGGCCCACCGGAATCCAGTTCAAAATATCGGTGAATACGGAGCACCCCTCGAGCTCGAGCGCGCCGGCAAGCGCCAGCGCTGCCGCGCCCTTGCCCAGATGGCCGATAAATATTCTGCGCCCCGGATTAAGCATTTCGCCTCGCTTTCACGATATCCGATTTTTTCAGCACGCCGGCGATAAATGCGAGCGCCACCGCGTGCGGCATGGAATGCGCGCCGAGCTTTTTGCGGATGGCATACACTCTACACTCGATTGTCCGCGGCGAAACATTAAATTTCCAGGCGATTTGCTTGGCCGTTTCGCCCCGCGCGCAGCGCACCAGCGTGGCGCGCTCGTTATCGGTTAGGTTCGCCGCCTTCGGCATTATCGCCCCGCCCGATTGATTCGTCGCGAGCGCTTCGTAATTTTCAACAGCCGTCGACGGCGCGCCCGATGCTTCCGCAATCTGCGCAATTCTGAAATATCCCCGTATTTCACTTCGCCAAACATGGCGCGAAGCTGCGCGCGTACCGAAGTGGACCGGATGCGTTTCTTTTTACGCCTCACACCAGCACCGGCCCGGCGGTATAAAGCCGCATCCGCGCCAGCCCGTGCGTCACGTAATTGGGATCGCTCGTCGGCGCGCTCGGATTGCCGGTATTCCAGCACCGGAAATACTGATCCCACGGCACGGCCATAAACTCTTGATCCCTCAAAGCGAACTGCTTTTGAAACGCGGCGAGCATGCAGGCCGTGTGGTAAAAATGCTTCGTGGGATCGAGCAGATCGGCGATGGCGTATTTCGCTTTGATCGATTGCCAGCCCATGATTTGCGTTGGCCCCCAACTGGTGCACCAATCCACCAGGCGCCCGGCGGCGGCGCGCACGCTGAAAACGCCGGAAAGCGCGCCCACCAAATCTTCGGCGCCAAGCCCCTGATAATCGGCGCGCTTGCCGACAAATACCAGGGCGAACTCGCCGAGCTCGGCCGCTTCGAACCTGGTGGCGTTGATATCGCCGCTTGATTCGTTGGCCGCGATCGCCGCAAGTAGCGCTTCGGGAAACGGCGTGCCCGCCACCGCCGCGCGGATCGCCGGCCCCCAATCCTTTTTGATCTTCGCCATCAATTCCGCGTCAGTCATAGAACTGGCCGTATCTTGTCGCCATCGATATGAACGGCAAGCTGTTTATTTTCGTGATCTCCGCCTTCATAAATGCGGGCTTCCACCATAAATGATTCCTGCACGTCTAGGCGTATGCCATGCTCGAAATTGGCATCCTTGTTAGAAAATGGCACCAGATTCGCGCCCACGGAATCCCATTCAACGCCGTAACGCTCGCTCATTCTTTGAATTTCCTCTTGCGGCGTACCAAATAGCGCAAAAGGCGATGCGGCCATCCATCCCGGACCCTGCCAGTAGGTTTTTTCTGCCACCCGGAACGATATATGCGTGCGCGCATAAAGTGAGGTTTCATAGATTCGAAGTGGCACGCCCTCGCACAGGAAAAGAAGATTTACCCGTTTCGCAAAAAACTGCTTCGGCGCGTCGAGCATTCCAGCTTGGAGCATGTTGGTGTGGAGCCATTGCTTGCCGTCCCACTTCCCGTATTCCGTTCCATAGGGATCTTCTAGCCCGATTGGAGTACAAAACAGGTGATAGCTGCGCGAGATTGGGTTGTGCCCTAGATTTACGGTATCGTAGAGCGCCTGGTTTACGATTTCCATCAAGCCGATTTTAATTGGCATGTGCGGAAAACCCTTAATCGAAAAGTAAGTCCGAGAGAAGATACGCACCAAGTGCGATAGCTGTCAATAGCAAAAGCGATCCGCCCGCCGGTGAATCGGTAAAATCCGCAACGGCGCCGGAAATGGTCGTGGGATCGATCGCCGCAGCCACGCTCGAGGCGCCATTGGCGATCGATGCGGGCGTGACGCTTGCGGCATAGTTCTGCCCGGTGGCGGTTAGGATCGAGGCGACGTAGTTCTGCGTTTCGGAAGGTGCGGCCGAAAGCCAGTTGCTTCCGAGTCCGCTAACGGCGGCGTCCACGTTCGACGGTCCCCAATTATAGGCTGCCAGCGCTTTAGATTGATCGCCCCCGTAGCGCGAGAGTAGTTGACCCAGATAACGTACTCCGCCCTGGATGTTTTGCGCCGCATCAGTGGGATCGACTCCCAGCCCCGCCGCCGTGGCCGGCATTAATTGGAAAATGCCGATCGCGCCCGCCGGCGAAACCGCCGATTGATTCAAGCCCGATTCCTGGATGGCCACTTCCAGCGCAAGCTGCGGCGGCACGCCGTATTGGCTCGCGGCGTTGGCGATCGCCTGCGGGATCTGTCCGGTGGCAATTACCGCCATTTCGTTTCATTCTCCCAGCCAGAGGCCTTTGCTTTCCGGGCTTTTAATCCGCGTAATCCGGCCATTCGTCGTCATCGATTTCTTCAAATTCGGAATTGATGCGCTCCTCAATAATCGCCGGCCCCAAAAATTCGCAGCCCTCGGCGTGGCGCTGAAAAACCGATTCGGCATCGGCCTTCGATTCACCATAGAACACGTGCTGCACGTCCACGCGCCCGCCGCCTGCGGGCACCACGTCAACGGTTAGCTTCCACGGCATTAAATACCCCGCGGCCCGAATACGTGATACGCCTGCACCACCACTTGCGCCCAAAAGAAAAGCGCCAGCGCGAGCCACCCCAAGTGCGGACGCACCGGCGCCGGTTCTGCCGGATAGCGCGCCGCCGCAAGCGTGGCACAGATCGCTGCAGCGATGACAAGTATCAACGAAAGTGTTTCCATAAATCCCCCTTTAGCCGATGTGTGGCCGAACCATCGGCGCATTCATCCACTGGAAAATCTTCCACAGTAAATTCCAGAGCCCGTATCCGCCGAGCAGGATAACCGCCTTTACGCCAAACCGTGCCAGCTTGCCCATGCCCACCCATTGATCGCGCATGGTGACTAATTCCTGCACCTTGTGCGTGAGCGAGGAAATCACGGCGTCGCGCTCGGCGAGCTCGTCTTTTTGCCACTGCTTTAACTCGGCGATTTCCCGCTCAAGGCCGGCGATCCGCCAGGCGCTTTCCCCGCTCAAGGCTTCCCCGGAACAATGGGCGGATTTTTAGGCGCGGGAGCGCTCGAGGCGGTTACAGGCTCGGGCGTGGGCGCGACCTTTATATCCGATCCCGCCGATTGCAGGAAATTTAAAATTCCCTGCAATGCCTGAATGCCTTGCAACGCCTGGTAGCCGGTTTCCTGATACAAAAATTGCGATGCCACGTGAAACGCGCCGATCGCGATCACCGCAAGCGACACATTTTGAATCAACAAATTGTGCGTGCCATCGGCATTGGTGGCCCAGGTGTAATGGATTCCGGCCTGGACGCAGAACGCGGCAAGCAGGCTAATCATGCGGCTGATAAATTTCGTGCCGGCCTGAATCCACGGCAGCGATTTTATTTTTTTAAGCCACTGAATGCCGCTCACTACCAGCAACGTGCTTCCAAAGTGCGTGGCAAATACGCTTGCGTTTGCGTCCATCGTGAGCCCCTTTTACGGCGTGGTTTGCGCCTTCGCCACGCCGTTTTTCACGTTCCAGAAAACATTTTTGCCGTCGGCAATGCCGGTGATCGAAACGCCGTCCACGGTAAGAAACGGTAGAAACGCCGAGCCGTTCAGCGCGAACCAGTAGCCGTCGCTCGCCTTGCAAATGCAGCCCAGGCCCGCCGTACACACCGGGCAAGTGGTGTGCGCTCCGGGCGTGAGCTCGCCAAAAAGCGGGAATGGCGTAGTGCCTGGCCCGGTGCCGATGGTGTAAATGTACGACGCCACCGAACCATCGGTGAAAGCTGTTCCGCCAGCGATCGCTTTTAGCGTAAGGCTGGACGCCACCGAAATCGCGCCGGTGTAAAGCGTGCCCGTGGTGCAGCCCGCGGCGCCGTTCGTGGCGGGCGTGGTGCCGTTCGTGGTGTAGCAGATCACTGGCGCGCCGCCCGTGACGCTGCACGTCACCGATTGCGTGGAACCGTAGGTGCCGCTGCCTGGCGCGCAGGTGGGCGTATTGGCCACGCCGTTAATCGTGTAGCTATACGTGGCCACCGATCCATCGGTGAAAGCCGTGCCGCCGGCAATCGCTTTCAGCGTGGTGGTTACGCTGATCGAAATCGCTCCGGTGTAAAGCGTGCCCGTAGTGCAGCCTGCGGCACCGTTGGTGGCGGGCGTGGTGCCGTTCGTGGTGTAGCAGATCACCGGCGCACCACCGCCCACGCTGCACGTTACCGATTGCGTGGATCCGTAGGTGCCGCTGCCGGGCGCGCAGGATGGCACGCCTGCGGCGCCCGTGATCGTATAGTTATAGGACGCCACCGCGCCATCGATATACCCCGTACCGCCTGCGATCGCCTTTATCGTAAGACTGGACGCCACCGAAATAGCGCCGGCGTAAAGCGTGCCACTCGAGCAGCCCGCCGCGCCGTTGGTGGCTGGCGTCGATCCATTCGTGGTGTAGCAAATCACCGGCGCGCCGCCGCCCACCGAGCACGTTACCGATTGCGTGGATCCGTAGGTGCCGCTGCCCGGCGTGCAGGATGGCGTCGCCGCGGTGGCTAGAATCGTATAGCTGTATGTGGCCACCGACCCATCGGTGAATCCGGTGCCGCCGGCGATCGCTTTAATTGTCTCGCTCGAGCTAACCGAAATCGCGCCGCCATAAAGCGTGCCGTGCGAGCATCCCGCCGTACCGTTTGTGGCTGGCGTGCTCGAATCTACCGTGTAGCAAATTACCGGGGCGCCGCCGGTGACGCTGCACGTTACTGATTGCGTGGAACTATATGTGCCGCTGCCGGGCACGCACGATGGTACGGCGGCCGTGCCCGTGATCGTGTAATTGTAGGTGGCCACCGGCCCATCGGCAAACGCCGTGCCGCCGGCGATCGCTTTTAGCGTGAGGCTCGAGGCCACCGAAATCGCTCCGGTGTAAAGCGTGCCCGTGGTGCAGCCGCTTGTGCCGTTGGTGGCGGGCGTCGCGCCGCTCGTGGTGTAGCAGATCACTGGCGCGCCGCCGGTGACGCTGCACGTTACCGATTGCGTGGATCCGTACGTGCCGCTGCCAGGCACGCAGGATGGCGTGCCGGAAACAACTGTAATCGTGTAATTGTACGTGGCCACCGGCCCATCGGCGAAGCCGGTGCCGCCTGCGATCGCTTTCAGCGTGAGACTTGACGCCACCGAAATCGCAGTGCTGTAAAGCGTGCCCGTGGTGCAGCCGCTTGTACCGTTGGTGGCGGGCGTGGTGCCGTTGGTGGTGTAGCAGATCACCGGCGCGCCGCCAGCCACGCTGCACGTCACCGATTGCGTGGACCCGTAGGTGCCGCTGCCCGGCGAACATGATGGCGTGCCCGCCGCGGTCAAAAAAGTGTAAGTATAAGTCGCCACGCCGCCATCGGAAAACGAAGTGCCGCCCGCAATCGCTTTTAGCGTGGTGTTGGAAGAAATCGAAATCGCGCCGGTGTAAAGCGTTCCCGTAGTGCAGCCGGCTGCGCCATTGGTGGCGGGCGTGGTGGTGGTGCTGTAGCAGATCACCGGAGCGCCGCCGGTGACGCTGCACGTTACCGATTGTGTGGATCCGTAGGTGCCGCTGCCCGGCGAACAAGTGGGAGTATTCGCGGTGGGCGTGCCGCTCACCAGCGGATGCGGGTAAGGGTAAGGCGTGTATCCGGGCTTCGCTGTGCCGCCCACGCCATCGACATTAACCCCGACGCTTCCGCCGCTCACGCTGCCCACAGTGGTATTTACCGCATCGCGGCCCCAATCGAAAAACGTGCTATACATGAAATTGCACGGGTTGCCCCAAAGCCACGCGGAAGCTACCTGCACCATCCACGGCCCGCCCGGATCGGCGCCCGTGTTCGAAGTATTGCCCCACAAATAAATTGGATCGGTGTAGTCGCTCGAGCCGTTATTATCCTGGCCTAGTTGGTGTGGCACCGGATAGGAAACCATACCGCAACTGCCTTGCGGGCGATTATCTTCCGCGCCGCGGATGGCCATTAGAATTTCGGATTTATCGCCCCAACACGAACCGTAAAGCGAATCAAAGTTATTCCCCCAAATGACGCCGCTCGCGCCGCGGAGCCATATAAATTGGTCCACGTTCGTATTGCCAGGGCATCCGGTTCCCGATCCGTTGTCCGGATAGAGAAACGAATTATTGTAGATTTCGAATTCACGCATGCCGTAAGGCGAAGTGTCCTCACCGTGGCTATTGAAGCCCCCCGATTCGGTAAAGGTGTTGTATCGCACCACCAAACGGCAGTTATCATCGCAATCAAAAACGCCCAGGTTTCCGCCGTTAAAGTGCGACGATTCCACATAGATATTCATCAGCCCCGTGGTGTCGTTCGTGCCCAGGCTGTTCGCCGTAGTCCACGAAGCGGAATTGCTAATCGCTTTTATGCCCGCAAAAAAATCGCCGTAGGTTGTGCTGTTGAAGGTGATATTTGAATAAACCACCGCACCGGCGGTGAATATATCGAACATCGTGGATCCGGCGGTATTGAACGTGTCGTGCTGAAAAACCACGGCGCCAGCGCTAGGCCACGGCCCCGAAATCGTAATGCAATGCGGCAGCGCCGAAGTCGTGCAAACATTCGGCGAGTTTGTAGAGCTAAAGGTAAAATTGTTGATGCGCGTCACGCCGGAAGTGGGCAGCGTGATCGCAAATGCGCCGAGCGCCATACCCACATCAATATTGGTGACGCCCTGGCCCGATCCGTTTAGCGTGATGGCCTTGTTTAAAGTCACCGCGCCGGAAGTGGCCCAGGACGTGATACTACACGCGGGCACCGTGACGGTTTGCCCGGCGGTGGCGGTGTTGATTGCCGCCTGCACGTCCGCGGCGCTGCACGATGCGGCCGTGATCTGCGCGCGCGCGGAAGGCGTAAAGCAAATCCCGCCGGCAAGGATCGCCAGAAACGCCAGCACGGCCCGGACGTGTAGGTTGTTTTTCATTTGAATTGTGGGAAATAAATCAATTTACTCGGCGGGCTGATAGCGCCCGCGCTCGGCCTGAATCCTGCCACCCCGATAATCCAACGCCCCGACGAAGCGTTTGTGTAACTGCACTGCGGGGTATAGGAAGTCACTGTACTAGCCACGTCATAGCCAAGATTGCTGGTATATGCGGCCGGGGGCGTGGCGACTTGAACAAATGGCGCTACCGGCGAAATCGTGACGCCGCTTCCAGTAGTAACGGTACAGGCGAGCGCTAGAAGCTGATTCGGAACAAGCGTGCTCAATGAATTCGAAGTAACCGTCGCCGGTGGCGTGGTCGTTCCGTTTGTTCCCGCCGTGGTGTCGCTGGCGATAAAGTTAATATTTGAAAATTCCGAAAGTTGGTCAATAATGTTCGTGCCGACACAATTGACCGTATCCGCTCCGGACGATGGCGCTACGCCCGCCATAATCATCATTTGCGAGCCCTGTCCAAAATCGCCCGCTAGGCTGTGATAGTTAGCTACCGGACTAAAGACGGTCCCCAGCGTATCGGTGCATTTAAAAAAATTACGAAGGCTGTTGTTGTATCCGTATTGAACCACCAGAAGATTACCGCTCCCCACATTAGACGTAAATGCCAGAGGATTACTCCCGGTTCCGACAGTACTTGCGACCCCTTGTATAAGCGCAATCGTGCCCATCGTTGCGCCCACTTTGAGCGTAACGGCTTTCGTCACCGTCGTCGTGCCATCGGTCACTTGGAAGGTGATCGAATTGTTGGTGCTGGTAGTTGGCGTTCCTGTAATCGCACCCGTGCTGCTATTCAGAGACAGCCCCGATTGAAGCGATCCGGACGTGATCGACCATGTGTAGGTTGAGACGCCTCCGGTGGCGAGTAGTGTGTACTTGTAGGCAGTCGAGAGTGCGCCATCGGGCAAAACGGACGGAGAGTTAATCGCCAGAGCGTTGGGCTGAAATGCCAATGTAGCCACAGTGCCTTGCGATGTTCCGCCGCTCACGGTTTGCCCGGTAACGGTTCCCTTAGCACCAGCGATCGAAACGTATAGACCCTGAGTACAACTCCCATCCCTGTCCGTGACGGACCATGCATTACCAAGATTCGCACTGGTTAGCCAGTACTGGGCAGTATTCGCATCATCACCAAAAATCGTAAATATGAGGTCGTTGTTAAAATTCGATGTGACGTTTGGAGCCGTGATGGTGGAAGGGCTTCCCGAGTAGGTGGTGACGGATGATGTATCTACCGTCAAGGTCCAGTTTGGCGGCATTTCAACGCAACTAATCACCATAAAAGCACCACCGACAACAGAGAACGTGACGGTATTGGCGCCCGATGATCCGAAAGTGGTGGCGAAAACCGCCATCTTGACCAAATTCGCCGTACTGAGTAGTTTTGCCGAACCGTAGCTAGACAGAAGCGTGTCTGCGATGGTTGGCGTGTTCGTGCTGCTTTCCCATATAGCGACGATAAATCCCTCATTCCCGCTCGTTACGTTGCTCGGAAAAGCACAGGTGATACTGGCAGCGTTCAGGTTGTTATTGTTCGATTGAACGATGGGGATAGTGGGATAGCCGACAGTCTGCGCAAAAGTGCCGATAGGGAGTAACCAGAAAAGCAGCCAAAGTTTTCGCATTAGTGGACTGTCCACGTTCCGAACTGCGCGAAGGCCGTCCAATGGGTTGAATCATCGCCGCGAACGCAGAGCGAATCCCCCGCAGCGCCGCCCGACGTAAGATTTCCGCCCGAGGCTGTGAGCGTTCCGGTGGCCAGGTTGAAAATGAATTGCCCCGAGGCGCTGGTGTTGAGCGTTAATACGCCCGTATCCGCAGCACTGCCGTTGTAGCCATTATTGATGCAGTACTGCAATCCTGCCGCAGCGGGTGGCAGAGTATAAGCCACGCCGGCCGCCGCGGTCGCCTCTTGATTGACGGTGTACCCCGATTTATAAGTGCTCCCGAGCGTCGCGCTGGTGCCGGTGGTGATCGTCACCGGCGCAAGGCCATCCACGATATTGGCGCCGAATAGCGAAGAAATGTAGCAGCTTTCCGATGTGGTATTCCCTGAATTGGATGATTGTGGCGTGCAATTCTGATCGCCCGCTGGTGCCGCAGGGGTGGTGGAATTCAGGTTGACGATGCTTTTGGTGTTTGTGCCGTTCGCCTGGATGGTGGTGCCTTTGCCATTCGGCCCGGATGTGGCCGAAGCCGTATCGGGCGTAAATAAATTTACGGTGTAGGTGCCGCCGCTGCCGTTGGTGGAGAGCACGGTTCCCAGCACCACCACACCCGTGGGAAAGGTGACGCCGCTGCCGCTATCGTGACAATCGCCGGCGGTGGTGGTGGAAGCCACCACGTAATCGAGCGCTGTAGTGGCGCCATCAAAAACGCAGCCTTGCTGGCCAATCACGGCCACCTGCACGATGCCCGTGGTGCCGGCGCCGGAATGCGCAATACCGAAAGAGGCGTTATTGTCGCTGGTGGTGATGATTTCGGCCACCGGCGGATCGCTCACAATTTTAACAATCTTGTTAAGCGTGGTGCCGGTAGGGCTTTGGTTATTGTAGGGCAGCGTAAGAGAAGTGATGGGAACGTTGGATGGGATCGCCGAAGCGGCCACGCTGCCGTTGGCATCGGTGGGCACGATTTCGGCGGAAAACCAATTCGAATTGTCGCTCCACCAGAGCGCGCATTCCGGATTGCCGCCCGATGGCTGCGGCTGCAATACCAGCGTGGAATTTCCATTCACAGTGCTGGACGATGGCGTATCGGTGGCCGTCACCGTCCCCGCGTTGCAATGCACAAACGGGAAATTGCTTCCGAAGGGCGAAGGCACCGTAACCGCCGTGCTGGTGGTGTTGTTCGTGGTGCGCAAAAGCGTGGCGCGATCGGTGCCGGTGGCGTCGCCGATCACCGTGGGAGAAGCGCTCGAAATGGAATTCACCGGAACGCCGGCGAGTGTAAACGTGGGCACCACGGCGCCGCCCGTGCCGGTGTTCCATACTTCGGTCCACACGCCAAACGTGGTGGGCGGCGAAATGCCGCTGATTACATTCGTGCTGCCCGCCCCAGAATAATACGGTGCGGAAAATTGCAGCGCCGCGTTTACCGTTCCGCTCATAGCGGCGCAGCCTGCGGTGGTAATCACCTTGCTGCCGTTGGTGCAAAGAGGCGAAAGCGTGGAAGCGTAATTCAGCGCTACCGCTCCGGGCGTAACATCCAATTCGCCCGCTGCATCCATACCGATGCGCAGTACGTTACTCGCAGAAAGGGAAATGCTTTCACCGAGCGCCAGGCAGTGCGAGCAATTCGCTTCCGTCAAATTGTCGCCGATGCCGTACATATCTTGCACATCGGCGGATGACGCGGAAAACGAATCGAGCTCCCCGAATCCGTACACGCGCTTAAAGCTGTGGCCTGCGGATGATGCGTAGGCGTTCGAAAAGCCTACGTCGATCAGAAATCGCGCTGCCGATGCGCCCGCCGCCGTCACTGTCGTATCGCCGAGCGTGGTGGATGAATTTCCGAGCCCGTAATAATCCTGCAATGTGCTTGCCCCGGAAGCGGTGGCGAGCAGACCTTCCCCGTACTTAAATAGCGAGCTCACGATAGACGTATCATCGGCTTCGCCGGAATTCAGAAATCCGGTTAAAAATATGTCCTGGCCTACGGCAGACGCGCCGGCGCCGTTGAATGTGTTGGAATCTCCGGTCAGATCAACAATGCTAACCGTGGCGCCGTTTTCCGAATTCAAAGAGCAGGCCGACATGAAACAGAGCGAATCCTTGATCGTGCTGGATGCGTCGCTGAAAATCGCATTGCGATTTCCGAATGTCGGCCCACCGCCGATCACGTAGGTATTACTGATATTCCCAACCACAAAGTTACCCTGTCCACTCACACCTATTTCAGTGAACACGTCATGCAGGTTCGCGCCGGAAGATTCCACGTCGTTTCCGGATCCGCTTGCGTATACCTCTGAACACGTGGTGGGATTTGTACTGCTGCATACCGTGTTTCCCGATCCGTAGGTATCAGTGATCGTGGCCACCGCCCCTATCGTGTTGGTGCCGTCGCCCGCTTGTAAATTTTCTTTGGTAACGTCCCACGTGAATTTCGGCGTCGCGTCGCACGTGGCATTCGGGTGGATAAAAAGCACGTTCGTATCGAGCAGCCCAGTGAGAATGCAGCTACCAACGCCGCCAAAACACCCCGCAGTCGAAGATCCGGGCGCGCAAAATGGTTTCGTGAGCGCAGGCGCGAGCGCCGTGAGAGGCACGCTTAGATCCATCGAAGATCCGGTAACGGTTACGGTATAGGTGAAAGATTGTGGCCCGGTGCCCCAGGGCAGAATCACCGCCGGCGCAATGCCGATCGTAAACGTCCACTGCGTTGTGGGCGTAATCACCGAACTGGTGGGCACCTGCAACGTGAACGAGCCGTTGATATCGAGTTGCGTTGGCCCGATGTGCGTGGAAAATTGCAAGCGCGTGCCACCGCTCGCCGGCGTGCAGGTGGGCGAATTCACGCCTGGCGGAAACAAATCGGCGGTCACGAAGGCGGTTTGATAGGGAATCAGGTGTGGATCGATTACCGTTCCGGTGATCGTGGTATAGCTCGAGCACTGTCCCCAGGCCGGAATGGCCGCCCCAACGAGAAGCGCGAGAAACCCGAAAATGTGAAACGCCGCCTTTCGCATATCCGTCTTATCCCCCACGCTCCACTAACCGTAGACAGTAGGCGGCCCCGTCCTTAAAATTGGCTATATTGAATCGTGCCATCGGTCTGATTCGCGCCGCTCAAATGAATGCACACGGCGTTTCCGGGCAGCGCCACCAGCCCCGCGCCCGGAAAATTCTGGATCCACGGCACGTTCGCCGCCAAGTGCGTAACGCCGGAAAGCTGGGCATTGCCCGTGGCGCAATTCGCGCCGGTGCCTTGCTGCAAATCGATGCCTTCGGCGGTGCCCGAGCTCACGTTTACGGAAACAATGCGCACGCTTGTGCCTGTGTTAGCGGCGACAATTTGAGTAGGCCCGCCGCTCGCCGTGTTAATTACGAGCGATTGCTCGCCGAGCGGCGAAGGATTGGCGCCCGGTTTCAGGAAAATATATTCCAGTGCCAGCGTGACGCCGGGCGCGGATCCGCCCGAAGTGTAATTCACCGATACGTTATTGGTGGCGAGCGATGGCACGGCAAAAAATTGCGGATGGTTCGCGATTGTGGAAAGCGGAAAGTTGGCAATCGTTTCCACGTCGCTCGAGGCGGGATTGGTTATCACCACCTGCACCGACGATCCGGAATGCCCCGCGCCGCCCTGGAATGTAACGGCCAGGTATCCGGCCGAGTTGCCGTAGGGCGTAACGGTGACGTTTAAGCCGCTCGAGCCGGTGGCGCCGCCCGAGGCAAGCATGAGCTTGTCGTACGCGGTAGCGTCGCTCGAGCCCACGGGATTCACGTTTGAAACCGAAGTGCCCGCATAACTCACGGTGGCGCGGCATCCGGCCAGGCCGCCCACAATCCATACCTGCACGAATGGATAGGATCCGTAGCCGCTTAAAATTCCATTCGAAGGCCCGATAAAGGAAATCGAAGGCTGCCCCGCGCCATCATCCGATATTTGAATGAAGTTTGTGCCATCATTGCTGGCCATGATGCGCACGTAGGGCGTGGCGTTTCCGCCGATGCCGGTAAACGAGTACGTGGCGATATGCACGGACTGGCCCACGTTGGTAACGGTGACGCTTTTCGTTGGCGACGTGGAGCAATCGGTATTATTAAAAACGGTCTGGTTTACCGTCTGCGGACTAACCGAGCCGATATATTGCGCCCGCGCCGGAAACGCGGCCAGCGCGAGCAACGCAAGGATTGGCAGAAATCTGCGAAGTTTACACACTGGAAATAGGCTCCTGGTCTTTCGGGTAGAACCATCCGCCGAGGCGCCCGCCGCTCGAGGCACCGCCCACCACCAGCGAAAGATTATTCACCACCAGTTGAATGCGGTGGCCCTCTTTGATGCGGATCGAGCTCACGGGCGAAGGATTGGCCGTCGCGCCAAGCGATGCCGGAATATTTTCATAGTTGGCGATCGGCACGTTATTATCGAGCAACTGCCACTGCAGCGCCGCCGATCCTTCGGTGAATCCCGAGCCCACGTACACGTTGCCTAGGCGAATGATAATTCCGTTAAAACCATCGGGCACCGTAAACGAAACCACCGTGGCCTGCGCCGCGACGGCGGGCAGCGCCACATACTTCACGAAATCAAACGCCTGCGAATCAGCGGAAGGAAATAAATGGATCGGAAGGCGATCGATGCCCATGCCCGCCTTGTTTCGCAGCGCCGCAAAGAATTGATCGACAGAGCTCATTTAGTCGCCCACCCCATACAGCACGATATCGATCACGTTTTGCCCGGCCGAGCGATTGGAAACATCGATCAACACCGGCACGGTGCCCGAAAAGCGGTACGGATTTTTCAAAATGAACGGATGCTGCGCGTTGCCCACGGTAATTAAATCGGTGACTTGCTCGAGCGAAAAAGTCTGCCGGCGCGCGGTATCGAAAACCTGAATCTGAAAACCGCCGTTGCCATCGGCGTTAGTGGCGGCGGTGCCCTGGCCCAAAATCATCATTAGCCGAAAATTGGGAGTTACCGAAACGCGCACGCGGCCGGTGGCGCCTGCAGCAAGCGTGATATTCGCGTGATACCACACATTTTTTTTGAATCGCAGGCCCAGGCGCGCCCGCGGCACGGGCACGTAGGCCGGCGACATTAGCTTACGCTGCGGCAGCCAGGCGCCGAGCGCAAATCGCGGTTCCTGCCCCGGTATTTTTCCACGCTTCCAAACCGACATTTAACCCCCGCTCGAAAAACCCGCGGCGCTGTACGCTTTTTGAAACTTGCGCCAATCGCGCCGCGGCCCTGCCATCGTCCAGCGGTTTAGTTCTATTGGCCGCCCACGATATGCCCCGCGCTGCCTTGCTGCGGTGCATTCTGCGGGAACAGCGAAAACCCTTGCAAAACCATCGTGACGGTGTTCTGCGCGTTCGATAGATCGGTGAATTCAAACTGCAACGTGGAACTGCGCGCCACGATGTAAGGCTCGAGCAGCGGGAAGGGCAATTGCGCCGTGCCCGCGAAAAGCCCGATCGGAATTACGCCCGTGGATGGATTGTTCGTGGGCGTCAGGATCCGCTGCGTCGACCCGTCCGTGCAGGTGACGTTTAGCGAAGCCGAAGTCTGCGCCGACATCGTGAAGATCCATTCGAAATCGGCGTCCTGCAAAATCTGAATATTTCCGTTATTACTGCCGAGCGCAGGCACCACCACCTGCACCGAATACCAGCGCGGCACGCGAGCAGGCGTTGGCTGCACGGCCCCGGCGCCTTCACACGTTGGGCACGCCTGCCATTGGCGGCCCGCCACATCGGGAGTTTTGCCGGTCCCGCGGCACGTCTGACATCGCATAGCTTCACCCCTCGTTTTTTCTTTCGCGCTGCGCGCGAGTTTTTAAAGCTAAAATCTTTTTGCTTGACGGACTACCCGCTTTTCGTCCGTGACGCTTGCTTGTCACCTGGCGGAATCCTTCGCCCGCTGGGCAGTGGCCGCGCCTCACGTATCCCGAAAAGTTTAGAGCACCGGCCCGGACAGCAAACCCTCGAGCGTGAAAATCATCTTCACGCCTGTGCCGAAGGTAAGCGCCCCGGTCACTGCCGTGGTAAACGCCCCGGACTGCACCTGCGTGGGATCGATTACGACGGCCCAATTCTGTTGCTGTTCGATCTGCACGCCATCGCCTTCCAACTGATAAATGGCGTTTGCTTCCGGCCAGCCATTCGCAATGCACGACGCCACCTGGTTCGCTGCCGAACCTTGCGTGAATTGCAAAAGGCCCGATGCGCCACCGCCGCCGGGCAGCTTTGCCAGGACTACGCGCAGGTAGGCTTTTTCGTCCACCTGGAACGTAACCAGCGTGTTGCCGGCGAATTGGTTGTAATCGCTCGAGCAGATATCCGTCCGCAGGAATGCGGATAGACCCTTCACCATGAACTTTCGCGGAGCGCTCAACATACCAGCCTGATTTAGGTTGGTATGATAGTAATTCTTCGTGAAAGCGGTTCCACCGGCGGGCGTGTACTGATTCCCGCGCGGGATGGTGAAAAGAATCTGCGTGGTTACGGCCGTGTTGGCAGCCACTTCGTAATAGTCGTACAGACCTTGCGTTGTGACTTCCAAAACGCCCGGAATGATCGGGTTCTTATAGAGAAATTTCGGCCGCGTCACTTCCCGTTCGTGCAAAGCGGGCAAGCCGTATTTCTCCATTTTCGATTTGTGGAATCTTCCCATGAATCGCATTCGGTTCACTTTCTCCTGTCAGCACGCTGTTACCTTCATCGCCCTTCATTCAAAAGAATGTAGCGCCGCGTTCGTGCCGCACGCTTGCGCCGAGCAACGGTTTAACTGAAACGCCCTTTAAGCCGCCCCGAAAACTTTCCGCCGGTAGCGGAAACCATCGAAGCCGAAGCCGGCGAAGTGCCTACGGGCAAACTGGCGGTGCCGCCCGGATATGCCGCTGCGTACGGATTCAGGAATGGAGATCCTGGATTCGTAGCGTAGGGCACCGGAAAATTCTGCGCCGCATAGAAGCTGGTGCCGCTGGAAAGCGCGCCAGATGTGTAATCCTGGTACAATTCCAGCGCGAGTGCCGCGCCGCCGCCCACGAGGAAGCCGAAGCCGGCGTTTTTGTTTAGAAAACGCTTGACCGCATAGCTCCCCAAAAACGTGACGCCGCCCTGCAAGGCATACTTCATAATCCCCGTAGCGGAAGGCATCATCGAAGGCGATGCATTGACGGCCAAAAATCCGCCCGCCGCGCCGCCGATCGTAAAGAGAACGCCCCCGCCGCGTGGATTGCGGTGGTGCCGTTTGTGGTGTCGTGCCATTGTTCCTCCTTTCCCGAAGGATCCGGCCGGATTCACAAGGCCGCTGGCCCGCAGAACGCGCCGCACTGCGGCACGATCCCAGGTTGCACGGCCACCGCCACCGCCCCTCGATCGGTGGCGCGGATTAACCAACAAAACTTTGGGCATCTATCGTTCCGCCCTCACGGATGAAAATGCTTTCCGTCGCATTTTTGGCAAAAATACTTTCCGCACCAGCGGCAGAGCCTTACCATTACCCCGTTAGCGCATTGCGAACAGAAACGCCGCTTGCACATCGCTACCTCAAAAGCATCTTTCCGCCGATGAAATGGCCTTCGCCGTTGGCGGGATCCATCAAAAAGGTAGGCATATCTTCCCTGTAGGGATCGGCGCTAAAATCAATCAGCGCCATGCCCACAATGCCTTCCATCTTGTAAAGCACCTGCGTCACCGGGCGAAACACCATAAAGCGATCCCAATACCCGGAAGCGTGCTCCACATATTTCTGCTTTATCATTTTCGGGCGCTCGATTTCGCCATCGAGCCCGGCCACGGGCGAGCCGTCGCCGTTTTTAAGCGTCTTGCGCATTTCCATCGGGATCGACGCGAGCGGAATGCGGTTGCCGTCGAGCTCCACGAATTTCGAAAACTCGAAACTCGGATCAGGCAGATCGGGCAGCGGCGGCACCGGCGTAATCACCAGCAATTGCGTGCGCGTGCGATCCAGGCCCAAAAGCGGCCCATTGTGAAAATGCTTCCAATCCATCGTGAGCCCGGTCAAATCGGTTAGCGCGCGTTGCGGTGCGTTGGCGCCTTTCGATAATTCGTGGCGCATTTCCATCATGCGCCCGAGCACGCGATATCCGCCGTCATTGGTGTGTTCGTTTAATTCGCCCATGCGAATCAGTTTATTCTGTTGCTCGATCGCATCGCCGAGAGAGAGTGCTACCGCCGTTGCCATTTCCGTTTTCTCCTATCGTGCTAAAGTAAAAAAGCCAAAGCCGCCGCGCCCGCGAGTAAAACCCACGGCAGCGAAGTGCTCGAAATGCCGAGCGATGCTGCCACGCCCGATGCGCCCGC
>Ga0209168_10000522_pt1 | contig 36296 bp, 30 predicted proteins | sample Coa_R1_FD_187156 | JGI IMG/M metagenome (GOLD analysis project Ga0209168, IMG submission 187156) | Surface soil microbial communities from Centralia Pennsylvania, which are recovering from an underground coalmine fire - Coalmine... | ecosystem: Environmental > Terrestrial > Soil > Unclassified ...
GTCGATAGGTTTCAGAGATTCGGTTTCCCTCCTTTCCGCTATCCAAGCTACAAGGCTCTGACTTTTGCCTTGGTGGGTCTGTCTCCCACTAAACACACCAGCTTTTGCTGGACACACATTGGCTGATCCAGAACACGCCGGAATTGTGCATCGAGTGCGCCGGACATCAGATGCGATGCAGCAGCGGTTTGCAGCTGGCTTCCCGGTATGTTGCCGATCCCGAATGCGACATGGTCCTCGACTACTTGCCGGAGAGCATGGCCGCAAACATCGATAATCTGGAAATGTTCGCCACTTGTTTAGTTTTGGACAAGTGGACTTGCAACGCGGATGGTCGCCAAGCGGTTTTCACCCGTCCATCACAGTATCGCCGTTTCCGCACGACCTTTATCGACCAAGGCTACTGCTTCAACGCCGGCAATTGGGACTTTCCCGACATGGCGCTCCGGGGTGTGTACTATCGCAATTACGTTTATCGCCACGTAACCGGCTGGGACGCATTCGAGCCAGCTCTTTCACTTGCCGAGCAGGTAGAGTTGCACCAGCTTTGGCAGTGCGCCTCGCAGATGCCGAAGCAGTGGTATGACGGCAATCAGGATGGACTCCGCCGCCTGCTCGAAACGCTGCATAAGCGCCGCTCCATGATCCGTGACCTGATTACGCAGTTCCGCCAGCATGAACGCAATCCGTTTCCGAACTGGAAGCATACGCCGCAGGTTGCAGTTCCGGACCTTCCCGCCGATGCCTTGGAATGCCGCGCTTGACGCGGCATTCCAGTCTCGTTTGAAGAGCAGTAAGATGGCGCAGTCCGCTAGGGTATTTCCCGCTTTTCGCAGTACTTCCAATAACTTACACTTTAATTTACGGGGCGTTCAACAACGACGGTGGGACAGATTTGAAGATGGTCTCGGGATTTCCAACTGTCGGGCTGGTGTCGGGTCAAAGTTCTTGGTTTCTAAGGTGACTCGTGCGACTCTCAAAGAGTAGGAGGATTTATGGAGAATGGTACAGCAAAGGGCGAATACCGCAGCCTTACACCACAAGAAATCGGGAAGTGGGTCGCAAGATTCCGCAAGATGATGGACTGGAAACAGCTCGCGCTAGCAATGGAAGCAGGAGTCACCGAGCGCACGGTGCAGCGTATCGAGCACGGTGAAAAAGTTGATGACGACACCCTGCGGAAAATTGGGAAGGCATTCCGGTTGGGCGGTGAAGGGTTTGTTGGGCCGCGTTATATTCCTACAGACGAAGAACTGCAAGCAGAGGTTGCGAGAGCGCAAAAAGAGCTCATGGTTATCGAAGCACACAGCCTAGATGCCATTAAAGACTGCGAAGCGATCCTTCGTGGTGACGGAAACATCGTTAACGATCATGCCGTGCCAGAAGAAATGGCGGCTCAAGTTGCGGAGCTGAGGGATCAGATGCAAGATTGGGGCGACATCTGGTCCGACTTACCCAATACAGGCAAGCTGGAGGCATGCCGTTCTTTTCTTACTGCGGTGCAGATGATCGGAGAACTAGGGTTCAAAATACGTTATGGCGTCTACGAAACGGCTGATCATTTCCAAGTAGCTGTCCTGATTTTTGGGAAGAGTACTGACGAAAGGTTTGCAACTCTAACGCAGTTCATTGTACCGCGCACTTTCACCAAGATGGCGCTCCAAAGCTTAAGGGGATGAAATGCCGACAATCTCCAAAGGGCTTGACAAGACCTTCGCTTTATCGAGCGGCACCCTCAGTCTCGTTACCCACCTATCGCGCAGCCTGGGCCACCCGCCAGAGAATTTTGCAAGGCCATCGCCGTGATGGCCATGAAAAATCGTGCTTAACGGGACTGCCGTAAGCTAAAATCTTAGTCAATTGCCAAAATTTACAGCGGAAGCTAGGTAATGCCTGAGAGCTCCAAACCGGCGATCCCGAAGCACAGAATCTTGGAGACGATCTTTACCGGGACGTGCGCGACCATTATTGGAACGCTCGTCGCTTTGTTTATTACAGAACATCTGTCGAAGCCTCGATCGGAGCAGATTACGCAGCAATCCAAAGTGACGCCAGCGGCTTCACCAGCAGCGCCTTCAGACGATTCCAAAGCGCAACATTCTCCGACATCTCAGGCCCCGGTAACGCCCGCCACGCCACCTACGGCGATCATTCATATTTCTGCTTCGGACGATTCCAAAGCCCAACTTTCCCCGACACTTCAAGCCCCGGCAACGCCAGCCAAGGCACCTACGGCGATCATTCATACTACTGCCGGAGACATGAAATGTGAGCTCTTCCCCAACAAGGCCCCCAAGACTGTCGCCAACTTTGTCGGGCTCGCCACCGGCCAGAAGGACTGGAAAAATCCCGTTACAGGACAAACGGAACATAACCATCCGATTTACGATGGCGTGATCTTTCATCGTGTCATTCCCCAGTTCATGATTCAGGGCGGCGACCCTCTCGGCACAGGCAGCGGCGGACCTGGTTATCGGTTTGAAGATGAGCTGACGCCCGACTTGCTTTGGGACAAACCCGGCCGTTTGGCCATGGCCAATTCCGGCCCCAACACCAACGGCTCACAGTTTTTCATTACGGAAAAAGAGCAGCCCTACCTGAATCCATGTTTTGCTGAAGCCGGATGCCAGAAACCCTGGGGTCTTGTCCCAAAGGGAAGTGGATACACCATCTTTGGGCAATGCGACGATGCAGCAGTGGAATTGGTCAAGAAAATCACCCAAGGGCCCTGTCACGGGACGACTTGCAGCGGGCGCAATTTCAGAGCGGATAACCCGGTGAGGATAACGCATATCGAAATCCTGAATCCGCCCCAACTGCCATAAGATTCAACAAGGGAAGTTGCCCGCAGCATCCTTGCTTTAGGCAGCTCCAGGTCTTCCTTATGGTCTGCAACAAAATTGCCTCTCCGCGCCCTGTATCGTTCCCCGATGCTGTGATTCGCCATAGAACTCGCACCCAAGTATCTTGGAAGCATTTCTCACCCTCCGTGGAGGCCAGTCTTTTTGGGCACTTCATGCAGACAATTCTTTTCGCCAACAACCGTGGCCTACAAATCGGCAGCAGACACTTGGGCGCTTTCAACCCTGCCTGACATCCGCGCCTCTTCCGGTTCATGGTCACCAAGCTGGCCTTCCGCTTCCTCTGCTGCGTTCTGCGCTCTGCGATGTGTTTCTGTTGATTCACTGTTCTCATTTCTCCCGCCAAGTACGCTCCCGCTCCCGCCTTACAGGCTCCCCAAGCCTCCGGGGAATGCATCCCTCCCGCCAACGGTAAAGCATGTTGTCAGTCGGTTTGCTTTCCTCCTGCGGCCTGCCGCGCTCTCGCCCTTGGCCTCTGCCCTAACCTTCTGCGGTTGTTTTTTTCGGCTAGCGCCAAGGTGAACGAAAAAAATCAATCCTCGAACGAGGGACAGGAGAAAAAAATCATGAGAACGACCACGAATTCAACCCGCAACACATCCAGCAAGAGCGCAAACAATCAGCAGCAGCGGAAGTCCTTCAGCAATAACCTGGTAATCCTGACCGGCAACTTGGGCGTAGATGCGGCTTTCTTTGGCGCCAATGACAGTGCTGCCTCACTCCGCATGGCCACAAAAAGCAAGTTCGGCGAAAAAGAATACGTCGAATGGCACTCCGTGGTCGCCTTCCGGGAGCTGGCTCAGGAAGTGGTTGAGAAATGCACCAAAGGCAGGTTTATCAGGGTCTATGGCTACCTACATCACAGCAAGGTCGGGAACGAAGATGGCGCGCAGTACAAGACCGAAGTTGTTGCGACCAGAATCAAGTACCTCGAGCGCAAGAAGTAGGCTACGGGGCGTAGCCCACAAACCGGCTACGCCCCTCCAGTTTCATCCGGCGACGGCTCAAGCTCAAAGTAAATGAAACCAAGAGCGCAGTGGCGCGGATTCGGTGTCAGATTCCTCCATTTCATTGTCAGGCAGCCATTTACTTAGATAGGCCCCTGGAAGAAAACTTATCCACACCACATAATGCTTGCTACGGTAAAACCTCCAATAGGCAGGCAAAAGTGTTCAGAATTAGGAGTGCCTCCTTCCGAGTGCATGAGGACTTGGGATTGTGAACCCAGACATGACAGCACTTGTGTAGTGCATCTCGCAAAGTCAAGAGCTTCCACTCGCGATCAGCAGGTGACCCATCCTTTGGTGGTTGGACGGTGGGTAAAGGTTGCTGTTTAATCCATGTTTCAAGGTAAGGACGAACGTGCCCCACCGAGTCCTTCCAGGCAGTTGGACCGCCGCGCTCAAATGCTTCAAATGCGTCAAGAAGCGCGCGGTGTCCTCCGTCTAGTTTTCCTTTGTCAGCCACGGGAAAAGGGATCTCAACGAAGACGCTCGCGGAAAGGTCGCATGAGCGGAGCATGGAGGTCCATGTTTCTCTGGGAAATTCGAAGTCTATATGGCCATGTAAAGGAGCAGGATCCAAAAGATGTTCCCTATGATTCGCTTGAAGCAAACCATAGATGCTCCCGCTCACATCACACCGTAAGCGAACCGGAGCACCGTCCCTGAGTGCTTCGTATTGCAGCAAAGCTCGAGGCGAGCAGTGGATCTCGGCTAGGCTAGGGAATTTCAGAGTTCCGGTCGCGGGGATCACGGTAGCAACGTAGACTCCCGAGCCAAGTAGCCAGTTTTGTGGGCTCGGCAGTTGCGCTCGAAGGTCCAGCTTCAGATGTGAAAGGGTCCACCTCTGATTGCCAGTAAAACCTTCAAGATCAAACTGGAGAGGAATCCCAAGCGTGACGACGTCGAAGCCCTTCACTGCACTTGGTTTGAGCGGGGACGCATCAGTAGCAAACTCGATCGTCCCGACACGTGCGCTCCGGTATGTAATATCCATCTCAAAAAAAACCTCTTCGATGATGATATTACAAAGGTGTGAGACGAGAATCGCAAAGCACACGCTCGATACATGGCCTCCCCGGTTTCGCAAAAGCTGCGCGCCCATTCATCTTTTGTCGGGAAGAAATCTTACCGTAGTATCTTTATTAAACGATGCCACGCCAGAAAAGCTGCCGGATTTTCATTTCCTATGCACGCCGGGATGGAGCCAAGCTGGCAGTACGTCTTCAGCGAGACCTGACTGCCCGCAACTTTGACGCATGGCTGGACACACAACGCCTTCGAGGCGGCGCGGTTTGGAGCAGGGAGATTGAGCAGGAAATTGACACACGCCAGGTCACGATTGCGCTGCTGAGTCCAGGATCCTATGCCTCCGAAGTCTGTCGCGCCGAGCAACTCCGCGCTCTCGACAAAGGCAATCGCGTAATCCCCGTACTCGCGGCAAAAGGCGCCGACCGGCCTCTGCACCTTTATGCCCGGCAATACCGCGACTTCACCGATGGAGCCAATTACGCCACCCAACTCAACCAGCTCATATCCGACATTCGTGGCTCCGCCACCGCGCGCCTTCCCGATAACTATCGCAAAACTCGCCTCACTTACATAACGGCTCCGCCACGCGTTCCCAATTACCTTGAGCGGACTGAAGCCCTGTATGCGCTCCGTAATGCATTGTTTGCCGAAGACCACCGTCAACCCATTGCCTTAACCGCACTGGCCGGCATGGGAGGGATCGGCAAAACCGTGCTCGCCAAAGCCCTCACCGACGACGAAGTGGTGAAGCGGGCTTTTCCCGACGGAATCGTCTGGATCACCGCTGGCAAGGAACGGAAGCGCAATTTATTCGAGGAGATGCGGGAGGTGGCCAAAGCGCTTGGCGAAGACCTCAGCGGCTACGACACCGCGCTAGCCTGCAAGCATCTGTACCGCACTGCCATCGCCAATAAAGCCGCACTAATCGTGGTCGATGACGTGTGGAGCAAGGCCGACATCGAGCCGCTGATAGCCGAGTCGCCGCGCTCACGGTTTTTATTTACTACTCGTGATGCCTCTATCGGCAGATTCGTCGGCGCCCGCGAGCATCGGGTGGAACTGCTGGACACCACGCAATCGCGAGAACTGCTGGCTTCGTGGGCACACGTGCTGGTTGCCGAACTACCCTTTGCCGCTGACGAGATCATCCGCGAGTGTGGCTACCTGCCGTTGGCGCTTTCGGTGGTGGGCGCAATGTTACGCCGTGATGGAGAATCTCGCACAGCGGCGGATGAGAAGTTTTGGAAGGACATACTTAAGTTGCTGCGCAATGCTGATCTGTCCGCTATCGAAGGGCAGCTTCCCGAAGGTCAGCAAAGCTTCTTTAAAGCTGTTCAGGTAAGCTTCGAGTCACTGAAACCGGACATGCAGGAGCGCTACAAAGCCTTGGCAGTACTGCTGGAGGAAATGACTGCGCCCTTGCCTATTCTGCAAACACTCTGGAATCTGAGCGAACCGGAAGCACGGCGCACCAGCCGCCATTTCGTAGACCGATCATTGGCACAACGCGAATCAGATGGGGAAAGTCTCCGGCTACATGACTTACAGTTAGATTACGTTCGTTCCCAATACCGGGACAAAGAAACCCTGGGGCTGGTTCACGGCGCAATGCGGCTTTCCTTGCATGTGATAGCGCGAGACCCCATGCAGTTTGCCTCGCAGGTGACGGGACGCCTGCTGGTGTACCAGGACAAGCCAGGGATCCACAAGTTCATCGGCCTGATCGGAAAGGGCGCTCCTGTGCCGTGGATGCGAAGTCGGCATCCTGCTTTGGACCAGACTGGCGGGGCGCTGCTTCGTACCTTGGCCGGTCACACAGACTCAATCACTGGGGTGGCGTTGAGTGCGGATGGCAGAATCGCGGTCTCTGCGTCTAGGGACCACACGCTCAAGGTGTGGGACATGGAGAATGGCCGCGAACTCCGCACCTTGGCCGGTCACACGACGGCTGTTAATGCAGTAGCGCTGAGCGGGGACGGCAAAGTCGTCGTCTCTACATCCGACGATGGGCTGAAGGTGTGGGAGGTGAAGACCGGCCGCGAGTTGCATTCCCCGCCTTACGGAGATGCGTCTGTCAGAGGAGGCTTTGCCGTGTGTGGGGATGATAAGCACTACGTCTTAGGTGCGTTCGAACGAGTGGCCGTGAGTGGGGACGGTAAGATCGCCGTCGCTGCGGTCCGCGGTAATTTCCTGAGGGCGTGGGAGGTGCAGAGCGGACGGCCGTTGAGCACCTCTCCGTCACACATAGGCTCGTTCACTGGAGTGGCGCTGAGCAGGGACGGCAAGATTGCTGTCTCTACTTCCGACGTTGAGTTGAAAGTGTGGGAGGTCGAGAGCGGCTGCGAACTCTACACCTTGACGGGTCACATAGGCTCGTTCATTGCGCTGAGCGGTGACTGCAGAATCGCGGTCTCTGCGTCCTCTGACCATACGTTGAAGGTGTGGGAGGTCGAGAGTGGCCGCGAACTCCAGACGCTGGCTGGTCACACCAGCGGGGTCAGAGCAGTGGCGATAACGGCGGATGGCAAGATCGTCGTCTCTGCATCTCAGGACCATACCCTGAAGGTGTGGGAGGTCGAGAGTGGCCGCGAGCTCAACACCCTAGCCGCTCACACAGAGTCCGTCAAGGCGATCGCGCTGAGTGGGAACGGCCGAATTGCCGTTTCTGTTTCCTCTGACCATACGCTCAAGGTGTGGGAGATGGAGAGCAGGCGTGAACTGCGCACTCTGACCAGCCACACTCACGGTGTCAATGGAGTGGCGGTAAGTGGAGACGGCAAGATCGCCTTCTCTGCATCTACTGACCAGACGTTGAAAGTGTGGGAGGTGGCGAGTGGGCGTGAGCTGCGCACACTAGCCAGCCACACTCGTAGTGTCAATGGAGTGGCGGTGAGCGGGAACGGCAAAATCGCGGTCTCTGCTTCCTCTGACCATACGCTGAAGGTATGGGATGTGGCGACCGGCCACGTGGTGCGCACACTGGCCGGTCACGCAAGGTCGGTCACCGGAGTGGTGCTGAGCAGCGACGGCAAAATCGCGGTCTCCGCTTCGTCTGACCATACGCTGAAGGTGTGGGACAAGATGCAGGAGCTGGACTGGCATCTCGAGCTGCGCACCTTAGCGGGTCACACGTACGAGGTCAATGGAATAGCGGTGAGTGGGGACGGCAAAGTCGCGGTCTCCGCTTCGTCTGACCATACGCTGAAGGTGTGGGACAAGGTGTGGGGGGTGGAAACCGCCCGCGAACTGCGCACCTTGGCGGGTCACAGGGACAAAGTCACCGGAGTGGTGCTGAGCGAGGACGGGAGAATCGCTTTTTCGGCATCCAGCGACCACACGTTGAAGAAGTGGGAAGTGGAGACAGGCCGCGAGCTTTGCACTTTGGTCGGTCACACAAACTCAGTCACTGGAGTGGCGCTGAGCTGGGACGGCAAAGTCGTCGTCTCTGCGTCTGACGACCAGACCGTGAAGGTGTGGGAGGTGGAGAGCTGCCGCGAGTTGGCTACATTTACCTGCGATGGTCTCGTACGTTGCTGTGCCTTTGCCGGAGCCAGCGGCGTGGTGGCCGGCGATTCATTCGGGCGTGTGTACTTTCTCGAACTGGTATAACTACACACGCGAGAACCAGGGAGACCCCGTCAATACCCAACAGGATCGAATCTGCGGGCCGACTGGAGAAGGCCATGAGCCGTAAATCCAGCATGAACGTTGGCGGGAAGTCGGACGGTCGTGTAGTACCTGCGAAGCATCCCCGCATCCTTGATAGTGCCTCGAAGATTTTGAACGCTCGAACGTTCTACCCGGAGCTTCCAGAGGGGCATGCCCCAAGGTCCATAATGCCGCCCCTGCTGAAAACCGACGGTATGTCCAAAGTATGGCCAACGGTTTCAACAAACATCAAAAAAGCCCAACAAATCCAACAACAGTAAAACGCCCACCATGACGGGATTTGTCTGTAAGTGATTGAAAGATTTGGCTGCCCCCCAGGGATTCGAACCCCGATATGCTGATCCAGAGTCAATCATAAGCGAGCCAAAATCAGCCAGGATCTGCACTGCCCGCTCATCAGTTCCAAATTGTGCAGGCCGCTACGGATTCTCCTCCCGCCCTTGAACCGCTCCAGGTCTGTTCCTTGTGGTCTGCAACAAACTTGCCGGCTCCGCGCCCTAATATCCTTCCCCGATGCTGTGATTTGCCATAGAACCCCCCACCCCACCGGCTTGAAAGCATTTCTCACTTCCCTGGGGGCCAGTCCCTGTGACAGCCACTTCATGCAGACAATTCTTTTCGCCAACAACCGTGGTGGCCTGCAAATCGGCAGCAGGCACTTGGCGCTTTCAAACCCTTGCCTGACATCCGCGCCTCTGCCGGTTCATGCTCACCAAGCTGGCCTTCCGCTTTTCTACGTTGTGCGCTCTGCAATGTGCTTCTGTTGATTCGCCGTTCTCATTTCTCCCGCCAAGGCCGCTCACGCTCCGTCCGCCGACCGGCGGACTCCCCGGCCTTCGGGGAATGCATCCCTCCCGCCAACGGTAAAGCATGTTGTCAGTCAGTTTGCTTTCCTCCTTCGGCCTGCCGCGCTTCCGTCCTTGGCCTCTGCCCTTGCCTTCTGCGGTTGTTTTTTTCAGCTAGCGCCAAGGTGAACGAAAAAAACCAATCCTCGAACGAGGGACAGGAGAAATCATCATGAGAACGACCACGAATTCAACTCGCAGCACATCCAGCAAGAGCGCAAACCAGCAGCGGCGGAAGTCCTTCAGCAACAATCTGGTGATCCTGACCGGGAACCTGGGCGCAGATGCGGCTTTCTTCGGCGCCAAGGACAGCGCTGCCTCATTCCGCATGGCCACCAAGAGCGAGTTTGGCGAAAAAGAATATGTCGAGTGGCATTCCGTAATCGCTTTCCGGGAACTGGCGCAGGAAGTAGTCGAGAAATGCACCAAAGGCCGGTTTATCAGGGTCTATGGCTACCTGCACAGCAGCAAGGGCGGAAACGATGGCGGCCAGTACAAGACCGAAGTTGTTGCGACCAGAATCAAGTACCTGGACCGTAAAAAGTAAGCCTACGGGGCGTGGCCACGAACCGGCTACGCCCCTTATAGTTAGCCCGAACGAGAATTTTAGTAAAGAGAAATATCCACAGCAGTCGCCGTCGCAGCCCCTGTGGAAATCTGGAAAACTTAAGTTTGCGGTGCGGCTACACTGGCGACAGCAGGCGTCCCGCGGTCAGGAATATACGCCCCTAACATGCGATGTTTAAATGGAGATGTTCCGCCGCGGGATGCGCTTTGTTGCAACGAATACTCAGATACTGTCAGGCCCACGATGCCATGACTCTGCTATAAGGATTTCGAACAACAAAGTGAGCCTGCGATAAAACCCACAGGCAGACCCGAAATGGGAACCAGAAGAAAAGGAACCAGTGATTCACAATGTCAGCACGAAATCAGGAGAACCAAGAAAATCCCATGAGTGCAGAAAACCCCGAACCCCAGTATGCCGCCTTCCTGGCCATTGATTGGGCGGACGAAAAGCATGCCTGGAGTTTACAGGAAGCTAACTCGGCCAAGCGAGAGCGTGGAGAAGTGGAGCATACGCCGGAGGCGATCGCGGCCTGGGTGGCGGAGATAAGTCAGCGCTTTCGTGGTCGTGCGATTGCCGTGGCGGTGGAGCAGAGCCGAGGCGCGCTGGTGTTTCTGCTAAGCAAGTATGAGCCGTTGCATATCTTCCCGGTGCCGCCAGCCATGACGGCGAATATGCGCAAGGCGTTGTATTCCTCGGGAGCGAAGGATGATCCCAAGGATGCCGACCTGCTGCTGGACATCGTGCAGAAGCATCGGGAGAAGCTGCGGCGCCTGTCGCCGGATACGGAACAAACGCGTCGCATCCAGAATTTGGTGGAGGAGCGGCGCAAGCTGGTGGACCAGAAGACAGCATTGAGCAATAGCCTGGTAGCGCACCTGAAAATCTATTTTCCGCAGATACCGCGTTGGTTTAAAGATGCGGACAGTCCTCTGGTGTGTGCTCTGCTGGAGCGCTGGCCGACGCTGGAAGCCTTGCAGAAGGTACGGCCGGCGGCGTTGCGCAGCTTCTTTCATAAACACCACTGTCGGTCGGAGGAGGTGATCGAGAGCCGGATCCGAGCCATTGGGGAGGCGATGCCGGCGTTAAAAGATCGTGCCGTGGTGGAGACCAAGGTGATGGTGGTGAGGGTGTTGGTGCAATTGCTTCCCGTTCTGCACCAGGGGATTGCAGAGTTTGATCGGCAGATCCAGGAGGCGGCGGAAGCGCATCCCGATTTTTTCATTTTTGATTCCTTTCCCGGTGCGGGGGCGGCGATGGCGCCGCGACTACTGGCGGCCTTCGGTTCGCAGCGTGAACGTTATGTCCATGCCTCCGAGATGCAAGCTTTTTCGGGGATCGCTCCGGTGAGAGAAAGTAGCGGGAAAAGCAGTTGGATTCATTTCCGCTTCGCCTGTCCCAAGTTCTTACGGCAAAGCTTTCACGAGTATGCCCTTTATTCCATCCGCCAGTCGGAATGGGCGCGGGCCTACTACCAAGAACAGTGTCGCCGGGGCAAGAAGCACCACGCTGCGGTACGTGCTTTAGCCTTCAAATGGATTCGCATTCTCTTTCGTTGTTGGAAGGAGCGCGTGGCGTACGACGAGAGCATCTATCTAGCTGCTTTGGCGAAACACGCCTCACCGCTGGCGGCAGCAACGAAAGTTGGGGCGGTGGCGTTGTGAGAAACCTGTGGAAGAGCAGTGAATTTGCCGAGCGAGCCTGTCAAAAAATCCGATTTTTGCACTTGACAGAGCTCCTCAGAAATCTCCACTTTTTTGCCTATACCGTAATGCTGCCATTTCTTGTCGCGTCTGAGGATCACGTTTGTAATCGCTGACTTTTGGCCTGCGTTCTGGCGTTGGCATCCCACTTGAACGCAGCAGAACGGAGGCTGCTTTAACAGTGGTGGGCCTGCTCGGATTTGAACCGAGAACCAACAGATTATGAGTCTTCTGGGCAGAGGACGTAGTGGACGCGGAAGTTGCGCTGCAACTCAATTGGCACAGAGGTAGTTGATGTTGACATAAGAGCTAATTATCGCATCACTGCTCATTCCTCGCGTCCTTTCTCGAAGCCGCTTGGCTTTTGGTATAGCATGTGGGAGCGGCTTCAGGAATTGCACAAATCACTCCCATACCCGAAAGCATGGCAGGATCCCCACCTTCAGGTGCAGGCGTTCGTCAGTGACTGTCAAAACTTATCTTCGAACCCCGGCGGCGGAAGATGTGGCAATTCAATCATCTTCAGATCGTCAACGCGGTATTGATGAATCTCTCGACACGTCCCGCAGCGAGTTTTGAATGGAAACGGCAAATCAATGACCAGTGTTCTCCTGTCGGCTGGTCCCATGAACTTGAGAATTTGCCGCTCTTTGCATCCGCGGGTCTTGCAATTAACGTAACAGTAGCAATACATCTCCCGCTTGCCGTCACCGCGAGTCAAGGTCATGATTATACATTCGAATGAATACTTGATTAACTATAAAGGAGAACCGTGCTTGATATGTGCCGATTGCGTCGGGATACGGGATCTTTCTCAGCAAGGTTGTCCGGCTCCAATTCGAGGCCTTCAAAATCCCTTTTGTCTATTCTCATACTCCACCTCCCGTGTACTTTGCCGTGATCGCCTTTCGTTTTTCGAATGCCTTAATCGGCTCAACGATTGGCGGGAACAGCTCATGAAATGCGGCATGGACGTTGCGTGCCATCTTTACCAACGAACTCAACAGGTCGTGTGCACCTTGCTTCGTCTCGTGAATGTGCTGTTTCAACACCACGGAGGTGTCCCCACTTCTATCCAGGTAGTTTTGGTCCACTTCGCCGCCGTTATGTTCGTACACATGCCGCCGGTAGAACATTAGTTGCACGGAGCGGCATTCCTCCTCCTTCATGCCCGCGCACACGTCAATGTCAAACCAGTCCTTGAATGTGGGGCGCACCTCACCAAGATTGTGAAATGACTGCGTTAATAGCCGTTGTCTTCGTCCCGCTGTCAGCGGAACCATTTTGGCCAACTCCCTTGCCACTTGAGCCATAAAAGAGTCGAACGAAGCCACGGCATCCCTAACGCAATCTTCTGGTGTATGGTCGGAATTCAACCGGGTGCGAATGGCCGGAGCAGTTTGCTGCTCGAAATCCGCCAAATCATTACGCGTTCCGCACAGGGAGCAATAACCAAAACGTCCCAAGATATCATTGTATTCATCACATGCTGTGCAGGTGAATTTGCGCTGTTGGCTTTGTTCCGACACGTAGAATGCAGGCTTTTCGCCTTCCTTACCCACTGCATCAGCAACAGCATCCATGTCGATAACAACATTGCCATCCTGTTTGGAACCTAGCGCCTCACTCAGGACTTTGCAGTAGTGCTCTACGTAGCGCTGTTGGGCTTCGGAAAGGAATTGAAATCCCGCAGCCCTGAGTGCGCAATAGGGGCAAATGTTGGGCCACGGTCCACTGCGCCAGTAGCCGCCGCAGCTCGGGCAGTGGTGCCCAAACTGGCCTTGGCTGTCTGAGGCGATGAATACCGGGAAGCACCCTGGGAACGGCGCCGGGTTAAAAGGCTGACCGATGCCGCCCAGTTGGATGGATTCAACGGCTACACCTTGAGGCAAGGCGTAAATCGCGATCAGCTTGAAGGGCACAGGCCGATCTCCCATATATGTCACTTGATAGCCCCGCTGGCCATTCTGGTCAGTAACGATGTGAAATGTGATCTTGCCCCCAGAATGACTGATCTCCTCAAAGTCAGTGGTCATAATTTTCCTCTTTCCAGCAACCTACCAATCTTGCCTTCCATCTAGCAAAGAATCGATTGGAAGGCGGAATTCCCGTCTGTCGCTGAGGGTTCTCCCCGACCTGACGAAAACAAGCCAAGAAAAATCTAGCTTTGTACCGCCGACGTCAACGGCGGAAATGATGGGCAGTACAAGACTGAAGTAGTTGCAACCAGGATCAAGTACCCTGGAGCGCAAGAAGTAGAGCCCTGCGGGGCGTAGCTGAGAACGCGGCTACGCCCCTCCCATTTTCTCCGCTTGATCGGGCCGCTTCCGAGTAAACCGCCTCGGGACCAGGGGGCGGAGTTCAAATCCTCTCCCCCGACCATTCAACAAGTTACGAGGAATTCTACTCAAATCTGAGCCCCTGGCTCGACGAAGCTGGACATCCCGATGTTCCAAGACTTCCTACGTGAGAAGAAGTATGAGCAAGCCCGTCAATCAACTCATATCGGACAGTCATCAACTCTACATGCCCTGGACAAATGGTGTCGAGACTGCAGTAAGTAGTCGGATAAGAACGATTCGATGCTTACAGCGGATATTACCACCTGTTTCTGTAAATCAATCGCCCCCAGAGTCAGTTACATTCTCAACGGGGATATCGAATGCCTTTGCAACTCGGATTCGGAGAGCTAACTCCAGCTCCTCAGTGCTGCGGAACAGGGAGCCTAGCTGTTTTATTTTCCTCTTGGTTCCATACCTGTCCAACATTGCAGTTACAAGAGGAGAAGCAGCCTCATCTTTGCGGGTCAGCTTTCCAACCGTCTCAACACGGTTAAATGCCCTCAGAATGTTTCCCCAAGCAGCCTCTGCATCCCTGTGGAGCTTTCCCCCCTTAAGAAACAACCGGCGCAAAGATCCCTTACCGTGTATGACGTTCTGTGCGATGAGACGGGAGAGCAACGCTGCCCCGGCTTGATGGCCTTGCAATCCCATATCACTACAACTCCGACCATTCTTCTTGCACGAATCATCTTTGTGATTGACAAAACTGACAGCCTTGCATTCCTCCAGCCATAAATCTCCATCGAACATGAACTGACCAGCCGTTTCACCATTCCAGTACCAAGTGCCGCTGGCTGTGTCATGATAAAGGGGCCCATTGTCCTTCTCTGGCCGATATTGTTTTAGATCGACAGTCGGTTCATCGTCTGTAACCAATATTCGGAATGTCTTCGTTCGATAAGGCATTCCTCCAATCCAATAAAACTTCTTGCCTTGCATCAACTCTTTCCAATCAAATGCGAATCCAATGTTGCCGAAATGAGAGCCGTTGCTCCATGTATTGGGAGAGAGCCAAGTGACAGAACTCCGAGTCTTATTCAGTTTGTCCTCGTCTTTGACAAGAGTGGCCCGAAGACGCCTATCCTCGAAAATACGGAAGGCATCAAATACATGCGCGACGTGATACACGGTTTCAAAGGGACAACAGTTGACATTGATCCAATCAGATCTAGTGGAAGGCTCTCCAACACAGTATTCTTCCCATTCAGGACGTTTTCTCTTCCAGTCCGACATGCTACTTTATGGTCCTCTTCCTCAGCTTCTTCGGTGACGAATGATGTGCAAAGACCGTGTTGGGCTGGAGAGATTCACGCAGCGGTGCTGGTGCTTTCTCACATGCGTTGATTAAATCCTTCTCGTAATAGACCCCAATGTGTGGGTCATTAGGCTGAATGCCACGCACGAGCTTTTTGAACTCCGGCCTCAATGCATGTCCATCGCTCAAGAGATTATGACGAATGGCATACAACATTTCCCAAGCAAACAAGTCCGCTGCTTGAAATGCAATGACATCTTTGTTCTTCACAAAGGTTGGAGGCTCAAGCTGGTCTCTTTGCATTGCATCAATAAAATCTCCTTTGTGCTTGCTGCCGTCCTCGAAATAAACAGAGAACGTGTCTGATGGAGCCATGTTTGCAACTCGCCAGAGATTGAGGCTCCTGGCCACACTTCTTCCGGCGATCGCGTAAGGGGCTCCGAGGACTTCCTCCATCGCGTATTTCTCGTTGACTGCTGCGTATTCCTTCATCAGAACGATATGAGCAATGGGTCTAATCGTGTTCCGTTCGATGATCTTTACCAGCCGGCGAAGAATCGCTTCCTTCTGATGGAACGGAAGGTCTTTGGAGTGCTGGAAAACACGCATGTGTAAGTGGTCGAGGCCGGCATGGTCCAACACTTCCTTCCATTCACGTTCAAACTCCTGCCACTGCTCACGGCTGGCAACGAAGCCGGCCGCAATCACGGCTTCCTGGTTGTCAGGATGGCCGCTGTCGTCAAAATACGCTGCGTAGTCAGTCATAACTGCTCACGGTACTGCTGCGTTGGAAACTCAGTGGGGATATTCCCATATAGATTTGCGGCCTCGTGCAACCGCATGATCGTATCAGGATGATTCACCGCTTGAGGTCGGAGAACGGATAGCAGCTGTTTTCTGAGGTCCAGTTCATCTGGAGCCCCATAGTGGTATGGGTGATTCGTGAACACCAGGAGTGCATACGGATCGACACCCCCATACTCTCTACGCACCCTGTCGAGAAGCGCACTCATTATCCGAGACGGTCTAAAGGGATTCACTGACTCTGGGACATACACTCGATCTGCAGACCGTGTCGGCAGATTAGTATCAATGAACACGACTAACGGGTGTGGTGGGTTCTTTGCCACTGCATCATTCACCAAGTGGCCGAAGCGAAGACTGAGCTTCTCATGTGGCTGAGGAGGACCAGCCATTGCAATCACGCCAGCTCTATGCTTGCTCTTAGCCTCAACTGAAAGTTGCTGCCCGGTTTGCTTATGTCTCGCGGTAAACTCGGCATGACGACTTGCTCCGTCTCTCTGGTTTTCATGCTCGATGGTGAATCCAGCACGTAGACAGGTTGCTTCCGCGAAAAGCTCATGACGTGCTCCTTGGAACATGTTGCGGTTCTTCAATCTCTGCAGAAGAAGATCGTCGAGGCCGCCGTTGTCAGCCACACAATAAAGGTCATACGCAAAATATAAATACGCTGCCATGAACCCATTTGGAGCAGCCTCATAGCTGCCGTCAGGCTTTGGCAACTGGGCATTCATGTACGTATATGCACCAGTCCTCCACTGCATGACCGGGTGCCGCTCGTTTTCAGGTTTTGCTACCTCTACCTCAAACCAATCTTTGCCGAAGGTCGTGGGTACGTAGTCATTCAAGAAATCTGGGAAAAACTTCCAGTTTTTGGACCAGTGCAACCGGCCACCGACAGCGACAAAACGATGGCCCTGATGCTCCATTGAAATCTGAGGTCTAATCTCGCCAAACCGAGCCACACGCTGCTGTTCCTGTCGCTGGTGTTCAGCAAACCTCCTCATGGCTTCCTGTCTGACTTCTTCGGGTACCGCTCTCGACGGCAACGGCTTGTCCTCATTACTCATATAGCAACACTTCTCATGCTTCTTCCCACTACCGCCACAATCGCGAGTGCGAAAGGGTGTGACACAGCAGAACGAGTGGACGAACGAACCCAATCTCGCGTAACGGCGGAACTAAAACTCTGCTCCAGAGTCCCAGCCTAAATAGCCGCTGCCATCCGGAGCCAGTATGCCCCTATGCGGCATGGGCAACCCGGTTGACTCGCGCACACGATTTAGAATTTCTTCAGCGTGTTCACGGAAAAAGTCATACAGTGTTCCGCGCCAGCACGCCAGATTTCCGCGCCAAAATTCCGTTTCGCGGCTCACTGGGTCTTTTGAATATTCGCTATGGAAGGTTTTTAGTAAAAAAGTCCCTTGCTCAATGAGGCGGCTAATGCTTTGAGGTCCAGTCATTGGACCCTCCAAAATCACAGGTTTCTGGGAGAACCTGTTCCACTCCATCTTTGGAAGCCCGAGAGCGGACCATCTAAAGGGCTAATTAGCTTACAGAATCCAGTGTAGCACACTCCCTAGGCCCCCCTATCATCACAGATTCAAAAGAAACTGGATAACAGACTTAGTAGCGCCGAGTTTAACTTGTAGTTGCACGCGCTTCTTGTGTCTGACTGAAAATAGGATTACGAACGAAATAAGGATCCGCCAGAGTCGCATCTGTAGCAAGAAACTCCCATTCACTGCCTTGTGAGCCAACCCGCACAAATTTTTTGCTCCTCAAGAACTGAATGGCAGACAAAACATGCTCAACTGGCAAATCGAGTTTTTGCGCCACGATCTTCGTCGAAAAGTACAGGTGTCCGCCGCCCTTTTTTAGATAGCCAAGAATGACGTCAGCATAGACATCATTCCGGAAGTCCTGTAATTTTGCTTGTTCCGCCTTAACTGCTTCTTGAAGCTTTGTCTTATAGATGGAGTCGGCTGCATTGTAAGCCCACGAAAACATGGCGACGGCGGTCGCTAAAACGAAGGAGGCACTGAGTAGCGTCCCTTTCCAATGCACAGCAATCCATTCGCGAAAAATTAATCCCACAGCCGCAATGATGGCCAGAACGATGGCATCGAATATCATCCAGCCAGCTCGCGTTGACATAGTTTTAATGATTTCTTTTGCAGTGACGCTTTCGTTGCTAGAAATTTCGCTCACTTCAAAGTACCTCTTCTAATTGCAGCCAGCAACCCGTGATACACCCGTGATACCAACTCTAGTTATTTTAGGGCCATTCTCTGAACCCTTTAAGTAACTATTCATGTTCGTTCAAAAGCCAAAGATGCAGGAGTACGGAGTTCAAGCCTCTAATTGAACCGATTGAGCTTGGACGACGGTTGTTGTCGCGGCAGCAAAGGCCGCCAGTTCGCTTCCGTTCACACGCGCCGCGACGTCCTTATTCCGCACAGCCTTCAGATAAACCATTGTGGAAGCCAGGTCGCTATGGCCGAGCCACAGTTGCAGCGTGCGAATGTCGCAGACGTGCTGTTGCAGATTGCGGGTGGCAAACGTGTGCCGGAATTTGTGCAGGAACCAATTGGAGCAAAACTCACCGTCCGCACACTTGTTGCCATGACGCGACGTACACCGGCCGCAATTCAGCCCGCCCTTGTGAGCGATCCGCTTCAGCTTCCATTCATGCTTTTTGTCCGGTGCTCCGCTGGCTGTGGGGAAGACCAGATTCCGGGGATTTTTGTTTCCGCCTTGCCGCTCCCGGTGAGTCTTCAACTCGGCCAGCAGCGACTCGGGGACCGGAATCTCACGTTCTTCCTTGTTTTTGGGCTTAAATCCCCATTGAGGTTTGGCTGTGACGCGCACGACATGACTGTTGAAATCCACATCCCGCCACTCGCAATAGCGGACCTCTTTGTCCCGCATCCCGGTCAGCAGATAGAACAAATACAGGGTCCGCTCTTCCGGCTTCGAAGCCGCGAACAGCGCCTTCAATTCTTCCGGCTCATAGACGGGCCGAATCGGATCAACATATTTCGGCCAGTCGCGCTTGTGCAGCAGTCCTTTAATCCCGTTCGCTTTGAGCAGCTGCGCAACGATGGCCGCCCGGTTATAGGCCGTGCGCGCTCCGCAGCCCATGTCATACAGCTTGCGAATGAATGCGAGCACATCTTCCCGCGTCACATCCTGGATATAAGTCTTGCTGCAACTTGCCCGGAACAGCTCCAGGCAGTACTTGTACGCTGTGTAGGTTTTCGGTTCCCGCTGCGGCGGCTCAATCTCTCTCAAATACGCCGTCACCGCATCCGCCAGCCGCAGTTTGGCGTTTTCTTCTTCCTCCGTGATCTCTAAGCCCGTCTTGCCGGCATCCAAAGCAATGGCTTTGCGGCGCGCCTGCTCCAGCACGTCCGCGGAATCCTTCACGCTCTGGCGGCGGCGCTGGCCGTCCTCGTACCATTCGACGTAGTAGGTTCCTTCCGCATGGCGCTGCGGCTTGCCGTCAATCAGCACCCAATCGAACTTAAGTTTGTTGTTGACGAGCTGCGCCGGGGCAAAGCGCCACTTATCGGCCACCTTGACGTACTTGAGGATGTTGACGCGGCAGGAATAGCCGGTCTTCTTTTCGGACCGTCTTTCTGATCTGGGCACCTGGGGATCTCCTGTCTGTTGAGTTTCGACGCTAGCTACCTACAGACAGGATCATAGACAGGAAGGCTGCTAAATGCAACAAAATAATGGTACATGGCGGAGAGGGAGGGATTCGAACCCCCGATACCCTTCCGGGTATATCGGTTTTCAAGACCGACTGTTTCAACCGCTCACACACCTCTCCGCGTGAGTGTTGTCAATAGTTTAGCAGGAGACGACAGGCCATTGGTATCTGGCGCCTGGGAAGGTCCTGACACGCCAAGGCCTTGGGTCTGGCTGGGCCTTCGGCCGCGATTACGCGGTTTCAATCTTTGCCGCATCCTCAAGTTTCAGCTCCTGGATGGAAATTTCTCGCATGCGAAACTTCTGGATCTTGCCGGTCACGGTGAGGGGAAAACTATCCACGAACTTGATGTGTTTGGGCACCTTATAAGCAGCGATCCTGCCGGCGCAAAATTTCTGGATGTCCTCGGCGGCCAGGCGGGCATTCTCTTCCAGCTTGATCCAGGCCACCACCTGCTCGCCATACTTGAGATCCGGCACGCCCACTACCTGGACGTCACTGATTCCCGGACAGGTGAAGAGAAACTCCTCGACCTCGCGCGGGTAGATGTTCTCGCCACCGCGGATGATCACATCCTTGGCGCGACCGGTGATTTTCACATACCCATGGGCATCCATGGTGGCCAAGTCGCCGGTATGCAGCCAGCCATCCTCGGTGATGGCGGCGCGGGTGGCCTCTGAACTCCGGTAGTAGCCTTTCATCACCATGTAGCCGCGCGCGCATAATTCGCCGGGCGTTCCCAGCGGAACAACTTCACCTGTGGCCACGTCGATGATCTTGACCTCAGTATGGGGCAGCGGTTTGCCCACGGTGGTCACTCGCAGATCGATGGGATCGTCCGTGGTGGTCTGGGTAATGACCGGCGAGGCCTCGGTGAGGCCGTAGGCAATGGTCATTTCGCGCAGGTGCATCTCCCGCACGACGCGCTTCATTACCTCGATGGGGCAGGGTGAGCCGGCCATGATTCCCGTCCGCAGCCGGGTCAAGTCAAAACGGGCAAACTCAGGATGCTCCAGTTCGGCGATGAACATGGTGGGAACGCCGTGCAGCGCGGTGCAATGCTCTTCGGCAGCGGCGCGCAACGTCTCCAGCGGATCAAAGAAAGCGGCAGGAATGACCATGGCCGCGCCCGAGATGACGCAAACCATATTGGCCAGCACCATGCCAAAGCAATGATAAAAAGGAACCGGAATGCAGAGGCGGTCCTCCGCAGTAAACTTCATGGCCGCAGCAATGAAGTTGGCATTGTTGACAATGTTGTGGTGGGTGAGCGTTGCTCCCTTGGGCATGCCGGTGGTCCCGGAGGTGTACTGGAGGTTGATGGGATCGTCAAACTGGAGCATGCTTTCGCGCGTCCTCAGATCCTGGTCTGGAACCTCTTCGGCCATTTCCAGCAGGTCGCGCCAGGCGTACATCCAACCTGGTTGCCGGCGGACGCCGAGAAAGACCACATTGCCGAGATGCGGAAGTTTTTCCGAGCGCAAATTCTCGCGCGCGCCTGGCGCGAATTCCGTTGACGGTATTTCCAGCACGCCACGCAACGTTTCAATGTAGTCACAGTCGCGGAATCCTTCGCCCAGAAATAATGTCTGGCACTCCGACTGGCGCAGCACATATTCGAGTTCAAAGGCACGGTTGGCAGGATTGATATTGACCAGAATCGCGCCGACCTTGGCCGTGGCGAACTGGAGCACCACCCACTCCGCGCAGTTCGTCGCCCAGATGCCTACGCGGTCGCCCTTCTTCACGCCCAGGCGCAGCAGCCCGCGGGCCGCCAACTCTACTTCGTCGCGCAGCTGACGATAGGTGTAACGCTTGTTCTGATGGCGCACGATCAGCGCGTCGTGATTGGGATAAACAGCCGCACTGCGGTCCAGCATCTCCCCGATGCAGCGCCCCAGCAGAGGCTGTGAGCCCGCTCCGCAGGCGTAGCTCTTCGAAATGGGGTGATCAGCAGCGTGGGTCATTGGATTTTGGATCAAGGCTCTGCTCTTTTTGAAGTTCAAAGGGCTGAAAGCTCCTGTATTTTATATCCAACATTCACGTGGGTCTAAAAGACACGCTTCTTTCGAACTGAAAATACCTTGCAAGAAAAGCCCACGCCCCGTTCTTACATCAGGGACAAAAACCACAAGCAGTCACTCCCAGGAACACCGCGACCAGTGAACCAATCCTATCCTCCAGTCCCCCAAACTGGCCGCGGTGTTCCGGAAATCCATAGTCAGTCCCTGAAAACGAGGTCGCAATCTATGAGAACCAGAAGCGGGCAGTCTTTCCTGCTCCAGCGGACGGCTGCATGTCTGTTGGCCTTTCTTTTTCTGTCACCCGGTATCTCTCCAACCCAGACCCAGGATGTTTCGCATTCGCCCGGATGGGTGGTGATTCCGGTAGATGAATATCAAAATCTTCGCGCACGCGCATTCCCTGCCGAACGCGAACCTGACTTGCCGCCGGTTGAGGCCACACTGACGCGTGTTGATTATGATTTGCGCATCCATGGCGATCTGGCCGCCGGCCGGGCCAGCCTTACCATTGACGTGCTCAAAGACGGGTGGGTCCGTGTTCCCATTCCTTCCGGCCTGCTGGTCCGCGAGGCCAGACTGGACGGCAAGCTTGTTTCCCTGGTAGCCGCTGCGAACAGCAAGGGCAGCAGCCAGCTATCGGCTGTTCTCTCGCGCCCAGGCCGGGCTGTGCTCTTGCTGGACATTGCTCTGCCAGTGATTTCGGCGTCTGGTGAGGAGCGCATCATTCTGCCATCTACGGCGTCGGGAGTAACGCGGGCCGCGGTGCAACTGCCGCGGCAGGGCATCGATGTCAAGCTCAGCGGCGGGCTGCTGGCGGAAAGATCAGAGTCCGTTGCATCCCAGCCGGTGAATGGTGAAAGCCAATGGCTTGCTTACGGGCGGGGCAATGAGCCGCTCACGTTTACGTGGCGAAGAAAGCTGGACGATCATCGCATTGGACAGCCGTTGCGGCTGCGTGGCTCGCTGGTCCAACTGCTCGGCCTGGGCGAAGACCTCACGTCCATCTATGCTGAGGTGAATTTGGAGGTAGTCCAGGGTGCGGCCCGCGAAGTAACCATTCAGCTTCCTGAAAAGGTCAACGTCAATCAGGTCTCCGGGGCCATGGTGGCGGACTGGGAGATGAAAGCCGGAGAGCTTTCAGTCACTTTCCTGGAACCGGTGGAGCAGACAGCCCGGTTCGTTATTACCGGTGAAACCCGGACGGCGCGCGAAGGCCAGATTCAAATTCCGCTGCTCCGCCTTCTCCATACGGAACGCGAAACCGGCGGAGTAGCGGTAGAGGTGCTGGGCGCAGGCGAGATTAAGGACCTGCAATCGCAGGGTCTGGAAAGCGCGGATGCATCCGACCTGGGCGAGATGGTGTCCAGCCGCCAGTCTCCTTCGCTGGTTGCCTTCCGGTTACGCTCAGGTGACACCAAAGTTGAAAGGTCGCTCACCCTCAACATAGCGCGCTACGCACAGCAGGCGGTCCTGCTGGCGAATGTTGAAGAAGCCCGCTATCAGGTGCTGATGAGCAGTGAAGGAAAGACCCTGGTCCAGGGGCGCTACGCCATTCGCAACAACCAGAGAAACTTCCTCAAGATAACTTTGCCGCCGGGCGCATCCATCTGGAGCGCCACGCTCGCGGGCAAACCGGTGCGCCCTGGCCAGGCTCCAGACGGGAATGTGCTGCTTCCACTGGAAAAATCCAGGGCCGGAGATGAGGCGCCAGTGTTTGCCGTCGAGATCGTTTATTTAAACCGTGAAGCCGCGTGGGGTGAAAAAGGGCAGGCCAAACTGCTGTTGCCGTCGCTCGATCTTCCCATCTCGCGGCACTGGGCTGCTCTTATACCACCCGCTGTTGTTCCGTATCACGCCCGCGCCGGGCTCTTTCCGGATGCAGGCCTATGAAGACCCATTTTCGTCTGCTCTGGGGGCGCCGGGGAGCGTTGATCTGAAGGAACTAAGTCACATCAACGGGCCGGAATTCGGGGCGAACTCGGGTGGGGTGATACAGACATTCGCGGAGTCATTCTGGTCAAAATCCGGAACCAGGACCGCAAGAACTCTTCCCATCAAGGTTTCATTTCCGGCCTTTGGTCCTTCAGTGTTCCTGGTTTCTGAACTGACAGCGGAAAACCATGCGGAAGAGGTCGAACTGAGCTATCAGCACGACAAAAAGGGAGGTGTGCGATGAGAAGAAATCTACTTGCCGTGATGTTGATGGTATCCGTTTCCGCTATGGGAGGTGAAAATGCAAGCCTGCCACTGCCTTCAGCGGGCAATGTAACTCTGCCCATCGCCGAGTACAACAAGCTGCTCGACCTGGCCAGGAAGCCACCCAAAAAGACCGAGGCTCCTCCGCTGGCTTATACCATCCAGCATGCCGACCTGAAATTCCGTGTGGCGCAGGAGTCTGTGATGGGAACTATCCAGTTGGACGGCGAAGTATTGAACAAGGGTACAACCAAGGTTCCGCTGGCCAGCGGCATGACCATTCTTGATGCTCACCAGCAGAACAAAGCCCTGCCTCTGGAGCAGGAAGGCCCAACATCCACGGCCATTCTGCCCGGACCGGCAGGATTTTCCGTCACCCTGGATGCAGGATTGCAATTAAGCATTGAGGCTGGACGCGCCTCGTTCAACCTGCCGGTACCCGCTGCGGGCAGCGTGCGACTCTCACTGGTGATTCCCGGAGATCACAGCAATGTGCGAATCAACCCTGGGCTGATTACCGGCCGGACCTCCGCCGATGGACAAACCACAATCGAAGCTACGCTGGTTCCAGGACAGCCCGCTGGAATCTGGTGGACAACGCGCGAGGTTGCCACACCTGTTGTACCTAAGGAAGTACGCTTCCTTTCTGATGTAAAGACCCTGGTCTCAGTCAACGAATCCGAACTGAGGGTTGCCGTGCTGGCCGACGTGACTGTGGTTCAGGGCGAACCTTCACAATTTGCGCTCCAGCTTCCAGCCGGCTACGAAGTTACGGGCACGTCCGGTTCGTCCATAGAGTCGAGTGAGGTGCAAGGTGGCGTGTTGATTTTGAAACTAGCCGCCGGAAACGCGCGCAGCCACGAGTTTCTGGTCTCCATGGAGAAGCCGATCAACATCACCAAAGCTGATGCCCCGTTCGTGAGTTTCAAAGATGCGCAGCGCGAGACCGGAGAGGTCCTGGTGGAGGGAACAGGCGCCATGGAACTCACCGCCACGGAAAGCGGCGGCCTCAAGCGCCTGGATGTGAAGGAGGTGAATCCCAACCTGCGCGCCCTGGCGCGCTTCCCGTTACAGGCAGCGTTTCGTTATCACCGGCAGCAGGCGGAGACGCCCGGCCTGTCACTGGATTGGGTGCGCTTCCCGGATAGCTCAGTGCTGGCTGCGGCCGCCGAGCGGGCCATCGTAACCACATTGGTGACCTCTGAAGGGCGTTCGCTTACCGAAGTAAAGCTGGTGCTGAAGAACCAGGCCCAGCCCTTCCTCAAAGTCGATCTGCCGGCCGGAGTAACGATTCTTTCCGCAGAGGTGGCAGGAGAAAGCGTCAAGCCGGTGCAAGGCCCGGACGGCAGCCGCGTGCCCTTGCTGCGCCCGGGATTCCGTCCTACTGACTCCTACATCGTGTCGTTTGTCTTTATGCATTCCGGCGCTCCTTTCGCCAGGAAAGGTGGCTCGGAATTGGACCTGCCCAAAATGGATGTGCCGATCAGCCTGCTGCAGTGGGAGGTATTTTTGCCGCAACAGTATCAGGTCAAAGACTTCGGAGGCGATGCCATCTCCGCGAGCCTTCTGCCAGTCGCGTTTTCCAACGAACTGTTAGCGAAGGATGGGACATCACTCGTGGACACATTGGTCCCAAGAACCTTGCCGCCTCCGAGTGCAACCTTCAGCTTGAATGGCCAGAACAATAATGAGCGGAGTCTGGATCAGCTTGCTCTGTTCGCTCCCGGCGTCGTCCTCGATTTGGACTCGCTCCTGCCGGGACAAGTGGGAGGATTGGTGGTGGATTCTCAAGGCGCCATCATCCCTGGCGCGCGTGTGACCGTGGCGCCGGAGGCGGGCGGTACTAGAACGACGGTGGTGGACTCAAACGGGAGTTGGGTTGTTTCAGGCGTGACTTCCGGCAAAGTCACGGTCACCGTGTCTGCGCCTGGCTTCGGTACATCGACGCGGAACCTGACTTATGACGCTAGCAAGGCCGCAAGGCTCGCTATCCCACTGGCTGTGGGCACTGCCAGCGAAGCGATCGAAGTGCGATCCAGTCCTCGCGATGATGAGCGCCAGTTCGAGCGGCTACAGAGCGAGCTCAAAAAGTCTGGCGCAGTCCAGCAGAATGCCGCTTCGGCCAATGTGTTCAACCTGCAAAAGCGCGTGGCCGGCGTGCTGCCGGTACGCGTGGACGTTCCCCGCGCCGGCAATTCGTACCGCTTCGTGAGGCCATTGGTGCTCGATGAAGAGACCCGGGTAACGTTCAGTTACAAAACAAGGTAGCCCACAGCAAAATGGGGCACGGATGAAATGAGTTTGTGGATCATTTTCTCCGGGCCCCCTATTTGCTTTTGCTCCTGGTTAACCTGGCTTTTGGGGTCACCAGATCACCTAATCACGAGACCGCGCGATCCGTTGGCCCCTCAATCTGATACTGGATGGGTTGGTTCACGCGAGGAAGGTAAATCCTGAATGCGCTGCCTGTGCCCGGTGAGCTATCCACCGCGATGTAACCACCGCTCTGCTTCACAATGCCGTAGGCAGTGGCCAGCCCCAACCCGGTTCCTTTACCCACCGGCTTGGTAGTGAAAAAGGGTTCGAAAATGCGGACCTGCGTCTCCATGTCCATGCCAATCCCAGTGTCACTAACGGCAAACATGGCATAGTCACCCGCTTCAACGTTGACGTTGGCACGGGCATAGGCTTTGTCCAGGTGTACGTTTGCGGTCTCCAGGATTAATTCTCCGCCGTGTGGCATAGCGTCACGGGCATTGGCTGCCAGATTCATCACCACCTGTTCGATCTGGCCCGGATCGGCCTTCACGGCCCACAGGTTGACGGCAAAATGGGTGACGATTTCGATGTGTTCACCGATCAGCCGGCGCAACATCTTGTGCAAGTGGGAAATCACATCGTTCAAATTGATCACTCGCGTCTGCAGCACCTGCTGGCTGCCAAAGGCAAGCAACTGGCGGATCAGGGCGGCTGCACGGTCCGCCGCTTTCGCAATCTGCTCCAGATGTCCACTCGGGCCAGGCTGCCCGGCCAGTTCGCTTTGCGTTAGCTGGCTGTAGCCTTTAATCACGGTGAGCAGGTTGCTAAAGTCGTGCGCAATGGCTCCGGAGAAGGCGCCGATGGATTCCATGCGCTGCGCGCGCCGTAACTGCTCTTCCATCCGCCGGTGCTCCGTTATCTCCACGGAAATACCGAGGACGCCGGCAATCCGTCCTTCAGAATCTCTGTAAGGATTTTTGGTGGAAAGAAAGGTGCGAGTGGCGCCTTCCTGGATCAAATCTTCCTCACATGTAACCGACCTGCCGGTGCTCAATACTTCGTGGTCCGTCTTCAGGATCGGGCCGATGGTTTCAGGAGAAAGAAGCTCCTGGTCGGTTCTTCCCAGAACTTCCTTCAGAGAGCGTCCCATATACCGCGCGCCCGCGCTGTTGATGAGCTTATAGCGCCCATCGGGATCCTTCAGATATATGGCCTCGCTGGTTCCCTCGATGATGGAGTGCAACAGTTCGTTGCTGTCGTGAAGATCGGCGAGGGTCCGGTCCTGGCGGGACTGCATAACCAGCAGCCGGATGCCGGCAAGAGCAAAAGAGCCAACCATCAGCGCCGCCCAGAGACCCGGGGCGGAGGAGAAGGCGCGGGAACTGATGGCCAGCATGGCCAGAGGCACAATCACAGGGGCTATCCACAAGCGAACTCTGGAGCGGCGCTCAGCGACGGCATTAGCCTCGCCTTCGTCTTGCCAGATCCAGGTTAGAGCGAGCACCACTGCCAGCAGGCGAGGCAGCGACCATAAGAGATCGAACCACGTGCCCGGCGAGATCTGCCAGGCAGCCTCAACGTACAGGTACACAGCGTCAGCGGCGCTATAGGCAAGATAGAAGATGCCAAGCCGCGCAAATAATCCGCGCAGCTGCCGCGAGCGGGCAAACCATGTCCGGCCCCACAGCCAGCTTAGAATCAGCACATCGCGGAGAATACGTACCTTTACTTTCAGGAATTCCATCTCTTGCGGATGGCTCTGCCATTGCGTGGCATCGCCGAATACGTAGACATGCAGAGCCAGGCCCAGGATCACAAGCTGTCCAAAATCGAGCAGCAAAGTCGGGTCAAACCGGTCTTGCCAGCCCAAAGTGTCAACGGCGGCGGCGGCCAGCAACGGTACAACCCAGAAGAAAAAGAATTGGTCTGTGATTCGCAGACTGAAACGCTGCTGCTGCCGGAGCAAACCGCATCCAATCAACACCAACTGACCGGCGGTGTAAGTCCCGATAGCGGCCGCCGCGTAATACCAGGTCCCGCGGGCTGCGCGCTGCGATCTTCGACCGGCATCCAGCATGGCAAGGAAGGCTGCCACGCCGAGTAGAAATTGCAAAAAGTTGGAAAGAAACCTCCCCTGGGGTTGCGATCGCAAGAGCGCAAGAACAAGCGCGTGTGCCAGGAAACCTAAGACTGCGGCTGTCAGGAGCAGGCGGTGATACAAGGTGCTCAGGTTTTGCGGTGATAACGGTGATAAAGAAGATGGCTGGCGCGCATCACGGGCATACTCCAGACGCGCGAGGCCATGGGGGTGCCTCCACAAATACTCCATTATTACTGAACCTCAAATATCAATTTTTTCAAGGACGAAACGCAGAAGAGAGGGTTGAGTATACTGCGCGGATGCGTCCTTCTGGGCCCAACTAGTAAACTGCATTCGTATCAGGAATGCATTAACTTTTTACATTGTATTAATATTACAGTGTTAGTGTAACGGTGTACAAGTTAAAAATGAAAAATAGCGGGTCCATTTTTGATCACTCGATGAAGGTGCTCTGAGGAGTGTTGAAAAGAAAGCACTTCCCGAAATGACTCACTACTCAACTACGCAAAAATAAGGGGCAGGCTGATGCCGCGAACTGCAGACCGGGGGTTGGATCGACGAATCTTGAACGCCGCGTTACGCTTATGGCGGACCAAGGGCGAAAAAGGCCTGACGCTTCGCGCCGTGGCGCGCGAAGCCCGGACCACGACGACAACGGTTTACAAGCGTTTCCGCAACAAAGAGGAGATCCTATTCGGCCTGGCGGAACGGGTGCGAGTCCGGTTCGCGGAAGTGCTCATAAAGTCACCTACCATCGAAGAGGCATATCGTCGCTACCTGCGACTGGCTGCAAACCATCCGCGCGAATACAAGCTGCTCTACGGCCCTGCCTGGGTCCACGTGCTGGGCAAGGGGCGCCCTCGGCCCTCCAAAGACTGGATGCAGAGCCAGCTCGCCGTCCGTTTTGGCGGAGAACCACGGGACTATGAAGGATTCTTCTATGTCATTTTCCTGCTGACTCACGGCGCCGCCAGCCTCATCGCCGTCGCACCGAAGGCCCAAGAAACCAGGATAGCGGAAGAAAACTGCATCGCGATTTGCGACCTGCTGCTCCAGAACATTCACATCTTTCGCCAGCGTGAACAGCCGGCAGGCGCATAATTATCGGTTTTTGGCGGTTTCTGATGGCACCTTCGGCTGGTAACCCATTCGTGATCAGTCGCGTAGATTCGCGGCTAAGAGTTTTTGGACTTGACTTTGCTAAATATCAAGCACTGAGTACTAATATTTGAATGGCCGGATTACCAGCAGTAACGCCCAGCATCGCCGCGCGCCTTGACCGGCTGCCACCTTCCCGCTATTTGCAGGGCCTGGTGGCGCGCATTTCCATTGGCGGGTTCTTTGAGCTCTACGATTTGTTCATGACCGGCTATATCGCGGTGGGGCTTATTCAGGCCGGCATCTTTAAGGCCAGCACAACCGAGCTGCTGGATATAAATGGCTACGCCAGCTTTGTGGGCGCCGGTTTTGCCGGAATGTTCCTGGGGACACTGCTTTTCAGTTGGTTTTCTGACCGCTTTGGCCGCCGCGCCACTTTTACCTTTTCCCTGCTCTGGTACTCAGCCGCCACCCTGGTGATGGCTTTTATGAGCAGTCCGGCAGCCCTTGATCTGTGGCGGTTCATCTGCGGGCTGGGAATCGGTGTGCAACTGGTGACCATCAGCTCCTATATTACGGAGATCACCCCCAAAGGCTCACGCGGGCGCTACATCGCGTTGTCACAATTCATTTCGTTCTGCTCCGTTCCGGTTGTGGCCGCTCTTTCGCTGCTGGCAATTCCGCACAAGATCCTCCATCTGGATGGCTGGCGCTACGTAGCCATGGTGGGCTCCGGGGGAACGCTATTCGCGTGGTTTCTGCGCGCCCGGCTGCCGGAATCACCACGCTGGTTGGAGGCCCACGGACACAAAGAATCGGCTGAAAAGACGATCAGCGAGATGGAACACCGCATCGCTTCGGAATTCGGCGGCCAACTTCCACCGCCGGAATCTGCCGTGAATGAAACCGGTCCGCAACGCGGCGCGTGGACTGAAATCTGGCGTTCTCCATATCTCGGGCGCACTCTGATGCTTACCATCTTCAATGCCTTCCAGGCGATCGGCTTTTATGGATTTGCCGCATGGGTGCCGATCCTGCTGGTAAACGAAGGCATTGCAGTGACCAAGTCGCTCACCTATGTGCTGGTCATCGCCCTGCTGAACCCTTTCGGTTCCCTGTGGGCCATGCGCTATGCTGACGTCCTGCAGCGCAAGTGGCAGATCGTGGTTCTGGCCCTGGTCATCGCGCTTTGCGGCTTGCTGTGGGCGCAGCAGCGCGCCGCCCTGGGCATCATTCTCTTTGGATCGTTGATTACGCTGGCAAATTCCTGGTTCTCATGCATCCTGCATACCTACCAGGCGGAGCTGTATCCAACACGAATTCGCGCTCAGGCAGTGGGGTTTGTGTACAGTTGGAGCCGCTTTACCCTGATCTTCGCCGGCTTCCTGATCGCCCGCGCGCTCCATGCTTACGGGACGACGGGAGTGTTCGTCATTGTAGCGACGGCAATGTTGGTGGTGGCGGGGGTTGTGGCCATTCTCGGCCCGAACAGCAACCGTATCCGGCTCGAAGTGCTGTCGCGATGAGCTACTACTGAACCGCCTTCAGCAGCTTGGTTTCGAGCCAATCGGTCAGCCTTTTCTCGGAGGCCTCCGGCAGGTGATTGAATCTTATTCCCGCGTGTCCTGGTGATTTGGTCCACATCACCTCACCCTCCACGTTAACCAAACCGCCGTTGTCCGGTAATTCGAAAGCCAGATTCACGGTCGCCTCCTGAGACAGCAGCTCCGTTGTCTCGATGCACATTCCCGTCCGGCTCACATCGTGGATCGTTGCCCCAGCGAGCGTGTGGTGTTCGCCCTGTTGGACCAGCTCGGCCCACGACGCATTAACTTCCAGGGCGAAGCGAAAGGCCTCGCGCCGTTCGTGGGCCATGGTGGTATACGCCGCCCTCAAGCCTTTGCTGAAGAGGCCCACCGTCAAAGGTTTCGGCAGGGTCATGTGGACCCGGAGGCCCCGTATGTCAATTGGCTGATCCTGGCGAATGAGTGCAAACATCATGCCCCGCCAGGCGCTGCCTGGCTCCAGATAGGCAAGATGTTCCGCGCCGGGAATATCGTAGTCGCAAACCGCCAAGTCGAATTTTCTATCCTTCAGCAATTCATTTGCGTCGTGGACGTTGACTGCGATGTCCGCTCTAAGACCGCAATCCAGGAAAGCCCGGTTGATAACCCTGAGAGTCTCATTATCGTGAGAGAGCACAAGCGCCGAAAAGTGTTCCATAGGAGAACGATCCTTCTACAGACACAATCGGCAAAGGCAGGAAAAACTTCAATCTGGCTCTTCGAATGTACTGGCCAGACGAAAGCATCATCAGCGGACGCTGGACGCCTCCAGCAGTCACGCCGGCCGCTTCTACGACGGCAATTTCCACGACATCACTGGCGCCCGCAAAATGAATCCTGCGCGGAGACTCGAACACATCATCCGGTTTCTGGCGCATCCAAAGTATCTGATCCCAGCCGGATTAATTCTGGCCGGACTCATTCTTCTTTCGGTCATCCTTGGCAACTTCTCTCCGAGGCGCAAGAGGGATTACAGATAAAATGCAAAAGCCGGGCTGGTTTGCCCGGCTCCTCATTTACTTCAATGACGCGGTTACATCACTAAAGCTAAAGTCTCCAGTTCTTTGTGCAGGGCTTCCACATCGCAATTCGCGCCTTCGATGCGGCCCGCCGCATCCAACGCGGATTCCGGTGAAATTCCATAACCTCGTCCAGTGAGAAACATTTTGAGTAACTCTGCCGTCTGGAAGGAGTCCAAACCTCCCTGAAGCAACTCGTTCCGAAGCGCCGCCACTTCAGCTACCGAGAATTTCTCTGTCATAGGTCACCTCCGACCCTTATACCGTCACTACACATTTAGACACACATTCCAGCCACTTTGTTGCAGAAAAAAGTAACGTGACCTAACCTAAGTAACAGGAACAAAAGTAATTCGGTTTGCCCTGCGTACAACTTTCCACAACAAATGTTTACAAACTTTTACTCCGCCATCTTGCTCAGGTGGAGATCAAAGACCTGTTTTGGCAACAACGACGTAAGCTCAAATGCCCTGAAAGTGTCTCCGGTCATCTCCGTCTGGCGATAAAGCCCAGGCTCGCTATCAACCACTTCGTGCCTGGTTCTCCAGTTATCGACAAATTCCTGAGCTGACTTGAGGTCTGAATCGCCACGACCGCCCGTAGCGCTGAAGGCCTCAGCAGCATAAGACTGCAAGAGCTTGGGCCAGTATTTGCTCAACAGTTCCCTGCTGGCAAATATATCGGCCCAGATGATGCGTCCCTTTACAGCCACCACCACGCCGACGGCATTCTGATCGCGCAACTGCTTGATTACGCTCTCAAAGGACTTCTCCACGGGGTCGGCAATGGACTTGATTTGCTCCTGCACAGCGGAGTTTGCGCGCGCCTTGGCATAAGAGGTGGTGCTATCCAGCTCGCGCAGAGCAGAGGCGCCAGTTGTGGTGACCTCGACGTTTGCTCCGTTGACTTCCACGGTCTGGCTCGTCGAGCTCGTCCCGCCATTCGAGGCCGACCGGCCGGCGATGCCAGGAGCGGCAGCCAGGTTCTGAGCAATGTTGGCCTTCTGACTCTGCACTTCCGCCCACACCTTCTGCTGGTCTTTATCTTCCACCACACGCTTACGCACGCTGGGCTGGGCCATGAAATAGTTATGCGTATCGAACTTGGCCGAGCTTTCCACCCAGCGGCCTGGCTCAACGCAAAATACGCTGAGATCCACCGGATCGCTTTCCGGCGCGATAATCCGGTCTTTGCCCACCACGCGATCTTGCTTGCCTCCGGTCACAATCTCGCCGGCCAACAGGATCAGCGGGCGTTTGGAGTTGTTCACCAGCACCAGGGTGTTCACCTGAGCGCCGGAGGGATGGTAATTCTGCGGCGGACGGCGGACCATAGTGTGCATTTTCCCCACCTCAGTAACTACAACGTCGCCGGAGCGGATTCCCTCGTCCAGAGTGAGAAAATCGCTGGTATCGTGGATCTTTCCCGCCGCCACTACCGGAAAGATGGTGAGATTGCCGCGCGAGATTGGTTGCAGAACCTTGTATTCCCTGACTGCAGGCTCAGGCAGCCCGGCGCCGGGGCCGCCGGGCATGCCCCTTGCCATGAGCAACAGCACAGGTGCTACCATCATGAGTGTGCCCAGGATCAACTTCTGTTTCATGTGAAGTCCTCCCCTTGGTGTAAGAACGTGAATGGGCAGGCTTTTTGCACTGAAAATTGGTACTATCCGGTGAAGCATGAGTGTCGGGCCCAAAGCAGTCGAAGCAGCAAAACCCGCCATCCGGGGGCTTTTTGAAAAGAGCCGCGGGGAGCGCTACGGCCTGACCCTGGCCTCCTTTGAGGCCATCCTTGAGCAGGTGGCAACCAAGTATGCGCCAGCGGCCACGGTGGAGCAGAAGCTGCAGCTTTGGCAGGACTTGCGGATAGAAGAATTAGTGCTCACCCGGGGGTGCGTTGCCGGTCATGAACTGGCCTGGCAGGAATTCCTCACCCGCTACCGCGAAAAGCTTTACGATATTGCCCGCGGGATCACCAAAGAGGACTCCAGCGGCCGCGAACTGGCTGACTCCCTTTACGCCGAACTCTACGGCATGAATGAAAGAGATGGCCGGCGGGTCTCGCGGCTGAGCTTTTATATGGGCCGGGGTTCACTGGAGGGCTGGCTCCGCACGGTGGTGGCCCAGGAGTTCGTAAACCGCTACCGCAAGCAAAAGCGTCTGGTGAGTCTTGAAGAAGAGACTGAAGATGGAGTACAGTTTGCCTCGACAGAGTCTTTTTCAACGGGACCTGCGGATGGCCGTTTGGGCGAAGCTACAGACGAGGCCCTTGACCGCCTTCCCGCTGAAGACCGACTCATCCTCGCGGGGTACTTTCTGGATGACCGCACCCTGACCGAAATCGGCAGGATGCTGGGGGTACACGAATCCACGGTCAGCCGCAGGCTGGAAAAGCTCTTAAAGGGCCTGCGCAAGCAGGTGGTTGCCGGCCTACAGGCCCGGGGCATGAACCGGGGCCAGGCCGAGGAAGCCCTGGAAGTGGATGTGCGATTTATGACCGTGGATGTAAGAAGAAGGCTGCAAGAAACACGTCCTGGAGCGTTCCAAGAAGATAAGGGTTCTGATTAGAAATGCAGGAAATATCCAATTCGGTACGGCAAAGACTGCGGGCCAGACCCCAGCCTGAGGCCCATCCTGATGCTGACGTGCTGAGTGCTTTCGTGGAGCAGGCATTGCCCACGGCGGAGCGCCAGCAAGTTGTACTGCACCTTTCCGAGTGCAGCCATTGCCGCGAGGTAGTATCCCTCAGCCTGCCCGAACCGCAGGTCCAGGTGGAGGCCCAGCAGATTGTTCAGCCGGTTCCCACGCGCTCCCGTTTTTGGATCCCTGCATTCCGCTGGGGCGGGGCCGCGGCCATGATCGCCATTGCTGCCGCCCTTGTGGTGGAAAGACCCTGGCAGAAACCTCCCGGTCATCACGACCAGTTGGCCCAGTATTCTCCACAACCTGCTCCGCCGACGGAAAAGGAACAGACGGCAACAACCTCAAATCCGGCCACAGATTCGGCAATCAGCGCGTCTACAGTCGAGGCCAAGCAGGATGAATCAGCGGCGACCCAGGCCAGAGTGGCGAAAGGGCCGGAAAAGGCAGCCGACAAGCCGACTGCGCCACCAAAATCTCTGGGAGTTGTGGCCGGAGTATCAGGCGGCGCTCTGCTCTCTGCGCCACCGCCCCGGCGCGTGGCTGCCGCCCCCATAGCAGGTTCCGAACTATCGGCAGCCAACCAATCGGCCTATTCCTATAAGGAAGCATCCCAGGACTACCTGAACACGAACATGCTCCAGAAAGAAAAGGCGAACGAGAACGGGACCTTTGTTTCAGCCGATTCTGCCAGCGCATTGCCCTCCGCACCGGTACCGCAGAACACCAGCGGAGAGCGGGCTGCCGGGCAAACGAAACCGGCTTTTCCCGCCGTCACGCTGGATAATGTAACCAGAAGCGCCTTTGCCGTAAACATTACTCCACCCAACACCACGACGGCGGCTGGTCCAACCGACGTCACCACCCTGAAGACATCCAAGGGCCTTTTTAAGATTCCGCGGAAAGTTGGAGGAGCAATGGTCCAGGGGATTGAGAGGGCCGGCGCTGCAGGTGCTGCCCAACCGCCCTCTGTTTCAAGCGGCTTCTCTTCCTCCGCGGCCATGGCCCGCCCGAGTTTCAAGGTGGCGGACAGCGGGAGCGAGGCTAAAGCTGACGCCCGGGCACAGTTTCATTGGCGCGTCATCAATGGCACATTGATGAAGTCCAGCGACGAAACCCAATGGCACGAAGCATATCCTCAAGATTCGGAGTTGCAGTTCAAAGTGGTCCTGGCCGAGGGCCATCAGGTTTGGGCCGGGGGAAACAATGCCACACTGATCCACTCCTGGAACGCAGGCGTGAATTGGGAGACGCTGAAGGTCCCTGACTCCGCTTCCGGCGATATCACAGCCATCACCGTGGACGATGGCTGGCAGGTAAAGACCTCCAACGGCCAGACGTTTGTGAGCCAGGACCATGGGAAGACGTGGGTCCCACTGAACCAGGAACCCAAGTAATTCAGGTCATCTCAAACACAATCACACTGAAAAAAATAACTTAGGCTTTGTGCATAAATAAATGATTCAAGCTGTTCTGATCATTAATGTAGTGAAACTGAGCGTCCCGATCCATGTGGCTGCCGCCTTCCTTAGTTTTACGGTTGGCTTGCAGACTGTATCCCAATTCCCGCAGGCTGTCAGCAACGGTGTGCGGGCAGATC